>Ga0080006_1221975_pt1 | contig 12828 bp, 14 predicted proteins | sample RS3BMetagenome_FD_69209 | JGI IMG/M metagenome (GOLD analysis project Ga0080006, IMG submission 69209) | Ferric oxide microbial mat and aquatic microbial communities from Rainbow Spring, Yellowstone National Park, USA - RS3B (SPADES... ...
GGTAATTGTCCATGATTCTCCTTATATTATTAATGCATAAAGCAATAAATATTTACATGAATTGCAGCATTGAGATGCCTTATTAACAATGGAGCAGAAATCCTGCACAGTTCATATGACACATGCCACAGCTGAAGGGTCATGGTACCCTATTTGGGTAGAATTTTTTGAAACGCCCTGCAAAATCGCCACAACTTATCTCATTCCATCGATAGTTACCAATAAGTTGCAGGCTCTCGTAATCTTTTGAAAACCTGAATAATCTAGGGTATTTTTCTCCATGTGGATCTGCAATCATATAGTCAAGCTCGCTATCAAGTATATCAATTGCAGAAACGAAAAAGCAGTAACCATCATTTATGTTCCTCTTAAAATAATTGTATATACTATTTGCGCTTCTGCTTTCATCCTGTGTATCTTCACCATAGCCTTCAATGCGGTATATGAAATCATTTCCTTCTATATCCTCATACCTTATAAATACGGTGTTGTCTCTTAGACCAACGTCTGTAAGCTTATAGATCTCTCTTGCCTTAATCCTAACTCCTACAGGGTCTATGTACATAAAAACCTCGTTCAAATCTTCAGTCTCAACAACAGAGGAAACATTTTCTCCTGGAATTATCTGGAATCTCGAAGGGTCTGCAATCCTTGAGCTAAAGAAGTTAAAAGCCCTTCTTGCATATGCCTCCTCGCCCTGCTTAAATAGCAAATAGAAATCAACATTCTTCTGTTCGTCTGATTTATATTCCTTAAAAAGCACATGCACTGCCTGTCTTTTTGCACCAGGACCTTCAACCTCTGTCCATCCAACTTTTTCAATATAATATTTTTTGCCTTTTTCTAGATACATCCCGATTTCTGAATCGAAATTACTGAATAGATAAGAGAGCCCTCTTGTAGCAAACTTCACTTCAATGTCTTTAGGCGCTTCTACTATAGTATGATTTACCAGCATTTTGTAGAAGAAAAAAGAGAGGTAGTCGCTATCAACTTCAATACTTTTGCCATAATCTAGTATTATCCCAGCCTTCTGGAAGCCAATGGAAAGATCAGAAATGCGCGCAGGTTCGATAAACTCAAACACTGCCATTACTTTACTTGTTTCTTTTAATTTCTGCACAAATATTTTAACTATTTTCAGATATATAAAACTTCTGTGCAGGGCGTTGTCCAACAATTAGGTATTAACAAACATAGTTTACATTAAGTTTGCATTTTTGGTTACACAATATATGTATTATAAACCAATGCCTTTAACATCAACTCCTTTTCTTTCATTTCCTTTGTTTTTGAAAATGTATATTCACCAAATGTGTTTTTGAATACCGAGAATACGCCCTCTACAATAGATCGCATGTGGTAGCCACTTTCACTTTTCCATTTTTCCTGATTCTTAATGCGCATTTCTTCTGGCGGTATTATGTTTCTATTTCTGCCTCGTCTCCTTATCACGCCGAGTTGCTCTTCTACACGTAACTTTCTATGAGGAGAAAGTCCAGAAGAGTTGATGCGCACAGGGACTAATGAAATTATTCCTTTTTCATCGCAATGTTTAAAGTTATCCTCAGAGTCATATGCACCGTCACCTGCAGCAGTTTTTACATGTTCGATTGGTTTTAATAAAGGAATGAACTCTTTTGCATCTCCTGTACCACTATCTGTTATTATGATGTTTAGGATTTTGCGAGTCTTTTTATCAACCAACACATGCATCTTCTCCCAATTTTTCACCTTCCCGTACTTTGTTGACCTATATTCGCCGTCGTTTCTGCTTTTTATTCCGGTCGAGTCGATAATTACCTCTATATCCACCATGTCTTTGCTTTCTTCATGTATTGAAATCGATATTATGTCTTTTCTTAACTTCTCTATACGCCACTGTATAGTTCTAAAGTTGGGTGTATTATCTACACCGTATTGTAGTTCATAATCTTCTACAATTCCTGATGCCTCTCTATAACCCAGTTTGAAGATACATTTTATCGCAAATGCTGCAAAGATCTCAACATTCGAGTATTGGTAAGGCCTACCTACCTTGCCTTCATTCATAACTTTTAGATCCTTATCTCTGTTTTCTACTGTGGGAAGGAGATAATTGGAGGGTCTGCCACGGTTCACCAACCGTAGGTTATATAAATTCCAATTCGCTTTATATTTTGCATGCTGGTCGCTAAAAATCAGTATGCACTCCGGGGAATTTATATTCTTCGAAATAGTGGAACTGAGGTTTCACCATTTAGTTATTGGACAACACCATTCGAAACGAAGGTTTTTAAAAATTCAACACGCTAGAATAATGAATCTCCAAACTCTTATATTCTTTCTTTACCTAACGACAAAGAATCATCGGGTGCCATTTTGCAAGATAGCATAATCTCAAGCGTTATGGAGGCCAACAGCATATTCCTCCCTGCAAACCTGCTGCAAGGAGACTTCCTTACAGAGTTGGAGCGGAAGCTCCAGATCGGGAATCTGACTGTAATCTCAACATACTTCAAAAGCCTGGCCAATGATGTAGATAAAACACTCAGTACGCCCGACTTGGAGGCACTGTTTAGTGAGATAGTTGCTTTGGAAAAGGAGATCAGTTCAACAGACCCTAACATTCTCCAGGAAGGCGACAAGAAAATCCTGCAGTTCCTTAAGAGTACAAGAAGCGGAATACTTGATTTTCTCAGGCTTGCGGGCCCCATCTACTCTCTATCCGAGCTTATGGGAAAAATTGAGAAGAATAAAGATCTTGATAGGGTGATAGTCGCGACAATGGCGATATACACATTTCAAAATCTTTATGAGCTGCTTCTCCAGAACATCGACGCAAGGTTGCTCCTTTACTTACAGGACCCCGAGAGTTCGGTTACTGGAAACTTCGATAAATTCAAAGAAGTTGATAGGAATGACGGCGACCATGCTACGGCAGGCTTGATTAACCAAATGTTCGTTCAACTAAGAGTTATCGAACAAGCCGACAAGTCCATTTTCTCCGGAGAAACAAAAAGATTGAGAAACAAAGCGGCGCATTTCAACATCTACTACGATTCGAGAAGAGACCGTTTCTTCTTCCCTAAAGGGGAAGCACTCGATTTCGACGGGTTCCTTCGGCTGCTTGGGCATCTTTACATGTTTCTCGTCGAATGGCTCCAATCTTCAATGGGATTGAAATTCCAGGGCCATGACGTGGCGGTCGCCAAACTAAAGGAAGAGTTCAAGAATAGCTGTCTGGGAATATCAAGGGCATTTCTGGCTTTCAGTCGTGCCGGATACCAGAAAAGATACGGCTTATTCATAATACAGCTGCTGAATCCGAAAGAACAATGATTAAGTACTTGACCAGCCCCTTCACCTCCTCTCTTCAGCAAGCCATCTTTGGTAGGGCGTATTATCAAGGTACGCCTGTAAAATCTTTTCATTCTCTGATGATTTATAGTGTCCTGTTCTTTCGTAAGTTCCGACTGCTTGAGGATTGCAGTCAGAGCACATAATCCCACGAAACAATCCCGTTTTTTATCGTGATCCGCATGTAAGGCTCCCAAAAACTCATTTCTGCGACAAATGGTGCATCCACGCTCCTGGAAAGCTTCAATGGACTTGAATACAGCGTAAGTGAGCGGCTTTCCATTGGACATAAGCACATTGCGGAGCTTCCAGTTGCCTTCTCGGGATTTTATGATTCTCTTTTCTTTCTGATTAATCGTCATATTCTTGCCTCCATCTGCCGCTCATAGATAATTTTTGTTCCTCATCAGCTCTTCTTCTCACTGTGGCTCGGCCTCAACTAGGCGATAAAGAGAGGATATTGCAGTCCGTCGCCAATCATGTCTTTGTAGAATTTCTTCCATATGGCGTAGAAATGATTCCTGGTCTCTTCGCTGTAACTGCCGCTGTTCAGTTCTGCAACCGCCTTCTCAATTTCTTCTCTCTTGACTTTCTTGAGGTCTTTGTATCGCACGCCCTTAAGCAACATCTCCGATGAATACATGTGTCGGATTATGCTCTTCGAGTCGAGGCCCTGTGCTTTGATTCGCGTCATGTGCTGCTTGATGTATTCCTTGTTCTTCTTTGACACTTTCCTGTTGCTCAAAATGCGTGAATAAATCTATTCACCATACGCCTTGTTGTACGCTTATACGCTGCTGGCCACGCTTTTCTTTTGAAGCAAAGGTGTTTATTACCCATATGGTGGGGGTTGAACCACCTTCCTCGTGCAGGTCAAAAGCCCCAAGGGGGATCCTTAATTTTTCAGTAAGAAGTGTAACGATGCCGGTGCTTCCAGGTCGAGCAACACTCAGGCTATATTATAATACCACAAATACAACAGCATCTTACCCTTCCCAGCTTACCATAACCTATCATAGCTAAGTAACTTTAACGCTCAGCGGTTTGAGGAATATGTGGTCACTGTGGGCACTGAAATAGAATAAATATATATATATTAAAAAAGCAGCAAATAAGTTGTTGAGATTATTGTGATAGAATGACTACTGAAGAAAAACTTGCTGAATTACCTAATGTTATAAATAAGTTACAAGATAAATGCAAAACACTTAGTAGTTTACCATTTCAAGACTTTAACGACTACATAAACAAAAAAGGGACTGGGATTTGTAAACTTAAAGAATGCCCAAAATTAAGAGACCTAATGTATGCAGGAGTATATTGTATCTATAATGAGAAAAAAGAGATTATTTACGTAGGCTCTGCTGGACTTAGCCATACCTTAATGTATAGGATAGGCGACTTATTTGTCTGCAATCAAAATAGTATAAAGAGTAAGTTTCACCATACTCTTACCTACAAATTAATTTATAATCCAGATCTGAAGAAATTTGATAACATATACGAAGTTAGAAAGTACTATATTGAAGAGTGTAAATTCAAAATTATCATAGCTGACACCGATGCAGAAGCTCATGCCTTAGAGCAGTTATTGATTTTGCTTTTTAACCCACGCTATAATAATGAGACCAAAAATCAAAATATAAGCAATAAGCCGTGATCACCATGAGAGTGTGCAGCCCCTTTCTCAGGGCAGCATATAGGAAGTAACCATACTAGATAGAGGTACTGGAGGAGTAGACACCACACAACACGACGCAAGACGCCAAAAAATGTTCACTACTTAGTTACAAGAATTACAGAAAACAGCTAAATGGTCTAAAAGCCTAATCAATAGTGCTGAAGGGGCAACTTACTAATATCTTTTATATTTTGCTTTCCTAGCTTTAGTTAGATATTACTTCAATTTTGCTGATGTTCATGGTAGAAATAAAAATAGGCTCAAAAATAAGGGGGAAAGAGATAAAGGATCTAATTAAGTTAAGAAATGGTTGGTTACTTCTAAAAACAGAAAATGGCAAATCAGCACAAGATTTCAGAGTCCGCTTAGTACTTTCTATAGAACCGCAACGTTCTATAGTTCCTAAACACGCGCATTTCGCAATAGATTTGTATGGCAAGTTGTGTCAGAATAGCGAGAAAGCAAGACTTGTTTTGCAAGCAATATATGAGGTTTGGCATAAAAAACCAGTAGATGAAGTTTTGAAGAAATATGAAAATGAAACTTCGGGTCTTCGCGGATATCCTTTAGAATATATCCTTTATGCATTAAATTGGATTTTTGACCAAGAGGACATAAATTTCTCTGGTCGTCCACAAAAGAAGCAAAAAGAATTAGATTCGGTGCTTAGTAAGTTTTCATTTTCCGTGCCTCCAGATAGGTATGGAAGCGAACTAGCAATGTCTTTATTGTGTGATATAGTAAGTGGTACCCATCCTGTAGACGCGTTGCTTGCAGCCAATTTGGATGTTGTTCCGCGTAAAAGACGTTAATCTTGAAAGAATAATTATGGGATGTCTATAATGTCAAACACAAATGAAAATAATTGGAGAGAAATCACAGATGTAGAATATAGAAAATTTATAGAAAATCATAGTTATGTAATAATAGAAAACACAAAAATTGAAATAGGCAAGCCAAAAAAGGTTAAACTGCTACAACCAAAGGATTTTAAATTAGAGACTACTACAGTATGGAGCTTCCCCAAAAGAGGAGATTGGGCCACCCACTATTTAAATGCAAAATACAGGGGAAATTGGGCTCCGCAAGTAGCGAGGAACTTAATTCTTAGATACTCTAATGAAGGCGATATCGTCTTAGATGCATTCGTTGGTTCTGGCACTACTTTAATAGAGACAAAACTAACTAACCGAAGGGGTATTGGCGTAGATATAAATGAAGATGCTATTATGTTAACAAGAGATAGATTGCGATTTTCTTCATTAAACGATAACTTTTTAGAACAGAAAACATATGTTGGTGACGCAAGGCACATGAATTTTTTAAAGGATAACAGTATTGATTTGATAGCTACACACCCACCATATGTAAATATAATTCCTTATACAAAGAATTCAAACAAGAATGTAGATGGTGATCTTTCTAAAATACATTCTCTTGATGAATTTTGCGGTGAGATGGGAAAAGTTGCAAAAGAATTTTACCGCGTTCTAAAACCAAATAGATATTGTGCAATTTTGATTGGTGATACCAGAAGACATAAGCACGTAGTTCCTGTTTCATTTAGGATTATGCAAGTTTTCTTAAACAATGGATTTGTTTTGAAAGAGGATATAATAAAAGTACAGCATAATACAAAGATGGCTTCAGTATGGAGTAAGAAGTCTGTTCAAAGCAATTTCTTGCTACTTATGCATGAACATTTGTTCGTATTTAGAAAACCAGAATCCGGAGAGAATTTAAAAGATCTATCGGAGAGTTATAAAATTTAATATGGAGAGAGAAGGCTTCGAACCTCTTAGGATCCAGCCCCAGGAGTTAAAACTTCTACGGAGTTTAGTCCCTTTTACGACGTATTTTTGAGTTATTTTTACCAGCAATTTTACAAAAGAGTTGAGCAGAGATCCCTGATTTTTCTGATAAAATACGTTGATTTGCTCTTGCTACACCGATGATAAAGTATAAATATTTATGCAGGCAATTTAAGTATTTGAGGTTGTTGTTATGTCGGGGGCAAATAAAGATAGTAAGATTAATGGAGGGTGGATAGCTACTATTATTGTTGCAATATTGATAATTGCTGGGATTTCGTATGTCTTAGGGATAAGTCATGGAACTCAGCAATATCAAACAAGTTCTTCTACGATTTATACTACTATACCCCAAATCCATACACTTACACTCCTTTCTAGTGGTCAAGTTTTCTCTATAAATCCAGGTTATTATGAAGTCGTTAATTTTTCAATTCCACAAGGTGCTTATTCAATAAACATAACGGGTTCGTATACTTCACAAGGCAAAGTAGAAGTAGCAATACTTACTCCAGCTCAATATGGTGCGTTTACGCAAAATCCAAGTAGCATGGCTTCATCACAATATTATTATGGAGATACACAAGGGGCTACAATTAATGCCGGCTTAACAGCAGGACAATACTCTTTAGTATTTTTTGATCCTGGTATATTCACACAAGATACTGTAACAGTTATTAATCCAATAGTTGTAGAGTATACAAACTAATAGCACTTAGACTATAAAAACTTTTATTGCTACACCAATGATAAAGTATAAAAATTTATGCGGTTACAACTTAAGTATGGCAACTAAAGATGGTTTAACTAGGGATGAAGCAAGAGAAGCGATCAAAATACTTACACTAAGAAATGACAACTTAGACATTATTACGATGGGTACTTTAGGGATTTTGATTACATTACTTTCTGTCCTTATTACAATAGTTATTGGAAATCCAAAATTATCTGGTGTATCTTTAGATTATTCTGTAGAATTATTTATTTTATCAGTTCTCATTTTTATTTTTCTCATTATCTTATCATCCAGGTCAAGCAATATTTACGAGGCAGCAAATAAATTAGCAAAAGACCATAACTTAGAAAAATTTTTTCGTGCTACTTTAGGCAAAAAAGTAGTGTTTGAATGGATAAACAAGATGATGAAAAAGTAGCAATTGGTGGAGCATTTGCATTAGGAATGATTGTTTATATTTTAGGTTATGGTCTTATTCTTGCTACTGGTGAACAAGTTCAAAACGGTGTTGTAAAAGCTGTAGAAACCACAAAATAATACTTACCTTGGTGAGTGTTTAGTGGTTGACTAGAGGAGAGGGTCGTACCAATCAGTATATGCAATCAAAATATGCATTATTCCATTGTGCATAAACCCTAATTCAAGTTTTGAAATATCATCAGCATGCTCTGGAATTCTTTTTTTGTTAATAGGAAAAGTCTCGTGGTAGTATATTATTTTAGCACCTGCTTTTACTGCTATATCAAAAAATTCGTTATAATCTTCGCCAATCCAAAAAACAGTTTTATCTGCTATAGATTCTATTGGAACTTTGACTGCAAAGAATGCCAACTTATCAGAATATTTCTTCATTATAGCTTTTTCCATTTCTTTTAAGTTTTCCATGATGGAGTTTGATGATAAAAAATATTTAAATGTTGATGTAAAGTGGGTTTAAAAGCAAGTTTTAATCAGGCAAATTTATATGCTCTAACTCCATAGATATAAGCCCCAGGAGGGGATTGAACCCTCGACCTCCTGTTTTCTAGTTCTTGGTTAAACTTCTTTTAAGAAGTTTACGAGACAGGCGCTCTGCCACTGAGCTACTGGGGCAGCCAATATTAAATGCATTTGAGATAAATATAAATATATATTATTCAATAATCATTTGTTTTAGGCATGATTGCATGGACTCAGTGAGCGACCAAACACAGAATTCACAGAACCCTCAGAATCAAAATTTACAAAACCAGAATCAGCAGGGCCAGCCTCAGAATCAGAATTTGCAAAACCAGAATCAGCAGGGCCAGCAAGCCCAGGCAAATGAAGCACAAAGACCACCAATAGAAAGCTTTATACCAGGTCAGAGTGGCGAAAATGCAGCTCCGCAACAAGGTAATGCTGAACAAAGAATAGCCAAAAAGAAAAGTCATACAGCACTTTATGCTGGCATAGTAATCATTTTGATAATAATTGTGGCTGCTGTGTTTTTAGTAAGTAAACCAACCCAACATGCGATAACAACTACAAGTATATTTACAACTACCATAAAACAGCCGATAATGACTGAGATAACAAATTGCACCACCATAAGTAAGCCTGGCAAATATTATATAACAAAAAACATATACACAAATCTTGCAAAGGGTGCGTGCATTTCAATAGATGCTAGCAACGTACAAATAATAGGTAATTTTAACAAGATAAAAGGAAACGGACCTTTTGTTGGCGTGCCACCATTTACATATGGCATAGTTGTAAGAAATGTAAGTAATGTAACTATTAGTAGCGTAAATATAACACAATTTTCATTTGGAATATATTTTCAAAATGTAAATAATTCAACAATAAGCAATAGCAATATCACCAAAAACACAATCTCAAATGTCTTTCTAAACAACTCACGATTTAATAATATAGAGTATACAGCAACCTCTCTTTCGTCTAGCACATCTGGTAGCATAAGTATATTAGGTGGCGGAAACAATATATTTTTGAATGATAGTATATATAGCAATGCTTATTATGGCTTTGTTGTGAACTCGACAGGCAACAAGTTCATAAACGATGTATTAAATAACAATCCCCAGGACTTTGTCTGCTATAAAGAAGCTGGCTTCTCAAACTCTAACTTGTTCAGTAGTACAAAGTGCAGAAACAATCTATACTGCAACTTTGCTTGGTGCTCACAATCAAATGTTGTGCTTAATATGAGTCAAATTACACTTCCATATAATATAAGTAATTGCGGATATATAAATGCCCCAGGGAACTATACACTTACAAGTGATATACTTGCAAATAATTATTTCAACATGTCTAATCCTAGCTCAAAATCAGTTGCGTGTATAACCATTAACTCACCGGATGTTGTGCTGAATTGCAATACTCATGCAATAAAAAACGCTGGTATAGGCATAAGGCTATCAGGAAACTTCAATAATACAATAAAGGATTGCCTTATTGAAAACAGTTCATTTGGTATATACCTAAACAATTCATTTTACCCTCACCTTGAAAATGTAACTCTAACAAACAACACATATGGTATGTATGTTAATAACATGAATTCTGGATCTGCATTTTACATAAAGGGTAGCGGAAATAAATATGGTGTATTTATCAACAATACAAACACCTTTACCCTAAGCAACTTCAACTTTTCAAAGAATCAGTATGGTATATATGTAAATACTGGAGGAAGCAACGTCTACAACAATGGCATAGCAGAGAAGAACACATACGGTGACATATACTGCACAGCAAGCTCATACAATGTATCACCTAGCCTCTTCACAGGTGTTTCATGTGGTCTTACAGATTGCAACTGGGGCACATCGTGCGCTAGGCATGCATTGCCGCCTATCAGTGTTTATCCATTAAACAATTGCACAACAATAACAATACCTGGAAGCTACTCGATAAATAGTAACATAAAAGCAGTTCCAAACTGCTTCAATATTAAAACAAGCAATGTAAGCATAAATTGTATGAATAATTATATAGCTGGAAGCTATTCAGGAAGTGCGTTTGAATTGCATAATGTAAGCAATGTTGCTATATCAAACTGCAGAATAAGCCAGTTTGCAACAGGCTTCTCAATAATGAATTCAAGCTATATAACAATACAAAATATAAATATAAGCAAGGTTGGGTTTGGTGTATATGCAAGCAATCTTATATACAGCAAAATTATAAATGTAAACACAACAGGATTTTACAATGCGGGGTTCAACTTTAACAAGCTAAACTTAAGCATAGTGAATGGAGACACTGCACTAAATGGTGTAAACGGTTCAAGCGGCTTTATAATAAGCAATTCGACTAAAAACATAATAAGCTTCAACAATGCAGTCCAGAATCAGCTATATGGCTTCATGATATATAATTCAAACAACAACAATATATTCAACAACACTGCTTATTCCAACAAAATTGATTACTACTGCTCGCCTTCATCTTCTGGAGTTTATGCTGAGCTCAACGGAGTAAACTTTGGCTCTACGAAAGCAAACTGCCACTGGCTTGTAGAACTTAATAGCCAGAGCCTTTCACAAACGCCACTTTCTATAAGCAGCTCTTCAACACTTGTGCTAACGCAGGATATACTTTATCCTTATGGTGAGATATTATACAACATATACAATACAAAGCAGAGCAGTGCAAATAATACTTTGATAAATTGTAACTACCATACAATCCTAGCAACGCATGGTGGCACCTTTGCAAACATAGAGAATGCAAGCAATGTAAAGATTGAGAATTGCTATCTCATAAACTTCACAAACGCAATAAAGGGAGGCTCGCAAACAGGGCTAGAAGCGCTAAATAATACAATTGTGAATTCCAGTATTGCAATATCAGCAACAAGCGCTTCTTATCCAAAGATAGTAAACAATACTATACTCAATTCCTCTTATGGTATACTCTTTGTAAATACAAATTATGGAACTTTGCAGAAAAATTATATTGCTGATTCAAACATATCGATAGAGCTTGCTGGAGGACTCGGCTACCAGATAACTAAAAATATGGCAAATCATGGCAGCATAGGAATGTATATTGTCAATTCTACCACAAATATACTACAGGGCAATATCTTTACAAATATGAGCAGGTATGGCATTGCGTGCACAGGCCTTGCCACAAACGCTTCTATAAGCCTAAACAAAGACTATGGCAACAATGTATGCTCATCCAATTTTGACTGCTACTGGATGACAAGCTCCCCCCTCTGCACAACAAGTTAGCAAAACATAATACATTTTTATATCTATAATCTCTAATAACTATTAATGCACAGAATAACTATAAAGGAAGTAATAGATAAACTTAAAGAATGCACCGATCCAGAGATTGGAATTAATATAGTTGATCTTGGGCTTATCTACGGCATACAGATAGATGAGAATAACAACATTAAATTAAAGATGACAATGACAAGCCCAATGTGCCCAGTAACAAGTATAATCCTAGCAGATGCACAGCTAAGGCTGGAGAATATACCAGATGTTGGCAAAATCGAAATAGAGTTAGTATGGGAACCGCTTTGGAGCCCAGATATGATAAGTCAAGAGATAAAACAAAAATTTGGAGCATAGGCTATTTGAACATAATGTTTTCGTCTGCCCTATTATATTCTATTATCTCATCTTCTGTGAACCAGATTGGAATTTCTCTCTCCGCATCCTTCTTCTCGCCAGAGGCATGCACTATATTTCTTACCGCCCTGCCCTGTGAATCTGCAAGAGCATACGAATCACTTGAAAACTCTCCCCTAATGCTTGATGGCTCTGCCGACTTTGGCTCTGTAGAACCTATGAGCTTTCTAACTATGAACACAGCATCATTTCCCTCTACAACCATCGCAACGACGGGCTCATCTGTCAGGTATTTTATTAACGTATTTCTTACTCGCATGCCTATCTCTAGAGGAGTTTCGGTAACGTGCTTGCCCTCTTTCTCTGCAGAAGCTATACTCTTTTTGCCTATCGATTCAAGCCATTCTTTATCTGCATAATAATGCCTTTCAACAAGCTCTTTGTTAGGCCTTAGCATCTTAATTGCGACTATTTTAAGCCCTGCATGCTCAAACTTACTTATAACTTCGCCTATAAGTGCTCTATATACACCATCGGGCTTTACAAGAACCAATGTTCTTTCCATTCAATCACCAACTTAAAGTAGAAAAGTAAAAGTTATATAGTTATAGAACAGAAAGTTTATAATGCATTGCTGGTGCTTCTTATGATAAGGCAACCCATTATTGTTGTTATGGGCCA
>Ga0080006_1150328_pt1 | contig 12820 bp, 9 predicted proteins | sample RS3BMetagenome_FD_69209 | JGI IMG/M metagenome (GOLD analysis project Ga0080006, IMG submission 69209) | Ferric oxide microbial mat and aquatic microbial communities from Rainbow Spring, Yellowstone National Park, USA - RS3B (SPADES... ...
TCTTCAATTAATGAAACTACACTGGATACTTTTTTTCCTTTCTTGAATCGGGCTGGATTAAAGCTACTTTCATATTTATTAGATTGATTAACGCAAATTTTAGCTTGAAATCCATTAAGAATTATTGAACTTAGCATATTTGTACTTGCAAAGTTATGACTAATATGGCGAAGAGTCTTGTAGCTGTGGTAGGAATATACAGTATCAATATATTGTATCCTCATAAAGCAAAAAAGTTTTATTCAATACGAATGAAATATAAAATTCGAATTCAGATTTTTATTTGGCTATAATGCATATTAGAAAATTCTAAGTTAGAAGAATTTCAGTTATTTGTTATATTACAAATTGATAACATCAACAATTAACTTGTTAGAAAGGTAGAGTACCGTTTTCAGAGCATTAATTGATTAGTAAACGGCAGATAGTAATATCGCACGAAAATTTCCATATCTTTCTTAATGAATTCAGTTTTGAATAAAAAGGGTTAAAGTTAGGTATACAAAAATAACTAATTTCCTTAAAAATAAAGCTTTTTTATATAAAATTAATATAAAATAATTGATTTCTTAAGAAATAGAACTTCGTATATAAAATTTTATATGTTAATATTAATCCTTTTAAGGAGCAATAATATTAATTATCAGGAATGTATATCAATCAGCTTAGAAGGCTTCCAAAATATTTTAAACGTGGGTATGTAGAAGCCAAAGGATGGGGAGTTTTATCTCCTCAGGACAGAAAGTGGGAAGACGCTTATCGTTCTAGATGGCAACATGATAAGATTGTAAGATCAACACACGGTGTAAATTGCACAGGATCTTGTAGCTGGAAAATATACGTTAAAGGCGGTTTAGTTACATGGGAGACGCAACAAACAGATTATCCAACTAATGGTCCAAACATACCTGAATATGAGCCAAGGGGCTGTCCAAGAGGTGCAAGCTTTTCATGGTATTTGTACAGTCCGCTTCGAATAAAATATCCTTATATAAGAAGTGATCTTTGGAAACTTTGGAAGGAAGCTTTGTTAGATAAAAAAGACGAAGTGGCTGCATGGCAATCGATTGTCGAGGATCCTGAAAAAAGAAAAATTTACAAGCAATCAAGAGGAAAGGGGGGATTTATAAGGATAAATCATGAAGATGCCTTTAAGATAATTTCAGCTGCTTTAATTTATACAATAAAGAAGTTCGGTCCAGATAGAATTTTTGGCTTTACTCCAATACCTGCGATGTCAATGGTTAGTTATGCATCTGGAACAAGATTTCTGAGCTTAATAGGGGGTGTTATCGTTAGTTTTTATGATTGGTACTGTGATCTACCTCCCGCATCCCCAATGATATGGGGTGAACAGACAGATGTGCCGGAAAGTGCAGACTGGTATAATTCGATGTACATTATAATTTGGGGTGCAAATCTTCCAATAACTCGCACTCCTGATGCACATTTTATGGTAGAAGCAAGATATAAAGGTACTAAGGTGGTGGTTATTAGTCCTGATTATTCAGATCATGTGAAGTTTGGCGATCTTTGGATACCTATAAAGCCGGGTACCGATGCCGCATTGGCAATGTCAATGGTTCATGTTATAATAAAGGAATTTTACATAGATAGGAAAGTTGACTATTTCATTCAATACATTAAAAGATACACAGATCTTCCTTTTTTGGTAATTTTAGAGCCTAGCGGGAATTATTTTGAGACAAAAAGATTTCTTGTTGCTTCAGATCTTGGTGTAAAAATCAGTAATTCAGATTGGAAGGCAGTAGTTTGGGATTCCAAAACAAATAGCTTCGCTATACCAAATGGTTCAATAGGTTTTAGATGGGAAGATAATGGAAAATGGAATCTGAAACTTGAATATGAAGGGAGAGAAATAGATCCTGAAATTACTTTCATAAGCGACTACGATGAAGTTTTGTCAGTAGCTTTTCCATATTTTGATGAGAAAGGAAAAACTATATTGATCAGAGGTGTTCCCGCTAAGAAGATTAAAGTTGGAGACAAAGAGATTTATTTAGCAACAGTTTTTGACCTGCTATTAGCACATGTGGGAATTAGAAGGGATCTTCCAGGAGATTATCCTGAAAATTTTGATGATCCTAAGCCTTTTACTCCGGCATGGCAAGAAAAAATAACAGGGGTAAGTAAAGATATAGCTATACAAGTAGCAAGAGAATTTGCTAAAAACGCTGAATTAACCTCAGGGAAATCAATGGTTATAATGGGTTCAGGAATAAATCATTGGTTCCATGCAGACTTAATTTATAGGGCTATAATTACCATGATTTTACTTACAGGATGTCAAGGGAAAAATGGAGGAGGATGGGCTCATTACGTAGGTCAAGAAAAAGTAAGACCTTTGGAAGGATGGTCAACGGTAGCATTTGCTCTTGACTGGATAAGGCCTCCTAGACAACAAAATGGAACTTCCTTCTTCTATTTTGCAACAGATCAGTGGAGATATGAAGAAATAAATGCAGAATTTATTTCCTCGCCTTTAGCTAAAAAATACAATAGTCTTCATTTTGCAGATTTCAATGTATTAGCAGTAAGGCTAGGTTGGCTTCCATTCTATCCACAGTTTGATAAAAATCCTATCGAATTGGCAAAAGAAGCAGAAAAAGATCAATTACCTTCAAAATATATAGCTAATAAGTTGAGAAAAGGAGAGATAAAATTTGCGATAGAAGATCCAGACAATTTCTATAATGTTCCAAAAATATTGTTCGTCTGGCGTGCAAATGTTCTTGGAGCGAGTGGAAAAGGACATGAATACTTTTTGAAGCATTTATTAGGTACAACAAATTCAGTTCTTGAAGAAGAAAGTAATATAAGGCCTAAGCTATTAAACTATGAAAATAAATCGGAAGAAGGAAAATTAGATTTGCTTGTAGATATAAATTTCAGAATGGACGGAACTGCTTTATATTCTGATATCGTTTTGCCTGCAGCTACGTGGTATGAAAAGTATGACTTAAGTACAACGGATTTGCATCCATTTGTTCATCCGTTTACACCTGCAGTTGATCCTTTATGGGAGTCTATGAGCGACTGGGATACTTTTAAGCAATTAGCAAAAACTTTTTCAGAAATGGCTTCAAAACATTTTCCAGAGAAAATCAAAGATGTTGTGGCTTCACCTCTTTTGCATGATTCTCCTGATGAGATAGCACAGCCTAAGGGAGAAATACTTGATTGGAAGGAAAGTTCAATGGAGCCCATTCCAGGAAAGACGACCCAGAAATTTTCCATCGTAGAAAGATATTACCCGCATATATATGAAATGATGACTTCTCTAGGACCTTTAATTCTTAAAGAAGGGATTGGCGTGAAAGGTGTGAAATTCATACCTAAAGAAGAATATGAAAAATTAAAAAATGAACTAGGCACGGTTAATGAGGGATTTTCAAAAGGCTTAGTAAAGATGACTGAAGCTATTGATGTAGCTGAAGTAATCCTGACTTTATCGGGTGCTACAAACGGAAGCATATCTCTTAAAGGTTGGGAATATCTTGAAAAGAAATGCGGAGTGGAACTAAAAGATTTAATTGAAGGTCATTCGGATGTTAGATACCAATTTAAGGATTTGGTTCAACAACCTAGAAGGGTTTTAACAACACCAGTTTGGAGTGGGATCGAAAAGGAAGGAAGACAATATACAGCATTTGCTGTAAATATTGAAAAAAACATTCCATGGAGAACTTTTACAGGAAGACAGCAAATCTATTTAGATCACGAACTAATCAGAGAATTTGGAGAAGCATTGCCTTTGTATAAGCCGCCATTGAGCTTACCTCCTATTGTTGATAAGGAACTACTCAGCAAAATTAAAACTAAGTATATTATAGTTCGTTGGATAACACCGCATAACAAGTGGTCAATTCATACAACTTATGCAGATAATATTTTCATGCTTACCTTGTTTAGAGGGGGCCCCGTAATATGGCTGAATGATGAAGATGCAAAAGAATTGGGTGTTTCTGATAATGATTGGATTGAAGCAATCAATAGGAACGGAGTAATGGTTGCTAGAGCTGTTATAAGCCATAGAATACCAAAAGGTTCTGCTTTCACTTATCATGCTTTTGATAGAACTATTAATGTTCCTCTTTCGAAAACAAGCAAAACTTCAGCAGGTCTTAATAATAGCTTAACTAAAATTAGAGTGAAGCCTATTCATATGATTGGCGGTTATGCTCAACTGAGTTACAGTTTTAATTACTGGGGTCCTACGGGGAATCAAAGGGATTCTATTGCAATTATTAAAAAAGTAGAGGAAGGTGAGGTGGAATGAACATTAAAGCTCAAATTTGTATGGTTATGGATCTTGATAAATGCATCGGTTGTCATACATGTTCAGTGACCTGTAAGAATACATGGACAAACAGGAAGGGCGCTGAATATATATGGTTTAATAATGTAGAAACAAAGCCAGGTATAGGTTATCCTAAGCGATGGGAAGATCAAGATAAATACAAGGGTGGATGGGAAATAAAAAACGGTAAGCTGGAACTCAAGCTTGGTAGCAGACTTAAAAGGCTTTTATTCATATTTTACAATCCTTACTTGCCCACTATTGATAATTATTATGAGCCATGGTATTATGACTATGAAACTCTGGTCACAAGTGAAAAGAAAAAGCATCAACCTGTTGCAAAGCCAATATCTTTAGTTACTGGGAAGGATATTCAAATAAACTGGGGACCAAACTGGGAAGATGATTTGGCTGGTTCAGTTTCCACAATTAATCAAGATCCAAATTTAAAAGAAATCGAAGATGAAATTCTCTTCAATTATCAAAAATCATTTATGTTTTATTTGCCAAGAATATGTGAACACTGTTTAAATCCAAGCTGCGTTGCTTCATGCCCAGCTGGCGCGATTTACAAAAGGGTCGAGGATGGAATTGTTCTTGTAGATGAAGAGGCATGTAGAGGTTGGAGATATTGCATTTCAGGCTGTCCTTACAAGAAAATTTACTTTAACTGGCAAACTCATAAAGCTGAAAAATGCACTTTCTGCTATCCTCGAATAGAAGCAGGAGAGCCAACAATTTGTTCAGAAACATGCGTTGGAAGGTTAAGATATATTGGAGTTATTCTTTATGACGCAGATAGAATTTACGAGGCTGCTTCTGTGGGAAATGAGGAAGACTTATATGAAGCACAGCTATCCGTTTTTTTAAATCCTAATGATAAAGAAATTGAAAAGAAAGCTTTGGAAAATGGAGTTCCTAGAGATTTTGTTGAAGCAGCCAAAAAATCTCCAGTTTATAAATTAATGATAGAATGGAAAATAGCTTTGCCATTGCATCCAGAATTTAGAACGTTACCAATGGTTTGGTATATTCCTCCCTTAAGTCCAATTCTTGAATCTGAAGGCTTAAGCGGTGAAACAGATCCTGTAAAAGTATTTCCTTTGATTGATAAAATGAGAATTCCAATAAAATACCTAGCGAATTTGTTTACAGCAGGCAATGAAGAAGTTGTAAGGATCGTTTTAAAGAAATTATTAGCCTTAAGGCTATACATGAGAGCAATAAATCTTAATTTAGACCCACCTAAAGAGATTTTTGAAGAAACCAAATTAACTCCTAATCAGTTTAAAGAAATGTACAGACTTTTGGCTATTGCAAAATATGAGGAAAGATTTGTAATTCCAACAACGCATAAAGAGGAATCAGAGGATTTGTACTTGCAGAGAGGGATAGCTGGGCTGCCTTTCTATGAAAAAGAAGAATATGCAAGATATTTAACGATGAAAAAATTTTTGAGGAAAAATGAGGAAAGAGAATAAGTTAGTTTTTTCAATTTGTTCAATTTTGCTCGAATATCCTAATGATGAACTAATTAACTTAATTCCAGAAATTGAAAAAGTTTTAAATTACTTGCCAGGAAAAGCTAAGGATTATATAAAAAATTTCATAGATTACGTAAAATCAAAAGATTTAATAGAAATACAAAAAGAATATGTCTCAACATTTGATTTGAATGCGGGTAATTCTTTGCATCTCTCTTATCACATATATAAGGATGAACCGGAAAGGGGTGCTGAACTTTATAATTTGAAACAGGCTTATATGAGTGAAGGTTTCTTAATAGAAAAAAGTGAATTTGCAGATTATCTACCGCTGATTTTAGAATTCTTAGGTTTGGTTAATACAGATCATGATAAGCTGCTATTCAAGTTTATTCCTGTTTTAAAAAAGCTTGCTGGTAATCTAGAAAAATCAGGCAGCAAATATTACTTTATAATGAAGGCATGTCTTGAAACAATTTTAGGTTAAAATGGTAAGCACGCTAGATTATTTCCTTTGGGCTGGTATTCCTTACTTAACAATTGCAATTTTCATTGTAGGCTTAGTTTTGAGGTTTGATCGGGCTCCTTACGGTTGGACCTCTAAGTCAAGCGAAATTCTTGAGAAAAGGCTTTTAGGCATAGGTGTACTTATGTTTCATTATGGATTCGTTTTCGTTTTTATCGGGCACTTAATGGGGCTAATTATTCCTGATTGGGTTTATAACCAAATAGGAATTAATGATGTTCAATATCATGAATTATCTCTATACGGCGGGGCTACTGCAGGCTTGGTTTCAATTTCAGGCCTAATAATACTTATAGTTCGAAGGCTTAGAAATCCTAGAATAAGGGCAATCTCTGGTATAGATGATTTCTATACATTGTTTTTACTATTGTTTGTTATGTCAGCAGGCTTAGCTAATACTATTGGCTTTACTTTACTGATAGGGCCGTATGAATACAGAACAACTCTTGGAGTTTACATAAGAAGTCTATTTATGCTTCAACCACAAATAAATCTGATGGCCTACGCACCTTTATCCTATCAAGTTCATGTATTATTAGGGCTTTTATTTTTTGCAAGTATTCCATTTACACGATTGGTTCACATCTTAAGCTTTCCATTACCTTATTTGTGGAGAAGATACATCGTTTTTAGATCTTTAAACTCGAAGATCAAACGAGCAAATAAATAGAATGCATATATGTTAGCTTCTGAAGGAAAGAGAATGCATATTAGTATCAAAATAAAGGACAGTATTAAAAATTTCATCCTGTAAACTTAGCTCTCGTCATGGGTGTAGGGATAGTCTTCATAGATTCTAAATTGATAGGTCTTTATCTGGCATCTATTTTTCTCATGTGGGTAGGCCTTGCTTCTTATATTGTCCTTCTTCTTGACTAGACTCCATCGCCAATGGGTACCTGGCGATCAAGGTTCTCCACTACAATGTGGTCTACGTCAAGGGAGAGAGGCCCAAGCAATTCATCTTTGCACCATCTCCAGGAGATACTTACCAACTTGCTGGGCTTTATAGGCCTATGTGATAACTGGAGCAGGGCTACGAAGTCAGGAAGGTCAAGAGATAGTCATGACGCTAAGGAACAAGCTCTTCCTGTACTACACTGTCCTGGGCGTCTGTGGAACCGCCTGACCATAAACCACCTCATTCTAGGGAGGGCACATCTCCCCTTCGACTTATTCCTAAGATCTCTCTTACACGATGATTTTCGTGCTGAAAAACTTCACGGGACCACCTCTTATGTGAAGCTCTAACTCTCTCGGGAAAGGGGTGGATACACGCACACCCGACGAGTGAAATAAATTCAGAATTCCTCTTAGATTCAAAGTTTTGTTCTCTATATTTTACCTATAAATATCCGGGAGTAGCATTTTTCATTTTTTCATGTAAATATATATATTTTCTTATAAAAGTATTATATAGATTACATTTTTAATATTTTTGGTATATAACATTTTATAATATTAAATTTTTGATAATGTTATGAGCAAGACTACGACCATTGTGAGAGGTAATAGTAAATATGGACTAATAGCTGGTACAACTGCGTTTTTCGGAGGTCTTGCTACTGTAGCCTTATACGGCATTACAGTTAACACATTGGGTACGATCTTACATTTAAGTGTTTTAGAAGTTGGCTGGTTAGTGTCAATTCCATTAATAACTGGGGCCTTTTTACGAATACCTTTTTCAGCCTTAGTTGATAGATGGGGAGGTAAAAGAGTACTATCATTGCAATTATTTATTTCGATTGTAGGTATGATAGGAATAATATTCACTTTAGAAAGCACGAAATTATTCCCAAGCTTGTTTGTTTATCAATTATTATTATTATTTGGGGCACTAGCTGGAACCGGCACCTCAACCTTCTCTTCTGGAGTAACGTACGTATCTTATTGGTATCCTAAAAGTAAGCAAGGCACTGCCTTAGGAATTTACGGCGGTTTCGGAAATACTGCCCCCGGAATATTTACTGCGATTATCCCATATGCTTTATCAACTCTTGGACTAATAGGAGCTTATATAAGTTGGTTAGCATTTCTAATAATAGTAACTGCTGTATTCCTTTTTATTTCTAGTGATAATTACTATCAACAGTTGCTCAGAAAAGGTTATTCGAGAGATGAGGCGGAACGTATTGCACGTGGATTAGGTCAGGAAGTATTTCCTACCAATGTAAAAGAGACATTAAAAAGCGCATCAAAATTATGGCAAGTCTGGCTGTTAGTAATAATGTATTTTACTAGCTTCGGTGGGTTCGTGGCGCTAACCTCGTGGTTACCTACTTATTGGACGAAATTTGTAGGAGTAAGCATTACTGAAGCTGGAATGTTAGCTGGAGTAATTTATTCACTGCTTACAGCATTAATCAGAGTTCCAGGGGGTATTTGGTCTGATAAATATGGCGGTGAAAAAATAGCTTTTATCTCCTTTATAATTCTTGTACTTGGGAGTCTGGTAATGTTCTTTTCCCGTTCTTTAGACTTAAGCATTATAGGTGAAGTAATTATGGCTATCGGTATGGGGATTGCTAATGCGGCTGTATTCAAATTAATACCTAAATATGCACCAAATGCTGTGGGAGGAGCTTCTGGTTTAGTAGGCGCTGCAGGAGGGCTGTTTATTCCATCCATATTAGCTTATTTTGTGGTAATCTTTGGAAAGATAGGTTTTGCATATGGATTTATTACTTATACTATATTCGGCATGATTTCAGTAATATTTTCAGCGTTTTTACTTCATAGATATAGTGTCTATCGACATTCAATTAGTAAGTAAAAGGAAATGAAGTAGCAGCTGTTTGAAAAAAGGCTGTTAATGAGAAGAATTTTTAGACAGAGATGAGTTTATGCTAAAATAGTCAGGTCTACACATGGTGTAACTGCACAGAATCTTGCAGTTGGTTAGTCTATGTTAAAAATGGTTATTTATCCTTGAATACATAATAAAACCATAAGGTAATTCTAAGAATGTTTCTAAAGCGTCATCATAATCATCAGATTTAAATTTTTCTAGATGCTATCATAGTATTTCGAGAATCCATCAACTAAACTGAGTATTGATACATTTATGCTTACATTCTTATAATCTGCAACACTCATTAATTTGGCGTATTCATCTCGGTTAAGGTAAAACGATATTCTCGGATGCTCCTTCAACCATCTGTCAATATATTTTTTCTTCTCTTTCTTTCTAGCCATATTAATCTAATATTTAACCAAATACTAGTTAGTAGCTGAAAGTTCCTGTTAGCCTGCGTCAGGGGGTGTTAAATTTTTTAATCAAAAAAGTTCAGATCTTAGCATGGTTTGGATCCGGTTAGTTCTTGTCTATTTTAGGTCTTATAATGGCGGTCATCAATAAACTGCTGCTTTCTCATTTTCATTCTTTTTGCTTTTTTGGCCTGTCTAGGATCTCACTCAGCTTAGCTAAAATCTTACTTTTTCTCTCTCATTAAACTTAAAATTTAAAGAATTAACTACAACCATCTCTTAAATTTTAAGAACCGATTATCGCCCGTCACTTTACGGTATATCTACTGTAGACATGCCGCAGACCTGCTGCAAATATATTCAGTAGCTGAAATCAATGAAAATTTTGATAGTTAAATTGGTATTACTAGTAGAATATTTTAATGCTACGGAAACTTAACTAAAAAATAAAGCCTTAATTATCTCGTTATATTTTGTTATTTATTGAATGATCAAATATTATATTCATTGCATAAGGATTAAATCTTTTCATTTTTTATATGATTACAAATTGATATTATATCTATTATATTTAAAATGATAATACCAAAAATCAACTAATTAGAAGGTTGACTTATCCATTATAATTGAAATATTGAATTTAAATGGGGTTCTCTGAGCCTCTCGACTGCCCCTCATATGCGATATGTAGCTCCGAATCAATTGAGGGGAACCCTTGTCCTTTAGGACGGATAGAAAGCTAGCAAATCAGTCATAGGTGGATAAATACAGGTTAACTATATCCAAAATCTAATTCTTATTGTAAAAATAGCTAATAAAATAATATAATTATTGAGTGTATCTTTTTTAACAAAAATTAATGGATCGCATAATATATCAATATTTTCATTTTATACATAGGAATTTAATATTGTTTGAACACTGTTATAATTTTTTAATTAATCTATAAGCTATTTTTTACCATATACAAAAATTTTTTATTGCTAGATTCCTTTAAAGAACTATGGTATTGGATCCTCAAATTAAGAATTTCTTAGATTTAGTTTCAAAACTTCCACAACCAGACCTTTCCAAAATTACTCCTCAGGAATTTAGGAACTTATTTAAACAAGCATCATTAATGCTAATTTCTTCAAAAATTGAAGTTAAGAACGTTAGAGATTTAGAAATTAGTGTAAATGGAGGAAAAATAAAGTTGAGAATTTATGAGCCAATTAAAGGCGAGAAGCCCTATCCTGCAATTGTATATTACCATGGCGGGGGATTTGTTTTAGGTGATCTTGATACCTACGATAACGTTTGTAGACTTCTGGCAAATTCTTCAGAATGTTTAGTTATATCAGTCGATTATAGATTAGCTCCTGAATATAAATTTCCCGTAGCAGTTTATGATAGCTATGAAGCATTAAAATGGGTTTATCTTAATGCAAATAAGATAGATTCTAACGCATCCAAAATAGCTGTTGCAGGAGATAGTGCAGGAGGAAACTTAGCTACAGTTGTAAGTATTGTTTCCAGGATAAAAAAGAAGAAATAGTAAAATATCAAGTTCTTATTTATCCAGTAGTTAACATGTTAGATTTGTCCCCTTCAGTAGTTGAATTTTCAGAAGGATACTTCCTAACTTTTGAACAAATGAGCTGGTTTGGAAGACAATATTTTAAAGATCCAAAAGATTATCTTCATCCTTATGCCTCTCCTTTGTTTGCCGATTTAAGCAATCTGCCTCCTGCATTAATAATAACAGCAGAATACGATCCTTTAAGAGATCAAGGGGAGACCTATGCAAACATTTTAAAGTCAAAAGGGAATCTAGTAACATGCATCAGATATCAAGGAATGATTCATGGTTTCATTAATTTAATCGACCTCGTTGAAACTTCCAAAGTAGCAATATATAACATCGCTGGAGCAATTAGAAGACATTTAAAATAATTTAGCAAAATTCATAAATTATAACTCAATTAATCTTTATGAAAGAAATAGAAAATTTGTGGAAAAGAGCTTTGAATGAAACTTGGAATCCTGAACATATTGATATAGAAGCTGATAAGAGTGACTGGAATAACTTAAATCAAGATCAAAGGAAATATTTGGCAGATTTGTTCTTCCATCAACTTATGGGAGAGTATGAAGTATTAATCGGTGTTTCAAGGCTTGCAACTATAATTAAAGAAAAAGATGCAAGATTTTTCCTTTTAACACATGCTAGAGATAATACTGTTCATGCGAATATTTTTGAAAGGGTACTGATTACTGCAGGAGAGGATACAGCTATAGATTTTAAAACTAGAGTTTCTGAATCTTACTATGAATTAGTTTATTCAAAGCCTAGAAAACTTCTTAATGATTTGGAGAAGAAAATGAACGAGAAAAAGCTTGCTTCCTTCCTTACAATGTATTATCTTGCTACAGATGGCATTCTTTATAATACAAGCTTTATAGCTCTTGAGCAAATGTTATTTTCTGCAGGAAAGTTCAAAAATCTATATGAAGCTTATAAAAAGATAAACGTAGATGAGAAAAGGCAAACAATTTTTGCTGCTTACTATATTAAATACCTTTCAGAAAAAAATGAAGAAATAAAGGAGGTTGTAAAGGAAACACTTAATGAATGTACAACTTCAGTACTATCTACTATAGGCTATTTTTCAAGCTTAGCACAATCCTTCGGAAGAAATATAGAAGATTTTGCTTCATTATCACAAGGAGTAATTGAAGAAGAGCTAAAAATAATCGGAATAAAGTAATTAAGGTTTTATTACAGCTTTAAAAGTTTTTCTTTTATCGAACATTTCATATCCCTGTGGAGCTTCATCTAAGCTAAATTTGTGAGTTATAATCTTAGAAACATCTATTCTGTTGTTCTTTATTAGCTCAAACAATTCATTTCTGTACTTTATCGTATCACCTATTACAAAGACCAACCTCTTTTCTGTAATCCAAAGTTGGCCTGCTGGAAACTTGTTATATTCTTGTGCGTGCAAGCCTACAACGCTAACGGTTCCTTTTCTTCTTACAATTTCTATAGCTTTATCTATTGTTTCCATGCTTCCTCCAACAGCTTCTATTACTAAATCGGCTCCTCTTCCTTCTGTTAAATTTCTCACTTCTTCTGCAACGTCTGTGCTTCTTGCATTTACTGTTTTGAATCCTAAATCTCTTGCAAAATTTAATCTGTTTTCATCAAGCCCATTTTTGCTCACCCACAATTTATTGCTTAAACCTATACTTAATTAAAATACTAGCATAAATTAGCTACATTTGGTACCCTTTTCA
>Ga0080006_1158082_pt1 | contig 12818 bp, 9 predicted proteins | sample RS3BMetagenome_FD_69209 | JGI IMG/M metagenome (GOLD analysis project Ga0080006, IMG submission 69209) | Ferric oxide microbial mat and aquatic microbial communities from Rainbow Spring, Yellowstone National Park, USA - RS3B (SPADES... ...
CTGGGGGCCGGATGCCGGGAGCGAAGGGCGCGAAGCGCCTGTAGCGACCTGGGGGCCGGATGCCGGGAGCGAAGGGCGCGAAGCGCCTGTAGCGACCTGGGGGCCGGATGCCGGGAGCGAAGGGCGCGAAGCGCCTGTAGCGACCTGGGGGCCGGATGCCGGGAGCGAAGGGCGCGAAGCGCCTGTAGCGACCTGGGGGCCGGATGCCGGGAGCGAACGAAGCGCCTGTAGCGACCTGGGGCCTGAGGCGCCTGGAGGGATCAAGCCGAAGGCCTGAGGCGCCAGGATGGAAGAAGCCGAAGGCCCATGGGACTTGGAAGCAGTGGCCGCTGCAAAAGTCCTCTTTTGCAGCGGCGACGCCCCGAACCCCTCATCGGCGTACCGGCCCCGGGCCGGCCTCCGGCCTACGCCCGGCGAGAGCCCGGCGTAGGCGGCCGGTCGCGGCCCTGCCCCATCCCCGGGTCCGCGGCGGCCTGCGTCAGCGCGAAGACGATGAACGCGTCCATGGCTACCCCTTCCGCCTCGGCCCGGGCCGCCAGGGCCCGCTGCAGGGAGCGGGGGAGCGGCGGGGCCCCCGACAGCGCCTCTGGCGCCGAAACGGCCGCACGGTATCCCGCCGGCCTCGCGTGCGCCCCGTGCGGCCGCCGCAGCGCAGCCGTGCCGCCGGACGGGAACTCTGCAGCGGCCGGCACCGGCGACGCGGCCCCTGCCGCCAGACCGGACGCCTCCATCGCGGCCCGAGCGGAGGTGATCTCCGCCTCGATGCGCCGCACGGAGCCGGCCCTCTCCCCACGCATCCCTTGGGTCGCACCGGGACCGGTGTCCGCCCCCGACACGCCATCGGACCCCGGCATCGGCCCCGGTCCGTCCACGGCGGCATCCGCTGTCGGCCCCAGGACGCCGGCCGCCCGGAGATACAGTGGTAGCGCCCCCCGGACCGCCTCCCACACCGCATCGGCGAAGGGGGGCGTCCCCACCGCCGCGTCGTCGGCGGACCAGCCCTCCGCCAGCCGCAGGCCGCCCGCCCGCTGTACCGCCCGCATCCGTCCCGCGATCTCCGCGCCGGGGATGTCCGCCCCGGCCGCCGCCTCCAGGGCCTGCCCAGCCACCGTCCACCGGAGCCCCGCGGACGGGGGGGCCGCGGGCACCGCCGGCAGAAGGCCCCCCGCATCCTGCCCGCTCCCCGAGTCCATCCCCTGCAGGACCCGCTCCCACTCGGGCGAGCCGGCCGCCACCTCGGCGCCCGCCCGCACACCCGAGGCGTCGAGCGAGACGAAAAGGCAGGCCCCGGGCCGCCGCCCGGCCTCCGGCGCGGCGAACGCGGCGCGCAGCCCCGTGCGGTAGGCGGCGCCGGGCCGCGGCCACTGGAGGTTGATCCGGCTGAGGACGTGCCCCGTCTTGACCTCGGTGTCGAGGTCCGGCAGGGTGTCGCCCACCCGCGCGGCCACCGCCGCGATCAACGCCCGCCAGGGACGGTCCACGCACACCCGGTATGTCTCCGCATGTGCCGTGAACCAGCGGCGCGTGTTGTCCTGGGCCAGGGCGGCGAAGAAGGCGAATGCGGCGGCCGGTATCCCGTCGAAGCCGATCGTCTGGGGGCGTCGATACGGGGGGGGGACGATGGACAAGGCCGGCACCTCCCGCGGGTCTGGTGCCAGGGAGATTCTTCCGATCCTGCCGCGCTCCTTCCATATGGCGGATAAAGTAGAAAATTGTGTATTGTGGCGGCCCTTCTCACCCCGGCGTGGCGGGCGCAGGGCGTCAAGGCCAGGCGCGGAGCCGTCCATCGGCCCCGGTCCGGCCCCACCGCAGCGTCGTGCGGCGGTGCACCTCAGCGGAGCAGGGCGAAGCGGTTTCGCACCGCCACCCATGCTGATCCGGTGGGACCCCCCACCAGCAGGGACCGGCCGGCTACGGGATAGGGCTCCGGGGTCACCCGGCCCGTCCCCGGGTCGTAGGCGTATGCCGCGCTGCCGCCCGTCCACCAGAGGCGCGTCCCGTCAAAGACCAGGGCGCCGCCGGGCGCCGCCGGGTCGCTCCGCGCCGCGCCCAGCGCCGTGGGCGTGCCGCCCGGCGTCAGGCTGTCGATGGCGGGCACCGCGCCCGCGCCCGCCGAGACCTCGAACCAGAGGCGCCCGCCCCCCCATGCTGCGGCCCCGGGATCGGCCCCCGCCGGTAGCCGCCCCCAAGCCGAGGCTCTCGGCACGTCGGGGGAGACCGCCCAGACCGAAGAGCCCACAACCGCCAGCGCCGTTCCGGACGGGCCGGGGAGGAGGGCGGCGGCCGCGGAGGCGGGCGGGGCCGCGCTGCCCGGCAGGGACACGCGCTGCGCCGTCAATCCCCCCGTCGGCGCCACGAGTACGTACGGCGGGCCCGCGGCGGCACCACCGGTCTCGTAGAGTCCGACGCTGTAGCCGCCCACGGTCGTCGCGCCGACCGCCTGCAAAGCGGCGCGGGTGCGGAACGTCTGCGCCGCCTTGTTGAAGCTGAGTTCCGCCGAACCGGCGGCCAGCCAGACGTGTGCCGTGCCGACGGTCTGGATCCGGAGGGCCGCACCCGTCGCGGGCGCCGGTTGGATGGGCCAGGCACCGTCCTCCCCCGCCGCAGTCGCGTGCAGGAGGCGGGGCCCCGCTCCAGGCGCGGTGGCCACCAACCACAGCGAGCCGTCCGGGTCGGCGGCCACCGCGACGATGGCGGGCGTGCCCGTACCGAAGGGCTGCACTGCCAGCCACGCCGCGCGTTGGGTCCCCTTGGCCGGTGTTCCGGCCGTGCCCTTGGTGCCTGTTGTGCCGGGAGGGCCCGTCCCGGACCCGGGGTGCCCCCGGTGCTGGAGGACCAGCACTGCGATCACGAGCGCGGTCGCCGCGCCGAGAGTCACCCAGCCCCGCGGCCGCATGTGGAGCGGCCGCCGGGACGCCGCAGGGCGGGCACCCGGCCCCGGCCGGCCGGACGGGCGCCGGACGTCCTGCGGACGGGCTTTTGCGGCCAGGCGCCGGTTGCGGCGAGGTTCCATTGGCAGGGCCTCCCGGAGGCGGGGTTCGACGGCCGCCGCCGCCTTCCCCTGCCAACCGGGGAACGCTTGCCAGTCGATGCCGCACCGGGGGGCGCCCGGCCCGCGCCCGCGGTCGACGCACAATGCCGCCACACGGCCGACCGCATCCGGGCGTGTAGGCTCTCCCCGCGTTAGCCGCCGCCTGCGCGGCCTGCAGGGCGGCGAGCACCTGGGACGGCGGCGCCGCCGGCTTAGACGGGCTCCCCGCGCCGTAGAGCGCGGTCAGTACGGCCGCCACATCCAGGCGCCACGGCCGCGGCGTGGGCATCGGTCTCGGCACCCCCGTATGCTTCCTCGTCGGTGCCCGCGGGATCGGCGATGTATTCCACACCGGCGGCGCGGCTGAAGATCGGGCGGCTGCGCAACTGGTCCGCGGTCGCGCCCGGCCGCAGCGGCAGGCCGCCGCGAAAGCCCTGCAGGGCTTACTGCAACGGCGCGGCGAAGAGCCCCAGCGCCAGCGCGGCCGCCGCGGCGGGGTGCGGCGTGTGCCGGAAGACCATGACGTCGATGTTGTCGGTCGGCACCGCCGCCCCGGCGGGAAAGACGGGGAGCGGGACGGCGTGTAGGCCGATCCAGTGGCGGATGGGGCCGGGGACCGGCGGGCCGCCGAGCGCCAGGTACCCCATGGGGTCGCCCATCCTGATCGCCCACGGCAGGCCCGGCCTGGCGGCGCTCGGGGTGCAGCGGCTCCAACCGATCAGGGCGGAGAGCCCCCGGGCGGCCGGGTCCTGACCGAACACTGCCGTGCAGCCGGCGCCTGTGGTGCGCGCGAGCGTCCCCCCGGCTGCCGACCGCCGCGACAGGGGGGCGCCGGCGGTAACGCCGGGCCCTACCCTCCCTGTCGCCCCCTGTTTGGAAGGTCAGCCGGGCGTGCGGCGCCGCCTGGAGCGCGCCTCCCGTCAGGAATGGCACCAAGCCCGATAGGGGGTGACCGGATGCTCCGCCCATGACGTACACCTGCAGGGCCACCGTGCCGCCGACCAGCGTGGGGATCGCCGACAGGCGCGGGCGCGCGCAGCCGCCCGCCGCGGCTGCTCCGGCGAGGCCGGCCAGCACGCGCCTGCGCGTGAACATGTCATCCCTGTGGACCACGGATGCCGAGGACTGGTGCCGCCTATGGAAATATATTATTCCGGAGCCCTCCCGGAATCCGGCCGAGGGGTGCGGGCGCGGACGGTGCCCCCCGGCCTCACCCCCGACGGTTCCCCCGGACCAGCGCCGCTATCTCCGCCTCGATCACCGCCCGCAACTCCCTTCGCTTCGCGAGTCGCGGGTCGGCCAGCTTCGCGGTCAGTTCCGCCAGCCGCATCTGAGCCGCCAGCCGGCCGGTATCGCCGCCGGTCCCCGGGTCGGCGGGGCGCCCCGCCCCCCCCCCGCCCCCCGCCCCCCCGCCCCCCCCGCCCCCCCCGCCCCCCGCGCCCCCCACGCCCCCAACGCCCCCAACGCCCCCCGCGCCCCCCACGCCCCCGCCCCACCTGACGGTGACGGGGCCGGCCGGGGAGGACCCGCCCCGGCCGGGGGGCGCCCCTGCGGGGGGCCTGCCGGGGAGCCGGGCTGTATCCGCCGCGCGGAGGCCGGCAGCGGAAGCCAGAGGCACGACGCCCCGCCTGCCGGCGGCGGCAGGCGCTGCAAGTGCGACCGGCCACCCGCCGTCCTTGGTGCGATCCCTGCTGGTAGAGGTACGCCGGCGACGCGTTTGTGGACACCGGTACGCCGCCGGAACGTACACGTAAACGGAAGGCGCAATGGGGGTTTCGGGTCGATGGAGACAAGCGGGGGGTGTCCGGGCAGAGACCGGATCGGCCCTCAACGGCACCAGATGAGCAGGATGAGCAGAAGGAAGGAACTGGGGCATGCGCGGGCGGGTCACGGTCGCCGCCACCCCCGCCATCCGGGCGAGCGCCGCGCGCCATGTGCCGCCACCGCCTGCCTGGGCCGCCTTTCGCCGCACCGGGCCCCGTCCGAGCATCGGTGGCGACTCCCCGTCTCTGCATGACGCAGCAACGGTCAGGCCGCCGCGGGTGCCCGTCGTCGCCGCCATGCGGCCCTCGGGACGCGGCGGGGCCCACGCCGCGCAACGGGTAGCGCGCGAACCGGTCAACCGGAGGGGGTGGGCGTTCAGGCGAGGGTATGGAGCAGGGCACAGCAGACGTGGGGTCGCGGGGGCGCCTCACGGCCCGCGCTCCGGCGGTGTCGGGCACCGCGACCCGGGCCCACCGGCGCCGGGCCGCCCACGCTTGGCGTGCCGCAGACCATCCCCGCGCCCGGCGGGCGGGAGCCTCTCCGCAGCGGGCCGGCTCATGGCGCCGTCCGGCACCCGGCCCGGGCCGCGCAGGATGCCGCCTGCGCAGAAGGCCCGCATGCGAGGCAGCGGACGGCCCGCCGTGTCGCGCGACGATGTCGCGCCCCTACGCCTCTCCGGTATCTGGAGGCCCCTCCCCCGACCCGACCCGCCGGCGCGTTGCCGCCGCCCGTGCCCGCCCGTGCGGTGCCCCTGCCCGGCACCCCGCCTTTGGGATAGTGTGGAGGCATGGTCGATCCCACTCTGGACCGCTCCCCCCTGGCCCACTGCCGCGCGCAACGACGCGCCGCGGCCGGACGGCAGGGCCGGATCGTCGGCGCCGCGCTCCGGTAGGCCGGTACAGCGTGGCCCGCCGGGCCGGCGCCGGGCGCGCCACGCCGTACCGGCGCGACGCGTTGCGGCGGATCGTCCTGGAGACGCGGCCGGCGGAGCTGCCGGCTGCGCCGTGGCGGGAGCCCTAGACCCCGGCTCCGGGCGCCGCGCCGGGCGCCGCCGAATATGCCGTGAGGCGGGGAGGGGACGGCGGGTGCACGGGCTGGGGGCGATCGACCACTTCGTCGTCCTGATGCTGGAGAACCGGTCCTTCGACAACATGGTGGGACGCCTCTACGGCCCGGGCAACGCCCCCCCGTTCGACCACGCCCCCCGGGGGCAGCCGTTCGACGGCGTCTCGGGCAAGCGCCTGGGGAACCTCCTGCCGGCCGGCGCCGTGGGACCCGAGCCACACTGGGTCCCGACCGGCCGGGCCAGGGGCCCCGCCGTGCCCACGCCCGGCCCCGGCGAGGGCTATGCCCACGTCAATCTTCAGCTCTACGGGCGCGTGCTGCCGCCGTACAACCGGCCGGCGCCCCTGCCGGCCGCCGCGCCGATGGGCGGCTTCGCCCTGGACTACGTCCGGCAGTTGCGGCGCGACGGGGCGCCGGTCGATTCGGCGCGCTACGGGCAGGTCATGGAGGGCTTCGCCCCGGCCGAACTGCCGGTCCTCTGCGGGCTCGCCCGCGCCTACGCCGTCTGCGACCGCTGGTTCTGCTCGGTGCCCGGCGCGACGTGGGCCAACCGCTCGTTCCTGCTGGCCGGCACATCCCGCGGCTTTGTGGACGACACCCCCTACCTGCAGTGGTTGCGCCGCGACGCCGAGACGGTCCTGGACCGCCTCCCGGACGCACGCGGCCGCGGCCCCGCTTGGCGGGTGTATTTCGACCCCCGCAACATCCTGCCGCTCACCGGGCTGATCTTCCCCCGGCTCTTCCGCCACGTCCTCGGACACTTCGCGTACATGAGCCGCTTCTATCGCGACGCCCGGAGCGGGCGGCTGCCAGCCTTCACGCTGATCGAGCCCAGCATGCTCTGGTGGCGCAACGACCAGCATCCCCCGGGGAGCGTCCTGCCCGGCGAGGCGCTCATCCACGACGTGTATACGGCCCTGCGGAGCGGCCCCGCCTGGGAGCGGACGCTGCTCTTACTCACGTACGACGAGCACGGCGGGCTGTACGACCACGTGGCGCCGCCCCCCGCGGTGCCGCCGGAGCCGGACGCGCCGGCCGGGCAGTACGGGTTCCGCTTCGACCGGCTGGGACCGCGGGTCTGCACCGTGCTCGTCTCCCCGTGGATCGAGGCCGGAACCGTGTTCCGCGCCCGCGACGCCGGGGGGAGAGAGGTGCCGTGCGACCACACCTCCATACTGCGTACGGTCTGCGCGCGCTTCGGCCTGCCGCCGCTCACCGCGCGGGACGCCGCGGCGCCGGACGTGGGCGGCGCGCTGGCGCGGACGCGGCCGCGGCGGGGGGAGCCCAGCCTCCCTGCGCCCCCTCGGTAGGTCCAGGGGAAGGCCGGACGCCGGCCCGCGCCGAATCGCCCCGCCGGCCCGCAATCCTCCCGTGTAGGGGGCGCGCGCACGGCGGTGCTCTGGTGGCTCCTCGGGGCGGGCATCCTCGCCGGTACGCTCCACCACCTAGCGGAAGCCGTCTACATCCGCCGGCTGGCGGGCGCGCTGGGGCGTGGGCCCCTTCCGGATGCCCCCCTGCCCCGCGTCACCGTGGTCGTGGCGGCGCGCGACGAGGCCCGCGGCTTCGAGCGGGCCGCGCGGTCGCTGCTGCGGCAGGACCACCCCGGCGCCGAGTTCGTCTGGGTGGACGACCGCTCGACGGACGGCACGGGGGAGCTCATGGACCGCCTGGCCGCGGAGGGCGGGGCGCGGGTGCGCGTGGTCCACGTGCGGACGCTGCCCGAGGGGTGGCTCGGCAAGAACCACGCCCTCTACACCGGGGCCCGCGCCGCCGCCGGCGAGTGGCTGCTCTTCACGGACGGGGACGTCTGGCTGGCCCCCGACGCCGTCCGCCGGGCGGTGGCCTTCGCGGTGCGCGGCGGGTTCGACCACCTGGCGCTGGGGCCGGCGCTCACCGCCCCGGGTTACTGGCTGCAGGGGTGGGTGGCCTTCGCGCTGACCGTGATCCTCACCCACCTCTCGCCGCGGCGGATGAACGACCCGCGCAGCCGGCGCGCCTTCGGGGTCGGGGCCTTCAACCTGGTGCGGCGGCACGCCTACGAGGCCACCGGCACCCACCGGGCGATCGCGTTGCGCCCCGACGACGACGTGCGCCTCGGCCTGCGCCTGCGGCGCATGGGTTTCCGGTCGTGGGCCGCGGCGGAGCCGGGCCTGGTGCGCGTGCAGTGGTACAGCACGGTGGGCGAGGCCGTCCGCGGCCTGGAGAAGAACATGTTCGCGGGCCTGGACTACAACCCGGGCGTCATCGCCCTGGCCTGCGCCGCGCTGCTCCTGGTGTTCTGCGGGCCGCTGCCGGCCGCCGTGCTGGTCCGGGGGGGCGCGGCCTGGCTGTTCCGGGCGGCCTACCTGCTGCAAGCGGCGACGGTCTGGATCCACGCCCGCACGTTCGTGCTGCCGGATCGGCGGGCGGCCCGCCGCGCATTCCTGGTCCCCTGGACCTATCCCGTCGCGGCGCTCCTGTACACCTATGCCGTGGCGCGTTCCGCCTGGATGGCGCTATCGCGCCGCGGGATCGCCTGGCGCGGCACCTTCTACGCCCTCGACCGCCTGCGGCGCCAGAGCGGGTTGGAATAGGGCGATAGGGCCTCGCGCTGTCCGCCGCCACCGGGGTCGTTTCGGGGAGGACCGTCGCGCGGGGGGGCGCCGGCGCTGCGGCTGCGGACCGCGCGGGGGCCGGAGCCGGCTGGCCGACCTGGGCGTGCTCCGCCGCCCGGGGCACGGCATCCCCCGCCGCAGAGCGGGGCGGCGGCCAGCGAAGCGGCTCGCCTCCCCCCGGGGGGATCGCCATGGGGCCTCGCCTCCTCGCGGTCCGGCGCGCGGGGCGCCTCCCGTTCCCCGGCCCTGACGCCGCGGCGTTCGTCGGGGTTCCCGCGGGAGCCGCTCCGGCGGCACCCGGACGGGGATGCGGCGGCGCCGTGCCCTCCCGGCACCCCGCCGCATCCGGATTGACACCCCCTGCCCCCCGTGCTAGCTTTGCCCTGTGCCGAGGAGCGGACCGGCGCCGCCTGCGCGGGCGGCAGCGAGCCGGGGCTGGCCGGGGCGGGACCCCGGCCGAGGTGGAAGCCCGGCGCCTGTAGCGTGCGCCCTCCAACCGTCGAGGCATCCCCCGCAGAGCGGGGGCGGGTGCCACCCGATAGCGTGGTTTGGTGGAGCAGACTGGCGGGTGCATTCCCGCGCCGCAGGCGCGGAGGCGTGCCCGCATGCGGGACGGCCGGCCGGTGGTGCCGCGTCGGTGCGTCGCTCCGCCTCCCGAGGCTGGTGCCGCAGAGGCGCCGGCGAACGATACGGGGTGGCACCGCGAGGGGATTCCGGAGCTCCTCGCCCCTGGTCCGGATGCGCATGCGCGTCCGGCGGGGCGGGGGCTTTTGTATTTGTGGCGCCGCGCCGCGATCCAACCGCATCCCGCCGGAGGCGATGTGTGAAGATGGCAGAGCCACAGCCGCAGCCGAGGGTCACCGATCCCGCCCTCCCCGAGCAGCTGCTGATGGTCCCCGGCCCCACGCCCGTGCCGCCCGAGGTCCGCGCCTACGGCGCCGCCCCCCTGATCAACCACCGCAGCCAGCCCTTCCGCGACCTCTACCACCGCGTGCACGACCAGTTGCGCCAGGTCTTTCAGACCCGGCACGACGTCTTTGTCTGGCCGGCCTCCGGCACCGGGGTGCTGGAGTGCGCCCTCGTCAACTGCTTCAGCCCCGGCGACCGCATTCTCTCGCTGCCGATGGGCGCCTTCGGCGAGCGATTCGCGGAGATCGCGGAGGCCTTCGGCCTGGATGTGGTGCGCCGCCCGGTCGATTACGGCCAGAGCGTCGATCCGGCGGCGCTGGCGGAGTTACTGCGGGGGGATTCCCGCTTCAAGGGTGTGCTCGTCACCTTCAACGAGACATCGACGGGGGTGCTCGTCGATCTGCCCGCCGTGGCGCGCGTGGTCCGCGAGCACGCACCCGAGGCGCTGCTGCTGGTCGACGCGGTGAGCGGCCTCGGCGGCGCGGACCTGCGCACGGATGCGTGGGGGTGCGATGTGGTCATCACCGGCTCGCAGAAGGCGCTGATGACCCCGCCCGGTCTCGGCGCGCTGGCGGTGGGCCCGCGGGCCATGGCGGCCTCGGAGGCGGCGCGGCTCCCCCGCTCCTACTGGGACTGGCGGCCGTACAGGGAGATGGCGCACCACGGCGAGACCCCGTACACGCCGGCCGTGTCGCTGTGGTACGAACTGGACGCGGCGCTGCGCCGCATCCTGGCGGAGGGGTTGCCGGCGGTGCTCGCGCGCCACCTGGCCATGCGGGCGGTGGCTCGGGCGGCCTTCCCGGCGGCGGGGTTCCCGCTGCTCACCTCGGATGCCGACGGCTCCCCGACGGTCACGGCGGCGCGCCTGCCCGAGGGCGTAGCCTTCGCGGACCTGTCGGCGGCGCTCGACCGGCGCGGGGTGACCATCGCCGGCGGCATGGGCCCGCTACGGGGCAAGATGCTGCGCATCGGCCACATGACCGGCCACACGACGGCCGACCTGCTGCGCTTCTTCCGGGTGTTCGACGAGGTCCTGGGCGAACTGGGCGCGCCGGGCGCGGGGAAGGCGGGTCCGGCGGCCGAGGCCGCCGCGGCCGAGGCCCACCTGTGAGCACCGTGCGCCGGGCGCCCTGAGCACCGCGCGCAGGCGCCGGTTCCCAGTCCCTGCGGCCACCCGAGGGGCGGCGGTACCAGGGTGCGCCGCGCCGCTGGGATCCGGCGGCGAGGCCCGCCGGCTTGCGCGGGCCGACGGGATGGCGGAGAGGCCTTGCGCGCACCGCTTCCGGGTGCTGCCGTTTGGGGCACAGGGGCTGCCGGGTCCGGGACCGGCCCGCTGGGGCGCAGGGACCCGCGGGGGTGTGGGAGCGCGCGACGGTGTCGCGCCTCATTCAGCCCCCTGCCGGCCCCCTTGCCGCTCGGACGGGTTCCCGGCGTGCCGCTCATGGCTGGATGCCCGTGCTATGGAGGGTTGCTGCGTTGGCGAGGGTGTTGGTCACCGAGCCGATCGACGAGGCGGGCCTGGAGGTCCTGGCGGCCGAGCACGAGGTGGTGCGCCGGCCGGACTGCTCCGCCGAGGAGCTCCTGCGTCTCATCCCCGACTTCGAGGCGCTGGTGGTGCGCAGCGCGACCTCCGTGACGGCCGAGGTGCTGGCGGCGGGGCGCCGGCTCCTGGTCGTGGGGCGCGCCGGCGTGGGCGTCAACAACATCGACGTCGAGGCGGCGACGGCGCGCGGCATCGTGGTGGTGAACGTGCCGGACGGCAACACCATCGCGGCCACCGAGCAGACCTTCGCGCTGCTCCTCGCCCTGGCGCGGCGCATCCCCGACGCGGTGGCGTCGCTGCGCGCGGGCCGGTGGGACCGGCAGGCCTTCGTCGGCACCGAACTGCGCGGCAAGACGCTCGGCGTGGTCGGCCTCGGGCGCATCGGGCAGGAGGTGTCGCGCCGCGCGCAGGCCTTCGGCATGTCGGTCTGCGGGTACGACCCCTTCCTGCCGGCGGAGCGCGCGGAGGCCATGGGGATTCGCTTCCTCTCGGTGGCGGGGGTCGTCGCGGCCTGCGACGTCCTCACGGTGCACACGCCGCTCACGCGCGAGACGCGGGGCATGATCGGTGAGAAGGAACTGGCGGCGATGAAGCCCGGGGCGTTCGTCCTCAACTGCGCCCGCGGCGGCATCATCGACGAGAAGGCGCTCTACCGCGCCCTGGAGTCCGGGCACCTGGGCGGCGCGGCCATCGACGTGTTCGACGAGGAGCCCGCCGCGGACAACCCGCTGGTCCAGCTCCCCAACGTGGTGGCGACGCCGCACCTGGGCGCCAGCACGCGCGAGGCGCAGTCCACCTCGGCGGTGGAGGTGGCGCGCTACGTGCGGGCGGTCCTGGCGGGTGCACCGGTGCAGACCGCCGTGAACCTGCCGGCGCTCTCCGAGCGCGACTGGGAGGTCGTGCAGCCGTTTGTGCCGCTCGGTGAACTCTTGGGACGCCTCTACATCCAGGCCCTGGGCGGGCGGCTCGGTGAGGTGGAGATCGTCGCGCCGCAGCTGCCGGGGCGGGGCGGCGAGTGGGTGACGGCCTCCGTCCTGCGCGGGATGATGGTGGGCGTCGTGGACGACCCGGTGAACCTCGTCAACGCGCGCGGTATCGCGGCGGCACAGGGGGTGCACGTGACCTTTGCGCAGAGCAGCGAGGCCGCGGCCGGCTCGCTCCTGCTCCGGGTGCGGGCCGGCGGGGATCCGGACGGCGCGCGCACGGTCGGGGGGCATGCCGCGGGGGATGGGACGCTCCGGGTGACCGACCTCGACGGCATGCCGCTGGAAATGGCGCCGGCGCGGTACATGCTGGTCACGCGCCACCACGACCGGCCCGGCCTGATCGGGCATGTGGGGAGCGTGCTCGGCAAGGCCGGGGTGAACATCGCCGCCATGCTGGTGGGGCGGCGCTCGGTGCGCGGCGCGGCGGTGATGGTGCTCTGCGTGGATGATGCGGTGGACGATGCCACGCTGGCGGAACTGCGGTCGCTGCCGGATATGGAGCAGGTGCGCAGCGTGGTGTTGCCGGAGGGGCTGGTGGGCGGGGCGGGGCGGTAGGTGGCCGCTCCAAAAGTCCTCTTTTGGAGCGGCCACTGCCTGGGCGGCCGCAGGTCTTCGGCTTCCTCCATCCTGGCGCCTCAGACCCCAGCTCGCTTCGGACGCGTTGCGTCCTGCGCTCCCGGCATCCAGGTCTTCGGCTTCCTCCATCCTGGCGCCTCAGACCCCAGCTCGCTTCGGACGCGTTGCGTCCTGCGCTCCCGGCATCCAGGTCTTCGGCTTCCTCCATCCTGGCGCCTCAGACCCCAGGTCGCTTCGGACGCGTTGCGTCCTGCGCTCCCGGCATCCAGGTCTTCGGCTTCCTCCATCCTGGCGCCTCAGACCCCAGGTCGCTTCGGACGCGTTGCGTCCTGCGCTCCCGGCATCCAGGT
>Ga0080006_1135207_pt1 | contig 12810 bp, 10 predicted proteins | sample RS3BMetagenome_FD_69209 | JGI IMG/M metagenome (GOLD analysis project Ga0080006, IMG submission 69209) | Ferric oxide microbial mat and aquatic microbial communities from Rainbow Spring, Yellowstone National Park, USA - RS3B (SPADES... ...
TTTTTCAGATGAAGCCTTATCAGGGCTGCTGCATATCTATGCTGATAAAAAAACAAAGGAAATAAACAAGCTATTCAAGTTCTTTGAAGAAATTGAAAGAATCATAAGAAGCTTTTAGGCTGCAATTTATAGGTCCTCTGGCCGCAATCGGGCCAGGGGAGCTATTTTCTTCTTTTTGGCCGGCCAGTTTAAAACCGGTCAGACCCGCTCAGGATCCTTCCTAGACCAGGGAGTAAACTCGAATAACATGGAATCCTTTTCTTAAGGCCCAGGGGAGTTTAATCGTCCTCTTGGAAAAAAAGGAATCCCCTTTACTATCCTATTTGATAAACAAAAAGGAGTAGACTCCTGATTCCTTTTTATTATTATATTATGAAAAAACCATTTTATTGGATTAATTGCGGCAGCAATAGCGCAGCTTCTCAATATTTCTTTATATGTAATCATATCAATTATATTATCCCTTACATGTTTTTCATTTTCAATCCCATTCGAACGAGCTACAAGTATTGAGGAACCTATGATTAAGTTCATCATAGCAGATCTGTAAGATAAAGCGGTGAATCTATGATAGGTTGCAAATAAGTTTGCCAAAAATCCTGCATATTCATATTCTTTGAATAAAAACACTCTATCCCAAGGAACAAATACATCTTCAAAGATTGTTAATGTTTCAAATTCATAATCTTTCTTGCTTATTACTGCACTTGTATTTCCTTCAACTTCATCTATAGGCCTGATATATAGTTTTAAGCCAGACGTATTAACAGGTAAAGCAAACGAAATTGTGTAATCTCTATCATTATCTTTCATAGTTCTTGTAGGTATTACAATTATCTCATCAGAAACTGCTGATTGTGTGGTATGAGCCTTCGCTCCCCTAACTATGATCCCATCACTTTTTGTAGCCACCACCCTAAGATGCATATCTGGGTCAACTTGTTCAAAAGGTCTCTTACTTCTATCACCCTTTACATCTGTTTGAGCTAAAGCAATCGTTAAATCTTCTTTCACAATTTTTTCAAAATATTTTTTAGTTCTTTCATAATAATTTGTACCAAATTTTTTATCCACAGTTTTTGTAGTTATAAGAAGAGCAAATAAAGCATCGCTTCCCACAGCTTGTGAAATGTTAAAAATTCCATTGCAATACATAGTTAGATCATAAATGAGCTTATATCTTTCTAATAAATCTTGAGAAGAAACAGGAACTTTAAAAAATCTGCTAATTTTTCCATACTGTGGATCTTCGTAAGTTCTATTAGAATATTCATACAATTTTGCTGCATGCATGGCAGCAATTTTCAAAGTAGGATGTAAAGCAATATTATCAATAATCCTTCCTCTATAGTATGCTTTTCTTCCATCACTTATCGATTTAAGAAAATCTTCTTTTGTCCTCATCAACTTTATTTAACAGAAAAAATATTTAAGATTAACTAATATCAGATATCTCTAAATTAATAAGAACTTTATATGTTAAAAATATATTAGATTAATTATATAAGCAATTTTTAAAATATAAAATTAATTAGAAAAATTCTAAAATATTAAAAATTCAATTAAATAGATTATATTACTTTAACGCAATCAAACGATATGCAATTTCTATGTATATTTAGCGATTATAAATTAGGAATTACTTTTTTAGCACAAAGTTCTGAAGCATATACGCAATCTTCAGGTCTTGTTAAAGGAACTAAGATAAAGTATTTTACTCCTGCTCTTATATATTCGCGAAGTTTTTCAGCGCACTCTTCAGGAGTACCAATGGGGAATGGAAGTTCTTCTTTTAATTTCTCAAAAGGTACTTCCAGTTTTAGTGCTTCCTGAAAAGCTTTCATAGCAACTTCTCTTGAAAAAGGAATCCTTCCAAAAAAATGGAATTCTGGTCTCTTAAGTATTAACGAATAAAATTTCACTGATAATTCATACATTCTTTTAACATCTTGATCTTTTTCAGCTACACATATGTACATGAATATGCTTGGTACAATTTTATCAGAATCTCGACCTAAACTTTTTGCATGTTCTCTAATGAAATTAAGATTTTTGCTATAATTTTCTGGACCGTTTGGTAAAGGAATCCAGCCTTCTCCTAATTCTGCAGTTACCTTTAATGACGTGATAGAATTTGCACCTATCCATATCGGAGGATGGGGCTTTTGAACAGGTTTCAAATCGAGAATTGCATGATTAAATGTATAAAACTCTCCTTTGTAACTTACACTTTCTTGAGTCCAAAGTTTTTTAATCAACATTATAGCCTCTTTCATTCTCGCTATTGGTTTATCCCAATTTATTCCGAATGGATCAAGATTCATCGATTCACCTGGACCTACTCCAAGTATTGTTCTTCCTCCTGACAATATATCTACAGTTGCAACAATTTGAGCGAGTGTTTCTGGATGTCTTCTATGCGTATCAGATACTGCTGTTCCTAATTTTATGTTCTTAGTTTTAACAGCAAGTGCTGCTAACATACTCCATGCATCTAAAGCATGAAACCTTTTTACACCTACCGCTACTACATGATCTGATAACCATATTCCGTCCAAATCGTTATTTTCGCATATTTCAGCCACTTTAAAAATTATTTCAGCAGGATACAAGTTTGGAGCAAGTCCAAACTTGACTTCTTTATTTTCCATAACTTTAAATATGTAGCCAAAGTTAAAAATTTGCAAGTGATTTAATCAAATTCGATCAGCTTTTACGATTAGTAATTGAAAAATGTAAATATTCGTCGAAGTATATGGAAGTCCATTGTGTATTTGCTTTTATATAACTAAGAAATGTTAAGTATCTGACAGTTATTTCTTTTATTCTTCTTTGTTATACAGATAGAAAACATATCTATATCAGATTTTTCAATTGTTATATTTTTAATGCATAATCTTTAGCATAATGAATATGGTCGTATATTGAAAAAAATGATAATTATTATCTTTAAAAACAAATTAAAGAAGAACATGAGAATATCAAGAAAAATTTTATAAGAAATTTAATGTTACGTATGAATAATGCGAAAAATGTATCAATTCTTTAGTTTAATTAAATTAAAGAATCAGGATTTTCTAAGATCTCTTTAATTTTATTAAGGAATTTTGCCGGTGTTACTCCATCAAATGCTCTATGATCCCACCCTAGTACTAGCTTTAAATAAGGCAAGTTGACAATCGAGTTTTCTGTCATTGTAAGTCTATAATAAATCGACCCTACACCCAATATTGCTGTTTGAGGATAATTTATGATAGGCATGAATTCTTGGATATTATACATTCCAAGATTAGATATAGTAAAGGATGCATCTGATAAATCTTCAAGTGTTAACGTTTTCTCTTTAGCTTTTATAATAAGTTCGTTTCTTTTTTTACTTATTTCATATATACTCTTTTTTTCAGCATTTTTGATAACTGGTACAACTAAACCATAATCAGTTCCTATTGCTAAACCTATATTTATATCGCTCAAAATTTTTAATTCATCATTTATTAGATGAGAATTAAACATAGAGTATTCTTTTAGTGCTATAGCGGTGGCCTTAATTATTATATCAGTATAGGTAATATCGATATTTTCTTTTTCTAATCTTTTTTTAAATTCAACTAATTTTTCGGCATTTATTTCTGTTATATAGTGAACATGGGGTATTTTCTGCCAACTTTCGAACATTCTTTTTCCCATTCTTTTTCTTATCACTTCTCTGAAATCAACAGTTGCTGCTTCTTTTGATCTTATATGTCTTAAAACATCTTCTTCAGTTATTATTCCATCAGGACCTGTTCCTTTTACTTCTGCAAGATTTATTCCTTTTTCAATTGCTAATTTCCTAGCCTTTGGTGTCGCTCTTATCTTAAAGCTTGACACGGTCTGTTGAATAGGAGTTGTTCTTTGCTCAATTTTTTCTTCTTTTTCTTCAATTTTACTATAAGATGTAATTGTTTGTTCTTCGCCGAGTTCACTCTTTTCTCCTACTACAGCCAGAGGTTCTCCAACTTTAACCCTATCTCCTTCTTTTGCCATTTTTCTTAGCAAATATCCGTTAACAGGTGATTGAATTTCGACTATCGCTTTCTCAGTTTCAATGAGTAGTATATTTTCGCCTGCTTTCACCACTTCACCAGTATTTTTTAACCAGTTTAGAATGGTGGCTTCTTCCATTGTAAGACCTAACTTAGGAAGTCTAATAATAGTTGCCATAAACTAAAAGGAACGAGGCAGCTCTAATACATGCGTTCCAATATAATGAAGTATCATTTCCCGAGTCACAGGTGCTACCATTCCTAACCTACTATCCCTCCATAACCTTTCAACTGTCATTTCTTCACTAAATCCTAATCCTCCATGAACCTGTATGGCTATATCAGTAGCTTTATGTCCTGCTTTAGCAGCGAAATATAATGCAGAATTAGATGCTTCGCCTATTTTTCTAGAATCTTTGCTTTCGTCGTAAACTTTTGCAGCTCTGTATACCATAAGTCTTGCAGCATCTAATTCAATTTTTGCTTCAGCTAAAGCAAATTGGATAGCCTGATTACTGCCTATTGGTCTACCGAAGGATATCCTCTCTTTCGCATATTTTACAGCCCTTTCTAATGCTTGATAACCTGTCCCCACTTCCATGGCTGCAGTTATTATCCTTTCTAAGTTCAACAAATCTAATAACATATAAAAGCCTTCTCCAACATTCCCTATTCTATATTCATCGGGTACCACAACATTATCTAGGAAGATTTCAAATGAGCTTAAACATCGCATACTTAGCTTCTTTATCTTTTTAGTTCTAATTCCTTTAGCCTTTGTTGGAATTAAAAACAAAGTGATTCCCTGATGCCTCTTCTGCACTTTTTCTATTGGAGTTGTTCTTGTAACGGTTAGCATGAATTCAGCCATATGAAAACCAGTAATCCACATTTTACTTCCGTTTATTATCCATTCATCTCCTTCTTTTACTGCAAATGTTTTTATTGCAGGAGTATCAATACCTGCTACAGGTTCCGTTAATCCTATTGAAACTATCATCCCTTTAGCCAATTTAGGTAAAAATTCCTCTTTCTGCTTTTTTGTTCCGTATTTTATCAAAGCTTCTGAACCAAAGCATGGCCCTAAATTATAAAGATTTCCTGCTGAATATCCACATAATCTCGAAATCGTTTCAACAACCAATACAATTTGCATAGCACTTAGTCCTGCTCCACCATATTCTACAGGCACATTTATTCCTGCCCATCCATGCTTTGCTAGTTCATTCCAAAATTCTATTGGAAATTCTTCTTTTTGATCCTTTTCTATCCAATATTTTTCATCGAATTTTCTACATATTTCCTCAATAGGACTTATAATTAATTTCTCGTCTTCATTCAACTCTAAAGTTATGTCCATAATATGTTTATTTGATCTCACAGAAACTTATACTTTTACAACATTGAACGAATGGCCTTTTCTATAGCCTCTTTTGAAGGGAGAACCTCTGTACCCAATTTACCAGAAGGTATTGGTAAATCCAACGAGCCAACGATTTTAAAAGCCTCTAAATCATAAAAGCAATTTTCCATTATTTTCGCAAGTATTCCTGCTTGTGTGCTGTAGCTTGTAGGTGTTTCATCCACTATTACCACTTTACCTGTCTTTTTTACGCTAGAAGAAATCGTTTGTATATCTAATGGATTTAAAGTCCTTGGATTTATGATTTCAATCTCAATCCCTTCTTTAGACAATTTTTCTGCCACTTCTAAGCTATATTTAAGCATCAGTTGTGTTGCTATAACTGTTACTTCTTCTCCCTTCCGGACTATTTCAGCTTTTCCTAAGGGTAAAACATAATCTTCATCTGGCACTTCTTCTTTATCTCTGTATAGTGCTAAATGTTCACAAAATATAACTAGTCTATCATCCCTTATAGCAGCTTTTAATAAACCTTTAGCATCATAGGGTGTTGAAGCGCAAACTACAACCAAGCCAGGTATACTACAAAATATTCCGTGTACAAAATCTGAATGCTGAGGACCAGCTCCAAAATGTCCAGCACCTTCAAGAATCCTAATAGTAATGGGTAATTTTATCTGCGCATTTGAAATTAATGGTAATTTAGCTGCTTGATTTACTAATTGATCCATTGCTAAATAAGAAAAATTGCTGAACATGATTTCAACCACAGGTCTCCCGCCTGCAGCTCCAGCACCAATAGCGAGCCCCACGAAACCTGCTTCATTTATTGGGGCATCTCTAACCCTATCACCAAATTTTTTCTTTAGATCTTTAGTTGCTAAGAAAGGGCCGCCAGGCTCACCGACGTCTACGCCTATTATGAAAACTTTTTCATCTCTCTCTAATTCTTCTTCCAATGCCTTATTAATTGCTTGTCTATAACTTAGAATTGCCATATTTTATAGATAATATACTTTCTTAGCAACATTTAACAAATCTTCTAATGTTGGAGCTTGGCTTTGTTTGGCGAAATTAATCGCCTCATCTATTTGGAGTTGTACATCTTTTTTAATTTTATTTAATTCTTCAATACTCAAATAACCTTCTTCAATGAGCCGATTAACGAATAAATCAATCGGATCCTTTGCTTTCCATTTTTCAATTTCTTCTTTACTTCTATAGTATTGTGGATCCCCTTCATAATGCCCTACAAATCTATAAGTATTTGCAATTATTAGATAAGGACCTTTATCTTCTCTTGCATGCTTCACTGCTTTTTTAACTACTTCTCTAACTTCGACCACATCCATACCATCAATTGTTTCGCTCGGAATGCCAAAAGGTACTGCACGCAAAGATAAATCAGTAACAGGGTGATGCGTAATTATAGGTGTCATTTCAGCATATTGATTATTCTCACAAATGAATATTACAGGTAATTTCCATAGTGCAGCAAGGTTCATTGCTTCATGGAAGATCCCCGTAGCTAAAGCTCCGTCGCCCAAAAAATTTATGCATATTCTTTTTTTCTTATCGAAATATTTCAAGTAATATGCTATACCTACTGCTATTGGAGCACCTCCACCAACAATGGCGCTACTTCCGAAGTTATATACTGTCATATCATGTAAATGAAGCGAACCTCCAAATCCTCCATTTATTCCTGTTTTTTTACATAGAATTTCTGCTAATACTCTTTTAGTATCGGATCCTTTAGCTAATGTATGGATGTGTCCTCTATATGTAATTACTATGAAATCATCCTGATTTATCGCAGAGATCGCGCCTACGGCTACAGCTTCATGACCTATACCTAAGTGAGTCCAGCCGAATATAGCTCCTTCTTTAAATAATTTAGCTACAGTATTTTCAAATTCTCTGCATAAAATCATCTTTTCTAATAAAGCTTTTGCTTCATCTTTAGTTATTAAATCTTTAATTTTTATCATACTATGAAAATTTAGGCTTTCTTTTTTCTATAAACGCTTTCATTCCTTCTTCTTTATCAGGTGTACCAAAGAGTAAATTAACAATAACCTTTTCAAGTAATAAAGCAGTTTTGAGATCTGCTTCTCTAGCTGTGTTTATTTGATTCTTAGCCATCCATAAAGCCAATTTTGGTTTTTCTATTAATTCACTAGCCAACTTTTTGGCTTCTTCCATTAACTTTTCATGAGGTACAACTCTATTAACTATGCCGATCTTTTCAGCTTCATATGCATCAATTATCCTTCCAGTCATTATGAGCTCTTTTGCTTTTAAGAAACCAATGTGTCTTATAAGTCTTTGTACTCCTCCCATACCGGGTAATATTCCAAGATTTATTTCAGGTTGCCCAAATTTCGCTTTTTCAGAAGCTATTACGAAATCGCAACATAAACAGATTTCATTTCCTCCACCTAAGGCATAACCATTCACAGCTGCTATGACCGGCTTCTTATTATATTCTATACTGTTTTCTAATCTTTCTAAAGCTTCTTGAAAATTTCGCATTTCGAGTATCGAAAATTTATAAAAATCTTTAATGTTTCCTCCTGCACAAAATACATTATCAAGTGCGCTTGCCAATATTATACACCCTATTTCTTTATTCTCGCTTGCCTCGTTTAATATTGAAGACAGTTCTTGTAGAACTTCTAAAGATAAAGCATTTCTTGTTTTCTCATCTTGAAGAAATATTGTTAATATTTTATTTTCTATTGTTGTTTTTAATTTAGGATATTCCATACCATACATAAAACAATCCAATTTTAAATTCTTTCATTACATTTTTCGAATTAAGGTTATAGTATTTGAGAAATACCTTGCTATCCATGACTAAAAATCCATAGTATAGGAGGTTTCAGAATGCTTTATTTTTAAGCAATTGTTTAAATGCTTATAATATGGAATTAGAAAAACAAACTTGATAAATAAATTAGTAAAAAATAAATACATTCTTGCAATAGAAATAATTATGAGTGTTCAAAGAGAAGAATTGGATGAAAGAAGAAAGACATTAAAAGAACGCTTTATTAAAGAAAGGGGATATTGGTCGGATGAACTATGGGGTGAAATATTAAAGCTCGATCCGGATTTCTTTGAAGCATACCTAAATTTCTCTGCTGTTCCTTGGAAAAAAGGTGTTTTGCCTCCTAAAATAAAAGAGCTAATATATATCGCAATAGATGCATCAACTACTCATCTTTATGCCCCTGGACTAAGACAACATATAAAAAACGCATTGAAGTATGGAGCCACGGTGGAAGAAGTAATGGAAGTATTTGAATTGGTAAGTGTCTTAGGCATTCATACATGCACGATGGGTGTTCCAATATTGATAGAAGAAGTAAAAAAGATGAAAGAAGGTGTACCTAAGACAGAATAACTCCTCGACTTAATGGGCCGACAACGAAATTTATTAATAATTAACTTACTCTGTATTTTGAAGTATTGAAATTAATCTGATTTAAATATACCTTCATATAAAGAGTAGTCACCTCAAAATCTGGATTCTAAAGAGAATCCTTTATTAAAAATAATTCTTAATGTTCTCCTTAAGTCCTATAATGCTTTCAATCGAGCTTAGGAGGAGCTTCGCCGAATTTCTTAAAACATAGAATAATTATTTAAATTTATTCATCTCTTCTAAATGGCTAGACTCTTAATCTTAAGAAAATTTTTAAAATATGATAATTACAATTGCACTTATACCTGAATTCCCTATGAGCTATAGAATTTTGCTAATAAATTGAAATAGAGTAAAATAATTATCATAATAAAAAAATTTGAAAGATTATTTGTTAATTATTCTAGCAATTGTTCTGGAATAATCCCATCCTTTAGTTTCTGGCAACCAAATCCAGCCAACTAGAGAAGCTATGAGTGATGCTACCGCCAAATAAGAAACAGACCACAATATACTGTTTGTTAATGCTAAAATAGCTGTACTTATATATGGTATAAATCCTCCTACAATGCCTACACCTATTTGGTAAGCAATATTGAATGCCGATACTCTAACATTAGCAGGCATAAGCTCAGCAAAAGTTAAACTTACACTAGTATATGTAATTAGCGAAATTACTGCTGGTATTAGAGTAATTATTGTTAAGGTAAATATGTCTTTTGTTATTGTAAAAACTGAATATAATGGTAATAGCAAGATTGCAAATAGAAGGTAACCCCATCTTATAAAAGGTCTTCTTCCATATTTATCTACAAAGTAGCCTGAGATGGGCATAATTATAGCGCTTATTATATATATAATCATAAAAGAAAGCGAAGCTGTTGCTATAGGAATTTTTAAGGCGGTTGTCCAGAATGTTGAGAACGAAGTTACAAAAGCTCCGTAGTAGACATATGCTTGGCCTGCCATAACTACTAGTGTTAGTAACATTTCTTTCCAAACTTTTCTGAAAGCAACAACAATAGGAGCATCTAAGATCTCTCCTTTCTTGCTATATTCTCTAAATATTGGTGTTTCTGATACAAAAAATCTCATAATTAAACCTATTAATACTAAGGCCGCTGCTATAAAGAAAGGATATCTCCATCCATAACTAACTAAAGCTGTAGGACCTAGTACAACTGAATTTATGTATAAAGTAATAACTGCTATTAAAGGTCCAATAGCCCATCCAATTTGAAGTATAGCATTATAAAGACCTCTACGTTCTGCAGGCACATGCTCTTGTAAAAACACAGTTGCAGAACCAAATTCTCCGCCCAAAGATATGCCTTGCAACATTCTAAATAACACTAACAAGATTGTTGCTAATATACCAATTTAGGAATATGTAGGTAATAAACCTATTCCAAGTGATGCAATGCCCATCAATAACAAAGTGATAATAAAAGAGATTTTTCTTCCTATTTTATCTGCTATGTGAGCGAATATAAAAGCGCCTACAGGTCTCATTGCAAATCCTACTCCAAAGACTAATAATGCATTTAAAGTTGCAACTAAAGGATTTACCGTTGGAGGAAAGAGTAACCGTCCAATAATGCTTGCAACATATGCATAGACCAAGAAATCATAAACCTCAACAATCATTCCTATACCTGAAGCCGCTGTTATGAAGCCTAGATTTTTTTGTATTTTTTCAGTCATATATGAAATAATCCAGCAGATAAATATAAATTTATCTATTTTATATAAATAGACAAATTTATATATGATACCTTCAGTCTAACCTAACTTAATTCCAAAGTAAATTTCTCATTGCTATCGTATATTGTTTAAATCACATCAGTTATTTCTTAATCAATTATAAAATTTGAACAAGATTTGGCTTAAACATGCACTTGTAAACAATACAATTTATGGTCAGTTATTATAAGATACCCTTTTAATTTCTTATATATTATTTGTTGCTCAATGCATTTTTATATTTCTCCCTTAAAACTTTTTTATCAAATTTACCAACGCTTGTTTTAGGAATTTCTTCTACAAAAACTATACGATCGGGTAATTGCCATTTCGCAAATCTACCAGTAGACTTTAGGAAATCAATTATTTCTTGTTCAGTAATCTTTCCCTTATATTCAGGCTTTACTACAACAAATACTACTGGTCTTTCTTGCCAAACAGGGTGATACGCTGCTATGGCAGCAGCCTCGCTGACCTTATAATATTCCATAACTGTATTTTCCAAGTCAACCGAAGAAACCCATTCGCCACCACTTTTAATTAAATCTTTAAATCTATCAACAATTTTTATATAACCTTCTTCATCAATTACAACAGCGTCGCCTGTTCTAAACCAACCATTCCTTATAGCTTCTTCTGTTTTCTTTGGATCTTTATAATATTCTTTTGTGACATAGGGGCCACGTATAACTAATTCCCCAACAGATTTAGAATCCCAAGGAAGCTCATTAAATTCCTCGTTTACAACTTTAGCTTCAAACAAAGGGCTAATTGGTATACCTTGTTTCGATCTTATTTTCCATCTTTCTTCTTCAGATAGATTTAAATACTCCTTGAACAATGACAATGTTGCAACTCCATTTTGTTCTGTCATACCCCATGCATGATCAATTTCAACACCATATTTCTCTTTGCATTCCTTCAATAAGCTCATCGGAGGTTCGCTTCCTCCAGTTATCCCTCTTAAAAAACTTAAGTCTAGTTTTTTACCTAATGTATTTAGGTAATTCAGAAGCATTTGCCAAACAGTAGGCACTCCATAAGTTAATGTGATTCTGTGATCCAATATCAGTTTTAATAGATGTTCTGGCTTGGGATTAGGACCAGGTAAAACTAACTTTGCTCCAACTAAAGGGCCTGAAAATGGATACATCCAACTATGAACATGAAACATAGGACCTATGAGTAATATAACATCTTTAGATGTTATATGGGTAGCTAAAGCCCAATCGAATGCATGAAGAAACAATGCCCTATGAGAAGCAAGAACACCTTTTGGCAATCCAGTGGTTCCTGTAGTGTAACACATAACAGCCGCAGACTTTTCATCAACAACAGGCAAATCAATAATAGAAGCTGAAGCTACTAAATCTTCATAGTAATAAACCGGATAGAGCTTAGTTGATACTTTTTCATCGCTCATTATAACATAAGCTTTTACTTTGATTTGGGAAGCAATTTGTTCAGCCAATGGAATTAGCGTTTCGTCAACAAATAAAACCTTGTCTTCTGCATGATTTATAATATATACAAGTTCCGAAGGAGAAAGTCTGATATTTAACTGATGTAAAACAGCTCCTATTCCAGGTATAGCGTAATATAATTCAAAATACCTATAAGTGTTCCAACTCAGTACGGCAACCCTGTCACCAGGTAAAATACCTAGATCATGAATAAGTGAATTTGCGATCTTTAGTATTCTTTCATAACATTCTTTATAGGTATATTCAAATATCATGTCGTCTGATTTCCTTGATATGATTTTTTGATTTTTATGTATTTTAGCAGCATAAGAAATTATGTTGTGCAGATTTAATTGGTAGTCATCCATCATAGTAGAAGGTATGCCAACCACAGGTTCAGTAAAAGTAATTTCTTTTGACATATTTTTTACATATATTCTTATTGTAAAAATCTAATATATATTAGATTTTCAAGAAAAAAATGTTGAAATATGGTTATCAAATAATCGATTTAGTTGATCATGTCCAAAAACGGTTTGAGCTATTTCTTAGTTAAGATAATATTTCATTAATTAATTTAATTACTTTATATCAATTGAAAGCCTCGCCATTCATGGTGGGGATGAATAGGCTTAAATAATTATTTTCTAAAATTAATCGATGATTAGGAGGGATAATGCGATAAGAGCAACTGTTTCAATGAATATCGCAATTTCAGAAACCCTCCTAGTCTTTTCAAAAAACTATTTAGAAGCTTTAAGATATGTTTTGTATTGGTTGAAAGAG
>Ga0080006_1173465_pt1 | contig 12806 bp, 17 predicted proteins | sample RS3BMetagenome_FD_69209 | JGI IMG/M metagenome (GOLD analysis project Ga0080006, IMG submission 69209) | Ferric oxide microbial mat and aquatic microbial communities from Rainbow Spring, Yellowstone National Park, USA - RS3B (SPADES... ...
GTTGCTCAGCTCCAGATTCACCATGGCTCTTCTTTTATTTTCAGCACTTTTGCTGATTCAAAACGTTGCTGCGATAGGTGTATACATGCTTCTCTCCCAAAAGTATGCAGCTGATGTGGCATTACCTCTAACCTTCTTGCAAACAATCGAAACATTTGGAATAGGAACTCTTGCCTGGCTGGTCAGACAATAGAGCATCTTTAAAATAATTTTCATTCAGTAAAATTTCTCCATAAAGATAATTCATAAACCCTAGAAGGTTGCAATCTCTGCAATTCTATCGACGAATTCATCCACAGAAATTAGTCCCTTAAAACCTCTCCCAGCTAAGAGGTAGCTCAATTTAGACATTTCAGGCGGGTCTATCAACGAAGACCTCATCAGTCCTTAATCGCTGAAAGCATTTCTCGTAGAACCATCATATAATATTTTACCGTTCAGCAAGTTCAGGCCCTGTAGAAACCCTACGAATAAAGAATAAGTCAGACTTGCAATCCTTGCAGCATTATATGCTATTATCTTGTACCTCATTTCATTGTTCTGAGTCTTTGTCCTTACAGCTAACTGCATCAAAGTGACATAATAAGCTATGGACAATAGCATTATAATGATATAAAAAATTATAAACAATAGCATCATAATGCAATGATATGCGCATAGAGGACATTACAAAGTTCAATCCGTGGTGGACCACTGGCAAGGTTCCAAGTGATTTAGCTTTGGAGTACAAAAGGAAAGTTTTTCATGCGGTAATGGATACTCTCGAGAGGAGACAGTCTACTCTTATCTACGGACTCAGAAGGACTGGAAAGACAACCATCATGTACCAAATTATAGAAAGACTGCTAGCTGATGGTGTAAAGAAAGAGGCAATCATCTACTTTTCATTTGATGAAATTCCATTTGACCTGAAAGATGTTCTCGAGACATATCAAAAGGTTGTTTTGAAGAAGAACTTCGATGAGCTAGATAACAGACTATACATATTCTTTGATGAGGTTCAAAAAGTTAGCGACTGGGAGAGCAAGATAAAGGTATACTATGATCTTTATCCTAAAATCAAGTTCTTTCTATCAGGTTCTGCTTCTGTAGCGATAGAGCGAAAGGCAAGAGAGAGTCTGGCTGGTAGAATTATCAGCATAAAGGTGGAACCGTTGGATTTTATTGAATTTCTTGAACTGAACAATTTAGATGTTGCTCCCATAAAGCAGCAACCTGACATGTGGAAAAGAGAGATAATGCCCCTCTTTTATCGCTATCTGATGTATGGTACATTTCCAGAACTTTCAAGGGAAGAGGATGCTTCGTTTGCAAGAAGATACATAACCGATACTGTCATAGACAGAGTCATCTACAAAGATATAGCTTCAGAGTTTGCTGTAAAAGATGTTGAGCTCCTAAAACACCTTGTTCTGCTAGTTTCATCAAAGCCGGGAATGCTGGTTAATTTCAAGGAGCTGGCAAAGAACTTTGCCAGGGATGAACGCACCATAGCCAACTACTTTGAATATCTTGAATACGCTATGGTTATCAAGTTTGTTTTCAACTATAGAGGAAGCCCACTAGCAAGTTTGAGAAAGAGCAAAAAAGTCTATCTGACAACACCAAATCTAGCTTACGCTCTTCAACCAGACTCTTCGCAACTGATACCTCTTCTTTTGGAGAATCTGATTGCTATGGTAAAAGATGCAAAGTATTTTTACAGGAATTCGTTTGAAGTTGATTTTATCTTCCCTGAATTGAAGATGGGAATAGAGGTCAAAAAGGGGGTTGGAGAAGAGAAGCAGCTGAGGAAGCTACGTGAAAGATTAGGATTTAGTGGTATAGTTATTACTTTGGAAGATGAAAGTGAAGGAGAATTCAAGCATATTCCTGCTTGGAAGCTGTTGATTGCTGAATAGCAATCAACGGCAACAAAAGTTCAAAATCATAAGATTGAGAGAAAAATTCTGGTCTTTGAAAAATAACCTCTACTTAAACGGCAGGAGCATTTTTTTCAAGGCATTAATTGTTTTCCGGTTCGGCAGCTTGACTACTCCACCCAGCTATTCTATTCCGTTAGCAAGAAGAGAAGGGAGTTCGCATTAAGGATCTTTGAAAAATATCTACCAATCGGAGTATCAGACACAGATACATAAGGAGCATGGATATGGGATAATAGATCTCCAGAAAGGAAGTCATTACATAGAATCATGCTCACAAGAAACGCATTAGATGAAGAAAGAAGTTACACAGAAATCCCCGTTTCAATCTTTCTTCTACTTACTTATATGAATCGCAAATACTGGCACTTACTCAGACTTCTCCTCAACGACCCTCTGCATCAATAAGTGCTACAGAGCCTTTCTGTTTGCTTATGCGGTTTGCAAAAGCCATTGCCAGAGTGGAATGAATTCTATTCTTTTATATGAGTACTCCATTGATTGCCTATAGTCCCAGGTTACAACTTTTAGATTATCACACTTTAAATCATGCGATGCCTTGACCAGGTTTTTCACTTCCCTCTCCCTAACATCTCTTTCGATGGAAGCATATGTTACCTGAATCAATTCCACCACTTCTTCACCTCTTCTCACTACAAAGTCTACCTCTTCCTGTGCATGGCTTTTCCAGTAGTTCAACTGCGTATCCTTCTGATGACAGTTCTTTCGGGAAGAGGTAGAAGTTACTCCCGCCCATTCCAATCTTCGTCGTATAGTTGCGGGGTGTAGGAAACATGGGTTTGGGCCTTGCGTAATTAGCCAGAGACCATCACTGCTAGACCCCGCATTCTTGTCGCAGTGCAACTCAATGATAATTCTCAAGATTCTGAATCCTAACGATCAGAACTACATTAGACAGACAGTGGAATCTCTCGCAATGGCCGACCTTCTCGCACTTCCTGATTTGTCGCAGGGAGAAGATTGTTGAGTGGGGCGATGATACCTATTCCTAGTCTCGTAAAGATTCGAAAGAGACAGAGCAAGGAGGGCGTACCTGCGCGTGACCGTTTACAGGAGTTAACAGAATTATCCGAACTCATATGAGAAAGCTAACCAAGATTGCGTGGTGAAGAGATATATCACTATTGAGTTATGCTACAGTCTACCTGATATCTAATAAGTTAATATTTTGAACCTAGCAGTTCCCTAAAGACGTATAACATGATAAGTGATGCTAAAACTAGAACAAGTCCATACAGCTGAAACGTTCTTCCTACTCCCATTAATTCTCCTATGCTTCCAGAAATCAGTGCAGAAATGGGTTGAGACGCAGCACCTATGGCTCCTAAAACGGTACCTACCCTTCCTCGCAAGTTGTTCGGAACCTTCACTTGAAGGAGCACGCTGATCGGTAGATTTACTGACGCGAATGCAAAGCCAATGATGCTGAATAACACGACAGTAGCAAGAGTTGTCATGGCAATTCCCAATATTAAAGCAAGAATACCGAATGCTACAGCCCCAGCAAACAGTATCTTTCCTGTATAATTTCTAAAATTCGCTTTACTTACGGCCACAAAACCAATGATGCTTCCGACGGAATAGCTCGCTAGAAGAAAACCATAGATTGCAGAGTTTCCCTGCAAGTTCTGCTTGACGTAAGGAGCAACAAGGGCATTAATGCCTGCTCCGAAATAGTTTATCACAACGGCAACTCCCGCAAGCTGTTTCAGCAGATTACTCCTTGATATGAATTTCAGCCCTTCATGGAATCTTTCTGCGTATGATACCTTGGCAGGCAGCCCTGATATTTTTGAAATTTCTCCGTACCTCTTTCCCACGAACATCAGCATCAGCACAGCAAGTACGAATGAGATAAAGTCATAATAGATAGAGAATGATACACCAAGAAACAGAATCACTACACCTCCGAGTGAAAATCCGACTATAGAGGTCATGGAGAGAGTTATGGACAGCAAACTGTTCGCTACGGGAAGGTCGTTCATTGTCACTATGTTTGGGACCATGGCATTGACCGAAGGTCTGACCAATTGTGCCATGGAATAGAGCACAAACAAGAAGAGCAGAATATCCCAGTAACTGAGATGGTTCATTGTGTATAGAAGACCCATTAATAGAACGATAGCCGACTGACATGCGTTACTTATGATAAGTATCGTCCTTCTGTTGAACCTGTCAACAAACACCCCCAGCAGTGGTGCCAATAGCACAGTTGGCAACAAAGAAATAGCGATCATGCTTCCTACAGCAACTGTGGAATCCGTACTTTGCAGAACAAACCAGACTAGGGCCACCTGCAGCAGGTAATCGCCGAGCTGTGATACGAGCTGGGCAAGCCAAAGAAAGACAAATGACCTATTGTGCAAGACTCCGATATAACTCGGTTTGATTTCTTTTGAATCGGTTGAGCCTGTATTATTAGTTATATGTATAGAATGCGGATACGTATCAAGCATCTTGATATGACACGCTTATTAATATATGTATATGAATCTTTTGATATGATCAAAAGAAGCGATCGAATAACGGAAGACATAGTAAACTCTCTTTTCCGAGCCATGCAGAACCCGACCAAGCTGAGCATAATCCTCTTACTTTTTCAACACGGCAGAATGACGGTCACACAGATGGCCAAGCATATTAACATATCAAGAGCCAATCTGTACCATTTTGTGCAGGAGCTACAGAACGAAGGAATATTGACTAAACCAGAGTCAATTGTCAGAGGTAATTACGTGGAAAAATATTACAAGCTGAATTCTCCTATAGATTATGCTGGTTCCGAAATTCAGGACAGAATAACAGAAGCAAATCCTGAGGAAATGCGCAATCTTACATCGTCGTTTCTTCTTTCTCTGAGTCTGCAATTAAGACTCTATGCAGAGCAGGTATCAAAAGCCAGCACAGAAAAGTTGCTAAATCTGTTAGATGTCATCAAGAACGAAAGGATGTTACTAACATTTTACCTTCTCTCTGATGAAAAATATGAATACATCGTTTCAGAGATTAAAAAAATACTAGAAGATGCCAACAAAAGCTTCAGAGACGGCGAAAAGAAAATGATAACTGACCAAAACGCATCCAGACTGATACTGGTGGCGCTACCGAATAAGTTATTTGAAAAGACCAAAAGAAATTATGTTGAAAACCAATGACATGCGTCGCTGTAAGTTAACCGATACTTAGAGTCCATTCCAAAAATATACTGAACGGCCAAAATATTCTGATTTCGCTGATGATATGACGGACATTAGATGTTCCTCGCATGATGAAGAAAAGGACGTTACCGACGATCAGGCGCATCTCAGACGACCTCTGGCTTGACATAGCGCCTCTTCTGGGAGGGGAGAAGAAACTTGGTATGAGAGGGAGACAACCTGTCCCATTCAGAAAGGTCCTCGACTGTGTTCTGTACCTGCTGAGGACAAGATGCCAGTGGAAGGCCCTGCCGAAGGAGTACGGCTCTGGGTCAACGGCTCACAGGAGGCTACAGCAGTAGATGAAAGAAGGCGCCTTCCAGAAGCTCCCGGTCGCACTCCTCCAGGGTTACGACGGGCTGAAGGGGATCAAGCGGAAGTGGCAGTCGCTCGACTCCTGCTCGGTCAAGGCTCCCCTAAGGGGAAAAAGACCGGTCCGAACCTCGCAGACAAGGCGAAGCGGGGGACGAAGAGGCACATCCTCACCGACCGGAAGGGTACGTACGCCCCTTTCCGCCGTGATCACGGGTGCCAACACCCACGAAATGAAGGCCGCATTCGAGACTCTGGACGGCGTCGTAGTGAAGAGACCGGCTCCGGGGTGCTACCATCCTCAGCACTCGAATCTTTTGCCTAGCGCAGACTCACGTGTGGAAAAGCTGGCCCTCTTTATACAAAATAGAAGGTGTTTACATCCGCATGCTGGATTTACGTAATGCTCGTTTTATTACATGCAATCGGATTAAATATACCAGAATCTTAATCTAAATTTGGAAAAGATGAAAGTTCTACTGACTGGCGCAGGAGGTTAAGATGTTGAGCTGATGGGGGAGGATACTTTGAATATAGCAATTATAGGCTCAAATGGGCAGCTGGGCTCAGACCTTTCAGAAGTTTTCTCCAATTCTGGATTTAGCGCCAGCAGGGTTACCCATGACGACATGGATGATTCTGATCTCGAAAGTTGCAGGATGCTTCTTGACCTGAAGCCTGATGTTGTAATAAATACTGCAGCGTTTCACAAAACAGATGCATGCGAAGATGAGCCTTCAAAGCCTTCGCAGTCAACACTTTAGGTGCGTTAAATGTCTCCAAAATATGCAAAGAATTGAATACAGTACATGCCTACATGAGCACGGATTATGTCTTCGATGGCGCAAAAATATCGCCATACGTTGAAACTGACGCAACGAATCCTTTGAATGTTTATGGGGCATCAAAGGTAGCAGGCGAGACTATGGTAAGAAATTATGCGCCAAAGCATTACATCATTAGGTCATCCGGTCCCTTTGGCGGAGCTGGAGCGAGTGGTAAAAGAGGCAATTTTGTAGAGACGATTGTTAAAAAAGATGAAGGGAGAAGAAATCAAGGTTGTTGATGATGTTGTTATGAGTCCCACGTATACTTTTGACCTCGCAAATGCTGTCGGGAGAATAATTGAAACGCGTCTCCCATACGGAGTGTACCATGTTGTTAATTCTGGATACTGCACATGGTGGGAGTTTGCCAAAGCCATAACAGCCATGATAAATTCCAGGGTTGAGGTTCGAAAGATAGGCAGCAACGAATATCAGTCCAAGGCCAGAAGGCCAAAGACGTCAGCCTTATCAAATGAAAAGTTGAATAGTTATGGTATAAATATGAGAAGCTGGCAAGAAGGCCTAAGCGATTACCTGAGGGTAAAGGGGTATACCCATGCACCATCAAGAGGTTTGAGCTAATGCCCTTCACATTCGAGAAGGGACCTATAGAAGGCATATTTATCATAAAGCCAAAGTTGTTTGGCGATGATAGAGGTTTCTTTATGGAGAGTTATGTCAAGAAAGACTTCCAGTCTGCAGGAATCAGAATGGATATACGTCAGATAAATCACAGCAAATCATCAAAAGGCGTGCTGAGGGGATTGCACTTTCAGCGCCATCCGTATGAGCAAGCAAAACTTGTAAGATGTATTCGGGGCGAAATACTTGACGTAGCAGTAGATATAAGGCCCGGCTCGAACTCCTTTGGGAAACACTTCTCTGTCAACCTTTCAGAAGAGAACAGAATCATGCTCTACGTTCCAAGAGGATTCGCGCATGGCTTCCTTTCGCTCACAGATCCTGTGGAAGTAGAATACGCTGTTGATAATCAGTATGCGCCAAGCCATGAAGGTGGGATAATCTGGAACGACCCTTACCTAGCCATAGAATGGCCAATCAGAAACCCGGTACTGTCAGAGAAGGATAAGAAATGGCCAAATTTAAGAGAGATAAAAGATTTCCTGACGTAGGGGTAGCGGGAGCGTTGCAAGATCGCTCGGCAGAGAGCGTGTTCCCAGACCATTGGAGACATGAATGATGAAAGGACTACTCCTAGCTGGTGGACACGGAACAAGGCTCAGACCACTCACCGACACCGGCAGCAAGCATATGCTTCCAATAGCCAACAAGCCAATGCTTCTTTATGGTTTTGAACATCTATGCAATGCTGGGATCAAGTAGATAGGTGTTATTCTGGGACCGATAAAGGAAGGGGTTAAGGAAGTACTTGGTGATGGCTCCGCCTTTGGTGTCAACATTACATACATAGACCAGCCAGAACCCAAGGGCCTTGCTCATGCGGTTCTGATTTCTGAGGATTTCATTGACGGAGAGCCATTTGTGATGTACCTCGGTGACAACCTGCTCAGAAATGGTGTAAACAGTTTCATATATACCTTCAGAAACAAACGGCCTGATGCTGTAGTAGGCATTTATCCCGTAAAGGACCCTACAAGGTACGGCATAGTTGAAACGAAGGATGGGAAAGTAGAAAGAATGGTTGAAAAACCCAAGGAGCCGAAGAGCAACCTTGCGCTTATTGGAGTGTATGTCTTTGGTCCCGCCATTTTTGACGCTGTCAAGAATATAAAGCCAAGCTGGAGAAACGAGTTGGAGATTACAGATGCGATCCAGCACTTGATTGAAAGCGGAGGCAAAGTAGAGGTGCAGCAGGTTGATGGATGGTGGAAGGATACTGGGACAGTGCAGGACCTTTTGGATGCCAACAGGCTTTTGTTGGATGATATATAGTACAGGATAGATGGCTCAGTCGAGGAAGAATCAAGTATTCAGGGCAGGGTGTTCATAGAGAGCGAAGTGGTCATAAAGAAGGGGGCAAAGATCAGAGGACCTGTAATCGTAGGAAGGAGATCTTCGGTGCATGAAGGAGCTTACATTGGGCCTTTTACCAGCACAGGCGATAATGTCCAGATTAAGAGGGGTGAAATTGAAAATTCTATAATAATGGACGGATGTGTAATAGAAGCGAATGAGAGAATTATTGATAGTCTTATTGGCCTCATTCATCAGTTATATCTTTGAATAATTCAAAGCCAAGAGAAAAGAAACTGGTTATTGGAGAGAGGTCTGTTGTTGAGCTCTAAAATCTAGACTAGTATCAAAGCGTCGAAGTCAAGGAATGGTCGCAGATTATTTAGGGAGTTAGGTATTCATAATGTGTTGAAAGTTATCCTTGGCGGTAATTTTACCATAGAATTAGGAGACCAAAGAATCACCATTGAACATAGCGAGAGGCAGCTATATGTCGAACTCAATATATGTAAGGAGGTTGGAAAGCTGGCAAACTCCTTTAGGGTCATGCTTGGTGCCTTTGTGTTGATATTGAAAACCTTAGAATGAGCTATTTTCGGCGTCTTATCTCAAGACAGCTAAACTCTGTAAGAAGACCACCAAGTCGAGTAGCCTCAACCCTCAGAGTCAAGGAAATCCAAGAGGCAACAAGTCTTGGTAGCGGAGTAATTCTGAATGAATATGAGTAATCTCCCTGCTCAGGTGCAGCGAGTAACCGTCGTTCTTGTAATAACAAACTCTATGTCTTCGTCAGTATACCTCAGATTTATTACCCGATTTTGTAGCCAATGTATCATTTTTAATTAACTTTACAAAAGGCGACACATCATATTCATAGCAATCATTCCCCAAACCGATTAGAAAGCATGCCCTCTCCTGTAATGTCACTCTGTTTGGCATGACATAGAAAATCAGAACATACAAGGAGCAATATTTAAGAGCGTGCTGTCATCTCATATATTTTGACATGCATCTTGGTTCTCCAGATGCAACAGGAAACCGTTTCATGTACTCCCCCCTTGCAATTGCTAGTTTTCAGGTGGTAATGTAATTGACCAGTGTGACTTGGGAAGAGGTCAGAAAGTCCCTCTATTCACAACTGGACTCAACCAAAACAAATAGATTTCATATCAAAATGCTTCTTCTGATCGGAGGAGGGGTATTCGTCGATGCCTATAACACAGTGGTCATAACTCCTGTATTGGGCGCGGTAGCAAAATCCTTCGCGTTAACAGTTTTTCTTACTACCCTCTTAGGGGCTTCGGTGGTGCTGGGTACAGGTATTGGAGCATTATTCGGAGGTTATCTGGTAGACAGGTTGGGTCGAAAGGCCATATTTATCGTTGATCTGCTCTTCTTCATATTCATTGCAGGCGTATCCGCTTTAGCCAACAGTGGGGTCGAGCTGGTGCTTTTACGAATCTTGGTTGGTATTGGCGTTGGTCTGGACTACCCTATAGCTTCTTCGTACCTAAGCGAGTTCGTCCCTGCCAAGTCGAGAGGCAAGTTTATGGGCGCAGACATCATGTTCTATCCTTTGGGGGCACTAGCGGCCATACTTGTGGGTTATGGACTTGGGCCGATCCTAGGTCCTCAGGCATGGCGGTACCTCGTGCTTACAGCCCTAATACCTGCCATCATTGTACTCTTGGCCAGGATCGGAACACCAGAATCACCAAGATGGCTGGTAGAACATGGCAGGAAAGATAGCGCGATCCCGATAGTGGAGAAGGTGATAGGAAGAAAACTAGGCGAAAATGAGAGAAACAGTATACTGAGCGTGGAATCTACATATACTCGCACCACATATTACCATGAACTAATCACGAAGTTTACCAAGGCAACTGTTTTCTTAGCGCTCTACTATATCGGTTATCAGATTTCTTTTGTGTCCACAGGTGTCTTGAGTTCACTTTTTGCGAACACACTCGGAATATCGGCAGAATCGGCGTCGATCCTCTTCTGGTTGGACAACATTCTTGCAATAGCTATTGTGATGGCTGTGGTGGACAGGATCGGTAGGAGGCCAACTTCCTTGACCGGGTGGATATTCACAGTGATCCCACTGATCGCTCTTATTTTCATACCTTCTTCGGCCAAGACGGTCTTACTCGTTGTATATTCGTTTCTGGCACTGTTTCTTAACTTCCAAGGAGGACTTCACCTTCTGTTCTCATCAGAAGTTGTGCCCACTAGGCTGAGGGCTACAGCCGAAGGTTGGAAGCAGGGTACAGCCCGACTTGTGGCCGTGGCTTTTTCATCAGTAATATTCCCACTGATGCCCTTCAATTACTCCCTTGTAATAATGGCCATAGCGGCGGCGGTAGGTGCCCTGGCCACAGCCTTGCTTTTGCCTGAAGGCAAGGGGAAGAGTCTGGAAGAAGTAGGCGAAGTACTGAAAAATAAGTGATCTCAAAAATAATGTAAAAAAGTACATAGGTATTTTTTGATTCATTATAGCCCAGTCCACCAGAGGGCCTACTTTATTGACTTCAAAATTGTTGACTTCATCTTTTGTATTGCCAGGGATGGATCAACTCCTTTCGGGCAGAAGTCTGAACAGAGTGTTTCCACTCTGCATTCCCATATACCGTGCGTTCCGTTGATCTTTTTTATCCTATCCGGCAAGGCTGCATCGCGAGAATCCATTGAATATCTGTACGCAACCGTGAGTGCGGCAGGTCCCAAGAAATCTGGATCTTCTTTCGTAACCGGACACTCCGAATAACAGATCCCGCATTCAATACAGTAGTTGAACTGAAGGTACTCCTCTACGTTCGATGGCAACTGCCTGTAGGGGTGTGTTGGGTTTTCCTGCTCGCTCGGGTCTGCCGCTATCAGATAGGGCTTGGCATCCCCGTACTTGGAAAAGAAGGGTTGAAGGTCGGGAACCAAGTCCTTGATCACTTTATACCGCCTTAGAGGGGAGAGTGTGAGAGGATCCCCAACCTCGCTTATCCTGGTTTGGCACGCTAGGCGAGGCTTTCGGTTAATCTCCATCGCACACGACCCACACAGCCCCATGCGACAAGAATACCTAAAGGCAAGAGACGGGTCTACATTTTCTCTAATCCAAATCAGCGCCTCAAGCACCGTGGTGTACTCGTCCACACTCTTCAACAGATACTCCCTTATGCCAGAACTTCTCCAGATGACAATCTTCACCACCACAGTCATATCACCGTCGACAGGTAAACGTAGATCACAAAAGCACACATTATTGAATAAAATAAGAAAGCGGCTTTGTATCTGACCTGGCCTTGCCACCCGACAATTGACCTTCGCAACCCTATCCCCGCATGCACAAATGCCAATATCAACAAAGTACCCAGGAGCAAATAATAAGCCTGATCGTGCAGCAACAAATACACCCTACCATACTCCATGTTGGCAGCTATGCTTCCTAAGATTGTGAACACGCCGTGTATACCGAGCATCACCAGCAAAATGATGCCCGTGACATGGACAACCAACCTTGCTGTTGTTTCTTTCATTATTTCCACCATCCTAAAGCAGATACTGAATCACAAAGAACACTGTCATCAAAGTACCAATCACGCCCATAAACAGAATATACGCCCTGTGTCTCTTGTCGTGGTGCCATGGCTTTGAAGTTAGCTCTGGTGGACGGACCTTTGCCGGGAGCAGAATACCCCATTCAACCATTATTATTCGTACTCCGTTCAATGCATGAAAAAGTAAAGCAACGTCCACAAGCACCAAAACGACCCTTACAAGGATATTCTGGTCGAGTTCTAGCGCCCCTGCCCATGCACCCGCACCGAATGATATCTGATGGATGTAGACCACATGAAAAACTATGTATGCAAGAATCCCCCAGCCGGTTATCCTGTGGAAGACGGCTAACAGCCTGTTCAATTGCATTCAGTACTCCCTCTCCTTTGGCGCCCACTTGGTTACTTTTACTGGAAGCGAAGAAACTCTCGGGGCTGCAGGATCGAACTGGACTATGGTGTGAGAAAGGAACTCACCGTCGTTCCTGTGCTGGTAATCCGTACGGTAATGAGCCCCTCTCGACTCCTTTCTTCTTAAAGCTGATACCGCGACCACCTCTGCTAATTCGACGATGTTGTAAAGCTCATGCACGTTGACCCATTCAAGGTTGTACTCAATGGATCTGTCATTCACTTTAAGATCGTTCAAATCTTTTTTTATTTTTCTGATCTCACTGATTGCTAAATTCAACTTATCCTCTTCTCTGAATACACCAAGGTAGTTGTCCGCGACGCTGTACACTCTGTTTCTAAGCTCGAAAACGTCGAAGTTTCCAGTTTCGTTCTTAATGTATCTATAGGATCTATCCACCTGCGAGTTAACTTCCTGAATATAGTCGTTGATGGATGGTTCCTGCCACATTCTATTGACATACTCATAAGCGCTCTTTCCGGCCCATTTTCCCGTAACCAAACACGCAGGGATGGAATTAGAACCCAGCCTGTTTGCTCCATGTAGGCTCAGACAGGCTACTTCTCCGGCCGCATATACACCGGCAATTGGGGTATCCATCGCCATACTTTGTACATGTATTCCTC
>Ga0080006_1124626_pt1 | contig 12800 bp, 14 predicted proteins | sample RS3BMetagenome_FD_69209 | JGI IMG/M metagenome (GOLD analysis project Ga0080006, IMG submission 69209) | Ferric oxide microbial mat and aquatic microbial communities from Rainbow Spring, Yellowstone National Park, USA - RS3B (SPADES... ...
ATATTTTCATTTTTATAAAGCTGTATTATTGAAAAATACTTCTGCCGACATACTAAGGGAAAGCATAAGAAACAATATTATATTAATAGATTTAAGGCTTCATGACAAGGGTACTATGGCAAGAAACCATGGCACAGGGTTTAGAATATATGAAAAAAACCTGCCGCTAATTTTTCAGTATAGCAAGGTGATAGCTTGATCGAGGGATTCGAAGATTGGACATTTAGGGGATCTAATACCAGAGAGTATACTCACATATATCACGACTATCCTGCACGAATGATTCCTCAAATTCCAAGGCAGCTCTTAACTATACTCGGAACGGAAGAGAGGCAAACTCTCTTTGACCCGTATTGTGGTTCTGGTAGCACGTTAGTAGAAGGACTGATGAAAGGGTTAAACGTAATTGGAACTGATATTAACCCACTCGCAAAACTCATCAGCAAGGCAAAGACGGAGTATACGATTGATCCTAATAATCTAAGAGACGAGATAGAACGTTTTGTTGAGTTTACATTTTTGCCAACAGGGACACCGAAAATAATTGAAAAGAATAATCTTGATTTTTGGTTTAAGCCAAATGTAATAAAAAAAATAGGTTTAATCATTAGATATATAAGTAGGATAAAAGATCACAAAATAAGGAAATTTTTTGAAGTAGCAGCAAGCGAGACTATTAGGGAAAGCTCAAACACCAGAAGGGACGAGTTTAAGTTGTATAGGTATCCTATGGATAAATTAGAAAAACATAACCCTGACCCCTTCGAAATTATGAAAAGCAAATTATATAGAAATTTTAAGGGTTACGTTTCATTTTATATAGTAATGTCAGAGTCGCCAGTTCATCCAACGTCAATGGTTTACTCTTTTAATAGCGTGAAACGAATACCCTATGATAAGGTCAAACGAAACTCAGTGGATATAGTAATAACTTCTCCACCTTACGGAGATTCGCACACCACTGTGGCATATGGCCAGTATTCAAGGCTTTCTTCAGAGTGGTTAGGAATATTAAAAGAAAACGTAGATGCTGCTTCCATGGGGGGGTCGGTTGTAAAGTTTAGTCATGTTTTTGGATGCGAACCATTAGACAGCGCGATAAAGGAGATATCATCAATTAATCTCAAAAGGGGTTTAGAAGTAAATTCTTTTTATTTAGACCTTGAAAAATCCATAAGGAACGTGTCAAGAGTAATTAAAAGTGGAGGATACGCGTGTTATGTTGTTGCTAACCGGAAAGTTATGGGAATCTCACTGCCAACAGATCAAGCTGTCGAATGTTTTTTTGAAAAAAATGGTTTCTCGCATGTTAATACTTTCTTAAGAACAATACCCAACAAAAGGATGCCATCTAGAAATAGCCCTACAAATATTGCTGGAAAAACTGAAGAAACTATGGGTAAGGAATATATTATTGTAATGGTTAAAGAATCGTGAAGAATGAAAAAATTTAAGTGAAAAAATTTAATAGATTGTTATAAATTGTTTTCAAATGATCGATAGAATCAATAAATTGTACGATCCTTCTTTTACTAGAAATATTAAAGAATATGCAGGAAAACCCTTTGGGTCTTCCGACCAAATCATGGACCATAATGTGCCTTTAGAAGAATATATAAATTATGCTGACCAAGAAAACCGAGACTCTATTGCTCTGATTATCAATGGAGAAATTAGTGCAATAGTGGCATTAGAGCTCAATAAGTTGATTAATATACTTAATGATATTTCAATACCCCGAGATAAGATTTTATGCGAAGACCTCCCGAAATATTATGATAATGAATGTATATACATAGCCTATTTTAGCAGAAATTCTAATTCGAAGTTTTCTCGAAAAGGAGATGGTAAACAGCTGATGGACGCAATTAAACTTATAGCACAAGACCAACTAAAGGTAAGTCTGTTATGTTTAGAAGCTGATGGCCAAGATACCGATAGACTTGCAGGTTACTATGAGACACTCGGTTTCAAAAGATGTACTCCCAAATATACGGATAGTTCGTGGATAGATGAGAATGGAAACCCCGGAAAGCTCATCTTGATGGTGCAGTATATTGTGGCTCAGGATCCTCCTCAGGTAGAAATGTTATGACACGAGGGGTATTACTATTGTGTTTTAAAGAATGTGGAGACGCCGCACTTAATTCAACTCCTTCCTCATTATATTCTCTAACTTTTGGCAGAAATATACTCCTAAATTCTTCTACGTCCCTAAGAGTATTTTCGATGGTTCGTGATATACTTGTTCTATGCGCCAGTGCTGCCATAAGCAACGCCCTATGAAGTTCCGGTGTAATAGATATTGTTATCCTATCTTTTACTTTTTTATTATCCTTATCCATTTCAATCACATATAGCAATTTATACCATAATTTATTAAATTATTCGTTTAATACTGTTTATTTAATTATTCTGTTTAGTACTGTTCCGCCGGCGCGGTCATGAAGGCAATCTGCAATTTCCTTTGATGTATCCTAAAGACCTGTGAGTATACCTTCTGACTCTGGCTTTCCTTCTTTGTCTGCGCGAATGCTCACTAAAGAAGTCAGACGCCACAACTAATCCTGGTCTCACCCTATACCTATCTCTTTTTTAAAACCACGAACAGGTGAAGCGTATCGTACGGCTCCAGATGAATCTTTTCTAATACCTCAAACTTTTTACCGACTTCCATAAGCACCTTTTTGTATGTCTGCTCCGGGCTCGCAGATATATCTATGCTCTGTGACTTTATCGCAAAATAGGCTGTGCCGCCCTTCTTGATAAAATCCGAATTTGCAAGAAGTATTTCTGCCTGTTCCTTAGCGGCAACATCCTGGTATAAGATGTCACAGCTACCCTTTTCAATATACTCTGCATACCTCTCAGGATATCTTGCATCCTCGAGTATTGGAAGGATATTTTTTCTGGTTTCACACACCTTTATCAGATCGCGCATGCTTCTCTCTGAGAATTCAACCGCATAAATTCTCCCCTTTTCTGCGATATCGCTCACATGGCTTACCGTAGTGCCTGTAGCTGCACCAAGGTAAAGTACGTTGCTCCCCTCCTTTATGTTGAAGTGCTTCATTCCATTAAGTATCGCAGCGGCGAGCTTGCTCCTGTACGGGTTCCATGTCCTGTATTCAACACCACTGTGCGCGATCAAATCCTCGTTGTAGACTTTCTTTCCCCTGTCCGCGTTGCGCGTCGCTAGCCTTCCATCTACAAGGAATACCCCCTCAAGCAGCTTTTCCACTTTTTTAGCAGCAATCGCCATAAAATACCCGTATGAAAGTTGTTATCGTTGTATCGCTCTGCTTGCATACTGCTATGTAATCTATAATCAACATATAAAAGCTTTGCAGCTGCTTTATTATATATTGTCGCAGGACTAGGCGGCAGGCGATCAGATGGCTTCCGAGATATTCCTCAATCATATCGTTTCAGACATATTGCCCATAATAAGCAGCTCTGCAAGCGACGAGGAGCTCCTTTCGAAGTTCTCATCTTCGATCTCCTCCTTGTTCGGAATAAGCAGAGTAAACGCGATAAACCTGTACAAGAGCAAAGCCACGGGTTCGTTGTTTGAGTATGTGATGAACACCAAGAAAGCCTATATTGATAATCAGCTCAGCGAATACTCTGCCTTCCCTGAGTTGATAGAATACAGGAACAAGGGCTATAAGAGCTGCTCTGTGGTGCCTGTCTCGTCGAACGGACGCGTGGTAACCTTGCTAGAAATGCTCTCAGAGCAGGAGAACAAATTCACAGATGAGCTTATCAGCAATGTCACTTTCGCTTCATACGTGTTCGGATTTGCGCTTATGTATAAGATGGAAAGCGGAATGAACATAAAGCTCGCCGGATATTTCGATGCTGCATTCAATTCGCCCTTCCCCCAAATGCTTGTTTCAAAAGATGGTACCATAATAAAGTTCAACAAGCCCGCCATAAAGGAATTCGGGATATCACAAAATACAAACATAAACTCAATTGGCGTCGAGATGCAGAAAATTATGCAGGCATCAAGGCAGCATTCTTCTTTCCAGTATGCGATAAAAACAGATGGAAAGCCGCGGCTGTACTCTTTTTATGCGGAGAGTGTAAGCGACAACACATTCTATCTCATGGCTGCTGACGAGACCTATTCCGAAACGCTTTCAGCAATCTCCTCTGCAGCGTCAGGCGCAGATTATGCGTGCATGCTTGTCATGGATTCAGGACTTTCCATAAACGAGGTCTACGGGAGCATGGAGCGCATGTTTGATTATCCTGACAATCTTGTGTACGGCAAGCAATTTACAGAGCTCCTCAATGAAAAGGAGCGCGAGGAGCTGAATTCGGATCTTAAATCCCTCAAAGCCGGCTCTTCGATCGAGAAGGTTCTAGATGTGCCTATTGGCAAATCAGGAAGCACACACGTACGCTCGGTATTCGTGCGGTTGCCATACGGCTATCTTGCCATGCTAATCAACGCTAACGCCGAGAAGTACATCAAGGATGTAAGCGGAATGCTCGACGATTTTGTTTCCATGTCCTCTGATATAATAATAAAAGTAAACAGTTTGGGATACATAAATGACTGCAACATGGCGGTAGCACCAGTGCTGGGCTATAAGAAGGAGGAGCTTGCGGGCAAAGAAATAAAATCCATGTACATAGAGCCCGAAGTGCTTGACAGGGACATAGCATACGTGAGGAACGGCGGAAAGGTTGACGGTTCATATGTGACTCTGCGTAAGGCGAATGGCGAACTCATACCAGCGACACATTCACTGCGCCTCCTAAAAGTAGACGCCGGAGAACCGGAGTATCTTATTGTAATACACGAACTGCAGACGAAAAGGCAGCTCAGCGATCAGGAGACAATTATCCGAGAGCAGGACAGCGAGATAAAGAAGCTCCGCATGACGAGCGAGCTCAAATCGCAATTCATATACAACATTTCACACGAGCTAAAAACCCCCCTTACTGCTATAAAAGGTTTCTCAAAGTTGCTCTATGACGGAGAGTTCGGTATGCTCAGCGAAGAGCAGAAAGGGTTCGTCAAAACCATATTGGATGAGTCTGACAGGCTCACCCTCATAATACAGCAGGTTCTCGACGCAGCCAAGCTTGAAGCGAAGAAGGTAAAGCTGGACCTGAAGGAAGTTGACTTCAAATCTATGCGCAACAATCCGAGCATCAACGCCCTTGAAGAGTCGGCGAAGGAGAAGGGGCTCAGCTTCTCATGGACCGTTGACTATGATGTGCCTCAGATAATAGCAGATCCAAACAGGCTGATACAGGTGTTCGTAAACCTGATAGGCAACTCGATAAAGTTTACAGAGAAGGGAGGCATAGACGTGCATATAACGCGCAAGAGCAAGAAGAGGATAGAGTGCAAGGTATCAGATACCGGTATAGGGATAAGCGACGAAGATAAGAGGAAGATATTCAAGAAGTTCTACCAGGCGCCAAAAAAGGAGCTTGTAAAACAGGATGGTGCTGGTACGGGGCTTGGTCTGTCAATAACAAAAGACATAATCTCGTTGCACAACGGCAAGATCTCCTTCGAGTCCCAGCAGGGCAAAGGCACTACATTCTCGTTTATACTGCCTATAAAACCACATGAAAAGAAGAGAGAGAAATTACCACAGCAGTCCTCTTCAGCTACCTCCCCGTCTTCGCCAGCTTCCCCTACACAGGAACCGGAAAATTAGGCATCAGGGCAAAGCAGGACGGGCCTGCGCTGTCAAACTATCTCTATGCCGCATGCGTTGCCTATGCTAATTGACTTCCTGTAGCCGTTGTAAAGGGTTGTATAATTGTCACCCTGGAAAACACCACTAAGCACAACACTCGATATGGTCATTGATGAGATATTTACAGATATAGCCAGGGCTTCACCTGTTGTATGCGCAGAGTGCGAGTAGGCAGTGTATATGTCGGCGTATTCATTGCCGCCAACGCTGGTTATTGTACTGTTCATCTTATAAGGCACGAAGACGCTCACGTTCTGGTATGTGTTGGGGCCTGAAGGCGCGCTGCTGTAGTGTGCTATGTAGCTGGAGTTATAGAGCTGTGGCGTACATGCGGATGTGTTCGCATAAGCCTGTGAGTAATTCAGCATCAATGGATACCAGATGCTCTTTTCTACTACACTCATCACCTTGCTGGTGTTGTTAACCGGCTTTATGGTTGTAGTAGAAACTGTTGAGATGCTTGATGGAGCCGTGCTTGTGGAGTTCGTTATTATTATCTTTATCGGAGAAGAAGAATTCTGGACAGCCGGTAGCGAATTTATATACACTATTTTGCCACTGTCTATCGCAATTCCTAAAGAGGGATCTATCGGTATAAGAGTTACGTTTAATTTACCTGTGCTTATGGAATTCAGCCTTATACCAAGATCAGAGTACTTTGTACCTAAACCTATATGCGTAGTGTTGCCGATTGACAGGCTTACCTCTGCCTCTTGGTTTACAAATATCGGGAATTCAGACACGTAGACCTTTGCAGTCGAATTCGTATAAGACGCAAGGTTTAATGAGAAGTATGTGCCCTTCATATCAACAAGTGTAGGAGCCTGTGTCAAAATTATGCTCTTCTCTGTAGCAAGCGGTATGAACCCGTTTCCACGCAGTATAGCCGCCAGCGCAGCTATTATAATTATGATTATTATTGCAAGTGCGACATATCCCTTCCTGTTTTTTCTCCTGTGTGGTACAGATCGCGTATCCATTTTAACATCCCACTGCAACGTATACTTAAAAATACCAAAGAAAGCTTTTAACTCTTTCTCCCTATTCTGTGTTGCGCCTGACGTCTCTTATATTTTTCTACCCTGCGTTTCCTGTCAGGCTTTCCTAAGCAAAATTATATTAGCGTTGCGTGTGAATCATAATCTAGGTGATCATGTGTCTGAAGAAAGTTTTTTGCCCGACATATTATCAATAATTAATGATAGACAGCAGGTTACATACAACGAGCTGAGCGACATCGCGTTCAGCAGGAACATACCGAAGGATGTGCTCGACAGCTCACTCTCGAGCCTTGAAAACAGCAAAATGATCGCATCAAGGAGCAGCGGAGGCATACTCACCTATTACACACTACAGCAGGATACGATAAGCAAGGTGCTCATAGTAGAAGATGATAAGAGCATAAACAAGCTCATGGCGCTGTCTATAGGCAAAGGCTTCGAGGTAATGCAGCTGTACGACGGTGGCGATGCGATGAAAGTGATAAGGAGCTATAAGCCGCAACTCGTCATCCTTGACCTTATGCTGCCCCATAAGGACGGCCTTGATATTTGCCAGACCATAAAAGAGGATCCTGAGACCAGCGGTACCATAGTCATACTCGTAAGCGCCATGGACCCCACAAGCAACAGGTTCAAGGGGATAAAATATGGTGCCGACTACTATATCAAAAAACCGTTCGACCCGAATGAGCTGAAGAGCCTGGTCACTATATTCTTGAAGAAGAAAGGCAAGAGGTTTGACCCGCTTATCGACCTGCCTAATGAAGAACGGATCTCAAACGCTGTCAGCAAATCAATTGATTCCGGAGAAGACTATTCCATAGGTGCATTAAGGATAGAAAATCTGGGCTCTTATGCCAAACGGTTCGGGGAGAAGTCGGCCATGGTGATCATAAGGCTGGTCTCGCAGCTGTTGCAGGACGCGATAAAGAACAAGGCGGCAGGGGTGTTTGCTGGTTTTATGAACACCGAGGACTTTATAGTAGCAGGCAGGCGCAACGAGGTCGCATCTGCGGTCGAGAATGTAAAGCAGGAGTTCAGTGCTGTAATGCCTTTTATACTGCAGGATGAGGGGTACAAGTCCATAGATTTGGACATAGACAGCCTTTTCGACTCTAATGAGGTGCCTAAGCTCTCTCTAGTTTACAGTGAGATAGAGAAGAGTGAGATAAAGAAGAGGATAGATGAACTCAACAAAGACAAGAAGGCGGCGCCGAGCGGTGAATTCGGTTCGTATACCTATGAGGAGCTGCAACGTCTCTTCGGACGCGAGGACTTCGATATAAAGATAACGCGCGACGGGGATTCGGTAAGGCTTCATGTAGGTAAAAGGGGCAACGAGTAATGCGCGTTCCCAGCGGCTGGTGTTTGATTTGCATGCGGTAAAGCTTCAGGCTGCATTGGACTTCATGGTATCTTACGGCATAGCAATACTTATCATAACTATAGCGCTTTATGTTGTATTCTCTCTGGGAATATTCAATCCTAAGCTCGCCTCAATAGTATGCACTCCAGCACCTTCCTACATATGCGAATCCTTCTCGATTTCAACCAACTCAACCTTTACAATACTTCTTGCACAGTCTACCGGCGGCACTATAGACGTTACAGGTGCAGCCTGCTCAAGCGCGCCTAATGCTACCTCAGATATGCCTGCATACGGGAACGTGCATGTGCTCAACTATTCGAAAGCGCCACAGTATTATCCAAACAACGCAATGCAGAACGGCATAACAATCTACAGCGACAACGAAAGCACAATACAGGTATACTGCTACAATTCAGGAGGCGAGGCAAAGAACTCCCTGGGTTATACCTTCACCGGTTATCTGTGGATTAATTATACCTTTTCGAACCTGCCTTCACTGCACTATATAACCAGGGTCGCATCATTTACTGCAAGCTACACCTGAGTGCCTCACCTTGCCTTTACTTGCAGAGTCTAATGAATTGTTTGTTTTGGTGCTCAAGTAATAGTATTTATAATTATTTGCTCAAATCAATTCAGGGTATTGTTGATGATGCACATGACAGCTAGCAGGTTGCTCTATCTTACACCATTATTACTGCTCGTAGCTGCGATGGCGCTGCCCACCTCGTTCTCTGCATACGTGAATATACTAGAGCCATATCATGCAACTCTATATTCAAACGGCAGCATATACTTGGGTAATGTGGGCCCTGGTCAAAGCTTCTATATAACAATCTCTGCTAACACTACTTCTAACACAGGCAAATACATACAATTGGGATGGAACAAGCTTGTTGCCGCAGTGCCAAGCGGTTGGGTTGTCGAAAACTCATCTCTTTACTCTTCTGAGCCATCAGTAGAGATAACTCCTCCAGCGGCAGCCCCTTTCGGCATGTATGCATTCAACATTACCGCGATAAACATTGGCAATTATTCAAAGATAGGCAATCTGACATTCAGGGCATACATAAATGTAACCTCTAAGGTATTCGTCTTCAGCGCTTCGCCGCAAAATCTGAGCGCCGGGATCGGAGTACCAGTATATATTCACGTTTCTATAAACAACACCGGTGTATCTGATAACCCATTTGTCATAAGCGCAACAGGCCTTCCGGGATTCAACCAGAGCGATGTGGTAATAGCACAGCATGGCACCTCAAGGACATTCCTTTATCCGGTATATGAGGATACTCCTGGAACTTGGCATCTGCAGCTTAAGATAAGTTCTTTGACCAGCCCCTCGATATACGAAGCAGAACCCGTAACTCTTACGGTAAAGCCGAGTGTAGAAAACGACTTCCTTGCGCTTGGCAGGGGCACTTTGATATATCCTGTGCTTTATGCCCCAGCATACGCCGTACAGTACTTTATAGGCCTGCTCTTCAAACCGCATTGAGCCTGTAGCTGCCGCTAAGAGTATTTTGAAAACCTATAAGAAACTATAATCTAAAAAGTTTAAAATATAATCTAACAATGTGGTTGACATGCCAAAGAAGAAATCTAAGAAAACCGATGTCGTGACCTATGTCGTAAAAGCCGCATCGCTGTTAGACCTTGTCAGAAATGCCTGCACCCTCAGCTCTGCGCCTTTGATTTTTGCAAGTAAGCAAGGCGAAAAGTATCGTCTAATGCTTACCGCTGAAAGATTGAACGACGCACGGGTGCTTTATTACTTTGATACAGACAAAATAGCAAAATTCTGCATCTACCGGCCTGTAGGGGAAAATGAAAGCATAGAGATGAAGGACAGCATAGACGGAGAAGAGCACGACTACAAAACTTATAAGGTACAGATAATGGAACTTCTTAATAACCCCTTCGCCGATTATTTTGGAGACAAGGCCCCACAGTCAAAAACTGATTTGCTAATATTCAAAGTTAAAGATTACGAGTCAATAATACGCGGCTCCCTGTCAATAGCTGCAGAATCGGAGAAGATGGGTAAGGTCTACTACTTTGAAAACAACGGTAAAAAATACATCTGCTCTTTCGGCGAGATGGATGATAGTTCTAATGCAGTGGTCTATGCTGAAGTCGGTACACAAAACTTATTTAACTTTATCCACTATAACTACACCAACAACAAGATCGAGTTTCTAAAAGCTCTAGAGGGCAGCACCTCTGTTCCTCTTGCTGTAATACGCCTTGCAGAACCTTTTCCGTTTTTCAAGCCCGAATAGCTCAGTGGTAGAGCGACTGGCTGTTAACCAGTAGGTCGCAGGTCCAATCCCTGCTTCGGGCGTATATCTATGGAGTTAAACCCCGTTGCGACCTTGTCCAATAAATAGGCTTTGCTAAATAATTATCGTTTTTGAGCCAATTTATTAGCAGAAACAATAATTTATTAGCAGAATAAACGTATAGGTCTTTCGGGGCAATATCTATCGTATATAAAAGTGATATGAATGGGAAAATATAAAGTAAGTTTCAAGAAACACGGAGCAACAAGCGCAGACCACATAGAATATGCGATAATCGTGGAAGCAAATACCTTAGGGGAAGCTCAAACAAGGGCCTTAAGAGAGATAACTTCACTACATCAAAAGGGATTTCTTGGTGAACAGGACATTATAAAGATAGAGCAAACAACTTAGGCTCTATCTTCAACTCATATATAGCACTTATAAGGACAGTTATATTGTAGGCTATCAGCTTGCACAATACCTCATTTGCCTGAGCTGTGAAGTTCTTGCTCTTTACACTATCACCCAGTTTGGCTTTTATCGCCATGTCCGTACTTTCCACATTGCTTCTTAGATGATAGTGCTTGCATTTGTGTTGGCTTTTGCAACTGCCTGACAGCGCCTCTGATGTAATCATGTTCATGCTTGCGATACTCGTATGATTTTTCGCATTATTGTTCGAAGGGCAGAGTTATATGGGCGCATTTGCTGCTGGGTTGCATTATGTTATCTACTATGTAATAGCCTGGGTATTCATGCGGCGCTGTATACACATTGAGCGTGTCACCGTTTAGGCACTCATGGGCTGCTAATGCCAATGCCAGTCAAAAAGCCGGTCAAGCTTGATGCATTTACAACAGGTCCTGGCAGCGATGCTATATTTGCATTTACATTGGTGTTTATACCTATTGTTTTCAATACCAGCACAACCTTCATGGATGACTTTGAGTTAACAGCTATGATTGTGGCAGTTAGATTAAGCGGTATACCATACTGCATTGATATGCAGCTTGTTATGTTGTATGTAAAATTGGCAGGCGGTGCGATAGTGGTAAGCACAGAGATGGACTGCAAAGCATTCTGCGGCATGCTGGCTCTGCCTGAGCCTTGCATGAGGTAGCATTGCTCATTGTTATATGAGAGCTCCTTCACACCTTTGACTGTCATGTTTAATTCATTTATAAAGCTTGATACGCTTGAGTTTAATACACCTGTGCTAGATTGCGCTGAAGCATTACATTTGAAGCCTGATGAGCTGTTTCCGGTAAGCATGTTCAGTACTGACATGTCTATGCATGAGTAATGCACTGACTTGTTTGCTATCTCTACAATGCTCACATTGCCCAGTATAGGCACACCGCTTATGCTCGCGCTTTCCCTTGAGATATTGCCGTCTTTTTCATAAACGGCATTCATCGGCATTGTCTTAGTAAGATTGTCTATAAGCATCGCATTAGGACTGCGCATCATCAGCTCTTTCATTGCAAGCTGGACCGATCCTATATAGGATACATTGATCTGCTTTGTGTTGTTGATTGTACTCATTACCGCGTTTGCCAATGCATGCAAGCTAATGGGCTTGTTTGTAGAAAGCAGTGCTATAACCGGATTGCTTGCCGTGCTGCCAGCAGGCTTTATTAATGAATAGGCAAGGAATGCGACAAGCATCAGGATTATTATGCCTGCAATGGCTTTGGCGAACATGCTGCTGTTGACTGCTTTAATCTTATTAGCTTTATCCTGCTGGGCGCCGCCTTGTTCAGGGTAATTTTGCCCGCCAAGCACCGACACGCTTTGTGGCCTGCTTGAACTTTGTGGACTGCTTGAATAGTTATTGCTACTATTCTGCTGGTTTTCTGGTTGATGATAGTTATCTTCCATAAGAAAGCCTCGTATTAAAAATTCTATACATTGCCTTATATTTATATCTCACAGGTAAACTATTACATTATTTCTATCTGTCCCTTCTGAGTTTTTATCTGCTCCTCCTGGCCGTTCTGGATTATAAACGGGCTTGCTTCTTTCTTTCTTTGCAAATACGACACTTGCTACTATTAATAATATACCAATAAAGCTAAAAATACTTACCATAAGCCAGTAGCCTAGGTTGTTGAAATTTATATCTAATCATGGAAATGTTCTTTCAATGCTCCTAATTTATATCACCAAAAAGAGAGAAAATAACCCTGTTTTGGAGTTTTCATATTTATGCATACACAATAGATATGCTTGCGTGAAAAGCATACACACTTGAGTCTGCAGCAAAATCAGAATGAGAGGAATTATCTCCTCCCAGGGTCATTTGCCTCCTATCTTGAACATCTTGGTACCACATACAGGGCATACTCCCTCGAACGCTTTCTTGCCGTTCTTCATCGTTACTTCTTTAGCATCCTTCATCTCCCTCTTCTGCTTG
>Ga0080006_1249459_pt1 | contig 12798 bp, 12 predicted proteins | sample RS3BMetagenome_FD_69209 | JGI IMG/M metagenome (GOLD analysis project Ga0080006, IMG submission 69209) | Ferric oxide microbial mat and aquatic microbial communities from Rainbow Spring, Yellowstone National Park, USA - RS3B (SPADES... ...
CGGCGGGGCGGGGTCCTGGGGGAAGAGGACATGGTCGCGGCCCGTGGCCGACGGATCGGCCAGGACGGGTCCCAGGTCGACGCCCTGGACCGTGGCGTCGAGGCGGGCGGGCGGGACCCCCGCCAGGGCGCCGAGGGTGGCGGCCAGGTCGACGTGCGAGGCGAGCGACGAGGTGACCGAGCCGGCGGTGGTGATCCCGGGCGCCACCACGTACAGCGGCACGTTCATGATCTCGTCGTAGACGAACGGCCCCTTGGAGCGCAGCCCGTGGGAGCCGCACATATCGCCGTGGTCCGAGGTGAAGACGATGACCGTGTCGTCCCAGGCGCCCGACTCCTCGAGGGCGGCGAGCACCGTGCCCAGACTCCGGTCGGCGAGCCGGTGGAGATGGACGTAGTAGTCGAGGTGGCGCAACCACGACCGGGTGTCGGCCGGGTCGATGTACCCCCACAGGCCGTGCTGCTGGTCCCACCGCCACTGGCGGTGCGCCTCGGGCTTGGTGTGGAGGTCGTCGTCGAAGTTGGGGGGGAGGGCGTCGACCACCTCGTCGTAGGGCTCGCCGAAGACCGGGAGCGGATCGTCGTCCTTCCAGGCGGCGGACTCGAGGAGGGACCGGACGCCGCCCACCTCGTCGGGGTGCGCCTCCCGGTACCCCGGCTGGTCGATCGGATACCACATCACGTCGTGGGGATTGACCAGCGCCACCGTAAGGAACCAGGGGTCCGGGTCCGCCGTGTCGGCGGGGCCCGCAGCGGTGCCGGCGTGGGTGCGGATCCAGTGGGCGGCGTTCGAGGCGATGATCGGGTCGAAGTGCACCCCGGTGCCCGCCCAGCCCATGAAGTGTCGGTCGTTCCCGTCCCAGTCGGAGAACCCGTAGGCGACCATGTCCGGAGTCGCGGACTGGGAGAGGTGCCACTTGCCGATGTAGGAGGAGCGGTAGCCGGCGTCCCTCAGGAGTGAGCCCATGGTGGGGATGGCGGTGGAGAGCTCGGTGTGCTCGGGCATGATCACGTTGTCGGTGACGCCGTGCGCGGGGAGGTATCGCCCGGTGAAGAGGCTGGCCCGGCTGGGGGAGCAGGGGGAGGAGTGGGTGAAGGAGTTGGTGAACTCGATGCCCTCGGCCCGCAGCCGGTCGCGCCAGGGGAGCGAGACGTCCGATGGGAGCCAGCCGCGTTGACGCTCCTGGTCTGACACGACGAGCAGGATGTTGGGCCGTCTCTGCGCTGCGGTCGCCATCGTCGGCAACGGTAGCGTGCTCGCCGGTGGCGCGGCATGCGTGCTCGCCGGTGGCGCGGCATGCGTGCTCGCCGGTGGCGCGGCATGCGTGCTCGCCGGTGGCGCGGCAAACTGAAATGTGTTCTACTTTTCGTCCGTCCGATCCGACGCACCCAGGGGGAGGTCCATCATGGCCGAGCACGAGGCGCTGCACGCCAGCCACGTCCTCGAGTACCCGTACTCGAGGTCGGTCGGTCCGGTGATCGGGGCGTTCCTCACCGGCCTGCGGGAGGGTCGGCTCACCGGCGTCCGCGGCGCCGGTGGCTCGGTCATCGTGCCTCCCACCGAGTACGACCCGACCACCGGCGAGGACACCGGCGAGCTGGTCGAGGTCGGCCCCGGCGGGGTGGTGGAGACCTGGGCGTGGGTGGAGCAGCCGTTGCCCAAGCAGCCGCTCGACCACCCCTTCGCCTGGGCGCTGATCCGCCTCGACGGCGCCGACACCGCCCTGCTCCACGTGGTCGATGCCGGGGACCCGGGGTCGATCGCCACCGGGGACCGCGTCACCGTCCGCTTCCGTCCCGAGGCCGACCGCGTCGGCTCGATGGCAGACATCGAGGCGTTCGTACCGGAGGGGAGCGCCTGATGGCCGACGACTCCACGATCGAAGGCCGCGGCCCGGTGACCACGCTGGCCACCCCCATCCGGCTCGATTTCGACTTCACCCCGGGCATCGCCCAGTCGGTCTTCCTCCGGGGCCTCGCCCGGGGGAGGTTCATGGGCCAGCGGTGCCCGAAGTGCGGCAAGGTCTACGTGCCCTCGCGGGGCTCGTGCCCGACCGACGGGGTCCCCACCACCGAGGACGTGGAGCTGGCCAACGTGGGTACCGTGACCACCTACTGCGTGGTCAACGTGCCCTTCGCCGGCCAGTCCATCGAGATCCCCTACATCTGCGCCCAGGTGCTGCTCGACGGGGCCAATCTCTCGTTCATGGGCCTCATCCAGGAGATCCCCACCGACGAGATCCGGATGGGGATGCGGGTCGAGGCGGTGTGGGTCGACGAGGCGGACCTGACCCCGTCCCTGGCGTCGGTGAAGTACTTCCGGCCCAGCAGCGAGCCCGACGCCGACTACGAGTCCTACAAGGAGTACCTATGAGCCCCGCAGGCCGGACCGTGCGACCGGTCTCGATCGCCTCCTTCGCCCAGATGCAGAACGTGCGCCGGGACGACGAGCACAACGAGGTGGAGATGCTGATGCCGGTGGTGGCCGAGGTGTTCGGCACCATCGGGATCACCAAGGACGATGTCGACTTCATCTGCTCGGGCTCGACCGACTACCTGATCGGCGGCCCCTTCAGCTTCGTGATGGCCCTCGACGCGGTGGGGGTGTGGCCACCCCGGGCTGAGAGCCACGTCGAGATGGACGGGGCCTGGGCGCTCTACGAGGCATGGACCCTGCTCCAGGAAGGCGAGGTCGACGCCGCCCTGGTCTACTCGTTCGGCCGCTCGTCGCTGGGCGACCTGCGCGAGATCCTCACCCTCCAGCTCGACCCCTACTACCTGGCTCCGCTGTGGCCGGACACGGTGAGCCTGGCCGCCCTGCAGGCCCGGGCCCTGATCGACAGCGGCACGTCGAGCGAAGCGGAGTTCGCCGCCATCGCCGCCCGTAGCCGCAAGGACGCCCTGGCCAACCCCAAGGCCCAGGTGGCCGGCGACCGGTCCGTCGATGAGCTCCTCCGGGACGAGTACGTGGTCTCCCCGCTCCGGCGCCATGCCCTGCCGCCCATCACCGACGGAGCGGCCGCCGTCGTGCTGGCTGCCGGGGACAAGGCCCGACAGTGGTCGGACAAGCCGGTGTGGATCACCGGCTTCGACCACCGCATGGAGACCCACTCGCTCGGGGCGCGGGACCTGACGTCCTCGCCGTCGATCACCAAGGCGGCCGAGGTGGCCGGCGTGCACGACGGCCCGGTCGACGTGGCCGAGATCCACGCCCCCTACGCCCACCAGGAGGTCATCGTCCGCCGGGCGCTCGGCCTCGACGACTCGGTGCGGATCAACCCGTCGGGCGGCCCGCTGGCGGCCAACCCCCTGATGTCGGCTGGTCTCATCCGGATCGGCGAAGCGGCCGAGCGGATCCGGTCCGGTGAGGCGCGCCGGGCGGTGGCCCACGCCACCTCCGGACCCTGCCTCCAACAGAACCTGGTGTGCGTCCTGGAGGGTGGTGCGTGATGGCAGAGCGCTGCGCAGTGATCGGGGTGGGCCAGACCCACCACAAGGCCAAGCGCGACGACGTGTCGATCGCCGGCATGGTGCGCGAGGCGGCCAAGGCCGCCCTGGCCGACGCCGGGCTCACCTGGTCCGACATCGACGCGGTGGTGATCGGCAAGGCCCCCGACATGTTCGAGGGCAACATGATGCCGGAGCTCTACCTGGCCCCGGCCCTCGGGGCGGTGGGCAAGCCGATGCTCCGGGTCCATACCGCCGGCTCGGTCGGCGGTTCCACCGCCCTGGTCGCCGCCCACCTGGTGAAGTCCGGCATCCACAAGCGGGTCCTCACCGTCGCCTACGAGAAGCAGTCGGACTCCGATGCCATGTGGGCCCTGTCGGTGCCCCAGCCGTTCGCCGCCCCCCTGCTGGCTGGTGCCGGCGGGTACTTCGCCCCGCACATCCGGGCGTACATGCGGCGGTCCGGGGCACCCGAGCACATCGGCCGGATGGTGGCGGTCAAGGACCGGCTCAACGCCATCCGCAACCCGTACGCCCACCTCCACCTCCCCGACATCGACATGAAGACCGTCGAGGAGTCGATGATGCTCTGGGATCCGCTTCGGTACCTGGAGGCGTGCCCGTCGTCCGACGGGGCGGCGGCCATGGTGCTGGCCGCCGAGGACTCGCTGTCGGGTGGGTTCCCACCGGCGTGGGTCCACGGCATGGCCATGCGGTCCGAGCCGACGATGTTCGCCGGGCGTGACCAGGTGAACCCGCAGGCCGGCCGCGACTGCTCGGCCGATGTCTACGCCCAGGCGGGGATCACCGACCCCCGGGCGCAGCTCGACGTGGCCGAGGTCTACGTGCCGTTCAGCTGGTACGAGCCGATGTGGCTCGAGAACCTGGGCTTCTGCGATCCGGGGGACGGGTGGAAGCTGACCGAGGCCGGGGCCACCGCCTTCGACGGTGACATCCCCTGGAACCCGTCGGGCGGCGTGCTGTCGTCCAACCCGATCGGTGCCTCGGGCATGCTGCGCTTCCTCGAGGCGGCGATGCAGGTCCGAGGTCAGGCCGGGGAGCACCAGGTCGACGGGGCCGGGCTCGCCCTCGGGCAGGCCTACGGCGGGGGCTCGCAGTTCTTCGCCATGTGGGTGGTCGGAAGCGACAAGCCCTAGGGCGCCATTCGGGACGAGGAGCGACCGACCACCGCCGGTGCCGGGGTGTCAGCCGGGTCGGGTTGTGCCCGTCGACGGGGTCCACCGGAAGGTGAGCGCAGGAGCACCCTCCTCGTTGTGGACGTCGACGGTTCCCGACACCACGAACCCGTGGCGGCGGTAGGAGCGTTGCGCGTTCCGGTTGTTCTGGAACGTGTGGAGTTCGAGGCCGACCGGTCGGAGAGGGCACGGCACGGCCGGATGCCCCCCTGCGGCACCCCGGTGCCGGCACTACCATCGGGGCGTGCGCTGAGAGCCGATCGTCCCGTGTCCTGCGTCCGCCCCGTGGCTCCGGAGGTTCTCGTGCCCGTATCCCGTTCCTCGTCCCCACCCCTGCGCACGCCCGCCACCCTGGTGGTCCGTGGCATCAGCCACGACCGTGGCGGCCGCGCCGTGCTGCGGGACGTGTCCCTGACCGTCGGGCCCGAGGCGTGCGTCGGCGTCGTCGGTCCGAACGGGGTCGGCAAGTCCACCCTGCTCCAGCTCCTGGCCGGGGCGCTGACACCCGACGCCGGATCGGTCACCCTCGACCCGCCGACCGCCACCGTCGGCTACCTGACCCAGGAGCACGGACAGCCTCCCGGTGAGACGGTCCGCCAGGCCCTGACCCGTCGCACGGGTGCTGCCAGGGCCGAGGCCGAGCTGGCCGAGGCGGCCGCCGCGCTGGCGTCGGGCACCCGGGAGGCCGAGCGCCGCTACGAGGTCGCCCTGGAGCGGTTCACCGCCCTCGGGGCGGCCGATCTCGACGCCCGGATCGACGCCCTCCTCGATGAGCTGGGGCCCGGGGCGGGGCTGGCCGACCGCCCGCTGTCGACCCTGTCGGGTGGCCAGGAGGCCAAGGTGGCCTTGGCCGGGATCGAGCTCTCGGCGTTCGACGTCACCCTGCTCGACGAGCCGACCAACGACCTCGACTTCGACGGGCTGGGCCGGCTCCGGGCCTGGGTGGGGTCGCGCCGGGGCGGCATGGTCATCGTCTCCCACGACCGCGACTTCCTCGAGCACACCGTGGGCACCGTGCTCGAGCTCGACCCCCACGCCCGCACCGCCCGGGAGTACGGCGGGGGCTGGGCCGGCTACCGGGCCGAACGGGCCAACGCCCAACGCCATGCCACCGAGGCCTACGGGCTGTACGAGCGGCGTCGGTCGGAGCTGGCCGGTCGGGCCGAGCGGCAGCGGCAGTGGGCGACCACCGGGGTCACGCGCGAGGCCCGCAACCCCCGGGACAACGACAAGTCCCAGCGGGCCTTCCGGGTCAACCGCACCGAGAAGCTGGCGTCCAAGGCCCGCCAGACCGACCGGGCGATGGAGGCGCTCGTCGAGGTCGAGAAGCCGTGGGAGGGGTGGGACCTCCGCTTCACCATCGAGGAGGCGCCCCGGGCGGGGGCGGTGGTGGCCCGACTGACCGGGGCGGTCGTCGAGCGGGGGTCGTTCCGGCTGGGTCCCCTCGACCTCGAGATCGGTTGGGGGGACCGGTTGGCCCTGACCGGCGCCAACGGGTCGGGCAAGTCGACCCTGGTGGGAGCTTTGCTGGGCCGGCTCTCCTTGGCTGCGGGCGAGCGGTGGATCGGGCCGAGCGTGGTGGTGGGGGAGCTGGGCCAGGACCGGCGGGCCCTCGGGGGCGCCGAGCCGCTGGTCCGCACGGTGGTCGACCGGACCGGCCTCCCCGAGTCGGAGTCGCGGTCCCTGCTGGCCAAGTTCGGGCTGGACGCGGACCATGTCACCCGGCCGGCGGCTTCGCTGTCGCCGGGGGAGCGGACCCGGGCGGAGCTGGCCATGTTCCAGGCCCGAGGGGTCAACTTCCTGGTCCTCGACGAGCCGACCAACCATCTCGACCTCCCGGCGATCGAGCAGCTCGAGTCGGCTCTGGCCGGCTTCGACGGCACGCTGCTCCTGGTCTCCCACGACCGCACGCTCCTTGAGTCGGTCGTCACCGGCCGCTCGATCGCCCTCGGGGGAGATCCGGTCGGGTAGGGGGACCGGGATCGCCCCGACCGGACCGGTACACTCGGCCGGGTCCGTCGAGTTCCGGGAGGGTCACGTGAAGATTGTCGTCGACTACGACGAGTGCGCCAGCAATGCGGTCTGCATGGGGATCGCCCCCGAGGTGTTCGAGGTCCGCGACGACGGGTTCCTCTACGTGCTCGACGAGCACCCGGGCGAGGAGCTACGCGAGAAGGTCCGCCAGGCGGCCAACGGATGTCCCACCGGGGCCATCACCATCGTCGAGGACGAGTAGCCCCGGGTGACCGGGGCGAACCCGAGGGTCCGCTTCGCACCGTCCCCGACCGGCTTCTTCCACGTCGGCAGCGCCCGGACCGCGCTCTTCAACTGGCTGGTCGCCCGCCAGTCGGGGGGGACCTTCGTCCTGCGCATCGAGGACACCGACGCCGAGCGCAACCGCGAGGAGTGGGTGGACGGGATCCTCTCGGCCATGCACTGGCTGGGGATGGACCCCGACGAGGGGCCCTACCGCCAGTCGGAGCGGGGCCACCGCTACCACCAGGCGGTCGACGCGCTCTGGGCGGCGGGGTACCTCTACGCCTGCGACTGCACCCGTGACGAGGTCGAGGCACGCAACAAGGCAGCGGGGATCCTCACCCCCGGCTACGACGCCCACTGCCGCAATCGGGGGCTCCCCCGGGAGGACGGCCGTGCCCTGCGCTTCCGGACCCCCGACGAGGGGACCACCGTCGTGGCCGACGTCATCCGCGGCGACGTGGCCTTCCCGTGCGAGGCGATGGACGACTTCGTGGCCGTCAAGGCGACCGGCGCCCCGCTCTTCGTGCTGGCCAACGTGGTGGACGACATCGACATGCGCATCACCGACGTCATCCGGGGCGAGGACCTGCTCCCGACCACCCCGAAGGGGATCCTCATCTGGGAGGCACTGGCCTCGTGCGGCTGGGAGCCGGAGGGCGAGCCGACGACCCCGCCACTACCGGTCTTCGCCCACCTGCCGATGCTGGTGAACGCACAGCGCAAGAAGCTCTCGAAGCGCCGCGACCCGGTGGCGGTCGAGGCATACCGGGACGAGGGCTACCTCCCCGAAGCCTTCGTCAACTACCTGGCATTGCTCGGGTGGAGCCCGCCCGGAGGGGAGGAGCTCTTCGACACCGCCCACCTCGTCGAGTGGTTCGCGCTGGACGAGGTGAACCACTCCCCGGCCTTCTTCGACGTGGCCAAGCTGAACCACATCAACGGCGAGCACATCCGGGCTCTGCCCGTCGGCGATTTCGTCGAGGCCTGCCTCCCCTGGCTCACCGGGGACCGAGCCCCCTGGCCCGCCGCATCGTTCGACCCCGACGCCTTCGGACGGCTCGCCCCCCTGGTGCAGGAGCGGGTGACCGTGCTGGGCGAGGTCCCGGCGATGGTGGACTTCGTGTTCCTCGACGACCCGGTCGTGGACGAGGACGCCTGGGCGAAGACCATGGCGGCCGCCCCGGCCGCCCGCATCCTCGCCGACGCCGCCGCCGCCTACCGGGATCTCGCCGCAACCGGATGGACAGCCGAGGCGCTCCACGGCGCCACCGCCGCCGTCGGCGAGGCGGTCGGGCTCAAGCTCGGGAAGGCCCAGGCCCCCATCCGCCTGGCCGTAACCGGGCGGAACGTCGGGCCGCCCCTGTTCGAGGCGATGGAGATCCTGGGCCCCGCGCGCGTCCTCGCCCGGCTCGCGGCCGCGTCCGCCCGCGTCGCCGGAACTGGCTCGGGGGATCCCGGCGGGGCGGACGCCAGAGCGGCAACGGACTCCGGTGACGCGGCGGCGACGGGCGACCCCTGAGCGGTGGGACTCCTCGCCACGCTGACCGGGCTGCGCTTCCTCCGGTTCGTCGTCCGGATGGTGCTGCTCTTCGTGTTGGCGGTGATCGTCTACTTCGCGGTGACCGCCGTCCAGGTGTACCTGACGGGGAGGCGGTACGAGCCCCACGCCGCCGGGGCGGTGGTGGTGATGGGCGCCGCCCAGTACAACGGGATCCCCTCGCCCGATCTCCGGGCCCGCCTCGACGAGGCGCTCCTCCTGTGGCGCCAGCGCTACGCCCCCGACATCATGGTCACCGGGTCGAAGGAGCCGGGCGACACGTACACCGAGGCGGAGGCCTCCGCCCGATACCTCATCGCCAACGGGGTGTCGGCGGGGGACATCCTCGAGGCGGGAGGAAGGGACTCGTGGACGAACCTGGCGGAGGCGGCCCCGACGCTGCTCGCCCACGGGGACCGGGTGGTCCTCATCGCCACCGACCCGTTCCACGAGGACCGGAGCCTCGCCATCGCCACCGACGTCGGCCTCGTCCCGTCGCCGACCCCGACCCAGACCTCACCGATCCGGGGGTGGTCGGTCCTCCCGTACTACGCCAAGGAGGCGGTGGGGGTGGGGCTCGGACGGATCATCGGCTTCAACCGGCTGAGCGAGCTGCACGCGTCCCTCGGATGAGCGCCCCGCCGCCACGAGCACCCCGGCGGGCCGGAGTCGGGCCGCCATGAGCGGCAACGTGCTGTTCATCACCGTCGACCAGTGGCGGGGCGACTGCCTGTCCGCGCTCGGGCACCCGGTGGTCCGCACCCCGGCGCTCGACGCCCTGGCCGCGGGCGGGGTGCTGTTCGCCAACCACTGGGCGAACGCGGCTCCGTGCGGCCCGTCGCGCGCCTGCCTGTACACCGGCACCTACCTCCACCACCACCGGTCCCTGCACAACGGCACCCCGCTCGACGACCGGTTCACCAACATCGCTCGGCTGGCACGCGGGCCGGCTACGACCCGGTCCTCTTCGGCTACACCGACACGAGCGTCGATCCGCGGACGGTGCGATCCGGGGACGCGCGCCTCCGTTCCTACGAGGGGATCCTCCCCGGGTTCCGGGCCGTGGTGCACGACCCCTTCGAGGCCGGCAGCCTCCGTTGGGGAGCGTGGTTGGCGGGCCAGGGGGTCGACGTGCCCGACCGCCCCCGCGACCTGTACCGGCCGATCGAGGGCTACCCGGGAACGGACGACCACGGCGCGACCTGGGCTCCGGCCCGGTTCGCCCCGGAGCACTCCGAGACGGCGTTCCTGGTCGGCGAGGTGGTCCGCTGGCTCGAGCGGCACGGGGACTCCCCGTTCTTCCTCCACGCTTCGTTCATCCGCCCGCACCCACCTCGCCGGAACCCGGTCGGCTACCACGACCTCTACCAGGCCGACGATGTCCCGGCACCGCTGGGGGCGCCCACCCGGGAGGAGGAGGCCGGCTTCCACCCCCTCAACCGGCTGGCGATGCACCTGCCGTTCGTCGCGGCTCCCGAGGACCGACGCGAAGTGGCCCAGATCCGCGCCACCTACCACGGGGCCCAGCGCGAGGTCGACGACCAGCTCGCCCGGCTCTTCGACTACCTCGACACCTCCGGCCTGGCCGTGTCCACCCTGGTGGTCCTCGCCAGCGATCACGGCGACATGCTGGGGGACCACTGGCTGGTCGAGAAGCTGGGCTACTGGGACGAGAGCTATCACGTCCCCCTGATCGTCCGCGACCCCGACCCCGCCGCCGACCCCGGACGGGGCAGCGTGGTGTCCGCCTTCACCGAGTCGGTCGACGTGCTGCCCACACTGTGCACCTGGCTTGGCGTCGAGGTGCCGCTGCAGGCGGACGGCCGGTCCCTGCAGCCGTTCCTCGCCGTTGGGGCGCACCCGAGCATTGGCGGACCGAGGCCCACTGGAGCTGGGACTTCTCCGATCCCGGTGCCCGCCGGGCCCAGCACCTGCTCGGCGTGCCGATGGCGCACTGCGCGCTCGACGTGGTGCGGGGGGCCCGGTGGAAGTACGTCCGGTTCGCCGCGGAGGGCGAGGTGATGCCTCCGCTGCTGTTCGACCTGGACCATGATCCCGACCAGCTCCACGACCTGGTCCGGGAAGGAGATGCCGACGCAGCCGGCTGGGAGGAGGCGCAGCGGCTGCTCCGCTGGCGGGTGCGCTTTGCCGAGCGCGACCTGAGCGGCCAGCTGCTCACCGGCAACGGTCTCGTGACGTCCCGCGACGAGTGGCGTTGAGGACCGGGCAGAAAGCCCTCACGGCGTGGCGGCGTCCCCGTCCGCTGCGACCGGGTGGGAGTCCGCGGGACCGTGGGCCTCGACGAGGTCCGGGAGCTCCCTGATCGACCCGATCACATGGGTGTGGGGAGCGGTCAGCAGCTCGTCGAGGCCGTGGGCGCCGGTGAGGACCCCGACGACGAGGGACGCCCCGGCGCGGGTCCCGGCGATCAGGTCGCTGGTGGTGTCCCCGACCGCCGCCCCGCGGGCCTGGAGCGATTCGATGGCTGCCCGGGCCCCGTCGACGGGGACCACCAGACCCCGGTCGACGGCGTCGCCGAAGGCGTTCTCGAAGACGGCGTTCGCCCGGGCCGCCCGGGTGGCGTCCCCGCCGAGGAGCGCAGTGAACACGGCGAGCTTCGCCTGGCCCATGGTGGCACGGACGGTGCGGTCGGGGTCGGCACCGCCGGCGGCACGGACGGTGGCACGGTCGGTGCTGCCGCGTGGTCGATCCGGGTCGAGACCGACCGCGTCCAGGGCGGTCCGGAACGCGCTCGCGACAGCGCCCCCGTCGTCGACCGAGGTGCCGGCCATGTCCACCGCCGCCAACCGGATCGCCGGCCGCTGCCGATCGGTCCGGTCCGGCGATGCGGTGCTCAAGCCCCGATTGCGTCCCAGGTCTCTTCGGCGATGGCGGGCGAGAGGGTCATCCCCCTGCCGGCCTGGCCGGTGATGATGCAGATGCCGCTGTCGACCCACTGGCGGTAGAAGAGCTGCTCGTCCGTGGTGACCGAGTACGTCCCCGCCCACCGCCGCGTGACATGGGGGAGGCGCCACCCGAGGATCGCCTCGGCCCGCTCCCGGAGCCGGTCGTAGATGGCCTCGTCGACGGCGTAGTCGAACGGCTCGTCGTAGTCGTGGGTGTCGCCGATGGTCAGCCCACCCGAGGCCCGCTGGACCATCAGTAGCTGCATGCCGTGCTCGACGGTCTCGGTCCGGGGGGGCGGGAGCGCCGCCCGGCCCGGGAGGTCGTAGGCGGGGTAGTACCGCATCGTGTCCGCATCGGCCACCGCCGTGGTGAGCTGCTCGGGGGAGGGGACGGTCTCCATCACGTGGAGTCGGCACCGGCGGAGCGGTGCCGCCGACAGCGTGGCTCCGACCCGCCCGCCGAGGGTGGTGTGCCGGTCGCCGATGCACAGCAGGACGAGCGACGCAGAGTAGCTGCCACCGAGGTGGTCGACGGCGGCGGGCTCACCACCGGCCGCTGCCGGCACCACGTCGACCACATGGTGGCCGGGCACCCACCAGTAGTGCCCGGTCGCCTCGAGGGTCTTGCGGAGCGAGGCGAGGACGTCGGTCGGTTCGATGATGGCATCCCTCCGGCACAGCAGACCCCCGACAGTGAGGCCCCGCAGGGCGGGGTTGAGCTTCTCCACCCCGTCGGCGTCGACCACCTCGAGCTTGCGGTCGGTCGCCTCCGGCTGACCCGCCAACTCTTCCATCAGTGCCAGCTCGTCCTCGTTGGTGGCAACGGTCAGCGAGCCGTCGGAGCGGAAGCCGATCTCGGGCGAGTGGGACGCCAGCTGCTGCCAGAGCACCCGTGCCCGCAACGCCAGGGTGAGCTCGGGACCGGGCGCCCGGCCACTCACCCAGACGAGGCCGAGATTGCGGACCGAAGCCCTCCGCGGATCGGCGTCCCCCTCGAGGTGCACCACGTCCCAACCCCGTTGGCACGCTTCGAGCGCGTGCATGGTCCCGACGACTCCACCTCCGACGATGACCACTCTCTGTGCCGTCATACTCTTGTAAGCGTAGTGAGGTTCTGCCGGATTGAACAGGGGGAGTTCTCTGAGGGTGCCCCGAGTCGGCTAAATTGGGTTGTTCGCCCATTCGGGGGTGGCGCAACTGGCAGCGCGCATGATTCTGGTTCATGAGGTTGGAGGTTCGAGCCCTCCCCCCCGAGCGTTCGGCAACCGGCAGCGTAGGGTGTCGTTCTGCCTGGTCACAGGCATCATTGCCGGCCTTCCCTCGGGAGGCGGCACAGGGTCCCATCGTCTAGAGGCCTAGGACACCACCCTCTCAAGGTGGAGACACGGGTTCGAACCCCGTTGGGACTGCCAGTGAAAGCCCAGGTGAGAACGCACTTCTCGGGAGCCGATCAC
>Ga0080006_1156018_pt1 | contig 12791 bp, 10 predicted proteins | sample RS3BMetagenome_FD_69209 | JGI IMG/M metagenome (GOLD analysis project Ga0080006, IMG submission 69209) | Ferric oxide microbial mat and aquatic microbial communities from Rainbow Spring, Yellowstone National Park, USA - RS3B (SPADES... ...
CCTCATTGGCGTCGATCACGTACCACTGCTTGGTCAGCTCACCGGCCTTCGCCTGATAACAATTCATGGAACGGGCTACCTAAACTTCGTGCCTCGAGCGTCGGCCAGGCCGGTCGCTCCTCCTCCATCGGCGAAACGACCATTCTAATGGTCGAGAATTCTCCGTCAAGGCCGGTTTGCGCGGTTCTCTCGCAATCGTTCGACGAATCCGACATGTTCGGGGCTCTCCAACCCTCGCCGAAGCGTTGCCATGACGGCCCGGCCATCATTGCGGGCGAAGGCATCCGGGTCGAGCCAGAGTCCGGGAAAGGCTGTCGACCGATAAATTCCGTCGGGATCGGGGGCGAGGGTTTCGAATCTCCCATCGCGGAGGATGAACCAGAAGAAAATGAGATGCTGGACATCGAAAACGAGATATTCGAGGGCACCGGCCTCTTCATAAACCCTTTTCTTGGCATTCAGATCGAGCTTGAGCGAGGTGTCGGAAATCTCGACCACCAATTCCGGGGCCTCGATCGTATAACTCCCCGGATCGGTCCGGGTCCGGCCCCTGAAGTCTTGATCGATCAAGAGGGCGGAATCGGGCTGGACCTGGCTGCGCGGGCCGAGTTTTGTGGTCCCGTCACTCTGAACAATCGTCCCCGGAGTTTCCACGCTGTAATAGTAGAGGAGCCCGGTCATGCTCGCATCAGAACGGGAATGGCCCGAATGAACATTCATTGCGATCGAGACCACTCCGTCGATGAGTTCCGCCTTGAAGTCTTCCGGCATTTGCTCATAGAGGGTCTGAAAGGCCGGTTGATCAAGCCGCTGCCCTTCGAAAAGAAGCGATCTGGCGGCAGCCGGTCCACTCTCTTCCGAACCGAGCGAGTCGAGATCTTCAAGGATCGCCATCGGTCGCTCCTCTCCACGAGTCCGGCCCGAAAGGTTTTCACCCACCGAGCTTCTCCTGAACGAACGAGAGGGCCTTTTCCAGAGCGGCGGGGATCTGATCGGGGAGCTTGCCGCCGGCTTGCGCCAGGTCGGGACGACCGCCTCCGCCCCCTCCCACGACCGGGGCGACCGCCTTGAGCCACTGACCGGCGTGGAGCCCCCGGGCGATCAGGTCGGGCGTGAGACCGGCGGCGAGGTTGACTTTTCCCTCGACGCTCGACGCCACCAGGACCGCCAGGCCGACCGGCTGCTTGCGTCGAAGGACGTCGATCAGTTGCCGGAGGTCGTCGGGACTCTCCGAGCCGACCGACGCCGCGACCACCTTTGCGTCGCCCACCTCGGTCGCCGAGGCGAGCAGGTCATCGGCCGAGATCCGGGGCGTCGCGTCGGCCTTGCGCTGGGTGGCCTGCTTCTTGAGGGTCTTGACCTCCTCGATCAGGGCGAGCACCCGGTCGGTCGCAAGGTTCGTCGGCACCTTGAGAGCGGCGGCGATCTCGCCGAGGGCCTGCTCCTCCTGGTGGATCAGGTCGAGCGCCGCCTTGCCGGTGAGAGCGGTGATCCGCCGGGTTCCGGCCGAGACCGACTCCTCACCGATCACCTTGAACAGGCCGACTTGCCCGACGTTGTCGAGGTGCGTTCCGCCGCAAAGCTCCCGGGAGAAGTCGCCCATCGAGACAACCCGGACGACCTCGGGGTATTTCTCACCAAAGAGGGCCATCGCGCCGAGTTGCTTCGCCTCGGCGATGGGCATGGTGGTCCAGGAAACAGGCTCACCCCGGAGAACCCGATGGTTGACGGTCTCCTCGATCAGTCGGAGCCGGTCGCGGCCGACGGCCTCGGGATTGGCGAAGTCGAACCGGAGCCGGTCGGGCTCGACCTTGCTCCCGGCCTGCTGGGCGTGCTGACCCAGATGAATGTGAAGCGCATGGTGCAGGACGTGCGTCGCCGAATGCGCCCGACGGATCGCCTCGCGACGGTCGAGGTCGACCTCGGCCTGGACGGTCGCACCGACGCTGACGGACCCTGCCGTGACCTTGCCAACATGAAGGGTGAAGTCGTTCTCTTTCTTCGTGTCGGCCACCTGGAAGGTAAAACCGTCGCCCCGGATGGTCCCCGTGTCGCCGACCTGACCGCCGCTCTCGCCGTAAAACGGAGTCCGATCCAGAACCAGGACGCTCGGCGTCGAGCCTTCCGGACCCTGGGTCGCGGAGTCGGCCAGGCGGTTCTGCTCGACGATCCCGATGACCTTCGCGTCGGCTGATGGGGAGGTATAGCCGAGAAACTCGTTGCCGTGATGATACGACTTCTTGAGTGCGTCGAGCGGGCCGGTGGTGAAGACGGCTGCGGCCTCGTCGGTCCCTCGCGACCCTTCGGCGTGCCGCTTCCTGGCCGCCTCGAAGCCCGGTCGGTCGACGCTCAGGTTCTGGTCGGCGGCGAGACTCTCGGTGATCTCGACGGGAATCCCGTAGGTCTGATGGAGGTCGAAGGCCTCGTCGCCGGGGATGACGTCGGAGCCCGACGCCTTGGTCGACCGGAAGGTCCGGTTGAGCAACTTCAGGCCGTTCTCGATCGTCCGAAGGAATTGCTCCTCTTCCTCGCGGACCACGGTCTGGATCCGGGGGACGCTGCCGAGGAGTTCGGGATAAGGTCGGGCCATCACCTCGGCGACGGTCGGGATGATCTTGTAAAGGAACGGGTCGCGCTGGCCCATCTGGTAGGCGTCGAGGACGGCCCGGCGGAGGAGGCGACGGACGACATAGCCTTGCTTCGAGGTCGAGGGCTTGACGTTCTCGTGGATCGTCATGGCCAGGGTCCGGGCGTGGTCGGAGATCCGTCGGACCCGGATGAGGTCAGCCCCTTCGGGCACGCGATTCAGTCCAACATGCTCGGTGGAAGCGGCGACGAGCGGCTTGAAAAGGTCGATCTCGAAGTTCGAGGGGACCTTTTGCATCACCGCAGCCAGCCGTTCCAGGCCCATCCCGGTGTCTATATTCTTGGCGGGGAGCGGTTCGAGGAGGCCGGGGCCAACCCGGTTGAACTGGGTGAAGACGAGATTCCAGATCTCGACTTCCTCGATTCCGTCGCCGTGATAGAAGATCTCCGAGCACGGCCCGCAAACCCCGTCGGGACCGTGGGTGGGGGCCCCGGCGGGCCAGAAGTTGTCGTCCTCGCCCATCCGGGTGATCCGACTCGGTTCGAGGCCGATCTCCTGGTTCCAGATCCCGAACGCCTCGTCATCGTCGAGGTAGACCGTGACCGTCAAGCGGTCGGCGGGAATAGCGAGAGTTTTGGTGAGAAACTCCCAGGCCCAGTGGATCGCCTCGCGCTTGAAGTAGTCGCCGAAGCTGAAGTTGCCCAGCATCTCGAAGAAGGTCATGTGCCGGGGGGTCCGGCCGACGTTCTCGATGTCGCCGGTCCGGATGCACTTCTGGCAGGTGGTGGCTCGCTTGAAATTGGGGTCGCCGAGCCCCATGAATTCGTTCTTGAACTGGTTCATCCCGGCGGGCGTGAAGTAGACGGTCGGGTCGTTGGGTACCAAGACGTCGCTTGGCCGTCGAACGCAGCCCTTGGAGACGAAGAATTCCAGAAACGCTTCGCGAATGTCGTCGGTGGTCATGGGCTGGCCGTCGGTCCCGGTCGTCAAGGAGGTAAGGATGGTTCGAAGGTCGATACCCCGGTCGGGGCTCAGGGTTCAAGACCCGGACACAGAATACCCGAAACCGGATCAGCCTCCCAGATCGAGGACCGACCGAGGGACCACCCTGATGCTGTGATCCGTCCCCGCGTTCTGGAAAATCAAACCCACCGCGAAAAAACAAAGCCACCGCGTCCCGATTTCGACCCGGACAGTCCTTTGACGCTCGGACCAGCCCATCCTGTCATCGTGCCGATTCGCTTCGGTCATGGCACGATGTTCGTCTTTATCTTCCTTAATCCGAGGCCCCGCGTAACCGCTTATTAGCGAAAATCAATGCGTCGGAACCCGTCGACCGACGCCTCGGCACTGGTCGAACCTTCTTCAGCGGACCGAGACCTCGCGATCCCCCTCGGTCGTGAGGTGAACGGGACCCTTGATATCCTGGACGGCGGCCGCGAATTCGCCGGGGGTCTTGATGGGTCGCCCCTCGACCTTGACGACGATCTGGCCCGACTTGAGACCCGCGTCGTCGGCGGCCGAGCCCGGCTGGACCTCGACCACGAGGACGCCCCCTCGGGCCATCGCCCCGAGGATCTCCGGACCGTTGACCCCAGGCAAGGCACTCACGAAATCGACGCGGAGCCCCCGCCAGGGCGCCGGGCGATTCGTCGCGATGATCTCCCCTTTGATCGGCAGCTTGGACAGCATGATCGTCTTCTCGATCGTGACGCCGTCGCGGATGACCCGGACCACGATCGGCTGACCGGGCGTGAAGGCGTTGACCGACATCACCAGCGAGTCGGAGTCGTTGACGGGCAGCCCGCCGATCGAGATCACCTCGTCCATCGGCATGAGCCCCCCTTCGCCCGCGGGCGAGCCCGACTGAACTCCCTGGATCTGGTTCGTGTTGTCCGGCGAGAGGACCACGCCAAGAAAGCCGTACTCGACCTCCTTGCCCTGCCGGAGCACCTCGATCGCCCGACGGGTGAGGGCATCGATCGGCAGGGCATAACCAGCCTGGGCGTCGAACCCGCCCACGTTCGCCGCGTTGGTGGTCAGCCCGACCATATCACCTTTGAGGTTGATCACGGCCCCGCCCGACATCCCCAGGTTGAGCTTGGCGTCGAGCTGGAGCATCGTCGGGAAGTGACGGAGCTGTCGGACCGCCGCCTCGACCTGCGATGAGTCGATCCGCCGGGCCAGGTTCGCCAGGATGCCCCAGCTCGCCGACGGCTTGCCGTCGCGCCCGGCGTTGAACGGATTGCCGAGAGCCAGGAGGAACATCCCCTTGCGGAGCCTCGTCCCATCGCCCAGGGTGATCGGCTTGAGCGAAGGCCGGGAGCGTCGGGGATCGTCGCGAGGAATGATCACCGCCAGGTCGCTCCGGGGGTCGGCGGCGATGATCTCGGCGTCGAAGACCTTTCCGCCCCAGGCGCGGACCACCAGCCGGCTGGCCCCCTGGACGACGTGGAAGGTCGTCAAGATCTCTCCCCGGTCACCGATTACCACGCCCGAACCGAAATCTGTCGCGACGTAGTCTGGCTGATCAAAATCCTCGAAGTTTCCTCGAAAGATCAGACCAAGCTGCGGGTCGCGAGGCGGGGGTAGAGGCTCGTTTCGACCTCGAACGGCCGTGGTGACCTCGCTCCTGCCGCCTCGCTCCCGGGCGATCGCGACCACCGAGGGCTCGGCTCTGGCGATTGCATCACCAATCGCTGTTTCCAGAGCCGCGACGACGTCGACGGGAGCGGGAGCCGACGTCGGCTGTTGCGGCGGCTGTGCCTGGACCTCGCGAATCCTCCAGGGATCGGTCAGGGCGAGAAGGGCAAGAGCAAGGAAGGCCAACTGCCGCATCGGCTTGACTCCGGAGCGAACCTCGGGAATCGCCCCAGGCCAAGTCACCGGGCGACCATCCTCGGTCTTTCTTCCATCTTTCCCGGAACGACGCCGGAGGGCAACCGGCGTCTGACCGATCGTGGGATCCTCAGTCTTCCGGATCGCCGGCGCTCACAGGCGCCGTATAGTGGCTGCTGACCCGGGTAGCCATGACCTTGCTGGTGATCTCCTCGGCGACGTCGGGGTGATCCCGAAGGTACTGCTTGGCGTTTTCCCGCCCCTGGCCGAGGCGAAGGTCGCCATAGTTGAACCACGATCCCGATTTATCGATCAGCTTGTCGGCCATCGCCAGGTCCATGAGGTCGCCCTCCCGGGAGATCCCGGCCGTGTACATCATGTCGAACTCGCAGACCCGGAACGGCGGGGCCACCTTGTTCTTGACGATCTTGACCTTCCCCCGGGAGCCGACGATCTCCTCGCCTTCCTTCACCGGGCCGATCCGCCGGACGTCGATCCGGCACGAGCTGTAGAACTTCAGGGCCCGGCCGCCCGGCGTGGTCTCAGGGCTGCCGAACATGACGCCGATCTTCTCGCGAATCTGGTTGATGAAGATCAGGACGCACCGCGACTTCGAGACCCGACCCGTCAACTTACGAAGAGCCTGGCTCATGAGTCGAGCCTGAAGCCCGACGTGGCTGTCGCCGATGTCCCCCTCAATCTCCGCCCGAGGCACCAGCGCGGCGACCGAGTCGACCACGATGATATCGACCGCGTCGGAATGCACGAGCATCTCGGCGATCTGAAGCGCTTCCTCGGCGCTCGAAGGCTGGCTGACCAGCAACGACTCGATATCGACACCCAGCCGCTTGCACCACGAGGGGTCGAGCGCGTGCTCGGCGTCGATGAACGCGGCCACGCCGCCGTTCTTCTGAGCGTTGGCCACGGCGTGCAAGGCGATCGTCGTCTTGCCGCTCGACTCGGGGCCAAACAGCTCGATGATCCGTCCCTTGGGCAGGCCCATCCCGCCCAGGGCCAGGTCGAGCGAGATCGCGCCGGTCGAGATCCCCTCGACCTCCAGCGCCGAGGACTCGCCCAGCTTCATGATCGCTCCGGCGCCGAACGCCTTGTCGATCGAGCTGATCGCGTGGTTCAAGGCCTTGTCCTTGGCCGACTCCACGTGGGCCTTGCCGTTACTCTCGACCACCTGTTTTCTGGCCACGGCGAACCCTCCCTCAAGCGATCACCCGAATCTGAACGTTAGACCACTAATGTAACATGGTTTTCCCGGGCGAGTCAACCATTTCTCCCTCGTTTTTCGGAACGGAGCGAGGCGCTCGCGAGGGCCATGTAGGCGGGACCTTCGGGAGTGAGGGTCGAGGCGAAGGTGACGATCGAGTTGACCGCGAAATTGCCCGCTGACCACATACGATAGTGAGCGATCAGCGGGGTCATATCGAGGATCTCCCCCTTTTTATTCTTGATGTAGCCGAGGGTCAGATGGGGCGTGAACCGGTTATCCTCGGGCGGGTAACCGGCCTCGGTCACGGCCTCGACGATCGATTCTTGCAGCCCTTCCAGAGTCTCCATCCCGGGTCCGGTCAGGCCAACCCAGGCGACCCGGGGTTTGCTCGGGTCGGGAAAGGCGCCGAGCGACTGGAGATTGACGGTGAAGGGGGGGAATCCCTCGGTCGCCCCGGCGACGGCCCGGCAGACCGCATTGAGGGCGACGTCGGGGACATCGCCCAGAAAAGCGAGGGTGACGTGGAACATCTCCGGCGTGACCCATCGGGCGTTGGGGATCTCGGGGGCGATGAGCCCCTGAAGCCGCCCCAGTCGGGTCCGCTGGACGTCAGGGACGGTGAAGGCCACAAAGATCCGGCTCGAGCTGGCCATCGTTTTAAATCAAATCCCATCCGGGTCGTCAGGCGACGGCCGCGCCATCAAGAAGCGAGTCGACCTCGTCCGACGGGCCGAAGTTCGACCGGTAACGTTCGACGAATTCGGGGATCGTATAATAATGATGCTGGGTGCCGGTCTGTTCGATCGCATAGACCGCCGTCAAGGCGCCCAAGCGGCCGATGACCGGCCACGAGAATCCGCGAGCCATCCCGGTCACGAGCCCCGCCCGGTAGGCATCCCCGGCGCCGGTCGGGTCGACGACGGCCTTGGGGCTGGCGGGGGGAATCTCGTAGTCGACGCCATCGACCGTGATCAGGGCGCCGGCCTCGCCCTTGGTCATGACGGTGATGGGGACCTTGCGGCGGAGCTGGTCCTCGCTGATTCCCATCTTCTCGGCCATCATTCCGAACTCGTAGTCGTTGCCGGTGAGAACCTTCGCCCCCTTGAACCCGGCTTCGAGCTCGACGGCCGTCATCCGGGGGGCCTGCATCGACGGATCATAGAGATAAGGAATGCCCAGTCGGGTGCATTCCTCGGCGTGACCGGCCATGGCCGCCGGGTCATTCGGGGCGATCAGGACGAGGTCGGAATTGGTGAGGCCCATCCCATCAAGCGAGAGACTCGAGGCGTGCGCCATCGCTCCCGGGTAAAACGCCGTGATCTGGTTGTGCCTCAGGTCGGTATTGATGAAGCAGGAGGCGGTGAAGTCGCCCTCGATGACCTTGATGCCATCGGTGTTGACCCCTTTCGCATCGAGCCAGGCGCGGTACTCGGCGAAGTCCTCGCCGACGGTGCCGACGACCTCGGGCTTCTGGCCGACCAGGGCCAGGTTATAGGCGATATTGGGGGCCGTGCCCCCTCGGAGCCGCTTCATCGAGTCGACCAGGAACGACACGCTCAGGACGTGCATCTTCTCGGGCAAGATGTGGTCCTGGAAATGGCCGGGAAAGACCATGACGTAATCGTAGGCGATTGACCCGGTGACGATGATGCGCATGGATGATTTCTCGGCGATTGATCAGAGATCACGGATGGCGATTGGGCCCACCCCACAAATTCCGACGCACAGTCTAACGCGAATCGGTCCTCGATGGTAAGGAGCCCTGGAAATTGATCCCAATAGTCAGCCAAAACCCAGTCGTTCCATCAGGTCGCGGACCAGATTGAGCGGGAAGCCAGGACGGGTGCTGTGCTGGAGCTGGACCCCTCCGCCTTCGGGCGACTTCGTGAACGTATAAAGTTCCTCGGCCGAATAATCAATCGTCCCGACCCGGCCCATGTAACCGTTGATCATTCGGTTCTCGGGCGTGTAGCGGATCGAGAGCGGGTAGGTGGAAAACTGAGCCTGGCTGAAAGTGAAATCGGGTCGGATCAAGCGGGTCACCGAACCGCCCGGCTTCAGTTCAGGGGCATCGAACTCGCCACCGGGATAGACGACCTTGATCTTCTCGATCACCACGTCCGACCGGTTGACCATCGAGACCGTGATGGCCCGGAACTGGTAGGCGATCACTTCGAGGATCGGGAATGAGATCGCGATCAGGCCGAGGAAGAGGAACCGCCGGTTTCGCCGCCGACGGACCGCTTCTGCGGCCGTCGAGGGCCTGGCCTCGGTCGGCTCCTTCGTGACCGCTTTTTCCTTCTTACGGCGATCTTTTGACTTCCTGGACATGAAACCTTCGCCCCGATCCGCTCCGGTTCCGGTCAAGCCGAGGCGTTGCCCTGGAGCATCGCCACGGTCGTCGCGATCCGGGCCCGGCACGATTCCCGGCCGAGGATCACCAGGCAATCGTAAAGACCTGGTCCAACCCCCTGGCCGGTCGTCGCCACCCGGAGCGGGTTGACGACCTGCCCCATCGGGATCCCGCGCGACTCGGAGAAGTCGTGCACCGCCTTTTCGAGGGTCGCCAGGTCATAAGGTTCGACCTTCGCGAGCAGATCGTCGAGGTCGAGCAGCATCGCCGCCACGCCGTCCTTCTTGAGCCTCTTTTTGACCGCGTCGGGGTCGAGCGTCAAGGTCTCGGTGAAGAAGTAGCGGCCGAGCGTCAGGATATCCGAGAAGACCTTGAGCCGGTCGCCCAGCGCGGTGATGACGGCGGCAACCCGGCTTCGAAATCCCGGGGTGATGGGCTCGGTCGCCAGGTTTTCTTTGATCAGGTAGGGCAGAGCCCCATCGATCTTGGTGTCGATCGAGAGGGTCTTCATCCACTCGCCTTGAATCCAGAACAGCTTATCCGGGTCGTGGCTGGCGGGCGAGCTATTGACCCGGTCGAGGGCGAACTTCTCGACGAGTTCATCCCGGGTGAAGATTTCCTGGGTCGCGTCGAGGCTCCAGCCCAGCCTGGCCAGGTAATTCATCATCGCGTCGGGGAGATAACCCTTCTCGATGTACTGGTTCAGGAGGACGTAAACGCCTCGCTGGGCGTATTCCTCGGTTTTTCGCTTGGAGAGCTTGGCCTTCGAGCCGACCTCGGCGACGAACGGAACGTGAGCGAAGGCAGGAAGCTCGGCGCCGAGGGCTTCGAAGATCAGGAGTTGCGAGAACGTGTTCGAGAGGTGTTCCTCGGCCCGGACGACGTGGGTGATCTTCATGGCGACGTCGTCGACGACGCTGGCGAAGTTATAGAGCGGCATCCCGTCGGGCCGGACGATCACGAAGTCGCCGATCTCGTCAGTCCTGGCCTCGACCGGCCCCTTGATCAGGTCATGGACGACCAGGCTCCGGCCGAGCGGGACGCGGAAGCGGAGGCCGTAGGGTCGGCCTTCCGCCTCGAATCGGGCTCGGTCGGCCTCGGCGGTCGGCTTTTCGCGGAAGCGGTAGGCGACCTTGTGCGACTTCTGCGCCTCTCGGTCGGCGTCGCGTTCGGCCTGGGTCGTGTAGTCGCGGTAGGCGTGACCGGAGGCGACCAGCGAGTCGGCCGCCTTCTTGTAGAATTCGGCGCGTTCGGACTGGAAATAGGGACCCGAAGCACCACCGACCTCGGGGCCTTCGTCCCAGTCCATTCCCATCCATCGAAAGCCGTCGAGAATCCGCTCGAGCGCGTCATCGACGTGGCGCTGCTGGTCGGTGTCGTCGATCCGGAGGATGAACTGGCCACCGAAATGACGGGCCAGGAGCCAGTTAAACAAGGCCGTCCGGACACCGCCGATGTGGAGGAAACCGGTCGGGCTGGGGGCGAATCGAGTGCGAACGCTCATGATGACGGGCGACGGCCTGAGTGATCGAAACCGCTTACCAACGAACGGATTAAGCCCAACGATAGGCGGTTTCGCCACTCAAGTCAACCGTCGGCGGCTCGGGGCCGAGCTCAGACGTGGTCCGTTTCGGAGTTCGAGCACGAAGCGTACTCGGGTTTCTCGTAGCCGAGATCTCGGAGGACTTCGAGAACCTCGCTCCAGGTCGGGAACATCCGGCCGCTCCGCTGTTTGTAGTCGTGCATGGCCTTCATGAACTCGCGTTCCGCCTGGGAATAATCGCGGTCGCAGGTGGTGGGATCAACAAACCGTCGACGACCGCTCGATTGACGAGCGGTGGCCGCGCGGAGGGCTCGGGCGGTTGCCCGGCGGTCGGTCCATTGGCGGTCGTCGTCTCCATCAACGGGCAAGGAGTGGGTCAGATCGAGGTCGGGGCCTGAAGTGGTGTATTCCATTGATCCGAGAATCTCCTCAAGCGACGGCCTCCACCCCAGGAGTGGGTCGGCGGCGGTTCGGGCTGGAGTCGCCTGGAGTTCATCGACGGCGAGAGAGGAAGATGAATCGAGGCCGGTCCCAGCCGGTCGAGATCCACCCGCTCGATCATGAGCGGGGCTCGTCCAGGAGGTAATTTAAAACGTCCGGCCCGAGATTGGGCCTGACTTGAGGAAAAAAATGGTCGACAGCGAGTTTGATTTGAAAAAGGCCGTCAGAACCGGCTCGAAACCGATCATCCTTCCATGGGCCGGGTGGACGGTCGAGGCTTGATCTGGGTCGGCACCGACTGGAATCCGGCGATCCGTCGACGAGCGATCCGAGCCGGTCGATCTCCGGTCGAGGCGGTTGGCTTCGGACCGAAGGCGAACCATCGGGCCATCGAGAAGTTGATTCCGGTCGCCGCCACGATCCCGACCACCGCCGCCGTGTGGTGGTGTCGGCTGAAGAAACCGATCGAACTCGGCAGGAGGAGTCGGAGTGTCAAATTCAGACCAATCCCGAGCATGTTCCCCATCGCGTACCGGACAAACTGCCGGACGATCGACCCGTTCCGGGCGTCGTTGAAGGTCAGGCGGCGGTTGATGGTGAAGTTCCAGATCAGGGCAATGGAAATCGACGACACCGCCGCGACCGCCAGGGCCATCGAGCCGCCCACGACCGGCGTGGTCATCCCCTGGAACAGGTCGAGCCGGGCGAAGAGGGCCTTGAACCCGGCGTAAAGGCTCAGGTCGACCACCATCCCCGAGGCACCCACGAAGCAGAACTGAAGGAGCCTTGAAACATTCCCGAACCGATCATCGGCCAGCCGCTTGAGCTGTCGGAGGTCGCCGAACGGGGTCGAGAGCCGCCAGGACGCGCGGACCGGGCCGACCGGAACATCGACGCGTCGACCGGCCACCCTCGCCAGCAACTCCAGCCCGAACCGAGAGCCAACCGGAGCCAGCGAGTCATCGGCCTCGACCGCCGCGGCTCGGGTCACGCCCAGAAGACCCGAGGTCGGGTCGGTCGTCCCGAGCCAGCGGCTCGCGATCGAGCCCATCCACCGTCGGGTTCGACTGGCAATGACCAGCTCCGCCTCTCCCGACTGGAGTTCGCGGGCGACCGCGGCCACGTCCTCGGGCTGATACGCCATCGCCAGGTCAAGGACGACAAGAAACTCGCCGCTGGCCGCCCGGAGACCCGTCACCGCCGATTCCGCCAGACCCGGCGCCCAGGCAACGACCGATCGGATCGAGGGCTCGTCGGCCTGGAGCGAGGGACCGGCCGAGGGATCGGTCACGATCAGGGTCTCGACCGAGAATCCCAGACTGATCAGACCGGCCTGATAGGCTTCGACGCGATGGGCGGGCCAGGCGGTTCGAGGCGACCGGAGGAGAATCAAGCTGACTCGGGCCATGTGCGACGAGGCTCCCAACAAGAATTTGGTCGGCCGACTTCGCCGATCCTTCTATCAGTCGAAAACAAGGGCGGATCGCGTCGAAGTCGAGGATAGGCAAAGCACGCCGACCTGAAAAGCGGCGAAGTCCCGTCTGGATCAAAGAATCAGTCGGAGGTGCATTGGCGGCAAATGGGCGGGTCGGTCGGAGGAGGGCCGCATCGTTCGACCCCAACGGCAGGGATCGGCGATCTTAGCTCAGTGTCTAATCTAGATCAATCCGGAAGATGCGTCAATTGCAGGCCAGGGCCGTTTCATTTTCGATTTCGGGTTGACAGAAGTTCCAGCGACTTCTGCGGGTGGCACATGTGGTAGCGCGTTGCCGCCGCCAGAGTCGGCTTTCCCGACTGCGGTCGCACG
>Ga0080006_1117901_pt1 | contig 12783 bp, 31 predicted proteins | sample RS3BMetagenome_FD_69209 | JGI IMG/M metagenome (GOLD analysis project Ga0080006, IMG submission 69209) | Ferric oxide microbial mat and aquatic microbial communities from Rainbow Spring, Yellowstone National Park, USA - RS3B (SPADES... ...
ATAGTGGAAATCTAACGAAATGCTTCGTGGGGTTGCATTTCCGTTTTATCACTATGTATAAATCCCACCGCTTTCTACCACTATATCGGGTGCAATCACAAAAGCAGACGGGTTCGCTATTTCCATCTTCACCCATATCTACCACCTCCCCGCCTGCTGTGAAAAACTAATGTTTAAAATCGGTGATATAAATGGGCAATCTTAGAAGATATAAAGGAGTTATGAAATGTGTTTTCTGTGGAAAAGATTTAGATAATGAATATGAAGGAGTTATCCATCTTGTAAAAGGCAAATATTATGTATGTGAAGACTGCACTGATAAAATTATAAAACTATGCTAAAATGGTGGTTAAATGTCGAATAAAAAAGCAAAGAGAAAAATGGAAGAAGATGCTGATAAATCAGGTATAGTTATAGCCATTTTAATGGCATTTGCAATTATCATAGGTTTATATATCATAGGTTCATATATACGAAGTGGATTTTCACTGCTACATAACGCACTCCCGCAGACAGTTTATTTCCCCTCTAACCAATTTCCAATTACAGTATACGGTGCTTATATGAACGGAACGAAGGGAATTGGTGTAGAATACTTTTTTTTCGGCACGCCACAATCTAACGGGAAAGAATGTATAAGCAGTGTTGCGGTTTACCCAATTAATCCTACAAATATGAGCATTTCTTCAACAACACCACTAATTAATACTACTAATCCAGAAAAGGTAGTGGAAATATACAATTACTCCAGAGTATATTTATACTTTGAGCCATACACATCATACGGGCATACGCTTCTATGTCCTAATATTGTAAATGCTACAAAATGATAAGGTGTAGGTGTATAGAATGAAAGAAAGACAAAATAAGAAATGGAAGGAAGACGCAAAAGGCAAGCTATATGCTATATGCCCAAAGTGCCACGCACAGATATACGGTCTCTATGAGACCGAGACACACCATTTTCTCTATTATGTAATGCCAACCAAAGGATACGAAACATACTACGAAGTAATAAAGAGAATTCCAGATAAGAGAGACAGGGATAAATATAAGTGTCCAATGTGTGGAAAAGTTATAGCAAAAAGCATAGATGAAGTAAAGGCTCTATTTCAAGAGTAAGAATAAGATTAAGATAAGGGTGAATAAAATGTATCTAAAAATTGATATTGATAATCACGATTTCGATAAATACATAAAATACTTTAACAAAATGTATAGGTTGATTTCGTGCAAAGTGCGTTTTAAGAGTGCAAAGGTGTTTAAGACAAAACATGGCTATCATATCTATATACATCAAAGCACAACCCTAAGCAAAAATGAGGTTAATGTTTTAGAATGTCTTTTAGGCAGTGATTTATTTAAACAGGCGTTTTACTATATAGAGGACGAGGATATTTTGTTTAAAGTTAAAAATGGGGTTGCAGAGAAACGTGCCGTTAAAGAAACAAAATTGATAAACCACTTAATAAGAAAAATTAACAGATTGGATTATAGAATTTATACTTTAAAATTGAAGGTGTAAGTATGTTGAAAAGAAATAATGTAAAAATTTCTTATATGATACCAGAAAAGTTAGATAAAAAGACTCTGAGACCTGTTGTTTGGAAACATGTATCCTTAAAAGAATTTAAAAAAGAATGGATTAAAAATGGTTTATTTGAGTATGTTGAAAGTAAGTATATTGCAGGTGATATATGCTTATATATTAATTACCAAAAAGGTTATGAAAAGAGGATTGACAATAAGGGAATAAAAAAAATTGATTGGGTGTGAGTATGAAGCGAAACAAACTTCTGTATGCGGTTGGCAATGAAGACGGTGATGGCTTCTTTATCTATCTAGTGCCTAAGGAAAAACGCAGATACCATGATTTATATTTGTTAAAACTACGAGGCAGCATCAAAAAGAACAGTTTTGATTTATATATGCAAGAACGTGAAGCTTTAGAGCTCGCATTAGTATTGTTAGCGGGCATATCCAATAAAAGAGGGTTAATGAATAAAAAAAGGTGAGAAGATATGGAGATGCCTTTTAAAAAGAATGAGGTTATAGTTGCAGAGGAGTTTGAAAAGCTATATCATGCGCCTTTAATATGCCCTCGCTGTAAAAAGCATAAATCAATTTTATATTTACATTTTGATACATATTTGTGCATTGATTGTTTAAATGAAGTTGAAAGTCTGGGTGATAATTATGTTGTTTGAAAAGGGGAGCGAAGAAGAATATGATAGAGATAGAGCATTAAACAAGAACTATGTTGTGCGTTGTGCAATTTGTGGTGAGATTATAAGCGATGACGATTATAATGAATTTAATATGAAACTTTTAAAGCACGTTCAAAAGCACAAAGAAAGGGGGGATTGGTATGAAAAATAGAATGGAAGTTTTAGAGCTCTATGAAGAGTATAAAAACAAGTTGAAATATTATGAGAATTTGAAAAACGAAGAAAAAATGGGATATGTAAGCGAGAAAGCAGAGGTATTAGATATTTTAAGCCTCTTGGAGTATATTTTGGAAGAAGGCTTTTAGGAAAAGTTTTATTAAAGGGTTTTCTAATGGACGTAAATATGGCTGCGGAGGTAATCAATACCTCGTTGATTGCACATTACCCTCCTGTATTTATTCTTGGTGATAATGGTATAGGTAAGACAGAGTTGTTGAAATATATGGCTAAAAAAAGAAAGAATACCTTATTCACCACGGGGATTGATTATGGCGGTTTAAAAAAATTTATCAGCGAGGGTAATATAAAAATTAAGAATATAATTTTAAGTGATATACAATCAATATTATCAAGAAAAATGAATGTCTTTAATGCTACATTTGGGTATATATCAACCCTTGTTGAAGAGGGAGCATCTACGGAATTGGTTTATAATGTTGCAACCAATGATGTAAAATCAAAGCACTATAATTTTATAGTTGCAGGCACTCCACACCATTTTGTTAGACTTGTGCGTTTAGGTCAATATGATTTTTTATCTCGGTTCGTATATTTATATTTAGAGAGGGATTTACGTTATGTTGATATTAACAAGCCTTTTAAATTGAATACAGAATTACCTCATAAGTTAGATAAAATTAAAGTTGCTCTTGATATTGATTTAATAAACAAACAAAAAAATATAAGGTTCAAAAAAATGGCTAATGAATTTGTTAAATCAAGTTTAGAGTTGGGTTATGATAAAAATCATGTTGAAGAAGTTTTAAAAAATTTGTTATTCTTTAATAATGTCGATGTTGAAAGTCATAATTGGGAGGAGATATTTAGAAAGAGTTTAAAACCGATAAAGTAAAATAGTGATGTGAATGTTGAAGCAAAGAAGACTTAAATTATTAAGGTATTATGGAGCAAAGACTTATTTGCTTGATGATATTTTTAACAAGGTATATGAATTATATCCTGATAGAATAACAACTTTTGTTGATGTATTTGGAGGTGCAGGGAATGTTGTTTTGAATGTACCCCGTGAGTGGAGAATTAATAAGGTATATAATGATATAGATTTACGTCTTTATACTTTATTGAATGTATTAAAAGACGATGAAAAAAGAAAAAGATTATTTAATATGTTGGATTGGAGTTTACCACATAGAAAGATGTTTGAGGAGGCTAAACAAAAAACTGAATTTAAAGATGATGTTGAAATGGTTTATAACTATTTATATAGACATTTTAATAGCTTTAATGGTAATGATGATAGTTATGGCATGATTATTAATAACCTAAGAAGTAATTATCAATCTCAAATAAATCTATTAAAACATAATTTTTTTGCAGTAAAATATTTGAATATAGAATGTTTAGATTATAAAGAACTAATTAAAAAATATGATGGTCTTAAAACATTTTTTTATTTAGACCCTCCTTATTTAAAAAGTGGAACTAGCTATAAGTTCAAATTTACTATAAAAGACTTTCAAGAGCTGCATGATACCATAACAAACATAAAAGGTTATTGGCTTATGAATGAAAGTGAAGTTGACTTTCCTGAAATAATAAAGATTTTTGGCGAGCCACAAATGGTTAAAGAATATTTAAATAGGGTAAATACGAGTAGGGCACAGCTCAACAGTGAAAATAGAAATTCATACCGCAAAGAGGGATTTTGGTATAACTTTTAAAAGCAAAGATTTATAAATCTTCCCATTTAAATATAAATAGGGGTTCATAAGCTTGACGGCAGATATCTGTTATCATAGGTTTATGAACCCCTATAAATAAAGGTTGGGTGGTGTTACGGTTTGGACTGAAGAGCAAATAAATAAATTAGATGAGATATTTAAATCTTCTAATTCTCCAAAGGACTTTCTTATAAAAGCTGAAGGAATAAGAAAAAGGTCTTCACTTTTACAATTTTATTATGATAGAAAAAAAGGAATTTTTAAAATTAAATCAAAACAAGATGTGCAACCTATTCAAAACGAGCAAGAAAACACACAAACAAAAGAGTTAAATGAAAGTGATGTTAAAGTTGAAGATAAAAATGTAGAGGCAGATAAAGGTTTAAAAGATATATATAAAAAGATGAGTAAAGATTTATTTAATGAAGAAGAACCTGCACCTGAAGAAATATCGCAAAACGAAGAACAAGCTATTAAGGATATAAATAAAGAGGTAAATGTTGAACAAAAAACTAATTTAAATCTTGCTAATCCTCTCGCTACACTTGCTATTGCAATAAACGACCATCTTCTTTATGGAGATAAAGGTTTAATAGGTTATAGACCTCTTGAAACTGATGAGAAAGAAATGATTGAAGAGAGCGGTAAAGGTGTGATAGCACAGTTGGATTATATTGAAGACCCAAAGGTCAGATACTTATTTTACAGCTATGCAGTTCCTGCCGTTGCAAGAATAGATTTATTTATAGATAAAGCTATAAATGCAATCAAAAACAGGAATAAATTTAAAGCAAATAAAGTTGCAAATAACAATGCAGTGAATAATCCTGTTGAAATAAATACAAAAACTTTAACTATGACCGATGAGCAAAAAGCTTATATTGAGAATATGAAGGCAGCAGGATATAATGTAGACCCTGCATTTGATTTTAGCAAGGATATAGATACTGCGGCGTATAGGGATAGAAAGATATTTCGCAATTTGGGCAGTGGTTATGGTGACTAATTACCAAAAAGGTAGAGCATTTGAATATCAAATAATTAAATTTTTAGAGAAAAATGGATACTATATAATTCGCAGTTCTGGTTCGCATGGGATAAATGATTTGGTTGCATTTAAAAATAATGAGATGCGGTTGATACAGGCAAAAGATATCATGGATAAATATGCAAAGAATTATGTTGTTAAAAAGGTTGAACAAGAACTTAAAGATTTTATTATACAACAAAGGCAAATGGGAAATAATTTAATTGGTATGAAATTTCAATTGTTTCTTAAAATTGATAGGGATAAAATATATTTATATGAATTAAAAGATATGGGCGCTTTTAACTTGCAATTGCAGGAAACTGGATTTTATGATTTAGATGTATTTAAAAATGATGTTAAAAATGCAATCAAAGATGATGTTGAAGGTGATATAAATGAATGAAAAAACGAATATACTGTCGGAGAAAACTAAAAACGAAATAGCAAAGGCAATGTTAGAAATGATATTGGATTTAGAAAAAAGCCAAGAAAACAAGGGCGAAATAGATATTAAAAATCTCATACCTAAGGAACATATTGAAAAAGAAATAGAATTAACAAAAATGATTTTAAAAGAAATAGAGATTATGTTTGATGACATGTCTAATAAATTAGATTATGACGATTTACAAAAAGTAGAAAAGCTTATTGCAAGGTTATCACTCGAGATGATACAATTTGCAATAAAGGTGATATAAATGAAGTGTAGCTTGTGTAAAAGGGACCTGGGCAAAGGATATGGGGGGGTAATATACAAAGTCAATAATAAATATATATGCGAGGACTGTGCAGACAAAATTGCAAAGCAAGGTGGCTTTAAAAAGATGCTGGAAGAAGAACCCGCACAGCAAAAAGAGGAAACAAAACAGCCAAGCAAAGAGGAAATTGAAAAGGAGATGATAAAAAGAAGAGAGGAATACGATGAAAAAATAAAAGAACTGCAAAGGAAATATAAAGACATATTATAGATGGTGTAAATGGACGTAAAAATATTGTATAAGGTTATTGATAAAAATGAATTGGAGGTTTTTAATCCGAGCACATTAGCAGGTTATGTCGAATATGATAAAATGCACAAAAACGATAGTGGTTATGTTTTGATTATCAAGGCAGATAAAACACATAACACAAAAGAGGTTTTAAAATATTTGAAAGCAGATTTAGAGGAACTAATAAAAAATGCTGATTATAATGAAGGTGAATAACATGGAAAACAAAAAAATGAAAGAGGCAAAAGAGAAATACCTAAAAGCTGTAATACAGGTCAGCCTATTAGAAAAGAAAAAGGATTATTTAGAAAAAGAACTTTTTAAAGCACGTAACAAAATGGATAAATTGCAATGGGAATATTGGCAAACACTACCTTGGTGAGCGAATGGCAAAAAGAAATATAAAGAGTGAAGAAACTGTTGTTATAATTGAACTGCCAGAAATAGCTCCAGATTTAAAAGACCATGTTTATATGGCTATGAATGGGGATAAATTTGTTATCAATTTAAAATTCCCCACAGATAATAAAAATGAGAATAAAATGGTTGAAGACTACTTAAAAAGAATTGTTGATTATATAGTTGATGGTATTAATTACAGAGAAAAAACAACTTATGTTTATTCAAAAGTAGAGGAAGAAGTTTAATCTGCAAAGAGGTGGTGTGCTCTATGCTCGAAAGAGCAACTGATATCTGCCAGGCACACTGCCCCGCAGATAATGAAAAGGTGCGAATAAAATGAAAAAACAAACGAAAAGGGATTTAGATTTTTTTGTTTTTGGTTTACTTACATTTGGATTTTTGTTTATATTATACTTAATTGCCATAGGCGATAGTTCAATAATTTTAGCAATAATTGCATTTTGGGTAGGTTTTGGGTTTTTTATAAAGGTATTTGATATATTATTTAATTTTTTAGTTAATAGAAAAGTGAGATAATATGCCTATAAACTTTAAGCCATATTCAGATTGGCTTTTATTTGTGGGCAATAATGGTTCTGGAAAAACGACTTTAATGAAATATTTACTGCAAAGAGTAGATAAAAATTATATTTATGTTTTAAATTGTGGTGGCTCGAAAGCATGGGATATATATAAAGAACAATCAAAAGTGCCTGCAAGTTATGAACTTGAATATCTTGATAAATTTCTTTTGCAGATACTGAAAAATGATAAAATAAAAAAATTGCACCTTGTTATCGACGATGCAGATAATTATGAACTGCGTAAAAGTTCAATATTCCGTTCAATGTATATAAACAGCAGAAGATTAGCAATTGGGGGTATGCTTGCAGTTCGCAATTTAACCTCTGTGCCGCTTACGATTTATAATGCCTCACGATATTTGTTTATCAGCGTTCAAAAGAATAACTATATTATACAATATATAAGAGGCACAATAGGTGACGATGCGTATAAACTGCGAGAGTTAGCTCAATATGAGTTTATGGTTTATGATATGTATAATAAGAGCTATGAAATTATAAAGTTGAATAAAAATATTGCGGGTAAAATAGGTGAATAACATGAAAAAAACACAAAAATGTATGGCAAAAGGATGTAATAAACCAGCAACTGAAGAAATGTTGCTAATTGTATATAATAGTAGTGACCCAAATAGTAAAGTAGAAACAAGTTATAGGTATTTTTGTGAAAAACACTATGAAGAAGAGTTGAAGGTGCTTTAATGAACGAATGGAGGGATAAAAAGAAAGAGGACAAGATAAATAAAGAGGTCGATGCATTTTACAAAGAAGCCTTTGAATTAAAAGACGCCCTAAATGACTTAATAAATCAGCTTTTATTGTTATTGGAGGAATATGAAGATAAAAACGCAAACAGAAAAAGACAAAAACAAATAGAAAAAGAAATACATAATTTTTATGTTAGACTTAAAAAACAAATAGAAAGTGAATAACATGGGACATGTGAATCCAGATTATCTGACACAGGAATATAACAAAATTAGAAACTATATATTAGATATAACTGTAAAAGCAAATAAAACAAATTTGGCAGTTCACCTTGATAATCTACAAGAAGAAGAAATAGATAAAAAAGGCGAATTACTTGAAGAGGCAGAAAAAGAAATAAAAGATGCACTTTTTAAATTGTATGAAATATATGACGATAATTCTTTTGATAAAAAGTACAGCGGCATTAATAAATACAAAGGCACAATAGTAACTTGGAAGATATATGATATTGATAGTGAAGCATGGGAATTTTATGTATTGAATGATACCATAATATTAAAATTAAAAAGAGACTGGGTTCTTAATAAAAACGAGGAACAAAAAAAGATTGAAAAAGAATGGATTAACAATTATATAAAAACTTTGATTGATAAACTAAAAAAAGTAAAAGACAAATATACAATTGAATACATTAAATAGGCTTTGTTATGATAGTGGATTTAATAACCTTTTTAATCTTCTGGCTTTTAATCTTAACAGGGGACTTTACTATATTCTTAATCTCATTTAGAATTTTAATGAAAAGGTGGTTATGGGAGAAAGAGATAAAACAACCTTGGAGTTTTAGCATATCAAGTGAAGGCTGGAGTTTTAGTGCGCAAGATTTTAATCCAATAGAAACATTCAAAAAAGTGTTAAATCATATTACAGGTGGAGATAAAAGCACAGAGGAATTGGTTAAACAAATATTAAATGATAAGCTAAAAGAATATCTTAAAGTGCGAGCAAAAACAGAGCTCAATAAGGATATTGCAGACAAGATGTTTAACAAAATTGTAGAGGATTTTGGTAGAGAAAACGATAAAAAGGTTGGGGAAGATGGGAAAAAGAACAATAGCAATTAGTATTGATGAGAAGCTATGGAATGAATTTATACATAAAATTGCATTGCAAAACAAAGGTATAATTGAGAAGGGGGATATATCTAATACTATAACACAGATAATCCAAGATTATGTTAGATTTTACAAGCCAGATAACAACGTTGATAAAGATTAATAAACGATATTATTAAAATTAGTTTAATTCAAAAGGGACTTATTAAACAAAAGTGGCTTTTTGTTTAATTATTCCCTGCTTTATGCTTTTGATAACCAATTCAGAGCTCTTGTGCAAAAAGCAACATAAAGCTAAAAATATGCCCCAATTCGCATTTTATATTTAAACCTATTCGACAAATATTAACTTTAATAGCTCCCTCTTATTTTTAGGAGTAGAGGGAGCTCTTTTTATTAACTTTTATCGTCGATATTTAAATATGTTTTTGCCCTGGTAAATCAAAATCACAGCAGTGATAATGGCATTTTGGAAAAGCGCCCTCGTCGACAACGATTTTGAAAATGACCAAAAAAGGCTTGTTTTTGCACTTTTTTTTAAAAATTCCATTTTTTCGGAATGCACTTTTCAGGTTTTTCTATTTATATATATATATATATAAAAGGGGTATATATACTTTTCTATTTCTAATATGAGCGGTGATAATATGAAAACAATTGACTGGATAGGAGCTGGAATTGGCTCATTATTTAGCAGTGGATTTCTAAGTTATTTGGGTTCAGTTTCTTCACGTGCAATAGCCTCAGGAGTAAACTTTGGAGTTTTAGTTCCTGTGTTAGCGGCTCTTGGCGTAGTATTTGTGGGCTATGGTGTAGTGAAAGACTTTGTAATTTCAAGAATAGAGAAGGCACAGGCAACAGACACACAGTAAATGAAATTCTTTATTAAATGTTTCTTTATAAGAAAAATTTCAGGTGATATAAATGGAAATAATGACGACAGAGAATAAAAGGATAGCGGAATATGCTTTGGGAGGCATTGTTGGTCTTATAGGCGCAGGTTATCTTGCACCATATTTGAACAGCAATATTTACGAGCTACTTGGTGGCATAGTAGTGCTTGGAGGCACCTTCTACTTCGTGCATGGCACAGAAGGTTGGAAAGGTCCTATAAAACTTGCACTTGGCTTAGTTGGTTTACTATTCACCATAAGAGGTCTATTGGGTTTTGTGCCGAGTGTAAAAGCAGAGGTGGATAAGTATACTATGAACATTCTTTAAAACTTTTAGAAAAAGTTTGAGCAAAAATATAATGTGAATAAAAATATAAGGTGATATAAATGGCAAACGTAGTTCAACCAGAACAGGTTGGTCAGATTGGAACGGGAGATAAGATATTTCAGGTAGCGTTTAGCGTGCCTGCAAGTGCGGCTGCACTTACAACTCTCACTGGGAGTATTTATCCATACGGTATCGATGACGGCACGAACTTCACAGCATTTCAGGTGCCGAGTGGGATAAAGTATTCCATGGTTGATTTGTATGTAAATACCGCACCGACGACAGATGGACAGCTTTCATTCTACCTTAACGGCAACAAACAGGGTGAGAACTTCTTCCTATCTTCAATAGTGGTAGGCAACACAAGCAGAAGCAAGCCTTCACAGCCTATAATACTTGCAGAAGGAGCAACATTCACAGTCAAGCTCACACTGAACGCCGCTGCACCAACGACTGCATATACCCAGAACGTGATACTGCACTTCCTCGCAACTCCAGCATAAAAGCTTTTTAAGAAAAAGCTTTAGCAAAAATTTGGGGGTTTAAAAACCCCCTTTTTATTTAATATTTCTTTTATTTGACTTTAAGGTTAATTTAGGGAATATGGTTTTAAATATGGGCAAATGACGTTTTTCGATAAAACATTTTTCTTAAAAAGGTTTTAAATATGGACACCTTGGCGACAATAGGGATTTTAGCTGGAATTGGAATTGCAGGTTATCTTGGCTATGAATATATATCTAAAAACTTATCTTCAACTTCTACAACCACCACACCAGCAACTCCTTCTTATGTGCCTATTGGTCAAGCAACTCCTTATGAAACAACAGGGCATTTAGAAGACCCTCTTATAAACGAACTTTTAAATGCGATAAATAATTTAAAGTCACAAGTATCTTCACAAACCTCACCAACAACTACTCCAACTTATAATTATTATTATACAGGTGGAGGAACTAGTGGAGTGAGTAGTGGAGGCGGTTATCCTTCATTAATTTCACCTTTAAGTGGGGGCGGAGGACAACCTGTTCCAAATTTAGGAGGAACTTGTGCAGGTGGCTCTTGTCCAGCACCTCCATTACCTGCACCAAAACCTTCTATACAACAAAATGTAGATAATACAGGTATTACTACAACTATAACAAATCTACCGCAACAAATTGTTACTCCAGTTAATCCGCCTCCGCCACCGCCTCCACCTTCTGTTTTACAGACAGCAGAACAAGTAGTTTCTAATTTAATACAAACAGGAGCAAATATAAATACACAACAAGCATCAGAAATTCAAAAATATAATCCTTATTATCAACCAGGAACTCCAACTACAGCTTCAAGTAAAATTGGAAGTGCAATAACAGGTGCAGTTGTTACTGCACTTGGTGGTCCTCAAAGTAAACTTGCTCAAACTTATTTAAATGTAACTAGACCTGTTGTTACTACAGGTGAAGCATTAATGCACCCACAACTACAAGCATTTAACCAAGCAATATCAAGTGCAGAGAATGTTGCTAAACAAGCAGAACAAACAATTTCACAAACTGCACAACAAACTATTCCGCAAGCACAGAAAGTTGCACAGAATGTTGTGAATACAGTTGGTAATGTTGCTTCAAGTATAGCAAAATCAATATTTAGTGTTCATATATAAAGAGGTGTAAATATGGCTTTAAATCCAAAAGTATTTGTAGGTCAAAAACCAACTCAAATTATATTGCCTGATTTAACTCAAGTTGCATCTCAAGTTGCAAAAGCAAATATACCCGCAGACCAAAGTGCAAGAGCACAAGTAGTTCAATTAACTCAAGCACAAATATCTCAACTTGCAAGAACAATTAATTTATCACAACCAATCGCAACAGGTAAAGCAAAGCCGATTAAATTTGGAAGTGTAGCAAGTTTATGATTTTTAGTAAAGGTTTTTGTTAAAAAAGTTTAAGGTGAATTGAATGACAAATCCAATAACAACTCCGAGTGGAGCACAAGAAGGAGCAAATACTACATATACTTCATTATCAATGGAAGATAGAGTTATAACATTAAATGGTCTAAGTGGAATTATCAGTTTAACATCGACAACTTTAACTCCAAGTGTAAGTGGAAATAATATTGATATTGAAATTAATTTAAATAATGCAAATACTTGGAGCGCTACACAAACCTTTGCAACTATAATTCCAAGTCTTGTGAATTTAAGCACTGCGACAAATACATTGACAGGCACAACAGCAGGTAGTGTAATATGGAATATGCCATATCAAGGCACTGGCTATAAAAAAGCAATATTCTATTTAAATGGTTATGAGAATACAACAACAACTGCACAAACAATTACATTTCCAACTACATTCACATATACGCCAATAGTAACAACATCAATAAGTGGAATAAGTGCATCTACAACTGCATTAACATTGCCTGCAAGCATGACTGCAACTGCAACAGGCTATATAATTGTTGAGGGTTTTTAGTAAAGGTTTTTCATAAAAAAGTTTGAGGGATTTTAAATGAATAAAAACACTATAAACGCAATCTTTATATCACTAGGATTATTCTTTATAGTTTTTACTATTTTATTTGCTGACCAATTAACAATAGATACAGC
>Ga0080006_1154210_pt1 | contig 12778 bp, 4 predicted proteins | sample RS3BMetagenome_FD_69209 | JGI IMG/M metagenome (GOLD analysis project Ga0080006, IMG submission 69209) | Ferric oxide microbial mat and aquatic microbial communities from Rainbow Spring, Yellowstone National Park, USA - RS3B (SPADES... ...
CGTTGTTTGCAGTTGGTTGATAACTATAACCTTAAACTCAGAAGAGGATTGAAAGACGAATTTCTGCAACGCTGAATTATAACCTAGACTCTTAAACTCAGAAGAGGATTGAAAGCAATTTTAGCAGCAAAGCTCAATGTTTATGAACAACAAGGCTCTTAAACTCAGAAGAGGATTGAAAGTTAAACACAAAACTTTAGACATATTCGAGTATAGGCACTTAAACTCAGAAGAGGATTGAAAGTGCATATCGAGATGCACTATATAATCTATACAAGCAAGCCTTAAACTCAGAAGAGGATTGAAAGTAAGATACCCGAGTAACATATTTATTACCTTTATACTTAAACTCAGAAGAGGATTGAAAGTAGAATGCATTTAAGCGTGGACTAATAACTACCTTCTTAAACTCAGAAGAGGATTGAAAGTCTGCAAGTACTTTCCAAATTTCATACGGATAAGCTTCCTTAAACTCAGAAGAGGATTGAAAGCATAATGTTTTGAGGACTTAACTCCCTTAATTCACGCACTCTTAAACTCAGAAGAGGATTGAAAGTTGTATTCGTTGCGAATACAAAACTGATAGTATTCTTGCTTAAACTCAGAAGAGGATTGAAAGAGACGTGATTAAAGATAGGCAGAGCCTAAAATACATCTTAAACTCAGAAGAGGATTGAAAGAATAATAATTCCAATAGTGAAGTCACAAATGAACAAAATCTTAAACTCAGAAGAGGATTGAAAGTCTAGTGATTGATAATAACATTTTACACATAAAAACCTTAAACTCAGAAGAGGATTGAAAGAGAATGTTTTATACTTGTTTAATAGTTTCTTCCTCTCCCTTAAACTCAGAAGAGGATTGAAAGGAACTAATACACAAGCTGCCCAATACTCTTAAATTATCACTTAAACTCAGAAGAGGATTGAAAGTACAGAATATCAAAACAAGGGTTTAGTCGAATTCAGACCTTAAACTCAGAAGAGGATTGAAAGGGTTTTAACGCTTTAATCACCTTAGTGTATCCTTCAACTTAAACTCAGAAGAGGATTGAAAGTACTATTTTCTCAATTTCTTCTTTCGTATACGCTTCTTGCTTAAACTCAGAAGAGGATTGAAAGTAGAAATATCAACATTAAGCAATTGAGATAATAATTTTGCTTAAACTCAGAAGAGGATTGAAAGATCTAATATTCCATCCAAAATCCCCTCTCTGAATTCTCTTAAACTCAGAAGAGGATTGAAAGAATCCGTCTGAATTTTATTTATGCCAAAATTGCTTATCTTAAACTCAGAAGAGGATTGAAAGATGTAAACGAAATCGCTAAAAAGCAAAAGTGGAACACTTAAACTCAGAAGAGGATTGAAAGGTGTTTATTGGGTAATCTAAATCGTCATAAACAATCTTAAACTCAGAAGAGGATTGAAAGATTAATCCTGCCTGAATCAACAATGCTATAAGGCCTGCTTAAACTCAGAAGAGGATTGAAAGCTAAAGTTTAATGGCTGCTTTAGTTGAATTACTACATCTTAAACTCAGAAGAGGATTGAAAGTAAATTAAAAGAATGTCAACCTTGCAAAGTCGCAAACTTAAACTCAGAAGAGGATTGAAAGTACGGTATCTGTTAGCGGAACAGGAAGCGTTATAAACTACCTTAAACTCAGAAGAGGATTGAAAGTAACTCCCTGCTATAGGCTACTACGCTCATTAGTAGCTCTTAAACTCAGAAGAGGATTGAAAGTGACATAGCTTTAGATGGTATTCTTGTTGATGAGGAACTTAAACTCAGAAGAGGATTGAAAGTTTAAACCACCTAAGGTTTCCATTGCTTTTAACGGGCTTAAACTCAGAAGAGGATTGAAAGTATGAACAAAGGCATGATTCCTCAAGGTTTTGCACTTAAACTCAGAAGAGGATTGAAAGTTAATTTATCAGCAAGCTTCTCAGCTTTATCATAATCTTAAACTCAGAAGAGGATTGAAAGTGTTCTCGATGTCCAGTTTACGACTATAGCACAACAAGCTTAAACTCAGAAGAGGATTGAAAGATATTTTTCTTTTGCCTTTACTGGATCTGTAAATACTTCACTTAAACTCAGAAGAGGATTGAAAGACGTAAACAAAAAGTTTACTAATGTCTTCCTTCGCAGAACTTAAACTCAGAAGAGGATTGAAAGAGAATTTCATCGAGTGTTTCAGATAAAGTAGGAACTCTCGCTTAAACTCAGAAGAGGATTGAAAGTAATTCCACTTGCTAGTTCATACTTTACATCTATTCTTAAACTCAGAAGAGGATTGAAAGTGCTCTTTTAACTAAGCAACATGCAGTATTCATCGCTTAAACTCAGAAGAGGATTGAAAGAGTATAATTTGCTTTTCTTCCATTCTGTCTTTATTTTCTTCTTAAACTCAGAAGAGGATTGAAAGTCTAGACTCGCTCTCACAAGATAATATTCTTAGAAGGCTTAAACTCAGAAGAGGATTGAAAGGCTGTAACTGTTATATGAGTAATCAACGGGTTAGAACCACTTAAACTCAGAAGAGGATTGAAAGAATCTTAGTAAGTAGAGAAGTATCTAATGAAACCTCGTTCTCTTAAACTCAGAAGAGGATTGAAAGGCTAAAGAAATTGAAGAAAGAAAGCTAATACAAAAACTTAAACTCAGAAGAGGATTGAAAGTCTTAAATTGTACCTCTACCCCAGAAGTGACTGAAACTTAAACTCAGAAGAGGATTGAAAGTGTTATTGCTAAATATCCGCATCCCCAATTACGTGCCTTAAACTCAGAAGAGGATTGAAAGATTTTATAAGTTATGCATACATTACTAGTGCAGGTTACTTAAACTCAGAAGAGGATTGAAAGCATTCTTCTTCAACTTCTTTTACTTTAATTTTTATACGTTCCTTAAACTCAGAAGAGGATTGAAAGTGGCTGCTTTATTTGTTGCTGCAGGCCCTCTTTCACAACCTCTTAAACTCAGAAGAGGATTGAAAGTGTGCTAATAGTAGTTGCTGTAATTCTAGCTATTATGGCCGCTTAAACTCAGAAGAGGATTGAAAGTATTAGTGGCAAGATTGTTGTTGAAAATGAATTCTGCTTAAACTCAGAAGAGGATTGAAAGGAAGGGGTCACCGAAAGTGATCATGGTTCGCAAAGGCCTTAAACTCAGAAGAGGATTGAAAGATGTGAAAGAGCAAACTATAATGTTTTGGATAAACGACTTAAACTCAGAAGAGGATTGAAAGATTAACTCCTAGTAGCCCTACAAGCCAATGTATTATGCTTAAACTCAGAAGAGGATTGAAAGGCCACAGGAGGAGATGCTTATACAATCGTGATTGAAGCTTAAACTCAGAAGAGGATTGAAAGTTTTGATCGGATAAATGTATACCAATACATCATAATCCTCTTAAACTCAGAAGAGGATTGAAAGTGAAACAGGTATATTCAGCTCCTTTGCAACCTTCCTTACTTAAACTCAGAAGAGGATTGAAAGTGCATTGCTCTATTCACATCATCATCTCTATCAAAATATCTTAAACTCAGAAGAGGATTGAAAGTAACTTAAGCTAATTTTTTTCACAGGAACTGGACATTCTTTCTTAAACTCAGAAGAGGATTGAAAGCGTCAATATTATCTGCTTTTATATTCAATTTATTTATACTCTTAAACTCAGAAGAGGATTGAAAGGTAATTGGCTAAATGCATTTGCAAATTTTTTTGATTTTTCTTAAACTCAGAAGAGGATTGAAAGATACACCTCCAGCTGATAATGATTGTGAAGTTGTTCCAATCTTAAACTCAGAAGAGGATTGAAAGGCAGGAGAGTTTGCAGACCCTGATGTTGTTTCTAATGTGCCTTAAACTCAGAAGAGGATTGAAAGTACTATCTTTATTTGAGAAAAATCACAGAATAGCTCTTAAACTCAGAAGAGGATTGAAAGGTTGCAACGAACCCTATTTCACGAATTAATTCTTTAGCCTCTTAAACTCAGAAGAGGATTGAAAGTTACATTATCCTTGTTCACACCCTTACAATTCACACCACTTAAACTCAGAAGAGGATTGAAAGCACCTTAACTAATTTAACATAATATGTTTGACCATTAATGCTTAAACTCAGAAGAGGATTGAAAGTTGTATATCCAGTCCCACCGCTGATTGTATCAATATTACTTAAACTCAGAAGAGGATTGAAAGATATTGCAAGTTTTCATCAGGCCTGTTATGAATTGCCATCTTAAACTCAGAAGAGGATTGAAAGAACGAAGGCAGTATCTTTTTAAAAACATACTTAAATTGTCTTAAACTCAGAAGAGGATTGAAAGGATAGTTTGTCATAATATAACATTATTTTTTCTACTATAACTTAAACTCAGAAGAGGATTGAAAGTTCACAACCTGTTTCGTAACTTCTTTTTCAGCTTCAGCACTTAAACTCAGAAGAGGATTGAAAGACAACAGTATGAGCTTGTGCTAGTGGTTGGAAACCAGCACTTAAACTCAGAAGAGGATTGAAAGAGGTATATAATTAAAAAGTAAACTAGTAGAAACACTCTTAAACTCAGAAGAGGATTGAAAGAATTTTACTAAGGTCACTAACCATAAGTATAAATTAACTTAAACTCAGAAGAGGATTGAAAGTGATAGATGGCCAGAAATCATTGAAGGCATTATAATAGCTTACTTAAACTCAGAAGAGGATTGAAAGTGGCTCTATAGCTGCAGTTGCAAGCATCTTCGGCAACTTAAACTCAGAAGAGGATTGAAAGAATAAAAATATTTTAGCTAATACTACTGGTTATACTAGTCTTAAACTCAGAAGAGGATTGAAAGAACATAACTATAGTTGTAGAATTCACTCCAGACTATTAACTTAAACTCAGAAGAGGATTGAAAGATTTCTTTTTTCCACCCTTTAATTTTACCATTTTATTTTTTCTTAAACTCAGAAGAGGATTGAAAGTTGCGAATACAAAACTGATAGTATTCTTGATTTTCTTACACTTAAACTCAGAAGAGGATTGAAAGGTAATGTCTTTTTTCTCACTTATCTCCTTTAAATAATCACTTAAACTCAGAAGAGGATTGAAAGATAAACCTTTAATAACCGTGCCTGCTAATATTTTCAATCTCTTAAACTCAGAAGAGGATTGAAAGTAATTTCTGTCGGACAGAATATGCTTATCATTAAAATTCTCTTAAACTCAGAAGAGGATTGAAAGTTCAATAGAAGGCTTATTCTCTTTAAATTTTATTAAGCTTAAACTCAGAAGAGGATTGAAAGGAAACACTCGATGAAATTCTTGAAACTTACGGTATAACCGCTTAAACTCAGAAGAGGATTGAAAGAACATTGGTTGCATATCCTTATCATAACTCATATTTACTCTTAAACTCAGAAGAGGATTGAAAGACAGCTGGTATATATTCCACCAACCACCGTTACAACGCTTAAACTCAGAAGAGGATTGAAAGTTCAAAACCATGAGTGAACAAAAAGGTATTAAACTGACTTAAACTCAGAAGAGGATTGAAAGTAACATATCTACTGTTATTATGTATTAGTCCCCTTTTTAATCTTAAACTCAGAAGAGGATTGAAAGATATTTTCTAGATTTTCACTTGGTTTTTCTTCATTCGACTTAAACTCAGAAGAGGATTGAAAGTTGAATGTGTAAGGATAATATTTACCAATTATACTTTCTTAAACTCAGAAGAGGATTGAAAGTTGTTTGCAGTTGGTGAATAAATATTAGATTGTATTTCTTAAACTCAGAAGAGGATTGAAAGATATTTACTTAGTTTCAAGCCCAACAAGTCAAGGAGCTTAAACTCAGAAGAGGATTGAAAGTTTATTAGTTGATGAGCCTATGGTACTTGCGAAAGCTGCTTAAACTCAGAAGAGGATTGAAAGTATGAGAGAGCCTGAAGAAATGATATTGTTAAATTATGAGCTTAAACTCAGAAGAGGATTGAAAGTTTGCTGATTTAGAAGTAATGCTATCATTCCAAAACTTTCTTAAACTCAGAAGAGGATTGAAAGTTTAACTTTACTTCAAGTTCATCTGCTCTAATCAACATCTTAAACTCAGAAGAGGATTGAAAGTAACCAGTAAACATGGCAATAAGTATAGCAGAAAATCTTAAACTCAGAAGAGGATTGAAAGTCTTTTATATGTATATTATATGCTTCTTTTACCTTTGCCCTTAAACTCAGAAGAGGATTGAAAGTATTCTTCATTTTTATTACTATTAGTCTCATTTCCCTCACTTAAACTCAGAAGAGGATTGAAAGTTTATTTCAAATTCCTCACTCATGGTTTCACCCAACTTAAACTCAGAAGAGGATTGAAAGTTATTTATTAATAATTTAAAACGTGGTTTATGAATCTTAAACTCAGAAGAGGATTGAAAGAGCTCTTTGAGTGTATTTATTTGCCCAAGCAATTTTTCACTTAAACTCAGAAGAGGATTGAAAGGTGTTTTTAATTCAACATCTTTCGAATTAATTAGCTCACTTAAACTCAGAAGAGGATTGAAAGATGCATCTAAATTTACGTAACTATTCCCTTGACTCTTAAACTCAGAAGAGGATTGAAAGATAATTTGTTTTCTTCTATAAATAAATTTTGTTTAATTAACTTAAACTCAGAAGAGGATTGAAAGTGCCCAAACTGTTATCGCAAGGTTCGCATAAATAAATAACTTAAACTCAGAAGAGGATTGAAAGTGCCCAAACTGTTATCGCAAGGTTCGCATAAATAAATAACTTAAACTCAGAAGAGGATTGAAAGTCTACTATCAAGTTCAACATAAGCCTCGTCTAAACAAATCTTAAACTCAGAAGAGGATTGAAAGTACCAATTGAGCAATTTCTTCATCGGTTTTACTTTCTTCCCTTAAACTCAGAAGAGGATTGAAAGTTTAACCTAGTAACTTTTGCTTTAGTGGTAGTAACTTAAACTCAGAAGAGGATTGAAAGCAAAACGATTTGGCAATATATTTCCGTAATAATAATTCTTAAACTCAGAAGAGGATTGAAAGATCCTTTGCAACAAATCATCAGGATTAATTTCCTTGCTTAAACTCAGAAGAGGATTGAAAGGGGATAAAGTTTGGAAAGACGGAATATTTGTTGGTAGCACTTAAACTCAGAAGAGGATTGAAAGAGCTGATATTTAAGTTTAAGATTTGTAAGCTGATCTTCTCTTAAACTCAGAAGAGGATTGAAAGTTATTTTGAAGTATTTGCGCTCTACTCCATTGTTTAGCTCTTAAACTCAGAAGAGGATTGAAAGAGATTAATTTTTTCTTCACTCATGCTTATAATCCAGCAAACTTAAACTCAGAAGAGGATTGAAAGTTGTAATTTCACCTGCATTCTCGTTTACATATATACTTAAACTCAGAAGAGGATTGAAAGAGCTATTTTTGCAGAAGCAAGTCGAGCTTGCAGGATACTTAAACTCAGAAGAGGATTGAAAGTACATGCCATTTAACCAATCATTGCTATCTACAATCTCCTCTTAAACTCAGAAGAGGATTGAAAGAGCGAGACTTTAAACACGTTATTGAACATAATGAACGAGCTTAAACTCAGAAGAGGATTGAAAGGGTTCAACATAAACAAAAAGTTTACTGATATCGTTCCTTAAACTCAGAAGAGGATTGAAAGAGCATCAGCAGAAATAATAAGCAAAACTTTGATAATATATCTCTTAAACTCAGAAGAGGATTGAAAGAATCCTACTAGCAATATTCCATCTACAACTACTGACCTTAAACTCAGAAGAGGATTGAAAGATTTCCATTGTTTTGGGAATGTATCTTCATTGTTTTCATCTTAAACTCAGAAGAGGATTGAAAGTTTGTTCCCATAGTGCATTGAAAGAAAATGTACTCCTTAAACTCAGAAGAGGATTGAAAGACTACTGGGTCGCCACTAACATTCCAGCACCAATAATCTCTTAAACTCAGAAGAGGATTGAAAGAGTGTGACAAATAGCGGTTCAGCAATTCTTAATTGTGTAGTCTTAAACTCAGAAGAGGATTGAAAGAAAAATCCTTATCCATTTTAGCTTATATTTACATAATCTTAAACTCAGAAGAGGATTGAAAGCAGACGGAGCATCCTCACCTCGCGGTGAGGATTTCCCTTAAACTCAGAAGAGGATTGAAAGTTCTACTGCTTTAGGTAATATGGAAATATATTTAGAACTTAAACTCAGAAGAGGATTGAAAGGAATCTGTCTTATACCTCTTACGTTTGCCTGAAGCCATCTTAAACTCAGAAGAGGATTGAAAGTTCTCTTATTTCACTAGCATACTGCAATTGTCTTCGTGAACTTAAACTCAGAAGAGGATTGAAAGTTAGAAATTATTTCTCTTTGGCAATTAGAAATCGTTCTTAAACTCAGAAGAGGATTGAAAGTTTTTAAGTGTAAGCACTATGTAACTACACTAGTAGGGCTTAAACTCAGAAGAGGATTGAAAGATTATTTTATATTGGTTTATTTTTTTAATTTTAAAACTTAAACTCAGAAGAGGATTGAAAGATTATTTTATATTGGTTTATTTTTTTAATTTTAAAACTTAAACTCAGAAGAGGATTGAAAGTGAATGCCTTTAGCCAACGTTTTTAATGCCAACATTCTAATCTTAAACTCAGAAGAGGATTGAAAGATCATACCAAAATAGTTATAATTAGAATTAATAGTAGCTTAAACTCAGAAGAGGATTGAAAGTAATTTTATTGTTCTTACTAGTAACTTTTTTATATTATAACTTAAACTCAGAAGAGGATTGAAAGATATTTTTTTTCTTTAAACTTCTTCTACTATCAAGTTCAACTTAAACTCAGAAGAGGATTGAAAGATTTAGTAAATGCTACAGTTTTCTTAGCTCTATGCCTATCTTAAACTCAGAAGAGGATTGAAAGAGTCGTCTTATCCGCGTATGACTAACAGTAAATTTATGTACTTAAACTCAGAAGAGGATTGAAAGTAGCTTTAACAGGCTTAAATACGCTGGTATCTATGCCCTTAAACTCAGAAGAGGATTGAAAGTTGTTCTAAGCAATGCCAATATTGTAAGAATAACATCCTTAAACTCAGAAGAGGATTGAAAGTCAATTTTTCCTGTGTATTCAAAATGCAGTGTTCTATTACTTAAACTCAGAAGAGGATTGAAAGAGATAAGCAATCATGAAGTTATTCGTTGCACTATTCCTTAAACTCAGAAGAGGATTGAAAGAACGATAGGCTATCAATAAGAGCAACAACTTTGGTAGCTTAAACTCAGAAGAGGATTGAAAGTTCCAGATATCAGGATACTCCTCCTCAATTATTGCTCTTCTTAAACTCAGAAGAGGATTGAAAGACAATAAAGCTAATAACAAGGCTGCTATTACAAAAATCAGCTTAAACTCAGAAGAGGATTGAAAGATCCTTTGCAACAAATCGTCAGGATTAATTTCCTTGCTCTTAAACTCAGAAGAGGATTGAAAGAGCTTTAGGATACACTCCCAAGATAACAAATTATAACTTAAACTCAGAAGAGGATTGAAAGTGGGAGGGAGGGGACGAAAGACTTAAATTTCTTATCTTAAACTCAGAAGAGGATTGAAAGTGCGGAATACAATAATAGCAAAAGTAAAATTAGGCAACTTAAACTCAGAAGAGGATTGAAAGTGCTTAACTGTTTTATTTATCCATTGCTTTGCTTTCTCGCTTAAACTCAGAAGAGGATTGAAAGTTAGTTGTGTATCTACACTAGGGGGTGTTGTTCCTAATGCTTAAACTCAGAAGAGGATTGAAAGTTATTTTAGCTTAACGGGTCCGTTGCCGAACAGTATTCCCTTAAACTCAGAAGAGGATTGAAAGTTTCCAAAAGGGTCTTGCAATATAAAACGGAATTGATCTTAAACTCAGAAGAGGATTGAAAGTAGATGTCATTTTTGTCTTGAGAAGTATCCTAAGAGCTTAAACTCAGAAGAGGATTGAAAGGTATACCATTAAAGCGTAATAATTTGGTGCAAAAATATCCTTAAACTCAGAAGAGGATTGAAAGATTAATAAAAGGGCAAGATAATTTTATCGTTAGGATTTCTTAAACTCAGAAGAGGATTGAAAGAAACTTGCTGTTTTATTTTTCCTTTTTCGCGATTGTATCTTAAACTCAGAAGAGGATTGAAAGGGATGTGAAAGTACCGCATAATAATTGTACCAGTGTCTTAAACTCAGAAGAGGATTGAAAGTGATGAAAATCAAAAGTTAAGAAAGGATCTTTTGGACTTAAACTCAGAAGAGGATTGAAAGTTGAGTATATTAACGTAATGTGGTAAATACGCATTGATAACTTAAACTCAGAAGAGGATTGAAAGATTAGCCAATCCGGTATTTGTATTCCAAATATATCTTAAACTCAGAAGAGGATTGAAAGCTTATTTCTTTCATCGCTTCCTCTTCACTCTTTCCTTGTCTTAAACTCAGAAGAGGATTGAAAGAAAATGATTTCTTTTTGTTGAACACGCTTTAAACTAAAACTTAAACTCAGAAGAGGATTGAAAGAACACAAACACACTATGTGACGCTGTGTCGTTGTTCTTCTTAAACTCAGAAGAGGATTGAAAGAGGGGTGTGATTGCGTGAAAGTTAAAATCTGGTTAAGTGGCTTAAACTCAGAAGAGGATTGAAAGAATAAGTATACAAACGTATAACTCCGAAGACCCCTATCTTAAACTCAGAAGAGGATTGAAAGATCTACGCGATAAATAATCAATCTCTTTCTTCAAGTTTTCTTAAACTCAGAAGAGGATTGAAAGTGTAACATTAAAAGGTGTAAAAATAATATACGTTCCTTAAACTCAGAAGAGGATTGAAAGATGGATTGAAATCTTTAGCAGCTAAAATTGTGGCGCTTAAACTCAGAAGAGGATTGAAAGACACATTCAACTTTTGATAGGAAGTTTTGAAAACCCAACTTAAACTCAGAAGAGGATTGAAAGAAACTGATATATAGCTCACATGAGACAGGCCTGTTTCTTAAACTCAGAAGAGGATTGAAAGTAATAGGGTTCTTTGGGGGATTTTTCTTTTCAAGTAAATCTTAAACTCAGAAGAGGATTGAAAGTCCTCTTGCGGGTTCTGGAACGGTAGCATTAACTTGCGAACCTTAAACTCAGAAGAGGATTGAAAGTGGAATTGAGTTATCTCGTAAATATGTGTTTTCTTCTTAAACTCAGAAGAGGATTGAAAGTACCACTCTTTTCCAATCATAAAATTTCTAGCCATAAACTTAAACTCAGAAGAGGATTGAATATAGAAGGCAATGTTGGGCATACTCAGTCACTACTGAACCTTAAACTCAGAAGAGGATTGAAAGCACATTACTAAATGTTTATCTGGTTCATGTTTAAACTTAAACTCAGAAGAGGATTGAAAGATGTTCGTTAGTATACTAACATTACTTGTAATAATTCTTAAACTCAGAAGAGGATTGAAAGACATCATATCCTGCTGCTGAAATACCTAATTGCCTTAACTTAAACTCAGAAGAGGATTGAAAGAGTATTTGGTGTTAAGCTTCCAAAATATTCTATTAATCTTAAACTCAGAAGAGGATTGAAAGTAAATCATTTTTCTTACTTATAATTATTAATAAAAAACTTAAACTCAGAAGAGGATTGAAAGTTACAAACTTAGGTTCTCAAAGTATTTTAGGACAAATACCTTAAACTCAGAAGAGGATTGAAAGAAAACCTTTTTTTGGATAAATCCAAAAGGTTAACTTAAACTCAGAAGAGGATTGAAAGCTTAATACAGCCTTTCTATCTGCAAATGTTCTTTCCTTACTTAAACTCAGAAGAGGATTGAAAGATAAGTTTACCAATTAATTCCTTATTACTTATCTCTCTTAAACTCAGAAGAGGATTGAAAGTGTCTTGCCAGTGGGAGGAGAGTAGTGGGGCTCTTTAGGCTTAAACTCAGAAGAGGATTGAAAGAATACCAATAGCCGGTATTGCACCCACACCAGCTGCTTAAACTCAGAAGAGGATTGAAAGCTAAACAAATATGGCATCTATGCGTTTTTCTTGGCACTTACTTAAACTCAGAAGAGGATTGAAAGTATGGGACATTATACTGTATCCAGCCAGTATAAATTGTTCTTAAACTCAGAAGAGGATTGAAAGTCGATTAACATTTTAGCGTCTTCAGTATAAAAAGCTTAAACTCAGAAGAGGGTTGAAAGGTAACAATTCGGGCAAGAAGTATAGTATGTTCGTTTCTTACTTAAACTCAGAAGAGGATTGAAAGAGTAGCTGGATAACTACAAATAACCAAAACATTATTCCTTCTTAAACTCAGAAGAGGATTGAAAGTTTTTGTAAATGTTTTTTAGCCAATTTTCTTAAAACTTAAACTCAGAAGAGGATTGAAAAACTCATGGTGGAAGAGTTAAAAACCAATTATTTCATTTATACCGCTAATAGAATTAGAATTAACCTTATCATTATAAATTTAATATCGATGGGTAGTTTTTGAGAATGAATTATAAGCTGTCTTTTGAAATCATCAAAAAAGTTACGGATTTTAACTTCTACAAAATTAACTACTCAATGCACATTCTTTAGAAAATTTATTTTGATTGGAATTCAGGAAGTATCAAATCATATTTAAACAACGTAATATTGTTAATATTTCTGTTTTTTTTTCACATAAATGAAAAGAATCAACTTCTTGAAATAGAGAAGCTAAAGAACGAAGGAAGCCAT
>Ga0080006_1224890_pt1 | contig 12776 bp, 7 predicted proteins | sample RS3BMetagenome_FD_69209 | JGI IMG/M metagenome (GOLD analysis project Ga0080006, IMG submission 69209) | Ferric oxide microbial mat and aquatic microbial communities from Rainbow Spring, Yellowstone National Park, USA - RS3B (SPADES... ...
CGAACTGGTTGACCTGCGTGACCTCGCCGCTGTTCTCGCCATTGTCGAGGAACTGGTGCTGCACCCACCGACTAAGGAACAGTTGGCGTTTGTGGATGAGTGATACCATGAATAAAAGTTGCTAACAATAGACAGACAATGCGCTCTCATCCAGGGGAATAGGTAATGCTCATCTGTGGACGGATGAAGAATGATTTTTATCCTTCTATGAAAAGCCTTGTGAGGTTACTATAAAATATTGTAGACTGGTGTAAGCGAGTAATGTTTATGTGTACGGTTGTTGTATATGGTTGATTCTTCACCTATACAGAGTTTAAAACTGTTACAAGGAGCGTTTTAGTGAGATGGTTGTAGACCTGGCAGATGATGATATTGATGATGCTCTAGAAGTGAAGCTAGCTCGTATACGGGCGGGTTTGCCTCTACGGGTGATCGATTTATTTTCGGGATGTGGAGGAATGTCACTGGGCTTGCAACGGTCCCAATATATCTTTTTGGGGGGAATTGAGAATAATCCACAGGCTATCAGCACATATGCTAGAAATATTTTTAAAGGAACTGACCAGCGAACGTTTGAACTTCATAGTACTCCCCGTGATATTACGACCTTTACACCGGAAATGTTTCTGCGTGAAATTCTTCAAGCTGACCATCCAGACGGGCTTGTAGATATGATTGTAGGAGGACCTCCCTGTCAGGCATTTTCTCGTATTGGACGAGCAAAGTTGTGCGCAGTAAAGCAGAATCCTGATGCGTATCGTGCTGATGAGCGTTCCAATCTCTATCTACATTATCTATCGTATGTAAGATTCTTTCGACCTCTGGTAGTCCTCATGGAGAATGTTCCAGATATTATGAACTATGGGGGGATAAACGTTGCTGAAGAGATTGCTGATGCTCTTGAGAGTATGGGCTATCGTTGCCGTTATACCATTTTAAATACCGCTCATTATGGCGTTCCTCAACTTCGGCAACGTTTCTACTTAATAGCAATTCTGGATGCGCTAAAAATAAATCCCAGTTTTCCTGCCCCGACGCATTTTATCCATGTGCCCTCTGGCTACGAATCTGCTCATGCAGTTGCGCTAATTACCCTTGAGCGGAAATCTTTTGGTGTTGTGAGGTATGTTGCGCCGCCTCAACCGGCAGAAACCCTCCCGGTAGCTGTTACAGTACGTGACGCTCTGGCTGACCTTCCGCCGATAAGAGGGCACCTTACCGGAGAGATGCGGAGAGGAGTGAGAAAGTTTGATACACTGGCGCGTTATGTGCAGGATGTTGAGCCTTCTTCATATGCTTACGAGATGCGTACATGGCCTGGCTTTGAGTCTTCTGGGGGGGTGTGGGATCATGTGATTCGTACTCTTCCTCGTGATTATCAGATTTTTAAGGAGATGAAGCCTGATGATCAATATCCTCAAGCCTATGAAATTGCGAGACGCTTGTTTCATGATAAAATGAGAGAATATCAGGAAGAACATAATGTAGAACTCTCTGAGGATTCTGATATGTATAAAGATATTTTGAAAAAGACCATTCCCCCCTACGATCCGACCAAGTTCCCTAATAAGTGGTGGAAGCTTAATCCCGATCAACCCTCTCGCACATTGACGGCTCATATGGGCAAGGATACCTATTCACATATCCATTATGATGCAGATCAAGCCCGTGTGATTTCTGTCCGTGAGGCGGCCAGGCTTCAATCTTTTCCTGATGGATTCCAGTTTGCAGGTGCTATGAATGCGGCTTTTACTCAGATTGGCAATGCAGTGGCACCTCTTCAATCCTATGCGTTAGGGAAACATATCTGGCAACTCTTGCTTACAGAAGTACAGCGGAGGCATGCGGTCGTATCTTTGTAGTTATCTTACAGTTCCCTGGTAATTAGTTGATCCATTTGGGAGTATCGGTAATCGTAAATACGAGCCAATGACAGCAAACATTGAGGCGAACAACCATTCATTTTCTCTAGAACAATTTCATTCGAGTCTTCGTACCTGGGACATCTACCACAGGCGTATTTTTCCGTGGCGCTTGACTAGCAATCCCTACTATCTTCTGATAGCAGAGTTGATGCTAAGACGCACCCAGGCTCAGCAAGTAATAGATGTTTATAATGTTTTTATCGGGAAATATCCTGATGTTCACTCACTTGCTCTAGCTCCAAAAGAGGAAATTGCCCGTATTCTCTTTCCCCTGGGATTAGCATGGAGAGTTTCGGCATTCCAGCAACTGGCCCAAACGTTGATAGATCACTATAAAGGGGAAGTGCCTGCCGACTATGACACGCTTGTGACCTTACCAGGGGTAGGTGATTATGTTGCAAGTGCCGTTTGCTGTTTTGCTTTCGGGCAGGCTTTGCCTGTAGTAGATACAAATACTGTGCGTATTGTGGGCCGATTGTTCGGTATACCAACGCATGCAGAATCACGACGCAGGAAACCTGTACGTTCGTTGCTGCACATGTTACTCGATCAGGAACATCCAGAGGCATACAATTATGCCATGTTGGATCTGGCGGCTCTGATTTGTACGTCCACAAATCCCCGATGCTCTGAATGCCCTTTATTACCTTATTGCAAAACTGGACAGGAGTACACTTATGTCTGAATGGTTGACACAGTCAGATCGAGAAGAGGCCATTGAGGTATTGAAAAAATATTTAAAACCAGCCCAGATACGTGATGTTATAGACCGTGATCTTGAGAAATTAGTCGCAAGAACCGAGAGTAAGAGCGTAGGAGGTCTTTATAGCACAAAGATCCGAGATGAAGACCTTGCTGAGTTTCTGATTGATCTGCAAGGTACTGATCTCCTGAAAGAGCGGAAGCTGAGAGAACTCCTGGTAAAGAGTCTCGCAGAGGAGCAGATCAATACACTGGCTCAATGGGGGGGAGCTATACTGGCTCGTAGCCGGTATGGCCGTATAGAGCAGATCGTTACGAGAAGGTGGGTGCCGGGCAAGCAGTGGTCCAGGTATTTTACCACCTTTCTTGGCTTCCCTAAAATCTTTGCCGGGCTGGTAGGAAGTCCTGACGGTCCTTCAATAGAGGAAGTTGAACCCTATACCAGGCTACCAGAGTTACACAGCTATCAGAAAGATTTGTTTGTGCAGATACAACAGGTAATCAGTGATGTACCGGGCAAAAATCGCGCTATCTTGAGCTTGCCAACGGGGGCTGGAAAGACAAGAACCGCAGTTGAGGCTTTGCTGAGCTGGTGGAATAATGATGAAACAGCCAGACCATATATTGTCTGGATAGCTCATAGTGATGAATTATGTATGCAAGCAGCAGAGGCATTCCGAGAGGTATGGGTTGATAAAGGAGGAAAAGGAAAGCGTCAGATATTGAAAATCTTTCGATACTGGGGAAATCATAGAGCTTTACCAGATATTTTTGGCGATGGAGTAATTATTGCAGGTGTTCAGAAACTGTATGAGACTTTACAAAATGATGAGGGAAAGGTAGAATTAGAAAGGATTGCTGAGGATACAGCAGTTGTGATTGTTGATGAAGCGCATCGTATTTTAACACCTTCTTATATTGCAGTACTCAATGTGTTTCAGATTCCGCTTGAAAAGAATATGGAGTCCTCAAAACCTTTACTAGGTTTGACAGCTACACCATATCGGGGAATCGTGACTGATGAAAACTACAGGCTTGCTCGCTGCTTTTATAATAAACTTCTTGTGGCTTCTGAACTGGGTCAAAATCCGCTCCAGGTGCTGAGAGAAATGGATGTTCTTAGCCATATCGATCACAGGGCGCTTGATACAAGGCGTACCTTCAGATTAGAAGATAGAGAAGTGCTGTATTTGCAGGAAAAGAAGCAATTTCCAGGTAGCTTTCTGGAAAGAGTTGGACGCGACTATGAGCGCAATGCGCTTCTTCTAAAAGAACTACTTGCATTACCTGCTGACTGGCCAGTTCTATGTTTTGGTTGCTCGCTTGAACATGCAGGTGCCTTAGCAGTTCTTCTACGTCGTAAAGGTCGGAGTGCCGCTTTCATCAGTGGAGAAACTCATCGTGCGACTCGTCGCTACCTCATCGAAGAATTTCGTGAAGGGCGTATCCAGGTACTCTGCAATTTTGGGGTTCTCACAACGGGATTTGATGCACCAAAAATACGAGCTGTTGTTATTGCTCGCCCTACGACAAGCGTCGTTCTCTATGAACAGATGATTGGACGTGGCATGCGTGGACCGATGAACGGGGGTACTAAGGAGTGCCTGGTTATTGATCTGGTTGATAATATTGATCGCTTTCAGGGGCAAATGGCTTATACGAGAATGGAGGAGTACTGGAAATAACTATACTTTACACTTGTACAAATATACCCTCTTCTATAAGTAAGTTAAGTAATCTGATAGCATCTACCGCAATCTGCCCTTCTATTTCCACGCCTATCTCGATATTGCCGGATAATCCATGGTAGGTAAGGTTTGCAGATGTGACGAGCATATAGCGTTGATCAGCAACAGTCAGTTTTGCATGCAATGCTGCTTTAGGATCACTGGCTGTTTCATTTCGTGTATAAAGTAAGGGAAGGTTTTGATTGGCTGGCCAGTAAGCTTGTAACATGGTCAGCTTTTCTGCCATGCGATCACCGATCAGGATAACCTGGACTCCGCGCCTTTGCGCCGCTGCAAGATGTTCAAATATTATCGCAGCTCCTTCTGTCAGAGCATAGCCGACGACGACAATCTGCTGCCTGGCTTTGTTTATGATATCTATCAGTACGCTCATGGTACGACGAGCGGGGCCAGCAGTACTGATAGGGCCGGTCCACACCAGCCGTATTGATGGAGTGTCGGTCTGAACCTTAATGAATGCAGCGTGAGCAACAAGTAAAGCTTTTGCCAGTGCCTCCGCATCTTCGCCAGCCACTTGCCAGCTACGAAAAAGCAACACTATGTTTCTTGCAATTGCTGTAGGAAAATGTAGTATATGTTGTACTTGAAGCATACCGCTCGATAATGGTAATCTCCCTTGAGAAAGCACTTCTGTAAGGAGAAGAAGCTGTTCGTTATTCAGTGATCGTGCAACTGCCACAGCTTCTGCAATAGCGGAGTTCTTAGACTCTAAGAGAGACATATATATCCTCAGCTAAAGTAGCCGGTATCATGAACTCTTGCCAGGTCACGAACCAGTGCCCTGTCCAGAAATCTATTGGACAACTCGCAGGACGTCTCTGCTAGAAGGCTGCATGCATGACATGAAGCACCAGTGAGTTTACCGGTCCGATATGGATTATGTTCCATACAAAGGGGGTCAGATGAACACCATTGAGAGCTTTCCAACATGGCCTGTAATGTCGCACGAAAGCGCGCTTCTTTTCCCTGTTGTACCAATCCTCCCAGACTGCCGTCGGAGTCGGCACTGGCAGTGTAGACGAGTAAACCACACATATCAGGCCCTGAGTAGATACGTTCCTTTAGAGATGATGAAGAATATCCACATTCCAGCGAAAGCTGACGAATAAGTAGATGCGATAGTGTATGTAAGAGTACCATTCTTGGTAAGATGGGACCGGTAGGAGGGATGCCCCGCTGATGACGCCAGGCTGCATAAGTGGCATCCAGTCCTTTTGTTCTCTCCTGTACCTGAGGACGCTTTTCCCAGTCACGCACTTTTTCCTGATTCAGCTCTATAAAAATACCTTCCCCTCGGTGTTCAACCGCGGGCAGCCAGTTTTGTGCTTCTAATTCGATGGGTGCCAGTGGTTGATCTACATTATCAGCATCGGGTGGATCTATGCGGGTGAAGCCGCGTAAGACACAGACTTCCCGTAATCGTGGAGCGAGAACAACCTGGGCAATGCTGGCGCAAAACTGGTCAGGTACAGGCTCACGTTGAATCTGGAAGTCAGTTGAACCTCCGCCGGTGGGGTTGCGAAAGGCCAGAAACTCCTCTTTGCGCAGGCTATGCATAGTTGTAGTATTTGTTCGATGCTCGCGGATAGCTTGCATAACATCATTGATATTGAAATTTTGAAAATCAGGCAAAGCCTGTATAACCGCGCGACAGGTTTCTTCTGGTAAGGAGCGTAGCGTTTGCCAGTGATCATTTAAGAGTGCATGGATTGGATTGCTCCACGGTGGGATAGAAAGCGCACTGAGCGTGCTGGAAAAATACACATTAGAGGCACCGCGAAGAACGCTCCGTACCTTCTGCGCACAATCCTCATCGGAAGCTCCAATTAACCAGGGACGTTTTCCACTACAGGAAAAACCTTCCAGTGCCCCTGGACCAAGCGCACCTGAGAGGGAACGCTTCTGTTCACAGGTGTCGCAACGAACAATGAGGTCTGCCAGCGCCGCAGTACGTTTCAAATTATCAATTCTTAGTTTTGGCGTTCCCTTGCAAGAGCCTTGACGATGAACCCACCATCGCCACGGAAATTCATCTGCATGGCCTGAAGGACAGATGACGATAAGGCGGGCCGGGTATGTACTGGAACCGCACTCAGGGCATTTTTTGTGCCAGGAAAAGAGTCCACAATTTGAACATATCAGGTTCTTGGGAAATCGCACACAGGGAATATCGTCCAGTGTCTTTCTTGTTGCCGGAGCGCGAAAGCTTACAACGCCGAGGGCGTTTTCCAGGCGTGGTTCATGAATAACAGGCCCGTGCGGCCATTTATCAATACCGGCCACCATAACCGAGTCTGTAGGTAAATCAACTACAGCACCAGGGCCAAAAGTTGTAATGATCTGGCTGAGACGAAGTTTTCCACCGCCAGGCCGGTACAGTGAAGGAAGATCAGGCGTGTTTTTTGAAAATGTTGTCATAACAAACTCCTTACCTGGACCAATCAATAAAAAGTTGCGCTTCGCCCTCGACATCTCTCAGTGAATTCAGTGTAGGGCGTGAGCCACCGCTACGGCGTTCTTCTGCAGGATGCATCAGTTCATGTATATTTTCATCAAAGCGGAACGGATGCTGTGCATAGCGTAGACTCTCTTTATATTTCACAATCATACCTTGCCACCAGTCTAGTAGCTCCGTAATCTGCGCTTCCACACTGTCTTTTTCTGCAAGGTCAATCTGCGTTACACGTCTTACGATAGCATCTCTGATGCGATGCGTGACAGGATGCAATCTGTCAAAGTGAGATGCGGCATCGTTCGCGGTCCATTGTTCGTGCATCATTCTTGCCAGAGCAATCAATATTGCGTGTAAAGCTCTATCTCGCGCTCTAGGGGCAAAAGGCGTAACGCTGGTTGCTTCTACGTAACGATAAATTGCTTCGTGATAGGGGCGGAAATGCTCGTAATGTGAGATATCGCGTGGACGTGACCAGTTGTAAACAATAATAACGAGGCCCGGTGCTTTCGGTTGTCTTCCAATCCTGCTGGTCGCCTGAATATATTCTGCATTGGTTTTAGGTTGACCATTGACCACCATCAGTCCGAGTCGATCAATATCTACACCGACAGAGATCATGTTTGTTGCGAGCAACACATCTATGGAACCTGGGCTTCCTCCCGAAATTTCGAGTGCCTTGAGAATTTCGGGAATTTTGTAAGAGGCAATCCTGCTTGTTAGCTCACGATCCTCATTTTTGATTTCGCGGGCTGGTTCTCCACGCCTTTTTGCAAGATATTCGAGTCTCTGCACAATGTCATCTTCTACCAGTCTTAAAGCACCACCCAGTTCACGCAGGCTGTTAAAGTAACCAAGTAACGTTGTATAGGCATCAGCGGCATCAGACCCATAATGCAGAAGCTGTTCACCGGCAACCTGTAGTAAGATCGCATAAACACGTACCAGTGCAGTCTTCACACTGCGACCAGGGGCATAAACCCCTACGTAACATCTTCCGGGTCTGACCGACAGGGGCTGCGACTGTGCAAAGAAAGAGTCTCCCGCCTGTAGTCCTGGCGGTGGAAACAGACGTACCTCTCGTGCGAACAGTCCCTGTACCTGATCGTCAGCACGGCGTATCGTAGCGGTGGAGGCTACAACTTTCGGACGTATCTCTTTTCCGCTGTCATCTGTGTAGGTACAAAGTAAATCAATCGCTGTTTCGTAGAGACCGGAGAGAGTACCAAGCGGCCCCGATATGAGATGAAGTTCATCTTGAATAATGAGTTCGGGTGGCAAGAATGGCTCACATGGTACTAAGCTGGTAGCGGGTGTTGTGCCGACTGCTCTATGGGTTCGAGGATGTGAGTCAGTGTGAACAAAAAAACCATGTTTGGGACAATAGCAATCTACCTTTCCAAATAAAGCCATCATACGTGGTAGCCAGGGCAGCCTGGCAAACTTATCTACTGTTGCTAGCAGAAGCGAAGGACATTCATGGTAGATATCATCATCAACTAGTAATGCGGGGATGCCTTTATCCAGATTCTGTGCTGTTCCATAAAATGCACATCCTTTTCTTGGGCAAACCAGTACCATTCGGTCACGCTGCTTATCAATATGATAATTCCATGCCGTCAGCTTTTCTCCGCACCAGGGACAGGACAGGAGTTGAACAGGGTTGCCTTTTTTAACCTCATCACCATGACGGAGCTTATTTAGTGCATCTTCTGCATTTTCTATATTATTAGGCGTAGCATCTGACCCGACCCATAAACCTATCTGGAAAGGTCTTTTACCCCACACCTGTGGTCTGTCTCGTCTAAGACGTTCACATGCACAGATAAGAGTTGCTGCGCGCTGAAACTGTTGCGTAGTCAGCAGTCTGAGTGTGTAGCGCATTATGACGGTGACACCGCCATCAGCATTCAAGCCATTTCTTTTTCCCCGCAGTCTGCGCAAAGCCAGGGTGAACGCTGTCAGACCCAGGTAGGCTTCTGTTTTGCCTCCGCCAGTCGGAAACCAGAGCAGGTCAACAATGTTATGCTCCTTGCTATTCGGGTTCGCTATACCTGGAAGATTAAGCAGGATAAAAGCTATCTGGAATGGTCGCCAGTTTCCTTCCCATTTAGAAGGTGTAGCTGTTGACCTCTTTCCGGTGCGGTGGTATTCCTGTGCCCACAGGCTGTATGAACGTTGCAACAGCATGGCCTGATTGGCGAAACGGAAAGCTTCAAAGACTTGAGAGTCTTTCTGTAGCAGGCTCAGGCCCGCCTTCATCCTGTTTAATGCTTCTGTACAGCGTGCAAGATGGATGCTTGCTGTCTCTCTCAGTTGATCGGATTCAAGTGTGGAAGCTTCTTTGTGACGCTGCTGAATCCATTGTTCATAGCTATGAAGCACTGGCAACAGAAGCTTGTATATTTCATCAGCATTGGCAGCTTTCCCAAGCACCATCATATCCAGACCCGGCATGCTGTTAGGAACAGTGGCAGGCAAGTCGTAGGAAGGGATCTGGGATGTCCAGAGAACACCGGCATACCCTTCTTGTATATCTCCCCAATCCACCGCACAGCCATGTCCAATAGCAAACTCATAGCAGTCTCTATATAACAACTGATGTGATTCTATATCTGGATCGATAGGAAGCAGACCCTCAGGGATACGATGGATGAAAGGACGGGTATCTTGCTCTCCTCGAACCTGTAAGTGTGGTTGAAACAGACATAGATTATCGATATCGAGATTATCGGAAGAGTCTTTTTGTTCTGGTAGTCGATTACGATTTACCAGAAAGAGAGAAACACTGCGTTTTTTCTCATGTGACCTCACAACCCATTCCAAATGGGCATTATTTTCAAGTGGTTCATTCCCGCCATTTTCCAATAAAGATACTGTAATCTGCCTGTTGATCTGTCGGCGCTGCCAACCTTCGATTTTTTTGCTATTATCGCCCTGTCCAGCAAATTTTGTATATAACCCGTAACAGACATCGACGAACAGATAGTCCGTCTTATTGTCAACCGCAAAGGACAGACCTATAGATGCTGGATTCATTGTCTGCGAAAGAATCACTATATCGCTATCTGTTTCTTCATCATCTTCTGAACTATCGATCTCCAGTTTCTCGTCTTCTTCTGAAGATTGCACTATATCAATGGGATAGAGAATTCCCGTGAGATATTCAACTGTTGGCCGATCACTTAGCAACTCATTTTCTTCGTGAGGGCCGATGAGGTCGCGCCTGAGTTTATCTAAAAGCTGCGTTCGTAGCTCGGTAACTGATGGTACTATCATTGACCTGCCCTTGTCTATTCTGCAAAGATTCTTAGTCGAGAATAAATAAACACCAGTAAAATCCCCAGAAGATCAGGAGCGAGGTTGAGGGAATTGTAAGATAAATCTTGCTCCAACTTCATTACTCTGTTGTGGAGCAAGAAAAATATCCCCTTCCATGGCTCTTAGCAACTCCCGGCTGATATATAATCCCAGCCCACGCCCTCCATTACGGAGCGAGACAAAAGGTTTGAAAATATCCTCTCTCATATGAGATGGAATACCAGGGCCATTATCAGCTACAATAACAGTATACATGTCTTTGTTAAACATTATAGTAATCTGGCGCTGTCCATGTATCCCTGCCAGCCAGATACAGGCATTATGGATTAGATTATCCAGTATCTGAACCAGGGATGAGGGACGCGCCATAACCTCAAAGTCGTTTCCTTCAAGGGTAATAATGATATTAGAAGCATTGATGAAACGCTCATTTAACTTCCAGGCTAGCTCTGCTGACTCACGCACGCTTATTAGCCTGCTTCTCTGGAGATGCCAGCCAGCTTCATAAGGAGCAAGCACGCGGAACTCGTTACGGAGAGTTCCGATAGATGCTTCAAGTATGCGTAAAGCTTCTGCCGCGTTTTTGTCAATTTTATCTACCCTATGTAGTGTTTGTAACGCATTCATAGCTGCATTAACCTGCCGTCCAAACTCGTGAGCAACACGTTCGGCAGCCATGCCTGTGGCGGCTAGATGCATGAGCATCTGATTTCGTTGCTCTTCTTCTGCCTCACTCTTGTCTTGATAATCAGCCGCATCCTTTAAGTAAGTCAGAAGCTGGTTCATAGCCTGTCGTTGTGTTAATTGCTGTTCCACTGGTTGTAGCCCGGCTGGAGCTGTTTCTTGCTCTGTTTTAGCTGTAGTGTTCTTTGCAGAGGCTGTCTGACCGGGCGGTTGTGGTACAGGGAATGCCGGGCTAACAGGTAACACCGGCGTCTCTATTTTTACGATAATGTCTTCTCGTGCTGTTGCCTTTACTGTTTCTGCAATAATCTGTGCTTTCTGTAAAGAATCTCTAGTTGGTTCCCGTCGCTTTGTCGCTGTGTTCCTTTCCATCCTCTGCCGATCTTGAAGCCACTGTGAGGTAAAAACGTTGATGGCTGCTCTTACCAGGGCGCGCAAATCCTGGAAGGCAGCGTTATCGATCAATCCTTCGCGATTGGTCTTATCTTGTAATGCAAGTGTCTGCTCTTGAAAAACCTCTACAAACCCAATGATCTGTTGATTGCCAATACGCTCCGAGGGAGCATTGATACGTTCCTTGTCCAGGTCTAGCCAGTCATTGCCCGGCTCTCCATAAGGTAGTACTCGTAGACCATCTCGAAAAATTGATACCCCCGCCATAGCATCCAGGTCAGCGCGCGATATACCGCTCTGGTTCAGATATTCCTGTGTTCTATCCCAGACGTAAAAACTCAGATAAAATGGCCCACAGCTATTCTTATCAGGAGAAAACATTTCATGCTTTGCTGCTGGAATGAGATTGTAGTTCTCTTCAGAGATAGAACGTTCTGAGACTGCTGGGTGATGGCAGGTGTACTCATAGTCAAGTAATCCTTGTTCTGTGACCAGTCCTTCCATAACGTAGTGAGCATGTTCAAGAATATCAGTATTACTAATATTCTGATACATGGGGAAATCGGGGCAGCGAAAAATAATGCGAAAGTCGATTTTATTCTGACCTTGATGGGGACTTTGCAAGCGACGCAAAGCTCGTTGCAGGCGCGCAACCTGTGATTCTGACCAGGGAGAACGTGCCTGTTCAATAATGAGCAATGTACCTGTTTTATCTCCTATAAAAATCTCTGGTTGATGTTCGTAGAGCGTGACTTTGATATCTGAGAGATATGCCTCCTCTCTATCAAAATCATCCCAGTCGATTTCAACAACGATTTCGGGCATGTCCTGCGCGCGGCTGATCATTTTGAATTTGTGTCCAAGTTGCCGGGCAGCAAAACGTCCGACGCCCTTTTCCCCGATAGGAAGTCTTCCAAGCCGTGATCTTTTTCTAGCTTTCTTCTGTTTCTCTTTATGATCGATTGCCGGGCTTAGCCACTTTTGTTCTACATCGATGCGTGTCATTCCTGTTCCGTTGTCGCATATGGTGATACGAGTTGTGTCAGGGCTGCTTAAACCCAGTAATTCTATCTCAACCTGGGTAGCATCGGCATCGTAAGCATTTTTCACCAGCTCTAGCAACCCTACTGTCTGATCACTGATGAGTTGTTCACCGAGTAGCGAAAGAAGGCGTGCTCGTGGACGGAAAGCCACCTGCTGCGATTCAGAAATATTCATCAGCCAGGAACTCCTTGACGCATAACGTAAATTTATCTAGCTCTGCAAAGTGGCAAACTTATTGTCTAATTATACACGCAATCATCCTTATATGGAAGTAGAAATGCCGTACAGACACGGTGCAACAAGATAGATCATATCAGATAACTGTAGCTATATCTGGTCGATGGATATGAGAGAATAGCAGAGAGACTGGAAGGCCCAGGATGCTCTTTGTTACAGGTTCTTTAGGCGGTACACCCGGCGCGCATTCTCAGCCCAGAGCTTGCGTCGTGCTTCTATTGAAAGCGAGGCAGTAGCTGCATCCAGCGTCTCCACCCAGCGCGCATAGGT
>Ga0080006_1156132_pt1 | contig 12773 bp, 17 predicted proteins | sample RS3BMetagenome_FD_69209 | JGI IMG/M metagenome (GOLD analysis project Ga0080006, IMG submission 69209) | Ferric oxide microbial mat and aquatic microbial communities from Rainbow Spring, Yellowstone National Park, USA - RS3B (SPADES... ...
GACTTAACCGCCTTGGGATACTTGGCCTGGTATTCGGTCTCGAAGCGCGTTCTGGCAGACTCGCAGTCGGCCCGGTTCTCGCCGTTGGAGTTACCCCGGTTCAGTAGACGGTGTTGGGCTGCGAGAATCACGCCGCTTGTTGAAGCAGCCCTCGGTTAGAATTCCTGGCATACGCCGGTCACCGGTACCGGTCGGCGCCAGATAATGCTGAAGCAGCGCCGCGACGGTTTCCTCGGCGAAGCGGCGGTACGTGTGTTGCTTTACGGGCTCGGCTGCACCCCTCCTGAAAACCGAGTGAAGCTGATGTTGGGCTATGAGGCGGGGCCCAACATCGGTAGTTGGGGTTGGGAGGATTGAGATTCGACCGATCCCGGTCCGCCGCCCCTCTGAGCAGGCGACCCAACGGTGGGAGAGACCGGTTTTTGCCTCCGGCGGGCGGCGGGCGTGCTTTATCAGCCGTCCCGCTGAAATTGGAGCGTCAAAACGCGCGGTTGCGCAGACCCTGCTCCCTCCTCCCGCTTTCATTGAGGATGAAGCGCCTCAGCAACGGCAGATTAAAATCCTATGGGGAAAGGAAATTGGACCCGCTGATCACGCTCGTTTTGGAGACCGGCGCGGGCTTTTGCTTTGCCCCAGAGTCTCAATCTCATCTGCCAGCTTCTCCCAGTCCAGTGCCTCGGTTCTGTGCTCGCGCAACGCCCGTGCCTGCTCGATCGCCCAACCGCGGTGGTCGCCTTCGTGGAGATCCGGGGTCGGAGTCCGAGGAGTAGAGGTTTTCTTTCCTGCTGCTGGTGCCACCGGCAGCCTCGATTGATTGAGACGCCAGCGGTCAATCGATTCGATGTTAAACCGCCAATTGCCCCCCAGTTTGAAGGCTGGCATCTCACGGTGCTTGAGCAGGCGATAAATGGTGGCAGGATGCACCTTCAAATACAGGGCAACTTCACGAACCGTCAGTACCTTGCCGTGAAGCTCTGTTGTCAAAACATTTCCTCCAAGGCTGCAGGAACTCACAAATCTGACGGGTTCTTGGTTAGAAGCCTCATGACGCTGGCGCCGCGGGCGGGCAGCGGCTTATTCGAGGGCGAAACTGCAGCGCTGTAAAAACCGCTAGATTCTCGCGCACTGGTTAAGGCGCGCCCGCACGCGCAGCCGAGCCTCGATGCTGGTTCCCAAGCGTCTTCCTATCTCCGCGAGGCTGAGCTCGACCACTTGCCGCTGCTCCTGATGTGCATAACACTCGCCACACAACGCGGTGCGCTCGGCTCCCAACTCATCCTGCACGAACCCGAATCCCGACAGCACCACTGTGTCCCACAGCGCCTGGCGCGCTAATGCACGAAACGCAAACCGCAGCTGTCCGGCTGCACCTTGCGCTTTCTCCCGCTTCTTGTCAGTCTTCCTCATGGCGGCTTTCCTCCTTACAGCAACCCGATCTTTCGATCGGGCGAGGTCTGCCACCACTCAAAAATCAACAGGACTCAGGACATCTCCCGTGCTGGCCCGGGCGCGAACCCGGCCCGAGTTTTCTGCATCGGGACCTGCTGGATAGGCTACCGCCGGTCCCGTCCACAGACGAAAGGCAGGTGGTAAAACGCTCGCAATTTGTCGCGGCCGACCTCACAAACAGAGGCGGTTACCAGGCCACTTTTGAGCCCAATGACGCTCTCAGGCCGCGGGCACGACCATATCCCTGGGCAGCAACGCCCGCGCCCCACCCATCAGAGACAGCAAAAGGACAACTCGCTCCGAACCCGAGAGATAATCCTCGAAGATTCCCTCCAAGTCTCGAAGCGGACCCTCAGCCACCCTTACGGATTCGTGGGGCAAAAGCCTACGTCGCGGTAGCTCTAGCGGTCCGTATGCGCAACGCTGCTTAAGCTCACCGATAATCCAATCCGGCACGACCGCCGGCACATCTCCAAAGCGCACGATCTCCCGCAGCCCCCGCGTATAACGGAGCCGCGCGGACTCGCGCTCAAAATCTAGCAGCGCAAACATATAACAGGGGAAAAGCGGAGCGACTGATGCAACCATCCGATTGCAGCGCCGTACCCGCACCTTCACGAGAGGTAACAGCACATCGGCGACCAAACGGCTTACTTGGCCACGCACCCGTTCCTCTTCTCCAGCCTTGGTTCGCAGCAAATACCAGTTCGCTTTCGGCGCTTGAGACAACTTTTCCCCCGCCCTGGTGCCATCACCACCCGGTTATTTTTGCAAACGCGCGCAATATGTAACATAATACGCACTGAGCATCAAACGGTACGCGTGCGTGAAACGTGTCAGCATAACGCTCGATAATGATCTCGAAGCGGCCGTCGAAGATTTTGCCGCTGTCCAGAAAGTCAGGCCGTCACTTGCCGCCGTGGCTCAGGCCGCGCTTCGCCAGTTCTTGAGTGGCGAGGGAGCTTTAGGAACCCCTCGCCGTTCCGCCCCCCCGGAGACTCCAGCAGCGGAAAAAGCGCCAAGCAGCGAACCGATAAAGAAACCCGTTCACCGGTATAGCTCTGCGCTTTTGGCATAGTGGCGCTACGAAGCTGGCGAGGATCGTCCGTTTTCGCTCTTTGAGGACTCCGCCCCATCCAAGCGTATCTGGGCCACCGCCAGGTCAGACACACGACGCGCTACGTGCAACTCAGCCCGCGCCGGTTCGAGGGGTAGGACGACTGAAAACCAATCTCCCGCACCCCGCCGGGTGCCTTTCCATCGTTCTCAACCAAAGAAAGAGTTCTGAAAGGACTAACGCCGCGTCCTGGGAGAAACAGCCAACCCGAGGAAGACGAGGATCGCCTGATTGAGACGCAGCATGTCCTCGTCATCCAAGCGCCCGATCTGCGAACCGACCTTGGACTTCGGCACGGTGGTGATCTTGCCCACCATCAGGCGGCAGCTCATCCGCAGTCCATTGCGCGCGTTGGGCTCTACCGGAAGCCGAAAGAGCGGTGCGTCGGTTTTGTCGCCAGTGAAAGCGTAGACGGTGATGGAATCAGTTGCGTCGAAGTTGTCATCCTGAACGATAACGACGGGACGCGGCTTGCCCGCGTAGCCCTTGCCACCCGCCACCGTCCAAATCTCGCCACGCCTCATTCATCAGCGCCGTCTTTGAAATTGATGGCCGACACCTCATCGATGAACGCCTGATCCTCACCGGCGCGCCCGCGCGCCGCGACGGCTAGCGACTGCCGATGCGCCTGCGACCGGAACGCCGGCGCGCGCACATCCGGCACCCAAATCTGAATCGGCCGCAATCCCTGCCGACGAAGCCGCTTACGATGTTCTCGCACCTTCAGGCGAGACGACCGCTTGGGCTTTGACCCCTGAAGCCATAATCACCTCCGCAACAGTTACATGTAACCGATAACCGACGGCTGACCGCCGCCAGTCCCCTGCCCCGCCTTGCGCCGCGCCGCTCAAGTCCACCGCGCCAGTCCCTTGGACCGCTGCGCTCTGGCACGGCGGCCGTGAATTGCTCCGCGCCGCTCATTGGTTGGCTCCGCTGCGCTCCGCATCGGGTCTCTTTCCTCCCTCGCCCTCAAACAGGGGTGAAGGGCCGAGGGGGGAAAGAAAGGTTCGGATTTTTAACGAACCAAACCGCCCTGCCCTTCGGGAAGCGGGCGCAGCAAAAGGAGATGGAGCGATGGACACCTACGCGATCGTCACCGAGAAAATCATCAACCTGCTGGAGCAAGGCATTGTGCCCTGGCGCCGGCCGTGGGCTTCAACCGGACTGCCGCGGAACCTGGTATCGAAAAAGCCGTACCGGGGCGTCAATCTGTTTCTCCTGTCGGCGACCAAGTACGTCTCGCCCTTCTGGCTCACCATGAAGCAGGCCAACGAGCTTGGCGGATCGGTACGCAAGGGCGAGCACAGCCAAATCGTGGTGTTTTGGAAGGTTGATCAAATCGCCAGCCCGGAGACCGAGACTGACCCGGATAACGACGAGGCCGACGAGAAGAGCCGCCGGCGTTTCGTCCTGAGGTACTATCGGCTCTTCAATCTTGAGCAATGCGAACTGCCGCAAGCGGTGATCGACAAGCTGCCGAAAGTCGAAACGCACCAGCACGATCCGATCGAGGCGGCCGAGCGGATCATCGCCGGGATGCCCAACCCGCCGGAAATTCAGTACGCGGGATCGAAGGCGTTCTACAGCCCAGTCACGGATCGGATCACCCTGCCCCCGCGCGAGCTGTTCATCAGCGCCGCCGAGCATTTCGCCACACTCGCGCACGAGATGAGCCATGCAGCGGGTGCGGTAAAGCGACTCAACCGCAAATCGATCACCGAAGCGGCGCCGTTCGGCTCGCCCACGTACTCATTTGAGGAGCTAGTGGCGGAATTGTCAGCTGCTTATCTGTGCGCTGAAGCTGGTATCTCGCCGGCGGTTCTTGAGAACCAGGCCGCTTATATTCAGGGGTGGGTCGCGAAATTGCGCAGCGAGAAGCGCATGGTGGTCATCGCCGCCGCGCACGCCCAGAAAGCAGCCGATTACATCCTCAATCGTCAGGGCGTTGCCGAATAAGTTGCGGGCCGCCGAGGCCGCAAGGCCTCGGCGGCGTTCCAATCAGTTCGGTGTTGCACTGTATGCATGCAGACGCCTCGCTCTGTATACCAGTAGAGATGTCGTTGCCGCGGGTGATTGAGCCGCCCTACCCTGCTCATTTGCACGGTTTCCGATTCGCCCGCGCACGCACGGTCGCTGCCTCGTCGGCACTTTCCACCTGATAAGGACGGAATTTAATTAGCCTTCCTCTCACGACCGTGGCCCCCGCAACAGCTGCCGCGCATGCGCCTAAAGCATCGGGGAGAATCCCTATCCGGACGTGAACCCTTTTGCGAGCTGCGGCCATCAAGGCGATAATGGTCACGCTGTGCAAGCCGTCAGGCTGGGCGACAGCACCACGAAAATAACTTGCGAGCGTCAGCATCCGGATTGCCGGGGTAGTTTGCTAAATCGGACGACGAACTGTTTACGCAAATGGCCCGCCACGGACATAAGACGGTCGCAGCCTAGACATGTATACAAAGCGAGCAGCAGAGGCGCATACGTGTTCGACATTTAGGTTTGAGTGGGGAGCTGGCGGCGACACCTTGCGCTCGGCGTCAGATGACATCTATACTTGCTGACATGTATACACCGCTACGAATCGGTGGCGGCGGTGGAGGAGTGGATGAAGACGGTAGCGGTCATCAGCCAAAAGGGCGGGACCGGGAAAACCACACTAGCGTTGCATCTGGCGGTCGCAGCAGCGGACGGCGCTGCGGTGATTGACCTCGACCCGCAGGCGTCGGCTACGGCGTGGCGCGATCTGCGCCGAACAGAAAGTCCCGCGGTGGCATCGGTACAGCCGTCGCGCCTAGCGCAGGCGTTAGACACCGCAAAAGGGGCGCATGCCTCTTTCGTCGTGATCGACACCGCGCCACATTCAGAAGCTGGAGCACTGGCAGCGGCCCGGGCAGCGGACCTTATCCTCATCCCGTGCCGCCCGGCGCTGCTCGATCTCCGTGCGATCTCGGCGTCCGCCGACATCGTTCAACTCGCCAAAAAACAAGAGGCTGCGGCAATCGTCATAAACGCTTGCCCAGCTCGCGGCTCGTTGCCGGACGAGGCTGAAAGCGCGCTTGGTGCGTACGGCCTCAGGATAGCACCGGTGCGAATCGGCAGTCGGACGGCATTCGTGCGCGCGCTGACCGAGGGTCTAACGGCGCAGGAATGGGAACCCGAAGGGAAAGCGGCGGGGGAGATCGCTGAGTTATACAAGTGGATACGTATACAGGTAGACAGGTAATGAAGCAGAAGCATAGTCTTTCGGAGGCGCTCCAAGCGGTGGCCACTAGGCCGCAAGCGAAACCAACCGCAATGCGCGAGGCGACGAGGCACGTCAAACTAGCAGCAGACAACGGGGAAGGCTCAGGCAGTGCGCCGGCATCCCGCGCCGGCAAGAGACTTATAGGCGGGCACTTCGACAAGGCGGTGAGCCGCCAACTCCGCGAGATCGCCGCGCGGGAAGACACCACCGTGCAAGCCTTGCTGGCCGAAGCGATGAACATGCTCTTTGTGGCGCGGGGTCTGCCTGAGATAGCGGAACGGTAAGGGCAAGCACGGGATTCGAGAAGGGCAGGGAACGACGGGAGAGTGTTTGAATGGAGAAACTCAGCGATGTGCTGCTCCGCTTTCAAACTAAGGTTGCAGCGGCGGAGGCGGCCCGAGCAGAGAACACTCAGGAGGAGCACCATTCTCGGGACAAGAGACGCACAACTTCCCGGCTACTGCCCGATCGCCACCCCAACCGCGATTTCTTCGTTGCCGACATTCTCGACTGGGCGCTCAAGGATGATAGGCATAGCATGGAACATCCGATGTTCAGCCTGTCCAAGAAGCCTGATCATCGGGTCCGTCACTACGAGCACAACGGCAATAGCGTCACGATCAAACCCGGCGCGGATGGTCTCGCAACGATCTGGGACAAAGACATCCTGATTTACGCCGTGAGCCAGCTCGTCGAAGGGATCAATCAGCATCGCGAACCAAATCGGGTACTTCGGTTGACCGCTTATGACCTGTTGGTGAGCACCAACAGGCACACCGGCGGCGGCGATTACGAGCAGCTTACTGACGCCCTCAGGAGGCTTTCGGGGACGCGCATTGAAACGAACATCGTTACGAACGGCGAGCGGATTCGGAACGGGTTCGGCCTGATCGACGAATGGCGGGTAATCGAAAAAAACCCGGCTAACGGACGTATGGTGGCGATAGAACTAACGCTCTCACGCTGGCTCTACAACGCCGTGCTCGCCCACGAGGTTCTGACCCTGAATCGCGACTACTTTCGGTTGGGAGGGGCCCTGGAGCGTCGCCTTTACGAGCTCGCCCGCAAGCATTGCGGCCAGCAGGCCAAGTGGACCATCAGCATGGAGCTGCTTCACAAGAAGAGCGGGTCGAGCGACTTGCTGAAGCGCTTCCGGGCGGCGGTCAAGCGTCTGGTTTTAGCCGACAACCTGCCGGAGTATCGGATGCACTACGACGCGGAATCGGACCAAGTCATCTTCTACACGAAAGATGCCAAGAAGCTGGCCACGAGGCTCGCGCGGCATTGACTAGAATCGGGTTTTCAGCGACCAACTTTCGGGTTTTCAGCGACCTATTTATCGGGTTTTCAGCGACCGATGCTTCGGGTTTTCAGCGACCAGCCAATCAAAATCCCACTGATAATTCAAAGGATTTACGGCGCTTGGCGCACCCGTAACACACGCGCGCGATCTTAACAAACTTCTAACTCTTTAACAGCGCTACGCGCCACCGCCTCAATAGGGGCTTCGCCCCTAGCCGGCTCAAACCCACCCAAACCCGGCTTACCCCTTAAGGGGCGCCCTACGGGCGAACCACCCAATACAAATACCGCGCCGCCCGCTTCGCGGGCCGGATAAAGGGCCGCTTTGCGGCCCGGAGGACGGTTAAAAGGCAGGCCGGCCTGAGCGGTACGCCGGCGAGCGAGGACAATATATTCCGCCGACAGCTCGATGCCGACCCACCGGCGGCCGAGCCGTTCGGCCACCTCGCCGGTAGTTCCGGAGCCGAGAAACGGATCGAGCACCAAGTCGCCGTAACGGGAGGCGGCCAGGATGCAGAGCCTGGCGAGCTCGGTGGGGAAAGCCGCGTAATGGGCCTCCGGCGTCGGTTCGCTGGGAATATTCCAGACGTCGCGGCGGTTGCGCCGGCCGCCGATGTCGTTCCAGAAGGTCGCATTGCCGCGATTGCCCCAGAGTGGGCTGGGGCGGCGGCGCAGGCGGTTGGCGCTCGGGTGGTCGCTGAGCGCCGGTTCGGAGATCGCGGTGGCGTCATAAAAGTAGCGGCAGCGCTTGGTCAGGAGGAAAACGTGTTCGTGCGAACGGGTCGGGCGGTCGAGGACCGGCTCGGGCATTGGGTTGGGCTTGGCCCAGATCACGTCGGCGCGCAGATGCCAGCCGTCGGCTTGCAGGGCGAGCGCGACGCGCCAAGGGATGCCAATCAGGTCCTTGCGCTTGAGATTCGGCGCATCGGGACGCGCCAGGTCCGCGTCCACCGCGCTCGCGCGATTCGTGCTTTGTTTGCATCCGATCCGCGAGCCGTGGCTATTCCTACCAGCGACATTGTAGGAGTCGCCGAGGACGAGCCAGAGCACGCCGTCATCGCGGAGCACGCGGCGCACTTCGTGAAAGACCGCGACCAGGGCGGCGACGTATTGTTCTGGCGTTGTCTCGAGGCCAAGCTGGCGCGGTCCGCACTGATAATCCCGCAGTTGAAAATAGGGCGGGCTGGTGACCACGCACTGGACGGTGCTGTCGCGCAGTGGAATTCTTCGCGCATCGCCATGGACGATCATGAAAGTTCCTCCTGCCGTGCGCGCCCGGCTAGCGGGCGCTTTTTCCCGCCCCTTGCGGGGCGGCGCGGCGCTTGCGCCAAAACCCGGCGACAGATTTCGTGACGCGCCGGGGAGGTTTTTGCCCGGCGTGGCGCGAAATGTGCGCCGCAATCTGTTGGGCTCTCGCCGGTCTGGGCGAGAGGAGTGCGGCGGAGGAAGGAATCGAAGCGTGAGATGCCGGGAGTGCAGCGTGGGGATGCGGGGAACAAAGCAGTGAAGAGCTTCGGAGAGCTGATCGCGCGCCGGCGCAAGGAGCTGGGGCTGACCCAGACCGAGCTGGGCGCGCGGATCAAGGGGCGCAGCGGCAAGCCGGTGTCGCAGAAGCGGATTACCGACATCGAGCACGATCGCTTTGGCGTGCCGCGGGCGCCGGTGCTGAAGCAGCTGGCGCGCGCGCTGAAGCTCGACATTGAGGTGCTTTATTTCTGGGGCCGGCAAATTCCGCCTGACATTCGCGCCGAGGGCCTGCCGGAAGAGACGATCAGGGAGGCATGGCGCGCGTTTCGCGCGGTGATCAAGGGCAAGAATTTACGGCGGCGCGGTTGACCAGCGCAATACTGTGGTGTTAACGGTGTTCGCGTCATAAGTTTCGGCCCGCGCCGACCGACGCCGTGTGGGGTGACGGGCCGGGGGAGGCGTTAAGCCATGTTGAAGCTTTACGTGGGAGCGCGCCGGCGGGTGTTCGTGACGGGGACGGAGGCGGGCGACTATCAGTTGTGCGCCAACGGCGCGGCGGCGAGCCCCGCGCGGTTGGTGTTTGCGATCCTGGCCGACCATCTGGGCGACCGCGAGCGGGCGCTGATGGCGCGCGGACGTATCGAGCGGATCTTCGGCGCGCGCCTAACCGCGCCATTCTGGACCGTGAGCGAAAGCGAGCTTGCCCAGGCGCTGGCGCGCGCGGACGAAGCGGGCAAGTAGCGACGCGCGGCCACTAATTATTTTCTGGGCGGGCTTGACATCCGCCATTCTTTCGGAGTAACACTCATTACCGTTAATCCTATATACCTCATGGCTGGGAGGCGCGGGCGGATGAAGCAGGCGGCGGCGGAGCGAAGCGGGGAGTGGCGGGCAGAGGCGGTGCCGGCGGAGGTGGACCTGTCGCAATCGAGCGTGGAGCGGGCGCGGTACGCGCTTAAGTTGTTGCGGGCGGCGGCGGTTGCGGCGCGCCGCGGCCCGGCGCCGGAGGCGGTGGGCTGGGCGGGCCGGAGCGATTAGCGTTCTCTGACAAGGGGAGGAGGAGAACCATGGGGTGGACACGGCGCGGATGGTCAGATGGCTGGGGGAGGGCGGAGTCACGGACGATTTCGCAAGCATGATCCGGGCCCGGCGCAAGGAGCTGGGGCTGACCCAGAAGCAGGTGTGCGGGCAAATCCGGACCGAGGAGGGCAGGGCGATCGGCCAGACCTATCTGGCGGAGATCGAACGCGGGCACCATCCCAATCCGCGCCCGCACCTGATCGAGGAGTTCGCGCGTGCGCTGGAGATCGATCGCGACGTGCTGTATCTAGCGGCGCGCCAGGTGCCGCCGGAAGTCGCCGAGGAGCTGCGGCGGCTGACGCCGGAGCAGCGGGCGGCGGCCTGGCGCGTGTTCAAGCGCGCGGTTATGCAGGACGACGAGGAGCGTAAGGCGCGCGCGGCGCATGACCGGGGCAAGGGCCGGCGCACGGCTTCAAGAAAGGGCGGCGGGGAATGACGGCGCGAGGGCAGGGCGATGGCGGCGGATCCATATGTGCAGGGCTGGCGGGAGTGGGATGAACGTTACGCCGATCTGGTGATTGGCAAGCGCAACTGGCAGATCGCGGCGGGCGGGTTGCTGGTCTTAGGCCTGATTCTGGCCGGCGGCATGGTCTGGCTGGCGAGCCGCAGCAGATACGTTCCGTACGTCGTCGAGGTCGACAAGCTGGGCTACGCGCTGACGGTTTCGCAGCCGCTTCAACCTGCGGCGGAGCCGGCGACGGTGGAGCGGATAGAGCGCCATGAGGTGGCGGCGTTCATCCGCGAGGCGCGCTCGGTGTCGAGCGACCCGCAGGTCGAGCAATACATGCTCGACTCACTGCTGGCGCACACGCGCGGCGCGGCCGATCATTTCCTGGACGCGTACTACCATTCCGACGACGCCGCGCATAATCCGTTCGAGATTGGGCAGAAGCAGACGGTCTCAGTGCAGATCGATTCGATCCTGAAGCTCTCGGCGGAGAGCTACGAGGTACGCTGGACCGAAACGCGGCGCGACTTGAACGGCGCGGTGGCGGGCGCGCCGACTCATTGGGAGGCGCAACTCCAAACCGAGATCGTGCCGCCACGCGACGGCGCGGCGATCCTAAGCAATCCGCTGGGGTTTTACGTGACCAACATCACCTGGACCGAGGAGCAAGGTTAGGGCGGCGAATGAGGTAAGGGAGGAGAGGGCGATGAAGCGGGTGGTGGTTGCGGTTGGGTTGGCGCTGTTGATGGGAGGGTGTGCGGCGCAAGTGCCGCCCGCGCCGCCGCTTAAGCTCGCGGTGGAGGCGCCGGCGCCGCAGCCTGACGCCCCGCCGCCACCGACTGCGGCGCAGATACTTGCGGCGCAGCCGGCGCAGGTCCGGGACGCAATCAAGGAGCATGACAAGAACGGCAAGTGGCCGGTCTACCGGACGCCAGGCTACGTGCTCTATCCCTACGCTGAGGGGCCGCAGCCGGTGGTTGATTGCGCGCCGCTGCGCACCACCGACATCCAGCTTGAGCCGGGCGAGACCATCACCGACGTGGCGATGGGCGACACCGAGCGCTGGATGGCGACGCCGGCGTCGTCGGGCGATCCGCGCAATCCGGTGCCGCACCTGGCGGTGAAGCCGCAGGCGCCCGGCATTGAGACCAACCTGACCATCTACACGACGAAGCACATCTATCACCTGCTGCTGCGCTCGCGCGGCCGGGCCATGCAGGAGGTCGAGTTCTATTACCCGGGCGAGGTGCTGGCGGCGATGAAAGACGCCGGCGCCGCGGCGGCGAAGGCAAAGGAGAAAGCGGCGATCGATCCGCCCGGCAATGACGCCAGCGGGCGCGTGATCAGGGTCGCGGTCAATCCGGCGCAGCTCGATTTCGCGTACAACGTCTCTGGTCCGAACGTGCCGTGGAAGCCGGTGAGGGCGTTCGACGACAACGCGCACGTCTACCTGCAGATGCCGCCGGGAATGAAGGCAAGCGAAGCGCCGGCCCTTCTCATCGCCGCGGAGGGCGGTGCGCAGATGGTCAACTACCGGGTCGAGGGCAACTACTACGTCGTCGACCGGCTGTTCAACCAGGCCGTGCTGGTGTCGGGCGTCGGCCGCAAGCAGGACCGTGTCACGGTCACGTATGCGGGTGGGGCGAGGTGAGGTCAATGGCTGCCGAGCAGGATGACAAACGGCAAGCAGTGAACCCGGACGAGGCAGGCGACCTCGAGCATCCGGGCGGGGGCAGATTTAATCGACTGCTGTTGGTGGTTGTCGTCGGGATAGCGGCGATCGCCGGCGTGGCCGGCGTCGAAGGCATTCGTTCGGCGGGCGTAACAGCGCAAGCAACCAGCAAACAGGTGTCGGACGACGGCACGGACGCGGCGCGCGACAAGGCGGAGGTCGAGGACCTCGCCGCCCGCGGGAGGCGGCCCGCAGCTGCGCCGGGTCCGGCAATGCCCGCGCCGGTAGTTACGCTTCCGACCAGGCAAATCCCGGTCCAGCGCACGCCGAGGACCCCGAGCCGCTACGCGCAGTGGGCCGAGGAGAAATACATGAAGGCGCTCGAAGCGCCTGAGATGGTCGCGGCGTTTCACAGCGGCGCGACGCTGGAGATCGCGCGGTCGCAGGCAGGGCAGGGCGGTAATGCCGCCACGGACGGGTCGAGCGATCCGACGGTGCGGCTCCATCCGCCGGCATCGCCGTACACGGTGATGGCGGGGAGCGTGATTCCGGCGCTGCTGATTAGCGGCATCAACACCGATCTGCCCGGCGGTCCGGTGCTGGCGCAGGTGAGCGAGAACGTCTTCGACAGCGCCACGGGCAAGACCCTGCTCATTCCGCAAGGGAGCCGGCTCATCGGCGCCTACCGGAGCGCCGAGGGCTATGGCGGAGCTTACGGTCAGGACCGCGTCGAGATCGCGTGGCAGCGGCTGATTTTTCCAAACACCGCGAGCATGGATTTGCCGCAGATGCCGGGTGCGGACCAGGCCGGCTACGCGGGTTTCACCGACGAGGTTAATCACCACTATCTGGCGACCTTCGGAACGGCGGCGGTGATGAGCCTGATCAGCGCCGGGCAGATGGTTGGGCAGATGGCGGCGTTCGGGGGCGGCGGAGTGTACGGGCCGCACGGCTACTACCAGCCGAACCAGTGGGCGATGGGGGGCGGAGTGGG
>Ga0080006_1118373_pt1 | contig 12764 bp, 10 predicted proteins | sample RS3BMetagenome_FD_69209 | JGI IMG/M metagenome (GOLD analysis project Ga0080006, IMG submission 69209) | Ferric oxide microbial mat and aquatic microbial communities from Rainbow Spring, Yellowstone National Park, USA - RS3B (SPADES... ...
CCCAATCAGGAAACACGCCGGTTATCGTACCGCCGGGTACCGCCGCAAACTGCTTCGCCAAACGCACCAGACGTTGCGTTCGACGCTTATCCCCCAACTGCGCCTTCCCGAAATGGGCCTTTGCCCATACCTGCCGATCCATCACCATTGTTTACCCATCCTTGGTAAAAATTACTATTATCGGCTATTCCTTCTAAAAACATGTGGGTAATGTTAAGCCCTATAACATGTCAACGGCATCGCTTGATTCTGGATTCTCAAGCGACGCCGCACGGCGCTTTCCGAATTTTTGATCTTTGATCTTTGATCTTTGATCTTTGAAGCCGGGAACCGGCGCTGTTTGAAAAGTGAATAATACGCCACCAGTATGAAACTGGAAGATGGATGAAGTTGGAAGATAGAAGCCAATGAAGGATACGGTCCTAATTGGAATCGATATCCCCGCACGCATCCACCTATAGCATTCGCAGCAGCCCTGCGCCTCCGAAAATATTGATCAGTGATCAGTGATCAGTGGCCTTTTTTTGAGCGAACCATGACCCGCTCTCGGCGGAGATTCTCCGCGCTGTGCTGCAGCATGAATGCCGTAGTCCAGATGCGATTTGAAATAGCGTATCGGGATTGTTCGTTGCAGTGAACCGCCCGCGCCCCCGCTCTACTCTCTACCTTCTATTTTCTCCGTTCTGTGGCGGCAGCCGCCGCCCCCCCCCCTTGAAATTCGCAACGAACATTGATCGTTGTTCGTTGCCAAAAACAACCCGTCACCTGTAACCTAAATCCTCGGCGGCGACAGCCGCTCGCCCTGGCCATCTGCTGGAAATTCCCGCCTTTTTGCTTCGGCTGGCTCCTGCGATTAAAATGCTTGGTTCTGTATCAGTTATGAACAGGCGGTTCGGTTATGAGCAAAACGGTGTGGATGGATGGTCGGCTGGTTCCCATGGAACAGGCGGCGGTGAGTGTCTTTGACCATGGGCTGCTTTATGGGGATGGCGTATTTGAGGGTCTGCGACAATACAATGGACGCGTTTTCCGTCTGGCCGATCATCTTAAGCGGCTTTATAACTCGGCTAAAGCCATTCGCCTGGAAATTCCGCTTTCACAGCATGATATGGGTGAAGCGGTGGCCGCCACGCTCCAGGCCAACAAACTTACTGATTCCTATATTCGGCTGCTGGTAACACGCGGAATCGGGGCACTGGGCATATCACCGGCCACGTGCAGCAAGCCTTCTATTTTTATCATTGCCGATTCCATCAAGATGTATTCCGAGGAAACCTACCGCAACGGCATGGCCATTATTACCGCCAGCACCCCGCGCATCGCCGCCGCCGCATTATCACCTAAAATTAAAAGCCTGAATTATCTCAATAACATCATGGCCAAATGGGAAGCTATCGACGCCGGTGTGCCCGAGGCGGTCATGCTCAACCCGATGGGATTTATCTGCGAATGCACCGCGGATAATATTTTTATTGTCCGGGACGGCCACTTGCTGACACCCGCGGAAGAAAGCGGCATACTGCTGGGCATCACGCGGGAAGTGGTGCTCGAACTCGCCGTGGCCGCGGGCATTCCAACGCGGCAATCCAATCTGACCCGCTATGATTTATATACTGCCGATGAATGCTTCCTCACCGGTACCGGTGCGGAAGTCGTACCGGTTACCAGTGTGGACAAACGCATGATCGGCGATGGCAAAGTCGGACCGATCACCCGACAACTTACCAGCACGTTTCATCATTACGCGCGCAATAGTGGAAATACGGCAGCTCATTCAGCCATTGCCGCGCGGGAAAAGCTGCCCACCGGCGTATGAACGTGCGGGTCTGCCACTTTTGTGGCGGCGGCCTAAACGAACTGTTTGGGGCGTAAGCGCGAATCTGAAATAGTGTCGCGAACGACCAAAAGCGGCTGAGGATCCCGATAGCAATCGGGACGCTCCCAGGAATATCCTTCGTCCGCCAGAAAAATTGGCAGACCCTGAACGTGCCGAGTTTTCCCGTCCGGTTTTAATCCGGCATGAAGTTCATTACAATACGCATAGATGGATTTTGTTGAGTCCGCCATGTGGTCATTTGATCGGACGAAAAGCTATGCCGATTTCACTGGAAATTATGCCGTTGGATCCGGTGGTTCCCCCGCCACCGCCACCCAAAACAATGGTTGTACGTTATGGCTACCTGAAGCTGATCGGTGAATTTCAAAGTGAGGTCAAGGAGAAGGTGGGTTGCGGATCACGCATGGTGGTGCGCACGAACCGGGGCGTGGAGATGGCGGAGATGCTGACAACGGTATGCGGTAACGGCGGTTGCAACAAATCCATCACGCGCGACAGACTTCTGGATTACATTGATCAATCCGGCGGCAAAGATTTTCCATTTTCTGACAGTGGCCGGGTTTTGCGCGTAGCCACAGCGCAAGATATGGCCGAGCAGCAGCGACTCGACAGTCAGCGAGGTGAATACCTGAAAATTTCCCGCAGCATGGTGGAAGTACACCGCGTGCCGATGAAAATAGTGGATGTGGAATTTCTGCTGGGCGGCGAAAAGGTCATTTTTTACTTTATCAGTGAGCATCGGGTGGACTTCCGGTCTCTGGTGCGGGATATGGCGCATCAGCTTCATGCGCGCATTGATCTGCGGCAGGTTGGCGCACGCGATGAGGCCCGACTCGTGGCGGATTATGAAAAGTGCGGCCAGCACTGTTGCTGCAAGCAATTCCTCAAAGTGCTTACACCTATTTCCATGCGCGCCGCTAAAGTGCAGAAAGCCACGTTGGATCCCGCGAAAATCAGTGGCCGCTGTGGACGATTAATGTGTTGCCTGCGTTACGAAGATGAAACCTATGAAGATTTGCGCAAACGTTTGCCACGGAAACATTCGCGCGTTCGCACCGCTGATGGAGAAGCATGGGTTCTCGACGGACAAATTCTTACCCAATTGGTGTTGCTGGAATATGACAACGGTAATCAGGCGGCGGTACCGATGGAAAGTATTGAGGCTTTTGATCTCGCCAAGCCCCTGAATTCCAGCGGGCGGGCGATGCAATTTCCCGGTGATGGACAGGATGCCGCCCCGGAATTGCCGCGTCGCAGCCCGGAAAACCGCAAGCCACCGGACCAGGGACCCAATCGCCCTGTTGCCAGGCAACAAAATAACACTCCGCAAAGCCAACCCCGTCGAGACCTGCGGAACTCCGGCGGTCCGCCGCAGCGCAACAATGCCAACAACGGTGCCGGCGGCAACGGCAAAAATCGTGGCAATCGCGGCCCCCAGCAATCCCAGCAGCGCCCGGGACAAAATCGACCGCCGCGCGATGGTCCATCCGCCAATGCCAATCCGCAGACACCCAAACCGCCGTTGATCGAGCCGTGAGCATTGCCTATCATCGCGCCGGGGCACCGCCGGAAGCGCGGTGAATTCAATTGTAAAGAAGAAGTGCAAGGAGCAAATCCATGGCCAAGTGGCTTGTGAAAACCGAACCCGATGATTACAGCTTTGATGATCTGGTGCATGACGGTAAAACCATCTGGAACGGCGTAAATAACAATCTGGCGCTGAAATATCTGCGTCAAATAAAAAAGAACGACAGCCTGATGATTTATCATACCGGGGCGGAAAAGGCCATCGTAGGATTGGCCACGGCCGTGTCCGATGCGTACGCCGACCCGGCTGGCAGCAGCGACAAACAGGCGGTAGTGGATATCAGGGCCGGGGCAAAACTCAGCTCTGCGGTCACGCTGGCCGCCGTGAAGGCGCAACCGCGCCTGGCACAGTGGGAACTGCCACGATTGGGGCGGCTGTCGGTTATGCCGGTGCCGGAGGAATATTGGAAAATTGTTTTAGCAATGGCGGAATCTACCAAGTAACGGCATTGCATGTGTCAGCGGAGTGACAATGCGTCAAGTCGAGGAAGAAAAATCCTGGGTGCTATCCGCAGCGATGGTGATGATACCCATTGTGCTGGTGATCCTGGCCCTTTGGCTGTGGCCCGTTATGCGCACGGTATACAGCCTGCCGGATTCTGCGGTTGCGACGTATCAAAAGGCGTTCAATCATGCGGTACCTCCGGGCACTGGCCGCATAACGCGAACCGCCATTATCGAGCAGGCCCTGGCCCATGATTTGGGGCAATTAAGTAATGATGCGGTGCTGCCGGGCCGGCAGGATTCGGCTGGATTGCTTGCTGTGCTGCGGTATAACGCGAGGCTGGGGCGATGGGCGGCGGCGGTGATGACGTTTCCGCGCAATCAGCGCGCGGCCATGTTCAATTGGGGCTTGCAGGATGCGCATTTATCTCTGGTAAATCAGGCCTTTTCACGATGGTCTATCCATCGCGTTGCGGCCATAAGCTCTCTGACGACTTTGCCCGGACCATTTGCCGATGCCATCCTGGAGCGCTTGCTGAATGATCGCATTTTTTGGGTACGGTTTTCGGTCATGGCGGCACTGTTTCAACGCCGACCAACGTCCGCGGAAGTGGCGATTCTCCGGCGATGGGCGACAGAAAGACATCTGAAGGGGATTGCAAATCACCGCCAATGGAAATTGTTTTTATTTGGTCGTGAGGCGGTCCATTCCGTGCCGGCACTATATCGAATGAACCGGCAAACCGATTGGACCGATACGCGCAGATTTGCCGTGGCGTTACTGGCGCATTGGAAGCCCACAGCAACCGCTCCAGCCAAGGCGGAAAATGCCGCGCAGATAAACAAACGCATCGTCCCGTCCACTGCGGCGGCACCGGTGCACCACGAAAGCTCCAAAGCCAATATGACGGCACTACGCGCCGGGATGCGGGGTTTTTCCCGGGCTATGGCCAATCTGGAAAGCCATCACGCTTCGGCAAAACCGGTGAAAGCCGCACTGGCGGCACAGTACCGCACGCTGATTGCGGTGATGTCGGCCATGCCGTGGCAGAAACAATTGTTGCAGATCATGAATTTTAACGCGGCGATGTCGCGCTGGATTTACCTTATTGCACAGCTTCCGCCAAAACAAAGTCGAGCCATGTTTAACTGGGTCCGATTCCGCCGGCAGGATGTGGAACTCATTCGACTGACGATGTCACAGCGGCCGGCCCAGCGATTACGCGCTGTGGTTATTGCGCCAAAATTGCACGGCGCGGAACGCGTTTGGCTGGTGCACCGATTGCTGACGGATCAGCGCGTAACAGTGGAACTCTCCATTCTGCACGAATTATGGAATATGCCACCCTCGCCTGGGTTGAAGAAAATGCTCCTGGACTGGACCAACATCGAACCGCTGCCCAAGGGTCGTCAGCCGCACCGCATAACAATTAACGGTAAGCAGTATGTGGTCAATCGTACCGTCGCATTGAAGCGCTTTCGCCAAGCCCGGCAAATCGGAGCCAAGGTGCTGCAACGGTGGAACAAATAGAGTACAGCTCAGACGACATGGACCTTTCGGCCCCGGACGGTAAAACGCACAGCGGCGGTAAATACCAACACCATTGTGACCAGCACGAGCACGGCAGTCCATGCCTGATGCCGCCAGGACAGTTCCGCGGATTGGGAGTATTGGAATAAAGGCATATCTACAACCGTGCGCGACGCCCGGGTCATGCCGGTCGATAGCGCAGGTGCATGATCGACCGCGCGATAATATTGACGATCAGGATGGAAATAAGGAGGACGAAACCGGCGGCCCACGCTTGTCTATGCCAATCCGCATACGGGCCGGTCGCATACTCAAAAATGACCAGGGGAACCGCAGCGGTTGGCCGCGTGATCGAATGGCTCCAAAACTCGTTCCCAAAGCTCGTAAAAAGCAACGGTGCGGTTTCGCCGGCGACGCGAGCCAGATCGAGCATTATTCCACCCACAATGCCATGAATGGCGGCCGGTATTACGACGGTCACGGTGGTCCGCCACTTCGACGCTCCCAGAGCCAAGGAAGCCTCTCGGAGCGAGTTGGGCACAGATCGCAGAAATTCTTCCGTGGTGCGCAGTGCAATTGGAATCATCATGATTCCCAATGCAACGCCGCCGGCCAGCGCCGAGAAGTGCTTCATCGGGACGACCACAACTGTGTAAGCGAAAATTCCCACCACAATTGAGGGCACGCCGTTAAGTAGATCTGTGGCATACCGGACCAGAAATGGGAATTTTTTGCCGCCGTACTCCGCGAGATAGATGGCACCCAAGAAGCCAATTGGCACGCCTAAAGCCGTGGCCATCAGGAGCAGTTCTCCACTGCCCACCAGCGCGTTGGCCACGCCGCCGCCGTGCATCCCGGGAGGGACGGGAATTTTGGTGAAGAAGTCCCAGTTCAGGCTGTGCGCCCCTTTCCACAGAAGGTATCCCAAGATGATAACCAGCGCTCCAAGGACGATCGCGAAACACGCGCCAGCTGCGGCGAAAATGGTGTAGTTAACGATTTTGCGAAGTAGTCGCGTTTTCGGAATTAGGCGAAGGGCCCAGATGGCCAGTCCTGCCAGCACGACCACAAGTGCGGTGGGCCACAGAGCTGCAAATCCCGACGGCGATCCGGTTGCCACGGCGGCAAGGATATTAAGATTCATACCCATTTCCTCCGGTTGAAAATATCAGCAGCCGGGCGACCCCGTTGATGATGAACGTTACTCCGAATAGTACAAGCCCCAGCTCGATTAGGGCGCCGATATACATCCTTCCTATAGCCTCGGTGAATTCGTTGGCGATCGCAGCAGCGATGGAATAACCGGGTGAGAACAGTGAGGCGCGTATGGTGGGATCATTGCCAATGACCATCGTAACGGCCATCGTCTCGCCCAGCGCCCGGGCTAGCGCGAGAAAACCCGCCCCGAAAATTCCACGGCGAGCTATCGGGATCGCAACTTTCCAGACCGTTTCCCAATGCGTCGCCCCCAAAGCAAGCGATGCTTCGCGCTGTTCACGCGGCACGGCCAGAAGTACTTCCCGGGTTACGGAAACGATGAACGGGACGATCATTATGGCCAACACGATGCCGGCGGAAAATACGCTGACACCGTAGAAGGGGCCTTTGAATATCGGTAGAAAGCCGAGGGTGTGCTTCAGAGCCGGAACCACAGCGCTGCGTAATATTGGAATAAGCAGAAATATGCCAAGCAAGCCGTAGATCACGCTGGGTACTGCGGCGAGAAGTTCAATAAGGAATGCGAGGAATCCCGAAACCTTACGCGGGGCCATTTCGACTAGAAATATTGCAGCCCCTACTCCCAATGGAATCGCGATGACCAATGCGAATACGGAAGTGACGATAGTTCCGTAGATAAACGGCAGGGCACCGAAATGCTCGGAGACTGGATTCCATGTTTTGGTGAGCAGGAAGTGCCAGCCGAATTTGTGCCGTGACGGCGCGGAGAATACAAACAATTGCCAAGCTATCCAAATTGTGATGATGATAATAGATGCGGCGCTAAGCCAAGTAATGGATTTTAAGAGCCGATCTCCGAGGTGCAATCGACCAGAAGAGAACCTGGTGGGGTTACCCCCACCAGGTTCAGTGGTAACTGTTACTGTGGTTTTGGGATTCATTCCGGCATCCTGATTACTGAGCGACATGAATTCGCTTGATGGCGTTGAGCTCCATCTCGCGGACATTCTTGGGAAGCGGTGCGTAGTAGAGTGACGCATTCATCTTCTGGCCCTTGGTGAGCATCCAGTGCAGGAACTTGACCATCGCCTTTTCCTTCGCTGCATCGTGCCAGACAGTGGGTACGAGCATCCATGAAAAAGTAGAAATCGGATAGCAGTCAGGCCCTGACGCGTTGACGATCGAAACGCGGAAATCTTTGGGCATGTGCTTGGCTTTTTTAGCGGCATCCTTGGTCACCGTAGCTAAATTGGCGTGCAGAAACTTGCCGTCCTTATCCGCGACATAGCCGTAGGTGATGTGGTTGACGATCGCGTAGTTCAATTCGTCATATCCGATTGAATCCGGAGTCTGCTGAACGATCCCCGTGACACCCTCGCTTCCCTTGCCGCCGAGACCGACCGGCCAGTTGACTGAGGTCGCATAGCCAACCTGCTTGGCCCATTGTGGGCTGACCACCGAGAGGTAGTTCGTAAAGCAATAGGTGGTACCGCTCCCATCAGCGCGATGGACGACAACGATGTCAGCATCCGGAAGATTCACACCGGGGTTCAATCGGGTAATTTCGGGATTGTTCCAATGCGTTATCTTGCCAAGGTAGATATTGGCCAGCACTTTGCCGGTGAATTTCAGTGATGTCTTGACGCCGGGAATGTTAAAAATGGGCACTTCGCCGCCGATAACCACGGGCAAATGCAAAATGTAGCAGCCGCGTTTCTTCTCAAACCGTTTGATTTGGCCGTTGGTCATTGGCCCGTCCGACGCCCCGAAATCAACGGTACCCTGTGTGATCTGCTCAATTCCGCCGCCGGAACCGATTGATTGGTAATTGATTTGAACGTTCGGATGTTGCTGCTGATACACGTAGAACCATTTGGTGAAGATAGGATTGTCGAAAGTAGACCCCGCGCCGGTGAGAGTGAGGGCGTTGACCGTTGTGGCCATCCCGGTACAGACCAGTGCGGCGGCGATGGACGCCAGCAGACCGTTACGTAATGCCTTGAACATTTTCAAGTTCCTTTCTATTAAGTTCCTTTTTGCCGGCCGGAACTCCCGGACCTGTCGCAACGTCGAAACCCATATTCAACGATGAATATTAGAACCGCTCTGCGCTAACTGTGTGTTAAGGAGAGGCTAATGTTTGGTGTGAGTTGCAATGTAATTTGTTAAGACGTTTATCCAATACCTCGGACAGGCTCCTGCGCCGTAAATCAGCGCGAAGGGGCTTTCTTGGCAGATTTGTGGGACGAATCGATCATGTGTGCCGACGGGCGATCTTCACATGTTTGGCGTCAAGGTTGGCCAGAGGTAAATCCGCGCAATGCTTATCCCTTAGCCGGAGTTTTGATCGGTTTTTTCACTGGACCCAAGGCAGCTTGGGCGGCGAGTTCCGTCGCCCAAGCGGATGCGTATTTATTTTTGTCCGCGTGTGCCAAAGCGGATAATTGTTTCGCCGCCGCAGCCAAAGCATCAGCCTTGTTGGACTTTTCCGCCACCGCCAGAATTCGCCAATAGGCTTCCATGCGCACAACCGCATGATCCGACCCCGTAGCGGCCAGAAGTGCGTGGGAAACATCCTGCGGAAATTGCGTCAGGGGTGCCCAGCGTGCCAGCCACGCCTGGGCATAATAATCATCGGGGGTCTCCATGATATTCATCAGCGATGCGGTAATTGTTTTTTTGAGCTTATTTAAGGCCTTGGTTTGATCCGTCGCTGAAGCACTCGGCGCACTGGAGCTTTCAATTCCTGGTAACATTGTCAGACTTCTGGCCAGCACACCCGCCGCCAGCATCTGCCGCCGCGCGGGAATGGAAGTCAGACTCTTGGCGAGGTCCATAAGCGATTGGGGATCACCGGCACAAAATCCATCGACGTTAAAGTATCCCGCATTAAGTTCCAAGCCCCCTAAACCAGGGACAATTGCCGATGACAGCGCCAGCGGATTGGTAATTACTTCCACCTGTCCGCCGAGAATTGAAATCGGATTGGTTAAAATCAGCTTTCGCAGTTCACCTTGATCCACGCGATAGCGCACAGTAATACCACCCTGCGGTTCCAGTCGCAGTACCGGTGGGTTATTGTCCACCGCATAAGCTCCCAGCGCGGAATTATTAACCCCCTGAATGCTCCCCGCGATGGCAACGGCAGTGGTAATGGCTGTATCCGGCCCGACGGCCAGCGTATATGGCGAGGTGTTGTAATAGTGCACGCGGATATACATTGGATCACCCGCGGTGATAAACCGGTTGGACCAGTCCGTGGTGACCAGTACGATTTTTCCCGGATGATCCACCGCATCAAGCATTAACTTGGGATAACCGGCAACCGTGGCACTGATGGCCGCATCACCCTTTGGCTGCGTAAGCGTAACGCCCAAATTAGAGGCCGCCTGCACCACATCAAGCGTGGGTAACGGCGGCAGGGAAGAATCCCAAAGTTTCTGGAGAACTTTTCCCGCCTGCGCGGCTTGATGGTTATCAGCTAAAATCCGCGCAACACCCAGCATCGCATACGGATCAGTGCCGGCCTTATTCAGATGCGTCAAAGCTGCGGCGTTATATCCTTGCCGCAGCAACTGCCAGCCGCGCAGACGATAATATTCCGGCGAGCCAGTTGGCAGCTTTTTACCCAGTTGAGCGACACGATGGGCGAGATCCGCGGGAAGTGTTGGATTGTAAAAGAGATCCAGCCACAGATCATCGGCCTGCAGCGATGTGTTTTTGGGATCGGCTTTGATGGCGGCAGCAAGGCGTTTGTGGATGCGTGCCAACAAGGCTCGAGAGGTCGGACCAGAAACAAACTTCCCGCCCGTCCGATGGGTCAGCGCGATCATCAACACCGGTGTGGAGGGGTGCTTCAAGTCCAGCAATTCACCCATATAGGCCTGATATTGGTCATTTTTCCCCGCAATGGCCCAATAGGCGGCAAGATTGGCCGCCAGAACGGGGGATATGCTCATCCGGCCCTGCTGATATTGTCGAATCGCGGCGTTGGCCCAAGTGGCAGCCTGTTTATAATCATGGGCATCAGCAAGAATATCCGCTATTGCCGCGAGCGCATCAGGCTGAAATGGATCCGCCCGCAAAGCGTGTATCAATACATAAAGCCTTTGTGATACCGGTGCATCTTCCGCAGCCAAGGTTCGAGCAAGAGCCTGCCAAGCGGTTAAATTCGCGGCGTTGAGTTTAACGGCACGAATGTACATATTCGCAGCGGAATCTTTACGTCCCTGCGCTTCAAGCAGTCCGCCAATGCGCTGCGCCATGGCGCTGCGCACCTGATCATTAAATGTTTTTTGCTCCATTACCGTGCGGTATACGGCAATGCGCGCCGCGACGGTTTGCCGCCTTGCGGCGATGGCATCAAAGAGCTGAACCTGCGCGGTGATATCATCAGGCTTGAGATTAACCAATTTCTGCAATGCCTGCGCCCGGAGCTGATGATTTCCATTGGCTTGGGCGGCTTCAGCTAAAAGCCGCAGGGCCGTTGCGGACTGCCCGTCAACGCTCTGCGCTTCTTCCAGCAGGGTCAGCGCTTGCTTGGCGGCAATATTTGCCGGCAAATCAAGATTGCGGCTGACTGTCCGCGCGTCGTCAATAAGTTGCCCGGCCATCAGATGTTGTGCTGATCCAGGACCTTGCGCATGAGCCATGCCCAAGGTGGTGGTTACTGCACAGGCCGCCAACATGACGGCTATTACTCTTCTCCGCATTTGATACATCATCATTGCAAGCCCTTTTTACCCAATTCATTTTACTTCATGGTACCCGGACGCATCGCGTGCGCCGAGTCTGGCGCAGAATGCCGTCCATTTCGGCTCTTCAGCGGGTACAACCCGTGACGAAAGTACCTGCGTTATATCGGTCAGATTCAATCCGGTCAATGCCGTAATTCGTTAATTTAGCGGAATTCTGGCACGCTGCAAGCCAGTTATCCCGGTGCAAAACAGCCAATGACAGGTCCAATAACACAATTGCAACGCCTAAATCCCCCGCTTCAACCTTGGGCAACCGTCGAAAATCGCCCTGAATTAATCCACTGCGGTTTTAACGCCGTGGCGCGGTGATCCTGAATATGACGCGCACTGGCCATTGCAACATTCCCCGGTCTATTGACGGCCAGCTATCGACGGGTATTTCCACGCACCATTACGCTTTTTTGAAACCGAAGGAAAGCGGCGTGGCACTAATCCAGTGTGATGCGGTGCCTTGCGGCATTTTTGGCATCCGCCTGATTTGGGGGCCGCGGAACCTGAGATCAGGGGGAAATAGTAAGCCAACCATGAGGCCGCGCACACAACCTCGGCACGGCAAACCGGACGGTCCGGATTGTCAGCCTGCGGTTCAGTGAGCCAACAAAAGGAGTCTGCTGATGCGACGTTTAAGTTTGGAATTTTGTGGAATTGTACTGGCGGGAATCATGGCTTTGGCATTGCCATGTATTGCAACGGCCCGGGATGGCTCAACCGCCGGTAAAACCGGCTCAATTACCGGCAAAGTGGTTGACGCCAGTGGCAATCCTGTAAGCGGAGCCATCGTGCGCGTCATGCGGCTGCCCAAAGGCGTCAACCTGCCGTCCGGTGGCGGCCCCGGCGGAGGTCCAGGCGGACCGGGGGGCGGTCCTGGTGGACCTCCGGGATTTGGTGGGCCACCTCCCGGCGGACCAAACGGGCATGGACCACATGGCCATATCAAGGTTAAGCCCGGCCAGTCGGTTTGGATTAAACATACGATGGTCATGGGAGTTACCAAGACTCAAGCCGACGGCACCTTCGTGCTCAATAACGCGCCCGTGGGCCGCTACGGAGTCATGGCGATGAAACGCCACAAAGGCTTTGGCCACGTCAATAAACCAGTTGTGGTTAAATCTGGCGGCACGGCGGACGCCGGTACAATTACCTTGAAAAAGCCGCGGCACCGCCCGGGCGGGCATCGAGGGCCTGGTGGGCCGCGTGGCCCCGGTGGCCCCGGTGGTCCGGGCGGACCGGGCGGACCCAATGGCCCTGGCGGGCCGCCGCCAGGACAATAATGTGATAGCGCAACAATCGGCCTCGCTGATCTTTCATCGGATGTTCCACCAAAATGTGCCGGGCTGCGCCACGATAATGCGCAATAAAATCAACGTGTTTTGCGTCTTGCCTGCAGCTTCTTTCTCGTGGCTACTTGGACGCCACGGCGCGGAAGCGC
>Ga0080006_1137099_pt1 | contig 12764 bp, 9 predicted proteins | sample RS3BMetagenome_FD_69209 | JGI IMG/M metagenome (GOLD analysis project Ga0080006, IMG submission 69209) | Ferric oxide microbial mat and aquatic microbial communities from Rainbow Spring, Yellowstone National Park, USA - RS3B (SPADES... ...
CTAGGTCATACGGTCGATGTTTTACGCGAGCCGCCGCCTGAGACCGGATTGGAGTGGGCGCGCTTCTTTTTCTTGCGTCGGCGGGTGCTGCTGCGCGATTGGATTGAGAAGTATAGGGCGCAGTTCAACCGCACCTTCCTGGCTGCGCTTGAGATGGCTGACCGGCTTGGCTGGGAGGAGGTCGTCGCCGCCGAGCGCAAGCGCAACGAGCTCAATGAGTGGCTGCAGAAGGTCTTTGCTCGCTACGACCTCTTGTTGACTCCCACTCTACCGGCGGAAGCGTTCGCCGCTGAAGGCCCGGAGGTCTCGACCGCAGGGCGGTCGATTGAAGAGGTGATGGCGCAGTCGTTATCCAAAATCGTCTTCACTTACCCGTTTAACTTCAGCGGTCATCCCGCCGCCTCACTAAGGGCTGGATTCACTGACAGCGGGATGCCGTGCGGACTACAAATTGTAGCCGAGCGCCATCGTGAAGACCTGGTGCTCCAGGCGGCGTATGCCTACGAACAAGTGCGGCCCTGGAACGAGCAGTGGCCTCCGCTTTAAAAGGCGCGAAGGCGCCGCTTGCGCGATCGTGCTCGAAGAGGCGGGGTGCATGAGGTCAGCAGCGTGCCGGCTATGCGACTGTGCGCTCTAGTCGCTTCGGTAGGGGCTTAATTGCCAAGCAGCTCCTTGACCGCGTGGTCGATGAACCTCGCGTCCTGCGGGTTAATGCCTGGGCCGCCGGCGAAATGCCCCCATATCGAGTCGATCGGGCGCAATTCCGCGTTCGGCATGTGCCGAACTTCGTACGCGCTGTCTTCAGGAGGAAAGTACAAGTCAGTCCTGCCCGGCATAACGATCGCTTTGGCAGTGATCGCATTGAGCGCCTGCTCGAAATTGCCCGTGTACATCGGGTTAGCACTGATGTCGCCGTTCTGCCATGTCCAGAGCATCGCCAGTAGGTTATTCGGGTCGCGGTTTAGAAAGAATCCTTCCCAAAACGCCACGAGGAAGTCTTCAAGCGAAGAGTATCCGAGCTTCAGATCGAGCCTCTCACGATAGAACGCTTGCGAGAAGCCCCACCCGGCGTAAACCCGCGCCATGGCGCGCAGCCCCTTGTGCGGCGGCTTTTCGTACCATCCGTTCTGGAACGCGTCGTCGGCGGTCAAGGCCGCTTTGACTCCTTGGCGATGGGATGAGGAAGGCCGGCCCGAGCGTGTTCTCAGCTAGCTTCCAACGATATTCCATCGCCCATTACCCACCATCGCAGGGTTGAAACCAGCGAGTCGTGGTGGGCTTGCGTAAAGCCCATCGATGCATGTCATCATAGATTCGCCGACGAGTTGATGATCGCGTGGTTATAGGATGATGGCTGGGCGCGAGCAGGCGTCAGAGGCGTCCGTTCGCTAGGCGACGATGCGCGGTCGCGGCGCAACTGTAGTATCGGGCAAAAGCTGTGAAGGATGCGAGTTTTTCACCTAAGGATTCGCTCACGCAAGCGAGACCCGTGCTGTGCGTCGACATGGACGGAACACTGCTTGCAACCGACAGCGCGTGGGAGCTGTTTTTGTCGCTAGTCAAGCGCGCGCCGCTCAGCGCCTTGACCCTTACGTTGTGGCTTCTGCAGGGCCGGGCTGCATTCAAACACCGACTCGCGCAACTTTCCAACCTCGATGTGGCGCGCCTACCCTACCACGCCGAAGTTCTGGCGTTGCTGCGTCGTGAACACGCCCGTGGTCGGCGGCTGGTGCTGACCACTGGGGCCGATCAACTGGTGGCGCAGGCCGTCGCCTCTCACTTAGGGCTCTTTAGCGAGGTTTTAGCCAGCAACGGCACGCGTAATCTAAGCGGCCGAGAAAAGGCCGAAGCAATATGCCAGCGCTTTGGGCCCCGGGGCTTTGACTACATTGGCAACAGCTTTGCCGATCTGCACGTGTGGCGTAGGGCGGGTGAAGCCCTGGTGGTCGCGCCGTCGCCGGGACTGGTACGCATGGTTCAGCGCGTTGCTACGGTAACGCAAATCTTTCAGCCCGCAGACCAAAAGCGGCTGGCCCGAGTGCTGGCGACCGCGCGGCTTTATCAGTGGGTCAAGAATTTTTTGGTCTTTGTTCCGTTGATTTTGGCACATGACGTCAGCCAGTTCAGTCTATGGTTCAAAGCCGGAATCAGTTTCGTCAGCTTTTGTTTGTGCGCAAGTGCGGGATACGCGGTCAACGATCTTTTCGATCTAGACAGCGACCGTGCTCATCCGGTCAAACGCGACCGACCGCTAGCCGCGGCGCAGATCTCGATTCGGGTGGTGGGTTTGCTAGTGCTGCTCTTTGCTGCAACTGGGGTTGGGCTCGGCGCGGTTTTCTTGCCGTTGCGCTTCACAGAGCTGCTGATGCTTTATCTGGCGGGCACGGCGCTCTATTCGGCGTACCTCAAACGCCTAGTCTTGGTCGACGTTTTCGCGTTGGCTGGACTTTACACACTGCGCATTTTGGCCGGCGGAGCGGCCGTGAGTGTGGCAATCTCGCGATGGCTCGCGGCGTTTTCGATGTTTTTTTTCTTGAGTTTGGCTTTTGCCAAGCGATTTTCCGAGCTCCATACGGCGAACCTTAATCACCGTGGCGCAAATCTCGACCGCGGCTATCTCGCGACAGATCTGAGCTTTTTGCAAAGCGTTGGGGCGGCAAGCGGATATCTCGCTGTGCTGGTGATGGCGTTTTACGTTGACAGCCCCGAGGTGCGACGCCTGTACAGCCATCCGCAATGGCTTTGGCTGGTGTGCCCACTCTTGCTTTACTGGATAAGCCGACTGTGGCTTTTCGCGCAGCGCGGCGCGGTTAGCGAAGACCCCCTGGTCTTTGCGCTCAAAGACAAAATGAGCTATCTCGTCGCGCTGTGCCTCCTGGCTGTGATATGTTTGGCGCTTTAGTTCCTGTCCGAAAGGCCGAAGGTCGGATGAGGCTGGTTGGCCAGAGGCATAAACTGATTAACTATTGATTAACAACAGCTTCATCGCTTGGCGCCGAGGTGGCGAAATGGCAGACGCAGAGGACTCAAAATCCTCCGTGGGAAACCACGTGCGGGTTCAAGTCCCGCCCTCGGCACCAAAAGCTTTTCGAAAACCGGGCGTTTTCCCTTCGTGGATGCGGTCGAGCGCCTAGCGGTCTCGTATTTTCTAAGTTTTTGGTCAGAAATTTGCCACGCTGTAGCAGGCGCGCCCGCGATACGCGCCGACGGGCGCAGTTCTCTTGACTGCGGCGACGAGGCCGGTGATACGGATCGAAGGATTAATGGGTTGCGCAACGGCGTTAGGCATGCTGGGACTGCGAAAATGGCCGCTAGTGTTTGCTGCTGGACCGAGCCTGCGGGAGGATGGACCCGTCGGCGATAGACTCTGGTCGGTTTGGCTGCGCCGGCCGAAAGCGAAGGAGCCCCGCTCGCCGATACAAGACCGCGATGGGCTCGCCGATATGAAGAAATGTTTGCAACAGGAGGTTCTATGGGCATGTCTTCGGCTAACTTCGATCCGATCTTCTCGGCAGCCCCGCTCATCGTCTACATCGACTACAAGAGTCCGTACGCCTTCCTCGCCAAGGATCCGACGTACGCTCTTGCGGAAGAATTGGGAATAGAGATTGACTGGCGTCCGTTCACCCTCGATATACCTAGTTATCTGGGCTCCGCACGCCTTGACCAGCAGGGGCGCGTTGTCGAGAGCCAGCGCACCCCGCGCCAGTGGGCAAAAGTGAAATACGCCTACCGTGACGCGAGGCGTTACGCGTCGCTGCGCGGCCTGACAGTGCGTGGAACCACAAAGATTTGGGACTCTTCGCTCGCCGGTATTGGAATGCTTTGGGCCAAGGGCCAAGGTGAGGCTGTGCTGCGCGCCTACATCGACCTAGTGTACGAGCGCTTTTGGAAGCGCGAACTTGATATCGAAGACCCCGCTGTGATTGAAGGAGTGCTCAACGAAGCCGGCGCGCGCACGGCAGGCTTTCACGCCTACGTTCATGGCGAGGGCCGCGCACTGCACGATCGTATCCAGCAGGCAGCTTTTGACGCGGGGATCTTCGGCGTGCCGACGTACGTGGTTGAGGGAGAAATCTTCTTCGGCCGCGAGCATCTGCCGTACGTTCGGTGGTTGCTGACCGGACGACGAGGTGCGCCGCCGGACGTTGCCTACGAAGCTGCCAACCGCGCGCGTGACCTAACAGACGGTGCGATTCCCAACCTGCTGTCCGTCGCCATCGACTTCAACAGCCCTCAGGCCTACCTGGCGCTCGAGCCCACTCGCGCGGCCGCCGAGGAAGTCGGGGTCGCTATCGACTGGCAGCCCTTCCTAATGGCTGCGCGCAAGGCGCCTGCGGCACCGACTCCAGCGGATGACCGCGGCACGCGCCATCGGCGTGTTCGCGCCCAGTACCTTGAGCGCGAGGTTATGCGGTATGCAGCAGACCAAGGTCTTACGCTTCGCGGCTTGTACCGGCAAACTGATTCGACCCGCGCCGCGCTCGGACTGCTATGGGTGAAGCAGGAATGTCCGTCGCTTGCATGGGATTATGTCAAGCGCGTCTTCGACGCCCATTGGCAGGGGACGCTTGATATAGGTAACGAACGGACGGTTAGAACGTTACTCGGGGAGATCAACGCCCCGGTCTCCGGCTTCGAGGTATTCGCAACGGGACAAGGCCGCGCCGAGCTCGAAAAAATACAGTCGGAACTTAACGGGGCTGGCATTTTCGACGTGCCCGCGTACCGCGTGGCCGAGGAAGTTTTCATCGGCCGCCAGCATCTGCCGCTTATCCGTTGCCTGCTATCGAAGCGGTAAGTCAATCGTATACTTGAACTTTACTGGCGACGCGGTGCTTGCTTTCCCAGCTCAGGGTTTTTGTGCCCAGTCGCTGGTAGTATTTCCCGCGAACCTTCGACGTATCTTTGTGTATAGTAACGTTGGAGTGTTGCCTGCCTATCTCGGTCGCCGGCTCTACCACTACGGAGGGCGTGCTGTAAGCGGCGGCGTCCTAGCGCTCTATTACGGGTTCATGTGCGCGGTACATCGTAAAGCTGTCGCGCCCGTAAGTCAGAAATTCTTTGCCTCGGGCGGTTAGCAAGGTGTCTGGGCCGTCGTATCAGCTCTCAAGCACTAGCCGTCCCCGCTGTCGCACACCCGCATCTGGATGGCGATTCTTTCGTCGTCTTTCTCCATATGCAACGGTCGGACATGTCCGCGCAAGCCGGCGGCGAGCAGCTTGACCCGCGCCCACGTTGTTGGGCATCTTCTCCAGGTTGGGCAGCCACCACGACTTCACTCCGGCTTGCGTCGCTTGCTCCAGCACCGTGTCGCCAAAGGGCCTACCGATGAAGCCGAGGGTGGTGGAAATTAAGTGGCGGTAGGGATCGCGTACGCTCAGACATTGGTTGGCACCCAGGGCGCGGCTCGTTTGGCTGCGTCGGTGTCACCTGGCTCTATCAATTCGATCAAAGGGCCCACCGTCGGCTTTTTCATTTACGCTATTCTCTCGCCAGTCGGTATTTGCTCGCGCATTGTCTTTTTTCCGTTCGCTTCGACCACCGGTTTTGCTTTCGTCATCCGTGGCGCCGGGCCTTTGGATCGAACGCCTCAGCAAGCGTACGGCGCAAACCATCTGGGAGAAGTTTTGGTGGCCGTGGTTCGTATTAGAAGAGGCAGCGGATGGTTGCTAGACCGCCTTCATCTCGGTAACTTTAGGTGACGCGCCGGATACTACGGGGATAAGCCGCACCGATCGGCTCCAGCCGGTTCAAGCGCGTCATCGTCTAAAGTCCATGGGGGGTGCAATGAAAAAGGTGTCGAAGCTTGGGGCGAGTCGGCGTGAATTTCTCAAGAGCGCCGCGGCGACGGCCGCGTTTGCCGCAGTGGGCGGTCTCGCGCGCAGCGCGAGAGGCCAATCCAAAGAGGTGATCAAAATCGGGCAGCCGACCATTCTTTCCGGCCGCGTGGCTCGGCTTGGGGAATCTTCACGCAATGGGGCGCAGCTCGCGATAGACGGTTTCAACGCGGCAGGTGGCCTTAACGGCCGCATGCTGCAGCTTGTGACGCGAGATTCCAAGGGACGGCCGGATGAGGCCGCTCGCGTCGTGCGCGAGCTCATCAACACCGACAAATGTTCGATCATCCTTGATTCGGAAGCGTCGAGCGCGGCTTTCGCTGTTCAGGAGGTTATCCGTCAGACTGGCACTCTCTGTATGCACGCATGCTCCGAAACTACTTCGCTTACGGCGGACCCAAAAATCCGCGCCGCGAATGCCTTCCGTTGCGCGCGCCAAGACATACATGATTCGATCGCAGGGGGTCAATATGCGGCTCAATTCGTTAAGCAACAAGGGCTCAAGCGTTGGATGATCTGTTCGCCGGACTATGCGTATGGCCGCGATGTAAGCGCGCTCTTTTTTCACTTTCTCAAGCAAAACGCACCGTCGGTTGAGGTTGTCAGCGAGACTTGGCCGAAGCTGTTCGCGCCCGACTATACTGAAAACATTACGAAGATTTTGCAGGTCAAACCCCAAGCACTCTATTCCGCGCTCTACGGTGGTGATCTCGTGACGTTTATCGATCAGGGGAACCTGTACGGTCTGTTTGAGCAGCTAACGCTATTTGACCCCAACATGGCGGACTACACCACTCTTGAGGCGGTGAAGAAGCTGCCGAAGGGGATTCATTCTGGCGACCGCTACCTGTCGACCTTTCCGGCCACCAAGGCAAACGCTGACTGGGCGGCTGAATACCAGAAGAAATTCAACGTGCCTCCGATCAACTGGTCGTGGCAGAACTATGTCGGAATGACTTTCATCATTGAAGCGATGAAGAAAACCGGCAGTGTTGACAGCAAAACGCTTGCAGACGCAATCCGTGGAATGACAATCGATTCTCCCTTCGGCGCCGATGGCAAAATCACCATGCGCACCGAGGACCAGACGATTATCAACTACGCAATCGGCTGGGGAGTGATTATTCCGAATGCGCCCTATCTCGAAAATATCGAGCCAGCCAATTGGAATGTCATTCTGGAGCTGGAAAAGGACTGGAAGAAAAAGAAAGGGTACATTTGATAGCGGCTGCGCTTACGGGCGCCGCCTCTCGGCGCCATCGCGCTTCTGGCGTCTTGCAGGAGAAAGGGCGAGATGAACCTGCCGGCGTTGCTGGACTGCGTTAGTAGCTCCTCCTGCGTCGTTACGCAGGTGTCGACGGGCTTGATCATCGGCATGCTGCTTTTTCTCGTCGCGTCGGGTCTCACGCTTATTTTCGGCGTTCTGGGCGTGATCAATTTCACTCATGGGTCGTTCTACATGCTGGGCGCTTACTTCGCGCTCACCGCGTATCGTGTAAGCGGCAGCTATTTTGAAGCCGTGATTGTTCGCGCGCTGGGGGTCGCCGTGTTTGGCGTCGTGTTCGAGCGGCTGTTTATCAGTTCTGTCTACAACTCGAATGTGCTGATGCAGTTGCTGGTGTGCTACGCCTTTATTTTGATTCTTGACGACGTGGTCAAGATCGTCTGGGGGACCGACTTTCAAACGATGGGCATGCCTTCGACCTTTGCGCTGCCGCCGATACATCTGTTCGGCGGCTTCGTGCCGCCGTTTTACGTCTTTCTTACCGGGCTGACGGTGGCTGCGGCGGTCGGTCTCAGCGTTTTGGTTAACAAGACCCGTTTCGGCAAGCTGGTGCGGGCCGCCGCCGTCAATCGGCAAATGCTGGCCTGTCTCGGCGTTAACACAAGTCTGCTCTATGGCGCCGTGTTCGGACTCGGTTCGCTGCTGGCCGGAGCGGCGGGAGCGCTTGCTGCTCCGGTTCGATCTATGTCCCCTGAGATGGGATTTTCGATCCTAATCGAGTCCTTTATCGTCACCGTGATTGGCGGAATGGGTTCGATTATCGGCGCCTTTTTCGCGGCGGTTTTGGTTGGGATCATTCGCGCGGTCGGCAGTATCGGCTACCCCCTATTCACTGACGGGTTGATGTTCGCGTTCATGGCGCTGGTGCTGCTGGTTAAGCCCACCGGACTCTTCGGACGCAAGTTAGCTTGAGATGAACGGACGATCGGCGCTTGGCGAGGCGATAATGGCGCTGAGCGGATGTCTCGCCGTCATCGTTCTCGCGTTGGCGTTTAACAACCCGCAGTTCGCGGACTTTGTTTTGCGCTTAACGATCTTCGGATCGTATGCGCTTTCACTTAACTTACTGATCGGTTATACCGGGCTAGTTTCATTCGGCCACGCGATGTTCTTCGGATTCGGCGCGTACGCTTTCGGATTGTTGATGCAAACCGAGCGCGTCTCGATCCCGCTCGCGTTTGCGGCCTCGATTGCTGGAGCGGCGGTGCTCGCGGTAAGCATTGGCGCGCTATGCATCCGTCTTAAGGATATCTACTTTGGGATTCTCACTCTCGCGTTTCAGATGCTGTTGCATGCCGTGATCCTCAGTTGGGTTTCGGTGACAGGTGGAGACCAAGGGCTGCAAGGAGGCATACCGAGACCGCCCTTTTTTGGGGTGGACCTTAGCCATCCCAAGCAATTTTTTGTTCTCGCCTGCGTGATCTTCTTCGGTTTGGTCCTGCTCGTCCGCCAGATTGTGGAGTCGCCATTCGGGTATAGCTTGCGGATGGTCCGCGACAATCCGGAGCGCGCGTTGGCGCTCGGTCTGGCTGTGCAGCGATACAAGCTTGCCGCTTTTGTGATCTCGGGGACAATAGCCGCCAACGCCGGGATTATGATGAGCCTTTACGTTTCCGGAGCCTATCCCAACTTTGCCTACTGGACTTTATCGGGTGACGGAATTCTGATGATCATGCTGGGAGGGATGACGGTTTTTTTGGGTCCGATCGTCGGTGCGGGTATTTTTCTTTTGCTCAACGGGATCATCACGCGAACCACCGAATACTCCGGCCTTGTCATGGGGATCGTTCTTTTGAGCGTCGTTCTTGGGCTTCGGCGGGGCGTGCTGGACTTTGTCGTCGAGCGTTGTGGAAATTTGGGTCGTGCGGCGCTTTTCACACGACGGATAGAGTTATGAAGGGTCGTCTGACGATCAAGGGACTCACGAAACGGTTTGGCGGAGTGGTGGCGGCTGATAACGTTAACCTCGACTTTGAGCCCGGGTCGCTGACGGCAATCATAGGGCCCAACGGCGCCGGCAAGACGACGCTTTTCAACTTGATCGCGGGCCGGCTTACTCCAGACGCGGGCGAGGTCTGGTTGAACGGGGAGAACGTGGTTGGGCTTCCTGAGGTTGAGATTGTGCGCCGCGGGCTCTCGCGCGCGTTTCAAATCGCCAGCCTCTTTCCGCAATTCACCGCCGAGCAAGCAGTCGCCGCTGCCGTGCATGCCCGCGGGCGCCAGAGCCACTTTTTGTTGCGGCGCTTCCCGCTCCCTAGCGCCCGCGCCAGGGCTCGCGAGGTTCTCGAACTGGTCGGGCTCGAGGATAGGGCCGAACAGCTCTCTCAGCAGCTTTCGCATGGCGACCAAAAGTTGCTCGATATTGCCTTAGCGCTCGCGTCGGGGCCGACCGTGCTGCTACTCGACGAGCCCACGGCAGGAATGGGGCGAGAGGCGCGTTGGCAAATGATCGAAAAGGTTTACCAGCTGTGGAAGGAGCAGTCTCTGACGCTTATCTTTATCGAACACGACATAGATATCGTTTTTCAAATCGCGCAGTCGGTTCGCGTCCTGCACTACGGTAAGGTTCTGGCGGAAGGGTCGCCGCGCGAGGTCCGTGGCAACCCGGCAGTAATAGAAGCCTATCTCGGCGCCACTGGCGCGAGCGTCCCGGTATGAACCCCGCTCCTCAGCTTGAGTTGCGAGAGGTCGACGTCTCGTACGGCGCGAGCCAGATCCTGTTCGGCGTCAGCATCACGATCGAGAAAGGCGCTACGATGGCGCTGTTGGGACGAAATGGCGCCGGGAAGACAACGACGTTTAAAGCCATCGCCGGGCTTGTAGCGCCGAGCGCGGGCCGTATTCTGCTTAACGCAGGAGTTATCAACGGCTTGTCGCCCTATCGGATCGCGCGCGCGGGCGTCAGCTACGTGCCCGAGGACCGGCAGGTTTTTCCTGAACACACGGTTGAGGACAACCTGACCATCGCTAAGAAACCCGGACCGCACGGACAAGCGTACTGGAATTTGCAGCGGATTTATGAGGTGTTTCCGACGCTCTATTCGATAAGGCACCGCCCTGCTGGGCGCCTTTCGGGCGGCGAGCAACAGATGTTGGTGATCGCCCGCGCGCTCATGGGGAATCCGGAAATCGTTCTCTTGGACGAGCCATCCGAGGGTCTGGCGCCGATTATAGTCGCGCAGATCGCCCGGCTGCTGGTTCGGCTGCGCGATATGGGTGTGACGATCGTGCTCGCCGAGCAAAATCTGCATTTCTGCCAGACCGTGGCCACCCACGTGACGGTTATCGACAAGGGACAAATCGTCCTTTGCGACAAGGCGGAAAATCTGCAGCGCGACGCAGAAATTACCAGACGATACTTGGCCGTTTAGCTTCGGCTGCGGAACCTGGCAGCAGATTCGCCGCGCTTAGGTGTCCGTGGGTAGCGATGATGAGGTCCGCTCGCGATTTTTCCATTGCGCCGGCGATGGCTTGGCAGGGAATCGCGAAATGCGCTTCAAAGCGACATCTGACATGACGGTGTCGGACATGCCGCTTTGAGGCCTTAACTTTGTCGGCCGCTTTTTCGCCTTGCGGTTCCAGCGTTAACGGCAGGTTGAGAATAAGGCGCGTGTGTCCGACGAGCCCGACGATGCGGACCACGATGATCTCAGCAGGGTTTTAGGTTGGCGCAAAGTCCATCGCGCAATCAAGTGCCTCGATCGCGCGATCTGAAAAATCGGCTGGAACTCAAATGCGTTTTATAGGGATATCCCAGCTTTCTTTATCAGCCTGCGTGGTCTGACGACCTGGAACTATTTCGGCGGGCCGACCACTTTGATCAACGCTGGCCAGTATTCTTTGCCGTAGCCGCGTTCAATTGTTTCGCGCAACAATTGCGCAGCCAACTCGGCGCCGCGCAGATGCACCTTCGCTTCGGCGCCTAGTTCTAGGGCGTAGCCGATGTCCTTCAACGCGTACCCGGCCGAGAAGGCCTGCTCGGGGAATTTTTCCGGAATCATCGCTTTCATTCCATGATTGCGCAGGGCGAAGCTGTCGGCCGACCCTTTGGCCAGCGTCTCGAATAGGACGTCGCCTGCGATCCCCGCATGCTTTGCCAACACCAGCGCCTCGGCGAGGGCCACGCCGGTCTGGAACAGCACCATATTATTCACAATCTTTACGAACTGACCCGCACCGACATCGCCGCAATGCGTCACGTCGGTGGCGAAGCATCGCAGCAGCGGTTCGATTCGTCGAAAGACGATTTCGCTGGCGCCTACCATGACGCTGAGCGTGCCTTGTTCGGCCGCAGCGCGGGTGCGAGCTACGGGTGCGTCAGCGAAGTCGGCCTGCGCGGAGTTGAAGCGCCGCGCTAACTCGCGTGTAAGACTCACCGGCGAGGTCCCCAAATCGATAACCGTCTGGCCGGGCCGGGCCAGGGCTATGAGACCCTTTGCTTGGCAACAAATGGTGGCGACCTCCTTTCCGCTGGGCAACGACAGCATCACCACGTCCGCAAGCGTCGCGACCTCCTCGAGCGACGTGGCGATTCTAACGCCGTGCGCGCTTAGGCGTTCGAGCGGCTCCTGTCGCTGATCGTAGGCAATCACCGGGCTTGCGCACTTGCGTGCCAGGTTGCGGCACATCGGCTCGCCCATGACACCCAGACCGATGAACCCTATCCAACGCCCTTGCCCCATGGCGGCTGTCCTCCATGCGCATGCATTTCGTTAAGCTTCGACCAGTTAGTTACTTGTCGGCAAGACTCACCGTAGTTCAGAGGCAACTCCCGCGTGCCGCAGGCGCCCAAGGCTCGCGCCGCTCAATCAATGAGCGGACAACGTGAGGCGGTCGCGTCTCACCGTCCCGCTTCCGACGACAAACTTTCCAGACCCCAGTAGATGCTTTTGGCCAACTGATAGATGCGCATACCGTTCACACCCTTCTCGCGGCCGATTCCGCTCTGCTTGAATCCGCCAAAAGGAGTCGAGATGCTAAGCTGCTTGTATGTGTTGATCCAAACCGTGCCGGCCTCGATCGCGCGCGCTATTCGCCAGGCTTTTTGGTAATCGCCAGTCCAAATACCGCAAGCAAGCCCATAGACGGTGTCGTTAGCCTGAGCGATAAGATCTTCTTCGCTTTCGAAGGGTAGGACGCATAGTATCGGCCCGAAGATTTCCTCCTGGCAGACCGTGGCTCGGTTGCTGAGTCCGACGATGATCGTCGGCTGATAGAAGGCGCCCCATTTAAGCTCCTCGGCGATGGGACGAGCGCCGCCAATGATTATCTTCCCTCCCTCGTCGCGGGCGATAGCAACGTAGCGCTCGACTCGCTCCCGATGCGAGAAGGTAGCGAGCGGACCGACCGTCGAATCCGGCGCATCCGGCATACCAACCTTGAGCTCGCGAGTGCGCTCGACCAGGCGAGAGAGGATCTTATCGAGCACCGGCTTTTCGACAAACAAACGCGAGCCCGCCACGCATGATTGGCCCGCGGAAACAAAGATACCATCGATGATGCCCTCAATTGCTCGTTCAATGTTCGCGTCGGCGAACACGATATGGGGCGACTTACCGCCCAGTTCCAGGACCACTGGAATGAGCCGCTCGGCCGCGGCTTTGGCGACCTCGCGTCCGGCGCCTGTACCGCCGCGCAAA
>Ga0080006_1135164_pt1 | contig 12763 bp, 14 predicted proteins | sample RS3BMetagenome_FD_69209 | JGI IMG/M metagenome (GOLD analysis project Ga0080006, IMG submission 69209) | Ferric oxide microbial mat and aquatic microbial communities from Rainbow Spring, Yellowstone National Park, USA - RS3B (SPADES... ...
CGGGTGGAGCCTTGTCCCTTTTTATGTGCCACAGCGAATCTCCGTAATTTTTAACACGGTGAGTTCCTGCCGATGGCCCCGCTTGCGGCGGTAATTTTTGCGCCGCTTTTTCTTAAAAACGACAACTTTCGTACCGCGAGGTTGGGCCACCACCTTGGCGCGTACAAGCGCCCCCGCAACCGTTGGCCTACCTATCTGGCTTTGCTCCTCGCTGCCCACAGCTAGCACGTCGTCCAGGGCAACTTCAGCCCCAACGTCGGCAGCGATGCGCTCAACGGTAAGCTGAGCGCCCACCTCCACACGGTATTGTTTGCCGCCTGTCCTTACGATCGCAAACATGACCAATCCACTGGAACCTACAGCACGCTAACCGCCGTGTCAATTAGACTAGCTGGTCTTAAGCCGCTGGAAAATAAGCCGCACTCCGATTCTGTGCCAGCGACTTGACACAATTGAAACTGCTAAATCTGGTTGCTTCTCGGCCAGGTCGCCGTGGCTGGTCCACGTTTACCGTGTATCGAGAGGGCCGACATTGAAACACCGGGCGCGATATCAGCTCGATGGTCGGTCTGCTAGCCGGGTGTAATCCGGCGTCGGAGAACCGGCAAAGCGGCAGCTTCCCTTACTCGACCGCAGAGGTCGGAATAAAACCCACGATACCGCTGCGCAACCTGATTCTGAGCCACTTGTCGCCCACGCCAGTAACCATCACGTACTTGCCACGGTGGACATGAGCGACCACGCGGCTGGTTGCGGTGGTGTCATCATATACCGGCGAGTCGTGAGAAAGCAGAAACTTTCGCTGCCTGACCGTCTTCACGTTCTCCCTTGAACTTGCATTCTCTGGAGGCGCCGGCGTACTAGCCGGCGTTGGGGCTGGCCGCTCGTTTACAACCGCCGTGGGGGGCAGCAAATTGGGATCCAGTGCACGCACGGCGGCGAACTCGGCCTGCGCTTCTTGCTGGCGCCCATTCTGTCTGCTGAGCAGCGTGGCCAGCGCGTAGTGGGCAGGCGCGTCTTTGGGCGCAAGACCGATTGCGGTGCGCAGTTCCCGCTCCGCCGGCCCGTCGGCGCCTTGGCTGCGAAAGATATCGGCAAGTCCGAGGTGCGCGGACACGTTGGCTGGCTCGAAGGCCAACACCGCTAGGTACTGCTCCTCGGCCAGTCCGGGCTGCGAGAGCTGGACCAGCAACCGCGCGAGCTCGAGGCGCGCCGGGATGTTCTTCGGGTCAAGCTCGATAGCGCGCTGGAACTCCTGGCGAGCCCCGTCAGTGTTGTGCTTGAGCAGGTACAAATCCCCCAGCGCCAGATGAGTGCGGGCGTCAGTTGGCGCCAGTTTTTCCGCGGCATCGAAGCTCTGTTCCGCTTGGTTGAGATGGCCGTGTTGCATCGCCGCGCGTCCCGCTTCAAGATAGCTGTCAACAGAACTGCGCTGGCATCCACCGTCCAGACCTATTAACAGCGCAAGCGCCATCGCGCCAACGCTCTTCGCTAATCCTGCAGCTACACCTTCTTTACGTATTTGCTTCATCCTTCTCCCGGTCGCAAACGGGCGGCGCGGCTCAGAGCTGCTTACGCTTCGTTGGCGTCCCTCGACTCGATCTTTGCCACGATTTTCCAGCGAGAACTTATCTCAAACTTTGGACACGACCGTGCCCGCAGTCAAGCCGTTACTCGCCTATTCGCGGGCATCACCATCGCAAGCGCAGCGCAAGGCTTAGAAACGCGATGTCGTCATAGGTAGTGGCGTCAGCGGACGCAATGGAGTCACACGCGGCGCCGCATACCACCTGTAAGGATTTTCAATCCCCTCTGGCGTCTCTTGAGGCATCGATTCTTGGGTTTGCGGCACTTGCCGGCCTTGCGGGATTGCGGCTGGCGGAGGAGGAATCGGCAGCGGCCCAGCCTGAGCAATGCGTAGATCGATCGCGTCTTTGTGGGAGCAGCGATTCGTGGCCTCGTATGCTGGCGAAGGCCGCGGCAACGCGCCAAGCTCCACCGCGAGCACACACATTGCAGCGTAACAAGCCAGAAGTTTCACGCCGGCGGGCAAAAGCGCAGAGCTACGACCGACCGCGTTTGTGAATCGCATCGTGGTTCCGTTTCCGAACATCGGCGGGGACTTCTTTCGTCCTAGCTTCCATGTTCTGATTACAATTCAGGGCTCAGTGCGTGCGACCCGCTCCAAGCCCACGCGGCGGCGAGGAGCAAGCCCGCAATTACCAGCGCAATGCGATAGCTCCGCACACTCAGCTCAACCCGTTCAAGCCGCTTCCTAGGCTTTAGCGTATCATTTTCGGTCATCTTCGTTTCCCCCAAGACCGGTTCCTTCGCAGACTCAGCAACCAAGACGGGTTTCCTGGCAAGCTCGGAACCGCCGCTTGCCTTCCGAGTATCTACTGCATTTGCGGCCGTTCGGCGACGTTTGCGAGTGTGTGAGGTTTCTGAGTCTGCGAAAAAGCCTGTCCTGGGCACTAGTTCCGGAAACCAGCCATAAAGCGTCGGGGGTTCCAACGCCGTTGCGCCTAGCGAGCTTTGCCAGCCACGCACAGCTCGCTCAGCCCACGCCTTGCCGCCGCGCCTAAACCCATAGTTAATCTTGCGCCGAGAAAGTCATTTGTTGCCATGAAGCGCGACTTGTAAGCCTGGAGCGAGGCTCGGGTCGCATATAGCTAACGCCGACCTTGGGCGTGTCGCCATCTGCAAGATGAACCCCAACGCGATTGGCCAACGCAGCTGGCTAGGCTATAAGGGAGTTGGTGCGCGTGATTTTGATTCCAGCCAAGGAAACTACATTGGCCAAGCAGCGGCTCGGCTCGGGTTTCTCCTCCGAACAGCGCCAACGCTTGGCCCACGCGATGTTTTTGGATGTTCTGCGGGCGGCCAGGGCTGCGCAACATGCTGACCAGGTAGCGGTGCTAAGTTCCGACCGAGCACTGTTGAACCTAGCCGACCAGGCGGGAGCGATGGTTCTAGACGAACGCTTTCCGCGCGGGCTCAATGCGGCGGTCAAGTTCGCCACAGCGCATTTGGCGGCAGCCGGCGCATCTGCCGTCTGCACCGTTCTTTCAGACATCCCGCTCACCCAACCGGAGGACATAGATGCCATGTTTGAAGCATCGGCGGGCGACGGCAGCCCCTGCGTGGTCCTGGTACCTTCGCATGAACGTGTCGGCACTAATGCTATCTTGCGCCAACCGCCCGACGTCATCAAAACGCGCTTTGGCCCCAACAGCATGGCTCGCCATCGCGACGAATGCCGCCTGGCCGGCGTTCGCGAGCGCGTTCTGCAGCTGGCCCGCCCGGCGCTTGACCTCGATTATCCCGAAGACATCGTCGCCTTCGCGCAGTTCGCGAGCGAGACGCATACGTTGCGTGAATTAGCGCGGCTCGGGCTGGCTCGCAGCTGAAAGCCGACGCCGCGCGAACAAACCCGTGTGCGCTCGAGGCTGTCTATCAACCGGCGGTTTTTTCGTCATTAAGCGTTTGCAACGACCCTGGAAATCGCGGTGCCGCGAAAACGACCAAACCGGCTCTAGCCGCATCTCGATGGTTCGAAGCCGGAGAACTTGCGCCGTCGTACATAAGCTGACTTAATCAGTTCCATCCGAATCAACCCGGTTCAAACGCCAACGCTTCCACGGTATGCAGGGCTCCTCTCGTCTTCAATCTTTGATCTACTGGACAACAGAACCTATCCGATGGCTTGGCGCCCAAGCGATAGAAGATCTGGCTGCGTTAGGTCGGTTCGCGATTTTCTTTGTCAATGCCGCGGCTTCTGCTCTGATGCCGCCCTACAAGCCGCGGCTCGTGATACGTCAGGTTCGGTTAATTGGCGCCGATTCGATCTTCCTAATCGCGTTAATCGCTTGGGCCACTGGTATGGTGCTGGGTTTGCAGGGCTACAATACACTGCATAGATTTGGCTCGGAAGCTGCGCTTGGGACCGTAGTAGCTTTGGTTTTGGTGCGGGAACTTGGGCCGGTGCTTGCCGCGCTGATGATCACGGCTCGCGCCGGGTCAGCGATGGCCGCTGAACTTGGCTCGATGCAGGTGACTGAGCAGGTGGACGCACTTAGCGTGATGGCGATCGACCCGGTGCAATATCTGGTCTCGCCTCGAATTGTGGCAGGGCTTATCAGTTTTCCTTTATTGACGGCGATCTTTGACGTGATTGGGATTTTCGGCGGCTACGCGATAGGTGTGGGCCTGATGGGCGCGCCCGCGGCGAGCTACTTTCACGGCATCAGGGACAACCTCACACCCCACGACGTTGCTAGCGGCTTCTATAAAGCCCTGATCTTCGGCCTCGCGGTAACTTGGGTCTGCTGCTACAAGGGTTATCACGCGCGGCGGATGGCGACCGGAGTCAGTCAAGCAACGACGGAGGCAGTGGTCCTATCCAGCGTGTTAGTCCTTCTATGGGACTATTTTCTTACTTCGATCCTGTTGTGAAACCGTCGTTTCAAATGTACGCGCCGGCGCCTATCGGAAGGTCCGGCGCCGGCGAGCACAGCCGTCAGCAAAAAGTTCAACGCTTTTGAGCTTCGAACCCGCACGCGTCTGGCAATGCTCAGCGGAGGTGATGCAGCTTTTGCGTGAAAACGCGCGAAACTCGGTGGCGGGCGGTAAACGCCGCCTTAGCTATTTGCGTTTGGGCGATGGACTCATTAGGCGAAGACCGGGTATTGTTCGACCTGCCCGCGCCGCTAAAAATTAACGGCCTGGCGATGGCCGAAAGCCCCGTTGGCATCGGAGCGACCAAACCCGGCACAAACTGCGCGTCGCGCCAGGGCAAGAACACTGCTGCGCGACGCCCTGCGGCATGGCCCGCTTGGGCGCTGGACGCTCGACGATTGCAAACTCGGCAAGACCAACAATGACGGTCCAAAGCGACGACATCGCTATCGACATTCGCGATTTGACACGCCGATTTGGCGCACAGATAGTGCTCGATCGGATTACCTTCGCCTGTCCGCGCGGAAAGATTACGACAATCGTCGGCCCCAGCGGGTGCGGCAAGACGGTCTTGCTCAAGCATTTAAATTTCCTCCTGCGTCCGGATTCGGGCAGAATAGTGGTAGACGGCGAGGACGTGACCAACATCAGGCGGCGCGAACTCAAGCGCGTGCGTGAGAAGTTCGGGATGCTGTTTCAGGCCGGCGCGTTATTCGACTCGATGACCGTTGCAGAGAACGTCGCCTTTCCGTTGGTGGAGAAGACGCGTCTTAGCCGCCAGGAAATAGCCCAACGCGTGGCGGAGAAACTGGCCGCCGTCGGACTTGAGGGCGCTGGAGACAAGTTTCCGGCGCAAATCAGCGGTGGGATGCAAAAGCGGGCCGCTTTGGCGCGCGCGCTGATTCACGACCCCAAGATTTTGCTGCTGGACGAACCAACCACTGGTCTCGATCCGACTCGCACCGGTGCAATTCATCATTTGATACGGACTACCCAGCAGCGTCTGGGATTAAGCGCCGTGCTGGTCAGCCACGACGTGCCGCAGGTATTTGAGATCTCGGACCGGGTTGCCTTTCTATACAAGGGTCGAATGAGACTCTACGGCACAGTGCAGGAAATAATGTCCGCGCCCGATCGCCTGTTCCAAAGCTTTTTGGCCGGGGAAGAAATGGATGAGGAAGAACCGCAGGCGCGATCAAAAGCGCTCGCCCTGTGAATATCTATGTATGCTAGCCGCACAACGCAATTAATCGTCGGAGTCTTCGTTTTGATGGGGATTCTCGCCTTGGTTTACCTCTCGGTGCGCTTGGGTAATGTGCAGATATTCTCTCCTGGCGGTTACGAAATTTACGCCGATTTTGACAATATAAGCGGAATTAAGTCGGGCGACGCCGTCGAAATCGCTGGCGTGGACGTTGGCCGCGTAACTAACTTAAGGCTAGTCAACGGACGCGCCCGCGTAACTATGTGGCTCAAGGATGGGGTCAAAGTGGACCGAGATGCTGTGGCGTCGGTTAGAAGCCGTGGTATCATCGGCGACAAATACATCGCGATCTCCTTGGGAGCGAGCGACAAGATGCTTGCCAGCGGAGACACGCTCAGGCAAACGGAATCTTCCTTTGTACTGGAAGACGCGATCGGCCAGCTAATCAACAACGCGAGCTCCGCCACCAGCAAAGGCAAGAACTAAACGGACGCAACGGAATGTAAGTGCTCACCGCTAGATTTGCCACGCAATGGAGTTCAGCGCGAACCTGCGCAGCGCCGTGGTTGCATAGGCAGACCTCTAAATTTTCGCCGTAGCCCGTGAAACACTTGCCTGGGTGGCCGGCGCAAAACGCGCCATCGCGGTAGTGGCAGAAAAAAGAACGGTCTCTCGGTTGGCCTGAGCCAGGCCCCTGGCCCTACGTTAATTCGGAGAAGCATCAATTATGGACTTTATCGCGGTTAGGTTTTTTCAAAGAGGAGCCGCACGACTCGCGCCGGGAAATCCCCCCCATATGCTCCGAACCTCAGCGCGAAACAGGTTTAACGCGTATCTCTTGGCAAGCGCGTTGGCGCTGTTTGCCGTTGTCAGCGCCAGCAAAGCGAGGGCGCTCGCGGCGGTACCCGACCCGATGACTGTGGTCAAAACGACCATCGACCAGGTGCTGGAAGTTCTTCGCAACCCGGCGTACAGAAATTCGCCGCGAATATTGCGCGAACGCTTGCGCACTACAGTCGAAAGCCATCTCGACTTTCGGGCGATGGCGCGGTCAGCCTTGGGTGTTCACTGGCGTTCGCTCTCGACCGCGGACCAGGACCAGTTCGTGACGCTATTCACGCGGCTGATGGAAGACACTTACATCGGCAAGGCCGCAAGTTATTCAGGCGAGAGGGTCGAGTATATACGGGCTTTCAATGATGGTCCCGAATACGCGCAGGTTAATACTAAGGTAATCCAGGCCGGCCACGACCCGATAAGCATCAACTACCGACTGGAGCTTCAAGGCGGCGACTGGAAGGTCTACGACGTGTTGGTTGACGGAATCAGTCTTATTTCGAACTACCGAACACAATTCAACCGCGTGATTAACCGCGACGGATACCCGAAACTCGTAGAAATGATAAGAAGTAAGATTGAACAGCTTGATTCAGTGCAGGCGGGCAAGTAAGTTGGCACGCAGCGAGGTCGGCATCTCCCAGCGAACGAAAAATAGCCGCCAGCTCCGAGAGCGGAGCCATCAGCCACCGCCTAACCGCGTCGCGCTCCGCCGGTGCGCCAGGGCTCGCGCGGCGGGTCGGCTGCGGCCCGCTCGGAGGTTTTTCGTTGCGCTATCCGTAGCCTTCTGGGTTGTGGTCCTTTTGGCGCCTTTGCGCCTTGGAGCTCAACCGCCCCCCGGTCTGTTCTTGGCCTCAGGCGAGGCACGCCAAGAGACAGGCCAACAAGAGATGAGCCTGGCATACTCTGACCCGCTGGCGCCGATCAACGAGAAGTTTTTTGCATTCAATATGCAATTGGACCGCTGGGTGACTCGACCGATAGCTACGGGATGGAGCCACGTTGCGCCGCAGCCTGTGCGGCAAGCCGTGGGGCGTTTTTTCGACAACGTAAACGTCATCCCGCGTTTTGCAAACAACCTCTTCCAGCTCAAGTTTGCGTACGCTGGGGAGGAGGCCGCACGTTTTTTGATCAACACTACAGTGGGCATCGCAGGCTTTTTCGACCCGGCTGAGACGTGGTTTGGGCTCAAGGAACATCCCCAGGATTTCGGCTTAACATTGGGCTATTACGGCGTCGGAATGGGACCCTATCTGATGGTGCCGATTTTTGGCCCTTTTGACCTCCGAGACGGGTTCGGCTACGTGGTCGACGGTTTCATGAATCCGATCGATTATATCGTGACCATCGTCCAAGTCGTGTACATATATACGGGTGTGATCGCCGCGCGGTCAGTCAACTATGAATCCCTCCATCTTGACCTGTTCGAAGACGCTGATCGCTATTCGGTTGATTTGTACGGCGCCGTCCAGGACGCCTACCTGCAACATCGCGAACGCCTTTTGCGCGAAGCTCTAAACCAGTCACGACCCCAGCCGCACGAGCATTTGCAGGACGCGCCTGGCGCGGCCAAGGACGCGGGCGCTCACCAACCCTAGCTCACGTGTTGCCACGCGTGATACGAACTCCGGACAAGCGGTCCAGACTCGACATAGCGAAATCCCATTGCTAGCGCCTTTAGTCGAAGCTCGGCGAACTCTTGAGGGGCAACGTAGCGCGCGACCGGCAGATGTTCGAGCGACGGGCGCAAGTACTGCCCCAAGGTAAGGATGTCACAGTGCACGGCCCGCAAATCCTCAAGCACTGAAATAACTTCAGCGATCTCTTCACCCAATCCCAACATGAGCCCGCTCTTGGTCAGCACTTCGCGGCCCAAAGCGCGCGCGACGCGCTTGGCGTGCTCGAGCACGGCGAGCGCGCGCGGGTACTTGCCGCCCGGGCGTGCAATCGGGTAAAGCCGGGGGATGGTCTCGGTATTGTGGTTGAAAACGTCGACCGGCGATGCAATCACGGTCTCAATGCTCCTGTGAGCACCCTTGAAATCCGGGGTTAAAACCTCGACCCGCGTCGCCGGCATCAAAGCTTTTATCGCGCGGGCGGTGGCAGCGAAATGTGCCGCGCCGCCGTCGTCCAGATCGTCCCGATCAACCGAGGTCACCACCACATGAGACAACCCCAGGCGCTTTACCGCAGCGGCGACGCGAAGCGGTTCGGCCGGGTCAAGCGGTTTAACCTTGCCGTGCGCGACTGCGCAGTAGGGGCAGTTTCTGGTGCATACCTCGCCCATCAGCATGAACGTAGCCGTGCGATGAGAGAAGCATTCGCCGATGTTTGGGCATCGCGCTTCCTCGCACACCGTGTGAAGATTCAGCTCCCGCAGCAACTCTTTCGTGCGCGTGTACTCCGGCGAGCCCGGCGCGCGAACTTTGATCCACTCCGGATGCCTGCGTGCTATCATCGCAGTGCTGCACCACTCATCGTTATCTTTTGAGTTCAACCGAAGCAGCCGACTGGGATCTCTCAGTCGCGCCGCACCCGTGCAAAATCTCGAACGCCGCTGGTTCTATCGGCGCCACCGCGCGATAGCCGAAGACCCGTGCAAAATGGGCAGCTACGCTTTGCGCAAAGCCATCGATGCTTACCGAGCGAACGCCCTCGGCCGCCAGCGAGGTCATAAGGCATCCTGGTATGCCGCACGGCACGATGGAAGAAAAGTAGCGAAGATCGGCACTTACGTTTACGGCAAACCCGTGCATCGTAACCCAGCGCCGTATGCCGACGCCGATCGACGCAATCTTGCGCACGCCAACCCATACTCCGGTTAATCCCGCGCGCCGTTGAGAGTTAATCCCGTAGTCCCTAAGCGCTCCGATTATCACCTCCTCCAAAGCGCGTAGATAGGCGTGAACGTCTCGCGCCTCGTCGTCCAACTTAATTATCGGATAGCCAATTAGCTGCCCCGGACCGTGATATGTAGCCTGGCCTCCGCGAGAAATTCTATAGACCGGGACGTTAAGTTCGGGTTGCAGAATGTCCACCTCCGGCGCGCCGCGGCCCAAGGTAAAGACGTGGGGATGCTCGAGCAGAAGCAACGTGTCATCGACCAGACCGCGACACCTCATTTCGAGCAATCGCTCCTGCAGCGCAAGCGCGCCGGCGTAATCAATCAAACCGAGAAAGCTCGCTCTCAACGTCATGCGCGTCCGAAGGCAGGCGCCGCCCTGCGCCAGGACCTTTTTGCATCGCTCGCCCATTGAACCTCACCGTCGAGAGAATCGGCGAGCCTCAACCTGCAAGCTCTAAAAGTTTATTCCCTCGCCATCGACGGCCAGCGCCGCCTCCATGATTGACTCTGAGAGCGTGGGGTGCGGATGAACTGTTTTGCCGAGCTCCGCCGCCGTCGCCTCCAGCGTCTTGCCCAGAGTCACTTCGGATATGAGTTCGGTTGCGCCCCGACCAATTATCTGGCAACCGATGATTTCGCGGTAGGGCCGGCTCGCCACCAGCTTGACGAAACCCTCGGTCTGATCAGTCGCAACGGACTTGCCGTTGGCTCGAAAGGGGAACTTGCCGACCACGACCTCGATCGCCTCGCGGCGCGCCTGGGCCTCCGTGAGACCGACGCAGGCGACCTCAGGCTCGCAGTACACGCAAGCAGGAACCGCAGCTAGGTCGACACCCGTCTTTCGCACGCCGGCCATGATCTCGACCGCGGCGATGCCTTCGGCTGACGCCTTGTGCGCGAGCAGCGGCGGCCGCGCGACGTCGCCGATCGCGAAGACACTCGGACAACTGGTGCGGAAGGTTTCGTCGATCTTGATAAAACCACCCTGCCCGAGTTCGACCCCCGCCTTCTCCAACCCGAGTCCGCTGGTGAGCGGCGCGCGGCCTACGGCAACCAACACCGCGTCGGCTTCCAGGGTTTTGCGTTCATTTTCCCCTTCGACCGTTACGCTCCAAGACTTCCCGGTGCGCGAGACCGAACGGTAGGCGTGTCCCAAGAGGACTCGCACTCCGCGCCGGACGTACGCGCGACGCAACTCCTCGGCCACTTCTTCGTCGAAGCCGGGCAGCAACTGATTGACCATCTCGACCACGGTTACTTGGGCGCCGAACGCCTGGTAGAAAAAGCCGAATTCGAGGCCGACCGCGCCTGCGCCGATAACCACGATGTTGCGGGGCAAACTATCCAGTAAGAGTGCCTCACGGCTGGTGAGCAGACCGTCGCCAACTTTCATCCCCGCAAACAGCTTCTCAGAAGAGCCGGTGGCGATCAGGATGCGCTCGCCCTGGATGGCTTGCGCCACGGGGGCTTTCCCGTCAGCGCGGCTTAGCGCCACCGTGTTGGGGCCGGTCAGATTGGCGTTCGCTTCGATCAGGTCCACTCCATTCTTCTTTAAAAGATACCGCACGCCGCGCGACAATTTTTCCGCCGCTTCACGGCTGCGAGCGATCACGCGTCGGAAGTCGACGCGAACTTCGCCGACCTGGATCCCATGCTCTTTGGCCGCCGCGCGAATCGTCTCGAGAGCGTCCGCGGAACTGAGCAGCGCTTTGGAAGGAATGCAGCCCCAGTTAAGACACACGCCGCCTGGACGGTCGCGCTCAATTACCGCTACCTTCATTTTGAGCTGGCTTGCGCGGATGGCAGCGACGTAGCCGCCAGGGCCGGAACCGATGACAATCAGGTCATATCGGGCAGAAGACAATGGGTGGTCCTCCTCGTCCAGACTCAACCGGCTCTGTTTTCATTCGACCCGGTCGGCCAGATGCAGCGCGCGCATCGTTTGATTCGAATCGAGCAGAACCTGGCGCGCGGAAAATTCGCGAACCCAGTGCCGATATCTACGGCGTTTCGCGTGTCCGTTTGCCCGGTCCTGTGGTCTTAGCGCCGCGGTCTAGCGGCTGCGCATCGCGCCCTTGCGACCAATCAGCGCTTTTCCTTCCCGCCGGATTGCAGTTTAAGCCACGCCCGGCTCACTGCAGGAGCAAGCTCGCGGGATTCTCAAGAAAGCGCTTAAGCTCTTGCAAAAAGCGTCCGGCAACGACCCCGTCTACGATGCGGTGGTCACACGAGATCGTAACCATCATAGTTTTGCCTATAACAATCTGGCCCTTGCGTACGACCGGGCGTTCTTTGATCGCGCTTACCGCCAGGATAGCTGCCTGCGGAGGGTTTATGACCGCGGCAAAATGTTCAACGCCGAGCATACCCATGTTGGAGATAGTAAACGTGCCGCCCGAGAGCTCATCGCTAGTGAATCCGCCCTGGGATGCTTTGGCAACCAAACGATGGGCCGCCCGCGCAATCTCGGGAAGCGATAGCCGCTGGCATTCACGCAAAACCGGCACAATTAAGCCATCCTCGATCGCCACCGCTATGCCGATGTTCACGTCGGGATAGATGTTAAGGCCGCCGTTTTCGTAGCTGGCATTTAGACGCGGATAGCGCAGCAGCGCCAAAGCACAGGCCTTGACGACGATGTCGTTGTAAGTAATGTCTTCGTCGAAAAGTTCCGCCGCTTCAAGCGATTCCTTGAGCCTGACGGCTTCTTCCATGTCAATCTCGGCGGTGACATAGAAATGCGGTATCTCGCGCTTGGAAGCAGCCATCCGCTGCGCAATAGTCTGGCGCATCTTGGACATTTCCTCGCGGCTTCCAAGGGTGCCTTCACGCGGCGAAACTAATCGGCGCTGGCGGAACAATTGCTGCTCGCGCAAGAACTTGTCCACGTCGCGTTTGGTAATACGACCCTCTGGGCCTGTACCGCGCACGTGGGCCAGGTCAACCCCCGCCTCTTCAGCAGCCCGGCGCGCCAGAGGTGAGGCTTTGTAGCGATGCACCGGCTTAGCTTCAGCGCCGGTCTCGCCTAAGTCCGGATGCTCCCGTATGTCTAATTCGGCTTCTGGCGGAGGCGCGATTATCACGCTGGGCATCGCCGAGGGTCGGCCACCCAAAGCGGCGTGAACGCGCATCGTGTCGGTCTCCCGCGGTTGCTCGTGATGGGCCTCATGTGCGGCCTCCACTGCCGCATGAACTTGCGCGTCCGACGGCGTACCAGGCTCGCCCAGCATCGTGCCGTCCTCAGCTTCCGGCGCGGCTCTCTCCCCAAGTTCGTGCTCTTCGGCACCAGGCGCCGCCATGAGCCTTGGCGCGCTTGCACGCTCGGCCGCCGGGATTCTTTCCACCTTGGGCAGTTCGCCGCTAGCTTCCCCGCGCTCGGCAGCCGGCGCTGCCTGACTTTTCATCCGCGTTCCCTGTTC
>Ga0080006_1188844_pt1 | contig 12759 bp, 6 predicted proteins | sample RS3BMetagenome_FD_69209 | JGI IMG/M metagenome (GOLD analysis project Ga0080006, IMG submission 69209) | Ferric oxide microbial mat and aquatic microbial communities from Rainbow Spring, Yellowstone National Park, USA - RS3B (SPADES... ...
GAAGTATGGGTTCACTCCGTCCGAGAAATGGATTCATCACCTGCGATCGTCGGCCGTTCGATTCAACAACGGAGGATCGGGATCGTTCGTGTCGGCCGATGGGTTGATCATGACCAACCACCACGTCGGCGCGGACACGCTCTCGAAGTTGAGCACGGCCGCCAAGGACTACTATCGAGACGGATTTTACGCGGCTGAGTATTCGAAAGAGGCCAAGGCGCCCGATCTCGAATTGAACGTGCTGATCGATATTCGCGACGTCACGAAAGAAGTCGAGGAGGGAATCGCGGAAGGGGGCGATCCGGGCAAGGCGAACGACCTTCGGCGAGCCAATAAGGCGCGAATCGAGAAGAAATCAAACGAGGAGACGGGACTTCGAAGCGACGTCGTCACTCTCTATCAGGGTGGTCAGCATCATCTCTATACTTATAAGAAGTACACGGATGTGCGCCTCGTGTTCGCGCCCGAATTCGACATCGCCTTCTTCGGCGGCGATCCCGACAATTTCGAGTTCCCCCGCTATGACCTCGATGTCTGCTTTTTCAGGGCTTACGAGAACGATCGGCCGGTGCACATCGAGCATTATTTATCGTGGAGCCCGGCGGGTTCCAAGCCGGGCGACCTCGTCTTCGTGGCGGGTCATCCCGGACGAACCCGACGCCTGAGTACGTACGAAACCTTGAAAACATTCCGCGACCATACGTTCCCCTGGCTGGTTCAGTATTTGAAGTCGAAGGAGGCCTTCCTGCTGGAGTATGGGAAACGAAGTCCCGAGGCGCTTCGCCACTCGAAGGAGGAGCTCTTCTCGATCCAGAACTCCCGCAAGGCCCGAGTCGGCGGCCTGGGTGGGCTGAACGACCAGGACTTCATGGCCCGCAAGAAGGCCGCCGAGGAGAAGCTCCGAGCCGCTTGCTCGCAAAACGCGAAGATCGCCAAGGAAACCGGCGAGGCCTGGGAGCGAATCGCCGCCGCGCAGAAGGTGGTCCTGGGGAATTACGTCGATCTGGCGCTGCTGGAGCGCGGAATGGCCGTCGATTCAGAACTGTTTAGGATCGCGCGCATTCTGGTGCGGCTCCATGACGAACTCAAAAAGCCGAATTCGGAGCGATTGCAGGAATATCGCGATTCGGCCCTCCAGTCGTTGAAGCTCGAATTGTTCTCCGAGGCCCCATTATATCCGGACTTCGAGAAGGCGAAGCTTGCGTTCGGCCTGGCCGAGTGGAAACGTCAGAAGCCCGACGACCCATTGCTGCACCGGATTCTGGGATCGAAGTCGCCCGAGCAACTGGCCGGCGAATTGATTGACGGGACAAAGCTTGCAGATGTCGCGGAGCGCCGCAAGATCGCCGATTCGGGGGGCGACGCCATCGTCACTTCCGCGGATCCGATGATCAAGCTGGCCCTCGCGCTCGACCCGGCCGCTCGCAAGGTTCGGAAGCTGCAGGAGGACCAGGTTGAAGGGGTGGAAACGCCGAGTTACGCGTTGATCGCCAAGGCCCTCTTCGCGATCGAGGGAGACTCGATTTATCCCGATGCGACGTTCACCCTTCGGCTTGCGTTTGGAGAAGTGAAGGGTTACACCGTGAACGGCCGAGCGGTTCCCCCGTTCACGACGATCGGGGGCGCCTTCGAGCACGCCAAGGCTCACGGAAACGAACCTCCGTATCAGCTCCCGAAGAGCTGGTTCAAGGCCAAGGACTCCGGGGAGTTGCGGCTTGAGACGCCGTTCAATTTCGTGTCGACCGCGGACATCATCGGCGGCAATTCCGGAAGCCCGGTGGTGGATCGCGAGAACCGGGTGGTCGGGCTGATTTTCGACGGAAACATCGAATCCTTGGTGCTTGACTTCGGCTATGACGACAAGGTCGCGAGGGCCGTGTCGGTTGACTCGCGGGCGATCGTCGAGGCCTTACGGTCCGTTTACAAGGCCGATCGATTGGTCAAGGAATTGACGTCGCCGTGACGCGGTGGTTCCTGGCGTTCCACTCCCTGGGCCGACTGATGAGAACGTCGAGCCCAGGGAGGTTCGCCGCGCTGTGGTCCGGTTCGTATCGGGTCGAAGCTCGACCTTGGGAATTGTCTCACGAGGGATGGCTGACTATACTTGATTTAGCAGTGTTCGCCTTGTTGCGACCCGCGACATGTTGGGGTGGATGAGTTGGTCGTCGACCGATTCTTCTAAGGCTGATCGCCTATTTCCTCGACTGCGCACAAGATCGGTTCGCCATCGGTGGGCTCCCTTCCTTCGCCTTTGAGCCTTTCGATGGTTCGAGGGGGGATTCATGTTGGGAGTCCCGGACAAGGCCAAGCCGGGCCTGGATGCATGCGACGATTTGGAATCGGGAACGAGCGGCTCGGAGCTGTTCGTGGTTGGAGTGGGAGCTTCCGCGGGGGGGTTGGAGGCGCTCGAGCGTCTCTTCGAGGGAATGCCCGCGAAAACCGGAATGGCCTTCGTGGTCATCCAGCATCTTTCGCCCGACTTCAAAAGCCTGACCGATGAGCTGCTGGCTCGTCGGACCTCCATCCCGATCCACCAAGTTGAGGATGGAATGGTCGTCGGGCCCGACGCCATTTATCTGCTTCCTCCGCAAAAAGACATGATCCTTTCGGGGGGGCGTCTGTTGTTGACCGACCGGAATGTCGGGCCTTTCGTTCATCTGCCGATCGACTGTTTTTTCAGGTCGCTGGCTCAGGATGTGGGGAAAAGAGCGGTCGGTGTGATTCTCTCGGGAACGGGAAGCGACGGTTCACGAGGAATTCGCGACATCCACGACGCCGGTGGATTCGTCGTCGTTCAGACGCCCGAGACGGCCAAGTTCGACGGTATGCCCAATAGCGCCATCAAGACAGGCATGTTCGATCTGATCGTTGCGCCCGACGAGATGCCGGAGAAGTTGGTGCGGCACTTGAAACGCTCGAGCGGGCAGGACCCCGGCAAGTCTGACGAGGACTCCGCGCTCCCGCTGGTCGGGATGGAGGCCATTTTCCGACTTCTGAGGCAAGGCTACGGCATCGACTTTTCGCACTACAAGCCGGAGACCGTGGCTCGCAGAACCCACAGGCGACTCTTGCTCGCGCAGGATGAGGGAGTCGAGGAGTATGCCCGCCGATTGGCCGAGGAACCCGAGGAACTCAATCAACTGTACAAGGATTTGCTGATCGGTGTGACTCGATTCTTTCGAGACGAAGAGGCATTCGCCAAACTCAAGCGGGATGTGCTTCTTCCCTTGCTCAAGCGTGTGGGGAAGGATGAGGAATTTCGGCTCTGGGTCGCCGGTTGCGCCACGGGTGAAGAGGCGTATTCGATGGCGATCCTGGTCCAGGAGTGTTTTGATGAGCTGGAATCGCCGGTTTCGGTGAAAATTTTCGCGACCGACGTGCATCGCGCGTCGCTGGACTTCGCGGGGACGGGCCTTTATAGCGAGCTTTCGCTCGTTGGAATGAGCCCCGAACGGCAGGCTCGGTTCTTCGTTCCCAAGGATGGCGGCTTCCAGGTAACGCCTGAGCTTCGGAGGCTGATCGTCTTCGCTCAGCATAACCTGCTCAAGGATGCGCCCTTTACGAAGATGGACATGATCACATGCAGGAACCTGCTCATCTACTTTCAGCCGGCCGCGCAGAAGAAGGTATTGTCGCTCTTCCAATTCGGGCTGAAGACCGGCGGCGTGATGTTCCTCGGGCCCAGCGAGAGTGCTGGGGAGCTGAATTCAGAATTCGAGGCGATCGACCCCCATTGGAAGATCTATCGCAAGCAACGTGACGTGAAGCTGATGTCCGACGTGCGGTTGAACACCTGGAATAGCCCGAGTCGAACCCGGACGGCCGGGGCGCCCGTGGTCGTACCCGGATCGACAGCCAACGATATCCTGCTTCTCGGCGTCTACGACACGCTGCTCGACGAGAGAATGCCGCCGAGCTTTCTGGTCAACGAAAACCGGGAGTTGGTGCAAACCTTCGGCGGGGCCAGTCGATATCTACGCCAACGCGATGGAAGGTTCTCGTCCGATATCCTGGATCTGGTCGATCCCGAGCTGCGCACGGCTCTCGCCGGAGCGTTGCCGCGGGCCTTCCGCGAGCGAAAGCCCGTCTCCTACAATGGGCTCCGGGTCCAGCTTCCGGATGGGAACCGAGGTGTGCATGTTTCCGTCCGTCCGCTCGAGGGCCGTCGGACGGGAGCCGTTTACGCCTTGATCACCCTGGAAGAGATCGACCTTCCTCCCTCCTCGGCGGGATTGCCCGAGCCCGTTGGCGGCGACGGCACCACTCTTGACCTCGGCCAGGCGTCTCGTGAGCAGTTGCTTTCGCTAGAATCCGAGCTTCGATACACCAAGGAGAATCTCCAGGCGACGATCGAGGAGCTGGAGACGAGCAACGAGGAGCTCCAGGCAAGCAACGAGGAACTCGTCGCCGCCAACGAGGAACTCCAGAGCACCAACGAGGAACTTCACTCGGTCAACGAGGAGCTTTACACGGTCAACGCGGAGTACCAGAAAAAGATCGCCGAGCTGACCGAGCTCACGTCCGACATGGACAATCTTCTGATTAGCGCGGACATCCATACGATCTTCCTCGATCGCAATCTGTGCATCCGCAAATTTACTCCCAGAATCGCCGAGACCTTCCACCTGCTTCCTCAGGATATTGGCCGCCGGATTGATAATTTCACGCACTCGATCGACTACCCTGCCCTCATGAAGGATATTCAGTACGTGCTCGCCTCGGGTACGCCGCTGGATCGCCAGGTCCGCGATCGTCAGGGCCGTTGGTTCCTCTTGCGGATCTTGCCTTACAGGATCGGGATCGACATCGGTGGGGTTGTTCTCACGTTGATCGATATCGGCCGTCTCAAGGACGCGGAAGCAAGCTCGCATCAGAAACATGAGCAACTCGTCGGCTTCCTCCGAAGTTCGCCGAATTGGATGTTTCTCAAGGACACTCGAGGGCGTTATCTGTTAACGAACGAAGTCTTCAGGCGGCTGATCGGGTGCGACCCGGTCGGTAGGACGGCTCATGAAATCTTTCCCGCGGATATCGCCGATATTCTCGTCGCGCAGGACCGCAAGGTGATCACCGCCGGCATGGAGGTCGAGGCCGAAGTCGTGATTCCTCTTCCGGACGGCGAGCACACGTACTTGTCGGTCATGTTCCCGACGTGGAGCGAGTCCGGCGAGATTACCGGCCTTGGAGGCGTCCTGACCGATGTGACTCAACTCAAGCAGGCCGAAAATAGCGCGCGGGAGGCGGTGACCCAGCGGGACCGGTTCCTTGCCATGCTGTCTCACGAATTGAGGAACCCTCTCGCCGCCGTGCTCAACGCGGCCGAGGTGGCCGGTCGACTCGAAGATGAGCATCACGCGAAAAGTGAATGGCTGCGCGTAATCGACCGGAGGGCCCGTCACATGGCCCGCCTGGTCGACGACCTGCTCGATGTCGCTCGCTTGACGGCGAACAAGATTGAGGTGCGTCAGACACTCATCGACCTGGCCGGTACGGCTCGAGACGTGAGGGAGGAAGTGCAACCCTGGTTCGAGGAATCAAGTCTCGAACTGATTCAAGAGGTTGCGACAGAGGGCCTGCCGGTTCATGGAGACGCCGACCGACTTCAGCAAGTGCAAGTGAATTTGTTGATGAATGCCGCCAAGTACACTCTTCCCGGCGGCCGGGTTTGGTACACGATCGCGCGAGAGTGTGATCACGCGGTGATCCGTGTCCGAGACACGGGCGTCGGCCTGTCACCCGAGATGTTGCACAAGGTGTTCGAGCCATTCGTCCAGGCGAGTGAGGCCGTGGACCGAGCCGGGGGAGGTATCGGAGTGGGCCTGACCCTCGTCCGCTCGATTGTCGAGGCGCACGGGGGAACCGTTGAGGCGCACAGCGACGGGCCTGGGAAAGGGAGCGAGTTCGTGGTGCGGATTCCCTTGCTGGGCGAGCAGGCTCAGTCCCCTGACACCCCGTCGTCGCCGAGTCGACCCGATCACCCTCCCGCGCTGACCGCGCCGAGGCGGAAAATCCTGGTCGTCGAGGATGATGCCGATATCCGGGCCTCGCTTGTCGGCATTCTGCAACTCGATGGCCATGTCATCAAAGCCGCGGCCGACGGCCCGGCCGCATTGGCGACTCTGGAGGCTGAGCCCTTCGATGTGGCTGTGATCGATGTCGGAATTCCGGGGATGAACGGCTATCAGCTTGTCGAGCAGATTCGCGCCCGTGTCCGATCCATTCCCTATCTCATCGCCCACACGGGCTATGGCCGTCCCGAGGACCGCGCGGCGTCGCTCAAGGCTGGATTTGATGCTCATCTGACCAAGCCGTTCAGCCCTGAAGCGCTGGCTCGAATCTTGCGATCCGCCGCAGACAAGGGGACAGGCTCGGAAACGGGACCCTCACGCATCGACCTGGAATCGGATTCCGCCCGAACGGATGCGGACCATTGACAATCGTGCTCGCCGAAATGTATCGTCCGTTGATTGGAAGATGGAAGATGATCGTCATTGATGAACCCACGCTCTGGGGTATGGAGACCCAGTCATGTTGGTGATTACTCGCCGTCCCAACGAGCGAATCGTCTTTCCCTCGCTCGAAATCGCCGTAAACATCTTGAAGCTGACGAAGGGTGCCGTTCGAATTGGAATCGAGGCGCCGCCGAGAATCAAGGTTCTCCGTGAAGAGTTGCTCTCAGGAGCCGAGGAACCCGCCAAGCTCTCGGACCACGAGTTTGCCAACGCTTTGAGCAAGGCGACGTTGGCGATTCATCTGGCACGCAAGCAACTCGAATTCGGTCGAACGAATGAAGCCGACGCTTCGCTGGATCTGGCGATCACATCGCTCGAAGCCCTCGACCAATCACAACGGCAAGCCGCCCCAGAGCCGAGACGTTGTCGCGCCTTGATCGTTGAGGACGACGCCAATGAGCGCGAGTTACTGGCGGGACTTCTCGGGATGAGCGGGTGCGAATGTGACCAAGCGGCCGATGGTGAGGACGCCCTCGCCTACCTTGACGCCGGAGGCAGGCCGGACGTGGTCCTCCTCGATATGGCCATGCCCCGTTGCGACGGACCGCAGACCCTGCGGCGGATTCGCGCCGACGTCCGATACACCGGCATGAAGGTCTTTTCCGTGAGCGGCACGGCTCCTCGAGATTTGAACATACCCGAGGGACCGGATGGATTCGACGCGTGGTTCCTCAAGCCGCTCAATCCAAGTCGGCTCTGGGACGCGATTCAGGAGAGCCTTCACGGCCCCGCCTCAATCAATTAATGCCCACACCAGCTCGCCTGGCATGTTCCTTTCCGAGAAACGCCGACCTCCTTCGGCCCAGGATGGGACCAAAAAGGCGGCAGGCGGCGGGATCACCTCAGGGATGGGTACCCCGTCGCCATTCAGCTTGCTCGGATTATCACGCGAGTGCGCCTACACGCTTGTTGTGCAACGACCACGTCTCGTTCAATGAATCGAGCAACTTGAGCGGCCCGTTTTCTCGAAGTATCTCTGGTGATATTCCTCGGCCCGATAAAAGGTTGCCGCGGGGACGATCTCGGTGACGATCGGCCGCCGAAATTTTCCCGACTGTTCCAGATTCGCCTTCGAAGCCTCGGCGGTCTCTCTCTGAGCTTCGTCGTGATGGAAGATCGCCGACCGATACTGCCGGCCGAAATCGGGACCCTGTCGGTTGAGCTGGGTGGGGTCGTGGATCGTCCAGAAGAGATTGAGCAAGGTTTCGAAACTCGTCATGTCCGGATCGAAGAGGACCTGAACGACCTCGGCATGGCCGGTCGTATCGGTGCACACATCATGGTACGTTGGGTTGACCGTGTGTCCGCCCGTGTAGCCGACCGCCGTCTCGATGACGCCCGGGAGTTTTCGGAAAGCGGCCTCGATCCCCCAGAAGCAGCCCGCACCAAACGTCGCCGTCTCCCGCATCGTGAATTCCTTACCGCTTGGGTGTCTGGATTGGCTTTGCAAGGATAGAAAGTCGATCCGTCAAACGTCGGCGATGAGCAGGTCGATCCGATCGGTCAGGTTCATCAGCCGCTGGGGGATGGACCCCTTCCAGATTCGATGATACCAAGGGGAACGACTTTTGCCGATCACGATGAACTTGATCGCGTATTCCTTGGCGAAGGTGGCGATGGTCGAGGCCACGTCCGGACCTCGAAATGTCATGGAGATCCCGCCGAGCTGCTGGGCGAGTTCGAGGTTCTTGCTCAAGATCCGTTGAGTCGCCGCGTCGATCCGCGTCATGTCTTCGGCCGGCGTTTGAACATACACAGCGTACCAGGGTGCATTGAGACGATCGGCCAGCCGGGCGGTCTTTCTGAGTAAGGCCGGTGCGTTCGGGCTCAAACTTGAAAGCCCGACCATCACGCGATCGGTCGCGCCAACCGGCGCCTGGTCGGCCTCGGCGCGTCGATTGCGGCGATCGATCAGATGCGCGACTTCGGTCAGGGTGATCTCGCGGAGCCTGGTCAAATTGGTCGGTGTGAAGAAGTTTTCGAGCGATGCGTCGATCCGCTCGGCGGGATAAATCTTCCCGGTCTTGAGTCGCTCGATGAGATCTTCGGACGAGACGTCGATATTGACGATCTGATCGGCTTCCGCCAGCACCCGATCCGGCAGCCTTTCCTTGACTTTCACGCCGGTGGCTCGCTCGATCTCATCGTAAAGACTTTCCAGATGTTGCACGTTCACCGTGGTGAGAACGTGAATCCCGGCATGGAGCAACCGCTCGACATCCTGATAGCGCTTCTGATGCAAGCTGCCGGGGGCATTCGTATGCGCGAGCTCGTCGACCAGACAGACCGTCGGGCGCCGTTGTAGGATTGCGTCCACGTCCATCTCGTAGAGATTCACGCCGCGATATTTAAGCGTCCGGGGGGGAATGACTTCGAGATCGGCGAGCTGTTCGAGGGTTTCCGCCCTCCCGTGGGTCTCGACAATTCCGACCGCGACATCGACACCTTGTTTCTTCAGGCGATGTCCCTCGCGAAGCATCGAATACGTTTTTCCGACCCCGGCGGACGACCCGAGGAAGACCTTGAGCCTTCCTCGGGCCTGACGTCGGATCAGGCTCAGGAACTGCTCGGGACTGGGCCGGTTCGTTTCTGGATTCATCGGTAATGATCCGCCACTCGATCCCGCAGGGCGAAGACAAATCAATTAGTGGGCGTGATTCATGCTGTCGCTGGATTTGATTTGATCGAGCGCCAAGTTGATCCGCAAGACATTGACCCTCGGCGGCGCTCCGATGATCGCGCCCGACCGTTCGATGTGCGCTTCAATGACCGCGCGCATCGCCTTGAGCGAAAGCCCGCGAGCCGTCGCCACTCGGCTCGCTTGATAGTCGGCCGCTTCCGGGCTGATGTGCGGGTCGAGCCCCGCGCCCGAGGCGGTGACCAGATCAACGGGAACGGGAATTTGCTGGGTTCCCTTCAAAGCCTTGACCCGTTCGATGATCTTCTTGCGAAGGTCGGGATTCTTCGTCCCGAGGTTCGATCCTCCCGTCGCGTCGGCTTTGTAGTCGACGGCCGAAGGTCGAGGGAAAAAGTACCTGTCGGACTGAAAGGGCTGCGCGATCAATTCCGACCCGATGACCTTTTTGTCCTTGTCATGGATCAAGCTCCCCGCGGCCTGACCGCGGAAGGCAACCTGACCGATTGCCCACACGGTGGCGGGATAAATCCCCGCGCAGAGGACGAAAGTGACCACGCAGGCGAGCACGGCGTTCAACGTTTCACGAATCATCGTGGAATCTCTCTAGAATATGGTGACTCGTATGATTAAATGCCGACCAGCGCGAGAAGAGGGTCGATCGCGAGGTCGATCAACTTGATGCCGATAAAGGGAGCGATGACTCCGCCAAACCCGTAAAATAAAAGGTTACGCCTCAGCAGAACGCTCGCGCCGACGGGCCTGTATTTGACCCCCTTGAGGGCGATCGGAATCAGGAGCGGGATGATGATCGCGTTGAAGATCACGGCCGCGAGGATCGCCGAATAGGCTCCGCCCCGGGTGGCCAGGCCCATCAGGTCGAGGACCTTGAGCTCGGGAAGCGTCACGATGAACATCGCCGGGATGACCGCGAAGTATTTCGCCAGGTCATTGGCGATCGAGAACGTGGTGAGCGCTCCGCGAGTCATCAACAGTTGCTTGCCGATCTCTACGACCTCGATGAGCTTGGTCGGGTCGCTATCGAGATCGACCATGTTGCCGGCTTCCTTCGCCGCCTGGGTTCCTGAATTCATCGCGACGCCGATATCGGCCTGAGCCAGCGCGGGGGCGTCGTTGGTGCCGTCTCCCATCATCGCCACCAGCTTTCCCTCGGCCTGTTCCTTGCGGATGTAGGCGAGCTTCGCCTCGGGGGTTGCCTGGGCAATGTAGTCGTCGACACCGGCCTGATCGGCGATGGCCTTGGCGGTCAAGGGATTATCGCCAGTCACCATCACCACCCGGAGCCCCATCTGACGCAGTCTCGCGAATCGTTCACGGATACCTGGCTTCAAGATGTCTTCAAGCGTAATCACTCCCAGGAGTCGGTCGTCTTCCGCCACCGCGAGTGGAGTCATGCCCCGGGAGGCAATCGAGTCGACGGTCGTCTGATATCCCTCGGGAATCGAGCCGCCGAGGTCGCGAATGTACCTGGCCACGGTGTCCGGAGCACCCTTGCGAAGTTTGACGCCGCCGTGAAGGTTGACGCCACTCATTCGGGTCTGGGCGGTAAAATCGACGAACGTGGCACCCGTCGGCGCCTCGCCGTCGACGGCGGATTGCTGACGAGCCAGATCCAGGATGCTCTTCCCTTCAGGGGTTAGATCGGCCATCGACGAGAGGCCGGCCACGCGGGCGACCTCACGGGCGGTGACGGCACCCAGCGGCACGAATTGAGTCGCCTTGCGATTGCCGATCGTGATCGTCCCTGTCTTGTCGAGTAAGAGCGTGTCGACGTCCCCCGCCAGTTCGACCGCCTTGCCGCTCTTGGCGATAATGTTCGCCATCAGCGCCCTGTCCATCCCGGCGATGCCGATCGCGGCGAGTAAGGCCCCGATGGTGGTCGGGATCAAGCAGACCAACAACGCGACGAGCGTCGGGATGTCGAGCGGATGGGCCGGATCGAAATAGAGCCACATCGGATAGAGGCTCGCCGTCACGATCAGGAAGATGATCGAGAACGCGGCCAGGATAATGGTGAGCGCGATCTCGTTGGGAGTCTTCTGGCGGACCGCGCCTTCCACGAGGGCGATCATTCGGTCCAGAAAGCTTTGCCCGGTTTCGGCGGTGACCTTCACGACAATCCGATCCGAGAGGACGCGCGTTCCGCCCGTGACGCCCGAGTGATCGCCGCCGGCCTCTCGAATGACGGGAGCGCTCTCGCCGGTGATCGCCGACTCGTCGACAGAGGCAACACCCTCGACGACCTCGCCGTCGGCCGGTATCACTTGCCCGGCCTCGATGAGGATGAGGTCATTGGTGCGAAGCTTCGTCGAGGAGACGACTTCCCCTTGTTCCGACCCGAGCCGGTGAATCCGAAAGGCTCGAGTGTCCTGGCGGGTCGCCCGCAAACTATCCGCCTGGGCCTTGCCCCTCGCTTCGGCGAGAGCCTCCGCGAAGTTTGCGAACAGGACCGTGAGGAGCAGCAACAAGGTTAAAGCAGCCTGGTAGACGATGAGGCCTGTCGATGCGCTTCGGACCATCGACTCGACCGTGACGATCGCCGTCAAAACGGTTCCAACCTCGACCAAGAACATGACAGGATTCTTCATCATGTGTCTAGGATTCAGCATGACGAACGACTGCCAGGTCGCGTTGCGGACCAGCTCGGGTTCAAAGAGTTTGAGCCGACGCGCCTGCCTGCGTTGAATCTTGTAAGATTGCACCTCGCTCGCGGGCCGGCTCAACACTTCGCTTTCGGTTTCGATACTCATGGATTGAATTTCCAAAACGTGGACTCGAACCACGACAGATTGGTACGGGAAGATGTGAAACGAACAGGGGCAAGGCAGTCTTCCATTCGGAGCAGCCTGATTGCCACTCTCTTGTTTCAGGGTTTGAGGACAGCGAGGTGATCGGCGACAGGGCCGAGCACCAGGGCGGGCATGAACGACAATGCGCCCACGAGGAGTACCGTGCCCATCAACATTCCGGCGAAAGTCAGCGTGTCGGTCCGCAGCGTGCCGATCGTCTCCGGCGTCCTCTTCTTGACGGAGAGGAAACCGGCGATGGCCAGCGGCAGGATCATCGTGGGAAAGCGACCGAGCAGCAGCACGACTCCGGTCGCGATATTCCAGGCTGGGTTATTGTCCCCGAGTCCTTCGAAGCCGGACCCGTTATTCGCGGCCGCCGAGGTGAATTCGTAGAGGATCTCGCTGAATCCGTGAGCTCCGGGATTGGCGACTGTTTTCGTCCCCCACTCCGTGGCTGCGAAGAGTCCGGTCCCCGCACAGATCAACAGCGGATGGAGCAGGAGGGCGATCATCGCGAGTTTCACTTCTCTCGACTCGACTTTCTTGCCCAGATACTCGGGTGTTCGGCCCACCATCAGCCCCGCGAGAAAGACCGCGACGATGATGTAAACAAACATGTTTTCGAAGCCCGCGCCGATGCCGCTGAAGACGACGTTCAACATCATCATCGTCATCGGGACCATGCCGGTCAGCGGGTTGAGGCTGTCGTGCATGCTATTCACCGAGCCGTTGGACGTGGCGGTCGTCATCGCCGCCCAGGTCGCGGAAGCCGCGGGTCCGAGTCGCACTTCCTTGCCTTCCA
>Ga0080006_1213120_pt1 | contig 12747 bp, 14 predicted proteins | sample RS3BMetagenome_FD_69209 | JGI IMG/M metagenome (GOLD analysis project Ga0080006, IMG submission 69209) | Ferric oxide microbial mat and aquatic microbial communities from Rainbow Spring, Yellowstone National Park, USA - RS3B (SPADES... ...
TGGTCCGCATCGACATGAGCGAGTACGGCGAGAAGCACTCCGTTGCCCGGCTGGTCGGTGCCCCTCCGGGGTACATCGGCTATGACCAGGGCGGCCAGCTGACCGAGGCGGTGCGCCGCCGTCCGTACACGGTGATCCTCTTCGACGAGATCGAAAAGGCGCACCCGGACGTGTTCGACGTGCTGCTGCAGGTGCTCGACGAGGGCCGGCTGACCGACGGGCAGGGCCGCACGGTCGACTTCCGCAACACGATCCTGATCCTGACGTCGAACCTGGGGTCGGGCGGCAGCGAGGAGCAGGTGATGGCCGCGGTGCGCTCGGCGTTCAAGCCCGAGTTCATCAACCGGCTCGACGACGTGATCGTCTTCCACGGCCTCGAACCCGGTGAGCTGGTGTCGATCGTCGACATCCAGCTGGCCCAGCTGCAGAAGCGGCTGGCTCAGCGCCGGTTGCAGCTGGAGGTCTCGGATGCCGCCAAGCAGTGGCTGGCGCAGCGCGGGTTCGACCCCGTCTACGGCGCCCGGCCGTTGCGCCGGCTCGTGCAGCAGGCCATCGGCGACCAGCTGGCCAAGATGCTGCTGGCCGGTGACGTGCACGACGGCGACACCGTCCCGGTCAATGTCAGCCCCGGCGGTGATTCCCTGGTGCTGGGCTGACCTTCCCTGTCCGGCCACCAGACGCAAAAGCCCCCATTTCGTCTCGAAATAGGGGGCTTTTGCGTCTGCTCGCGGTGTCTCAGGCTGGCCGCCGCCTTGCCGGGCGGTGGGAGCGTCCTTCAGGCACGTATCGTGCTGTGACGCGGTTGTGACCCGCCGGGCTTCTGTGTTCCGGCCCAACAGCAGATACCCTGTCTTGGATGGTCCCCCTTTGGTTCACGCTGTCCGCACTGTGCTTTGTCGGTGCGGGGCTGCTGCTGTACGTCGATATCGATCGACGCCGCGGGCGCAGCAGGCGCCGTAGGTCGTGGGCGCGTTCGCACGGCTTCGACTACGAGCGTGAATCGACCGAGATCCTTCAGCGCTGGAAGCGCGGGGTCATGTCGACGGTGGGCGACGTCTCCGCGTATGACGTGGTGCTGGGTCAGATCCGCGGCGAGGCGGTGTACATCTTCGACCTCGAAGAGGTCGCCACGGTCATCGCGCTGCACCGCAAGATCGGCACCAACGTCGTGGTGGACTTGCGGCTCAAGGGCCTGAAAGAGCCACGCGAAAGCGACATCTGGCTGCTCGGTGCGATCGGTCCGCGGATGGTTTACTCCACCAATCTGGACGCGGCCCGGCGCGCCTGCGACCGGCGCATGGTCACCTTTGCGCACACCGCGCCCGACTCCGCCGAGATCATGTGGAACGAGCAGAACTGGACACTGGTCGCCATGCCGGTCACCAGTACGCGCACCCAGTGGGACGAGGGCCTGCGCACGGTGCGTCAGTTCAACGACCTGCTTCGGGTGTTGCCCCCGGTGCCGGACGAGACGCCGCAGGAGGTAGGGCTATCGTCGGGACTTCGCAACGCGGCACCGAGCCGCCCCTTGGCGCCGGCCGCCCGCCCGGAACTGCCGCCGCGGCGTGCGCAACCGGAGGTCGCCGGACTGCTGGCCCCGGATGTTCAGGCGGGCCACCGCGCCCATGAGCCCGTGCGCCGCGAGCAGCCCCGTGCAGAGGGCCATCCGGAAGCCCAACGCCGGCCGCCGCCGGCGCAGCGTAACGGTCATCAGGCGACCAACTATCAGCTCTGAAAGCGTCCCGAGGGGGTCGGGGTGGGCCGGGGAGCGATTAGCGCCCCGTCACTAGGATGTCGCTCATGTTGCGCCCCGTCGCCCTGATCACCGGGCCCACCTCCGGGGTCGGCGAGGGCTACGTGCGGCGCGATACACGCGGCGCCCGAGACGTCGACCGCGTGACCGATCTGGCGGGCGATGTGGTCAGTCAGAGTCTGGCCGACCTCCCCAACGGCACGGTGGCGCTGGTCATCGATGGGCAGCTGATTTCGCGGGGCTTGACGCGGGTCGTGGTGAAACGGGTCGGGGGTGGCCGTGGCCGAAACTGACGACCGGGGGGAGTTGGCCGACTTGGTGCGACGGCTGTCGGTGGTGCACGGTCGGGTCAGGCTGTCGTCGGGCAAAGAGGCCGACTACTACGTCGACCTGCGCCGGGCCACCCTGCACCACCGGGCGTCGGCGTTGATCGGCAGGCTGATGCGCGAACTGACCGGCGACTGGGACTACGCGGTGGTCGGCGGCCTGACGCTGGGCGCTGACCCGGTGGCCGCCGCCATCATGCATGCGCCCGGGCGGCCCATCGACGCGTTCGTCGTGCGCCAGTCGGTGAAAACCCATGGCATGCAACGCCTCATCGAGGGCACCGACGTCGCCGGCAAGCGTGCGCTGGTGGTCGAGGACACCAGTACCACGGGCAGTTCGGCGCTGACCGCGGTGCGCGCCGTCCAAGCGGCGGGCGGCGAGGTGGTCGGTGTGGCGACCGTGGTGGACCGTGCCACCGGCGCGGCCGAGGCGATCGAAGCCGAGGGGCTGCCCTACCGCAGCGTGCTGGGCCTGGCCGAGCTGGGGCTCGGCTAGGCCGGGGCGATTGTCAGCCGGATGCGACGCATGAATGCCCCTGGGTTGACTACGCGCATCGTGTGCATTCTCATCGCCATGGTCGCCTTGCTGGCGGGTTGCTCGAGTTCTAACCACCCGCCCCGCCCCTACGGCGCGCAGGGCGCGCGGCTCGGGGAATCGTTCGTGCTGCTGGGCTGGAACATGTCGGTGTCGAACCTGCGCTGGGACGGCGACTATGTGCTGGTCGACGTTGACGCCAGTGTCGCGTCCGCGCAGGACCCGCGCGCGCCGCGCGCGGTGCCCGAGGACATGCGGTTTGGGCTCTACGGCGCGCTGTCGCACCCGCTTGAGGCCGCCGGGCTGGGAAGCTGCGACGCCGCGACGACCGGCTTGCGGGATATTGCCTCGCCGCTGTCAGCATCCGCGGGCCGGCTCGCCGGAACGGTCTGCCTCGGGCCGCTGAAGGATCGCAGCCAGGTCCGCGGGGTGTACGGCTACTCGCCACGTGACCGGATCCCCAAGACGTCGGCGGCCTACCCGGCGGCGTTCCCGGTGGGGCTGATGCCGACGAACGCCAACGACACCGGCCTGACCGTCAAGACCGTCAGCCTGTCGGCCTGGCGCGCCGACGGCACCCCGGTCACCAAGGCTCAGCTGGGCGACGCGAGGGCGTTCACCGGCAACGGCTACATGCTGCTGGGGTTACAGGCCGACGCCGTCGCGGCCCGGTATCGCGACGACTCCGCCGAGCGCGGCGGCCCGATGATGCTGCTGGCCTCCCCGACCCTGCCCGCCCCGGGGCTGAATCGGGCCTGCGCGGTCTACGGATCGTCGGTGCTGATCCTGCCGGACGCGTCGCTGGACTCGGTGCACGTCAATGCGTCGCTGTGCACGCAGGGCGAGATCAACGAGGCGTTGCTCTACGCCACGGTGGCGATCGACGGCACCCACGCCGGGGTCTGGACGCAGCGATGAGCGAGCTCGGACCCACCGAGTGGGGGACGCCGGCCGGGGGCGTCGGCCCCTGGCCCGGGGACCTCCCCGACGACCCGCGATTTGATCCGGTCCTGTTGCGGGAGGGCGATTCCCGCAATGTCGTCGACGCGTACCGGTACTGGACCCGGGAGGCGATCGTCGCCGACATCGATCGGCGCCGCCACCCGTTGCACGTGGCGATCGAGAACTTCGGCCACGACGCGAACATCGGCTCGGTGGTGCGCACCGCCAACGCCTTCGCGGTGCACACCGTGCACATCGTCGGGCGGCGGCGCTGGAATCGCCGCGGCGCCATGGTGACCGACCGCTATCAGCGGTTGTGCCACCACGACAGCACCGCCGCACTGCTGGACTTCGCCGCGGGCGCCGGGCTGATCGTGGTCGCGGTGGACAACGTGCCGGGTGCGTCGCGACTGGAGGAGATGCCGTTGCCCCGGGAGTGCCTGCTGGTGTTCGGTCAGGAGGGTCCCGGCATCACCGACGACATCCGTGCCGGCGCGGCGATCACGGTGTCGATCGCCCAGTTCGGTTCGACGCGCAGCATCAACGCAGGCGTCGCCGCCGGGATCGCGATGCACGCCTGGGTCCGGCAGCACGCCGACCCCGCGCGCGCCTGGTAGGTGCGTCGGGCGTGCTGGAGGTCTCGGTCGCCGACCTGCACCGGGAGAACGGCAAATTTCACGTCACGGGCGACCCCTCGGCCGCGGTGACGATCCAGAACATCGCGATGCGCGCCCACGGGGCCAGTGACCCGCCCGATAGCATCGCAGGGCCCACACATTCCTTGACCGGGATACGCGAGTTGCTGGTGGCGCTGGCCGCTGTGCCCGGATAGGTCAGTCGGCGTTTTGCGCACAGCGGTATGAGGCAGGATCGGCAGGTATGGATCAGCTGTGGGTCAATCGGGCAGCCACCACGGAAACGGCCGTCACCCGGCGACACCTGAAACGGCTGTGGGGATTGCCCGGAACCCAGCTGGGGGTGGTGGCCTGGCCGCCCACGCGGCGCGACCGGCTGTTCGGCAACTGGCACTACTGGTGGCAGGCCCACCTGCTGGACTGCCTGGTCGATGCGCAACTGCGCGACCCACAGCCCGAACGGCGAACCGAGATCAACCGGCAGGTCCGCACCCACCGGCTGCGCAACCACTTCTCGTGGACCAACAACTATTACGACGACATGGCGTGGCTGGCGCTGGCACTGGAACGGGCCGCCCGGGTCGCCGGCGTCGAGCGCCGGCGCGCGCTGCCCAAGCTCGCCGACCAAATCGTCAAGGCATGGGTGCCAGAGGACGGCGGCGGCATCCCGTGGCGCAAACAGGACCAGTTCTTCAACGTCCCGGCCAACGGCCCGGCCGGAATCTTTCTCGCCCGCTACCCGGACAGCTATGGGAACCGGCTGAAGCGGGCCGAGCAGATGGCCGACTGGATCGACCGCACCTTGATCGACCCGCAGACCCACCTGGTGTTCGACGGCATCAAGGGTGGCTCGCTGGTACGCGCCCAGTACACCTACTGCCAGGGCGTCGTGCTCGGGCTGGAGACCGAGCTGGCGGCCCGCACCGATGCGGAGGCCGGGGCCCGGCATGCCGCGCGGGTGCATCGCCTGCTCGCGGCGGTCGCCGAGCACATGGCGCCGGCAAGAGTCATCAAAGGCGCCGGCGGCGGGGACGGCGGCTTGTTCGCCGGCATCACCGCCCGATACCTCGCGCTGGTGGCCACCGCCCTGCCGGGCGCCTCGGCCGACGACGTCGCCACCCGCGACACCGCCCGCACGATTGTGCTGGCCAGCGCGAAATCGGCGTGGGATAACCGGCAAACGGTGGACGGACTGCCGCTCTTCGGCCCGTTTTGGGACCGCGACGCCGAGCTTCCCGCCCGGCGGCCGGACGCCGGCGCAGTGGCCCAGTCGGTCGACGGCGCGGCGAGCGGTTCCGAGGTCCCCGAGCGGGACCTGTCGGTGCAGCTGTCGGGCTGGATGCTGATGGAGGCCGCCTGTAACGTCACCGCCGTGGCGGCGACATGAGCGAGCCAGGCGGCTGGACCCCTGACGACGCCACCATCGCCCGGGCCAATCTCACCCACTTCATGGCCTGGCTGGCCGAGACCGGTCGCGGCCACTACGCCGATTACCACGAGCTGTGGGCCAAGTCGGTCGACGACATCGAATGGTTCTGGGACGCCATCTGGAAGTACTTCGACATCCGGGCCAGCAGTCCGCCGCGCGCGGTGCTGGGCGACAAGTCCATGCCGGGCGCCGAGTGGTTCCCCGGCGCTACGCTCAACTACGCCACCGAGGTTTTCCGGCACGCCACCGACGCGCGTCCGGCACTGGTCGTCGTTGGCGAGGATGGCGCCTGCGAGTGGTCGTGGACGCGGCTGCGGCGCGAGACCGCGGCGTTGGCGGCCTACTTTCGCGGCGTCGGTGTCGAACCCGGTGACGTGGTGGTCGGATACCTGCCCAACGTCGGGGAGGCTGTCGTCGCAGCCCTGGCCGCGGCCAGCGTTGGCGCCGTCTGGGCGGTGTGCAACCAGGACGTGGCTGTCGACGGCGTGATAGCCAGGTTGGGCCAGCTGGAGCCGGCCGTGCTGGTGGCCAGCGACGGATCGATCTACGGCGGCAAGCGGATCGATCGGCGCGCGGAGCTGGCGGCTATCCGGCGCGCGATGCCGACGCTGCGGGCGACCGTGGTGGTGCCGCGGCTCGGGCTGACGCTCGACGACGACACGGTGCCATGGGCGACCGCCACGGCGTCCGACGCAGGCTTCGACATTCCCGACGACATCGTCGCGGTGCCCTTCGCGCACCCGCTGTGGGTGATGTTCTCGTCGGGAACCACCGGAAAGCCGAAAGGCATCGTGCACGGTCACGGCGGTGTCGTGCTCGAGCACCTGAAGTACCTGACCCTGCAGCTGGACCTGCATCCCGGCGAGCGCTTCCTGTGGTACTCGTCCACCAGCTGGATGATGTGGAACCTGCTGCTTTCCGGGCTCCTGGTCGACACGACGATCGTGCTCTACGACGGCAGCCCTACCCACCCGACGACCGACGGCCTCTGGCGGGTGGCCGCCGAGGCCGGTGTCAACGTACTCGGTGCCGGAGCCGGCTACCTGCTCGTCTGCGCCAAAGAGGACGCCGAAAGGGGGTTGAAGCCGGGCGCGGCGTACCCGCTCGACCAGCTGCGTGCCGTGGGCGCCACCGGTTCGCCACTGCCGGCATCCGGATTCCGCTGGGTGCAGGAGGGCCTCGGCCGGCCGGTCCCGGTCGTCTCGATCAGTGGTGGCACCGACGTGTGCACCGCCTTCATCGGCGGTTGCGCCATCCTGCCGGTGGTCGCCGGCGAATTGTCGTGCATCTGCCTGGGCGCGGCCATCGAAGCCTGGGTCGGCGAACGCCAACCCGTCATCGGCGAAGAGGGCGAACTGGTGATCACCGAGCCGATGCCATCGATGCCGGTGTCCTTCTGGGATGACGGTGACCGCAGCCGTTACCGCGCGGCCTACTTCGAGAAATACCCGGGGGTATGGTGCCACGGCGACTGGATCACCATCACCGATCGGGGATCGGTTGTGGTGCATGGCCGTTCGGACGCCACCCTGAACCGGTTTGGCATCCGGATGGGCAGCGCGGAGATCTACGGCGCGGTGGAGTGCATGCCCGAGGTGCACGACTGTCTGGTGGTCGGTGTCGAGCAGGACGACGGCGGCTACTGGATGCCGCTGTTCGTGCACCTGGCCGACGGTGTGGAGCTCGACGACGAGTTGCGGTCTCGGATCGCCGCGGAGATCCGCCGACACGCCTCGCCGCGGCACGTGCCCGACGACATCCTGGCAGTGCCCGGCATACCGAGGACGCTGACCGGCAAGCGGCTCGAGGTGCCGATCAAGCGCATCCTGCTGGGGGCGGCGCCGGGCGAGGCCGTGCAGTTGAGTTCGCTCGACAGGCCCGAGCTGCTAGACGCTTTCGTTGCCTACCGCAGAGTTCGGGTGTCCTGAGCGCGATTTCTCGTCACACGTCCCCTCGGCCGGACGAGCCGCGCGGCGATGTCCCCGGTAGCCGCGCCAAGACGCGATGAACGCCGGCAGCAGCGACACGAGCAGGATCCCCAGGATGATCTTTTCCAGGTTCTGGTGCACGAACGGCACGGTGCCCAGGAAGTAGCCCGCCAGCGTGGCCCCGCCGCCCCAGGCGATGCCGCCGACGATGTCGAACCCGAGGAACACCGGATAGCGCATGTAGGACACCCCGGCGATCACGGGGACGAACGTACGCACGAACGGCGCGAAGCGGGCGAGGATGACCGCCCACGGCCCGTACTTCTCGAAGAATGCGTGCGACTCGGTCACGTAGTGCTTCTTGAAGAACCGGGAGTCTTCCTTCTTGAACAGCGCCGGCCCGATCCGCCGCCCGATGAAATATGCGGTCTGATCGCCCAGCACCGCGACCAGCGCCACGCTCGGCGCCAGCACCCAGATGCTGGCCGGCGGGTGGGGGTGCGCGGCGAGTAGTCCGCCGGTGAACAGCAGCGATTCGCCCGGCAGCAGCGGAAACAGCAGCCCCGTCTCGATGAAGACGATGATCAGGATCCCGGGCAGCACCGCGGACCCGAAAACGCCGCCGGCGCCCAACCAGTACATAGGGTCGAGGATGTCGGGCAGGGCCGTCACGGCGGTGCTCATGATGTCTGAACATACCGGCGGGGGGCGCGGGTTCGGCGGCGGGTTGCGATACTTGAGCCGTCTCGGCCGTCTCGGCCGTCTCAGCCGTCAGGAGGAACCACCATGCCCGTCGCGACGCCCGAGGTTTACGCCGAGATGCTCCGACGCGCCAAGGCGAACTCGTACGCCTTTCCGGCCATCAACTGCACGTCGTCGGAGACCGTCAACGCCGCCATCAAGGGCTTCGCCGACGCGGGCAGCGACGGCATCATCCAGTTCTCCACCGGCGGTGCGGAATTCGCCTCCGGACTCGGCGTCAAGGACATGGTGGCCGGCGCGGTCGCGCTGGCTGAGTTCACCCACGCCATCGCCGCCCGGTATCCGATCAACGTCGCACTGCACACAGACCACTGCCCCAAGGACAAGCTGGACACCTACGTGCGCCCGCTGCTGGCGATCTCGGCCCGGCGGGTGGCCGCGGGGAAGGATCCGCTGGTCGGATCCCACATGTGGGACGGCTCGGCGGTGCCGATCGACGAGAACCTGGCCATCGCACAGGAACTGCTGAAGGAGGCGGCAGCCGCCAAGATCGTGCTGGAGATCGAGATCGGCGTGGTGGGCGGCGAGGAGGACGGCGTCGCCAACGAGATCAACGACAAGCTCTACACCACGCCCGAGGACTTCGAGAAAACCATCGACGCGCTGGGCGCCGGGGAGAACGGCAAGTACCTGCTGGCCGCGACGTTCGGTAACGTGCACGGCGTCTACAAGCCCGGCAACGTCAAGCTCCGTCCGGACATCCTGGCCCTGGGGCAGCAGGTGGCCGCGGCCAAGCTGGGACTGCCCGCGGACGCCAAGCCGTTCGACTTCGTGTTCCACGGCGGCTCGGGTTCGCTGAAGTCCGAGATCGAGGAGGCGCTGCGCTACGGCGTGGTGAAGATGAACGTCGACACCGACACCCAGTACGCCTTCACCCGCCCGATCGCCGGCCACATGTTCACCAACTACGACGGCGTGCTCAAGGTCGACGGGGAGGTGGGCGTCAAGAAGGTCTACGACCCGCGTAGCTACCTCAAGAAGGCCGAGGCGTCGATGGCCGCGCGGGTCGTCGAGGCCTGCAACGACCTGCACTGTGCCGGAAAGTCGATCGGCGGGACCTAGCCGCTGGGTGACTGGCAGATCTTCCACTGTTCGTCGCGGTACTGCAGATCCAGGCTGCGGGTGGAGCGCAGCTGTGGGTCGTACGCCATGAACGTGGTGACGTTCGCCTCGGCGTGCCGGCCGTTGACGACGACCTGGTCGATGCTCGCGATCACCGGGTACTGCCTGGCCGCCGCGACTCGGCGATACGTTTCGTCCCAGCCGTGCTCGTCGTAATCCACATACCCGTCGCGGGCGGTGCCGCACGTCATGCCGCGCAGCGTGGTCAAATCCCCCCGCTGCACCGCGATGTCGTATTGCTCGATCACATGCCGGACCCGGTCTTCTTCCGAGGCTTTCGGGTGTTTGGCACGCATCAGCAGCACGGTGCCCAGGATCGCGATTGCCGCCAGTGCCAAGACGATCACGACGATGGCCAGCACCCAGCCCCAGTTGAACCGCCCGGACGTCTGTAGCTTTGCCCTGAGCCTGGGCGGGATTGACTGCGGCCCAGCCGGTTTCGGCGGCATGCCCGAGCGCGTTGTCGCGTTCGGGCCCTGGGGCGATGCGAAGATCTCCGTGGCCGGCTCCGGCGTCGTGGCGATCACCGCGGTTTCTTTTGCGTCGAATCCCGGTGCGGTGAAGCGCCGTTCGGGCTGCTGGGTATCCACCTGCCCGTGGGGATCGTTGTCGGGTTTATTGATGACGACGGTCTCGGCCTCGGTGTCCGTGGGAATCAGCGGGTAGCCCGCGGTCACGTCGTCGCCGGGCCCGGTGGGCGGCTCGCCGCTGGTTTCGCGACGGGACTCACGCGGGTCGAACCCAGGGCGCCTTGGCGCGGCGCCGCGATCGGGCCCGGATGGATTCGGCATGAGCCGAGCTTAGCGACCCGCCGTCTGTTTTGGGGTGCCGGCCGAGTGCGGCGCCCCGCCGCAACTGCACGGCTGCACGGTAGCTGCGCACTCGCTGCACAATGGGAGTCATGACCCCGACCGGAGACCTCCTGGGACCTGATCCGATCCTGCTGCCCGGCGACGCCGACGCCGAGGCCGAACTGCTCGCCGGCAAGCACCCCGGCATCGTCGCCGCCGAGCATCCGTCGGCACCGGTGGCCTGGGCGGCGCTGGCCGAGGAGGCACTGAACGCGTCCGGGGTCTCCGGCGGGGCCGACGAGAAGGCCATCACCGCCTACGCCTATGCCCGCACCGGCTACCACCGCGGCCTGGACCAGCTGCGGCGACACGGCTGGAAGGGCTTCGGCCCGGTGCCCTACTCGCACGAACCCAACCGCGGCTTTCTGCGGTGTGTGGCGGCGCTCGCGCGGGCCGCCAACACCATCGGAGAAACCGACGAGTACCTGCGTTGCGTCGATCTGCTGGACGATTGCGACCCCGAGGCCCGCGGGGTGCTGGGGCTTTAGCGGCTGCTAAAAGGTTGCAGCGCAGCCGCTGCTGCCAGGGCACTCGATCTGCACCGTCGCGTGATCCAGGCCGCGGGCCGACAGCACCGCCCGCGCGTCGTGCAGCACCCGGCCCGAGTCGCCGGCGCTCATCAGATGAGCGGTGCACATGTCCTTGCCGGGCGACAGCGTCCACACGTGCAGGTCGTGCACCTCGGTCACGCCGTCGACCAAATTCAGGGCGGCGCGAAGCTCCTCGACGTCGATGTGGCTGGGCGACGATTCGGAAAGGATGCGCAGCGCGTCGCGAGCCAGCGCGATGGCCCGCGGCAGCACCCAGAGCGCCACGAGGACGGCCACCACCACGTCGGCGTAGGGCCAGTGCGTCGTCACGGTCACCACGCCGGCGACGAGCACGCCCAGGCTGCCGACGCTGTCGGCGACCACCTCCATGTAGGCGCCCTTGACGGCCAGGCTCCCCGACGAGTGCGACCGCAGCAGCAGCGCCACGACGAGGTTGGCGACCAGGCCCGCCGACGCCACCACGATCATCGGCACACCGGGGACGGCCGGGGTTTCCCGGAGCCGTTCGACGGCCTCGTACATGATGAATATCGCCACCCCGATGAGCAGGCCGGCATTGGCCACCGCGGTGAACACCTCGGCGCGGTGCCAGCCGTAGGTGCGCGCGGGCGACGAGCTGCCGCGCCGCGCCAGGGTCACCGCGGCCAGCCCCATGAACACGGCGACGACGTCGGTCAGCATGTGTCCGGCGTCGGCCAGCAGCGCGATCGAGTTGATCAACAGGGAGGTGGTCAATTCCACGACGAAGAACGCCGCCAGAATCGCTGCGGCCATGGCCATGCGGGGGATCACCCGTGAGCTGTCCGCCTCGGCGGGGGTGTGACTGTGGCCGGCGCCCATGCCCAGGAATATATGCGCGCTAATGCATATATGGCAAGGACTACAACCATTGGCTCCAGAAGCGGGTCAGCGAGTTGCCCGCGGCCGGCAGCCAGTGCGGTATCCCGGAGAAATCGAACAACCACAGCACCAGGCCGAAGAACCACTGATTGGCTGCCAAGAGCAGGAACAGCAGGACGAAATAACCCCACTGCTTGGCCGGCGCCACCGCGCGCTGGGTCTCCGGGCTCAGATGCGGTTCCAGGGCGTCGTACCCGTCCAGGCCCGGGATCGGCAGCAGGTTCAGCAACACGGCGGTGAGCTGGAGGAATCCCAGGAACGCCACTCCGGCCCACAGCACCTGGTGGAAAGGATCGTAGAACAACCGGGTCAAGGTCAGCGCCAGCACCGCCAGCACGAGGTTGACCGCCGGGCCCGCCAGGCTGACCAGCGTGCGCCGCGCGGGCGTCATGAACCAGGTCCGCAGATACACCGCGGCGCCGGGCAGGCCGATTCCGCCGAGCGCGATGACCACGATCGGCAACGCGAGGGACAGCCCGGGATGGCTGTAGCGGCGCGGATCCAGGGTGAGGTAACCGCGGATGGCCGCGTCGTGGTCGCCGAATCGCCAAGCCGTCACGGCGTGCCCGAACTCGTGCAGGCACAGCGATACCAACCAGCCGGCGATCACGAGGATGAACACCCCTGCATACGACAGGGGTCGCACGGTCGAACCCGCCAGCCAGGCCAGCGCGCCGCCGGCCGCCGTCGTGGCCACCAGGGCCAGGAAAATCGGGCTGGGTCGCACCGTGTCTCGTCGGGCAGGAAAGTTCACCGGTCGAAACTATCGGACCAGCAGCCAGCCTTCGACGTTGCGGTAGATCGTCGACCGGCGAGCGGGGCGCGGTGCGGGGACGCCGTCGCGCACCACCACGGTTCCGCTACTGCCCAGCTGGGCGGCGCGGCCGGTGATCCACCGGGACCCGATTCCGCTGGTTCTGGCCCGCAAGCCCGGTAAGTCAGGTGTCGGCTCGACGCACACCCCGGCGACGTCGCCGTCGAACAGCACGGTGTCGTCGACGACCGCCTCGCCG
>Ga0080006_1135113_pt1 | contig 12736 bp, 11 predicted proteins | sample RS3BMetagenome_FD_69209 | JGI IMG/M metagenome (GOLD analysis project Ga0080006, IMG submission 69209) | Ferric oxide microbial mat and aquatic microbial communities from Rainbow Spring, Yellowstone National Park, USA - RS3B (SPADES... ...
CGAGGAGACGGCGACCGGGTCTGTGCCTCCGTAAAACAGTTCGATGAACTGTTGGTCTGCGACTTTGATGTACACGATCCACGGCTTCCCTTCTGGGGTCGGGATGTCAAATGCGCGCGTAAATCCGAGCGCGTCGCAGTAAAATTGCAGCGACTGTTGCATATCCTTCACCGTCAGCGCAACATGACCGATTCCACGAATCACGCGAAAACCTCCAGATTCCTCAGTGTAATCGATTGCGGGAGCCCGTTGGACTTCCCCGTATCCTTCCTTACTATATCGCGTTATTTTCGAAAATACTAGGAAAATGGCCGGTGTAATCAGACTGTAATCGATTACAGGCTCGGGATTGAAAATCGTACCTGGTTTGACATGACAGTCTGTTATGATAATATCTGATTAAAAGCATGTGTTTATACTAGATTGAATGGAGGAGAGAAACAGATGCAAGTGGTGACGAGTGTCTTGGAATTGATCGGCAACACGCCAGTCGTAAAGCTCGGTCGGCTGGCAGGCCAAGAGAGTGCGGACGTGCTGGTGAAATTGGAGTGGTTTAACCCCGGCGGTAGCGTCAAGGATCGCATTGCCAAAGCTATGATTGAGGACGCAGAACGTGCCGGGACGATTCACCCGGGGGACACGATTGTTGAGCCGACCAGCGGCAACACTGGCATTGGACTCGCATTGGTCGCGGCCGCGAAAGGGTATAAAGCGGTATTTACCATGCCGGACACGATGAGTGCGGAACGTCGCGTACTGCTGACGGCCTACGGGGCGACGCTCGTGCTGACGCCGGGTAGTGAGGGGATGCGGGGTGCTGTGGAAAAGGCCGCAGAACTTTCCCGCGACCACGGGTATTTTATGCCGCAGCAGTTCGACAACCCTGCAAATCCACGCGTTCATGAATTGACGACAGGTCCTGAGATCGTTAGGCAGACCGAAGGGCAGCTGGATGCCTTTGTCGCGGGCATCGGTACGGGCGGAACCATCACCGGCGTCGGGCGGGTTCTGCGCAGGGAGATCCCGGGCTGTAAAGTGATCGCCGTGGAACCGGCGGGATCGCCTATTCTCTCGGGTGGTCAGCCGGGAGGGCACAAGATCCAGGGCATCGGTGCCAACTTCGTGCCGACGGTGTTGGATCGAACCGTATACGACGAGGTGCGCACCGTAGATAACGAGGCAGCATTCGAGACGGCGCGCCGTCTTGCCAAAGAGGAGGGGTTGCTGTGTGGGATCTCTTCTGGGGCCAATGTGTTCATGGCACTTCAGATCGCCCGGGAGCTCGGGCCCGGCAAACGCGTGCTGACGATTTCGGCGTCCAACGGTGAACGGTATCTCTCGACGCCGCTGTTTACCACTCCGTGAGTCGCTGCTAGGAGTCTGTGCCGTGAACAGGCTCCGTGAGTTTGCGCGCGGCCGGACTAGGCAACGGGGGTCACGATATGCGATACTCCACAGGGGGATACCCGCTGACCGTCTGTCACTCAGCGGCGATCCGCATCCATCGGGGCCTGTCATGGCCCGGCGGGATCAATTCGTAGTGGCTCTATCTTGAGGAGGATGCTCTGTGCAAACTGTGCTGTGCTTTGGTCACAAGAATCCAGATACTGACACCGTGTGTTCCGCTATTGCCTACGCATACTTGAAAAATGCACTTGGTGAAGCTGTCGAGGCTGTTCGCCTGGGTGACTTGAATAACGAAACGAGCTTTGTCCTGAATCACTTCGGCGTCGCCGCGCCGCGGCTGATCACGGCCGCGGCGCAAGAGGCGTCCGAGGTGATTCTGGTCGATCACAACGAGCGGCAGCAAAGTGTCCCGGATCTTGATCAGGTCAAGGTCATTGAGGTGATTGACCATCATCGCATCGCCAACTTTGAGACGGGTCACCCGCTCTATTTTCGCGCAGAGCCCGTGGGATGCACCGCGACGATTCTGTTGAAACTGTTCAAGGAACACGGGATTGCCGTACCCAAAGAGGTGGCCGGTCTGATGGTCTCGGCGATCGTCTCTGACACGCTCTTGCTCAAGTCGCCGACCTGCACGGATCAAGATATCGCCGCAATCGACGAACTGGCGGCGATTGCCGGCGTTGAGCTTCACACGTATGGACTGGCGATGCTGAAGGCAGGTGCCGACATTGGTGACAAGACCACTGCGCAACTCATCGCGATCGACTCCAAGGAGTTTCAGATGGGCGATTATAAAGTTGAAATCGCGCAAGTAAACGCCATAGACCCGCAGGATGTGCTGTCGCGGCAAGCGGAAATCGAGTCCGCACTTGCCCATGTGATTGCGGAGAAGCAGCTCGATTTGTTTCTTTTTATCGTTACGGATATCTTGCAGAACGACTCGGTGGCGCTGGCGCTCGGACAGGCGGCTGGGGCTGTGGAACGCGCCTTCGGGGTCTCGCTCGTGGATCACAAGGCGGTTCTCAAGGGTGTTGTGTCGCGCAAGCAGCAAGTCGTGCCTGTTCTGACCGAGACGCTGGCCAGTGTAGCGAAGGGTTGAAGCTGTAGGGCCGTTGTCCGACGCGCTGGCCATGATGACGCGGGTAAGACTTGACGTGGTCGCCTTGGCCCTCGCGTTCGTCCATGAGGTATAACGACTTTTTGTGATGGCCAAAAAGGGTGTCGAAAGAGGTTGAAGAATGACTCTTCATGTGATTGCTGATTGCTGATGCGGCGAGTGCCCGCTGCGGATGCGCGGCCACCACGACAACTGCACGTGGTCATGCAAGGGCGACTTACTTTGAAAGGTTTCAAATGTCGAACCCATGCCACCTCCTATGCGTTCCCGACGTCTGTAGGGCTCTTGAGGACAAGTCAAAAGAGCCCGACCAGGTTCGGTCGGGCGCGTCATAAACAGGTTTGAAATAGAGACACCACACGCCCTACCTCTCGTGTGGCCATACGGTTCCTCGACCGTGCCTGTGAGAATCCACTTCTTGTAACGCAACGCTTTTGGAATGGGACCATCATAGTCTTCAGCATCTACGGACTGACCTGTTCTCAACACAGTATATCCGAAATTGTGTAACAAAGCAAGCCCCTGCTTGGTCCCCAAGAACGCATCAAAGTTGCCGGTCGATTGCACACATAGTTGGACATAGCTCACCGATCGCTGCCACGTATCTTCATATTAGACGGTACCATGGCGCTCTCGCGACACCACGATCTTGGTGAGAGATCGGGATGAAGATGGGATGAAGATGGGATGACTTGTGACTGACTCTTGACAAGACAAAGTCTATTAGATTACAATCCAGTTATAACACTGAAAAATAGCGAATACATTTAGTAAAAATTCTTGGTTAGGTCCACCGTGCAGGGTGGCATAAGATCAAGAATGGAGGTGAGACCATGGCAACGTTACGAGACGTCGCTGGTTTGGCAAGGGTTTCCACGACGACGGTTTCTCGGCTTCTGAGCGGAGATCCGGGATTGGTCATTCCAGAAGAGACGCGGGACCGTATCTTGCGCGCCGCAGAGCAAGTGGGCTACGTGTCAAAGAGTAAGCCTCGATCCATCGGCCGCTTTGGGATCCAGCGCGTCGGGATCGTTGCACTTGGCAACGAGCAGTGGGAGCGAGATGATCCGTATTTTCGTTCGATTCGGCGAGGGATTGAACAAGAGAGCCGACGATTGGGATTCAGTGACTCTGTCCACGTGGATTGGTTCGAACAGATTCAATCCTACGTACAGTTCAACAATTTTGATGGGCTCATCGTCGTCGGTGACAACCGAGTCGCTGCAGAGCATTTTCGTCACCGAGATCAACGAGTAGTCTTCGTCGATCACTGCCCGGATATCGATCGTTACGATTCAGTAGTTGTAGACTTTGCTCGCGCAACGTACTCCGTGTTGGATCACCTCACTGCACTTGGACACACGCGGATCGCGTATATGGGCGGGGTGAGAGACTACGGGATGGAAGATGCGAGGCTGCACGAATATCGGGGATACATGGCCTTCAAAGGACGCTATCGCAGAGAGGATGAACACATCGCTGACGGGTGGCTCATAAGTAGCGGGTATGACATGGCCCAGGAGTGCATGTCTCAAGGGAATCTGGCAAGCGCCTTCATGATCGCCAGTGATCCTATGGCGATAGGAGCCATTCGCGCCTTTACGGAAGCTGGCATCCGGGTTCCGGAGGATGTCGCTGTCGTGGGATTCGACGATGTCGACGTGGCGGCTTTTGTGACCCCTCCGCTGACAACGGTGCATGTACCGACCGAGATCATGGGTTGTACGGCGTTGAATATCCTTGTGGACGGTGTGGGGGGGCATTCCCTGCCTATGCAGGTGACGTTGCCTACAGAACTGAAGATACGCGAGAGTTGCGGGGTCAAGCTCGCAAGTCTTGTACAAGGGGGTTAGAGAGGTGGGGTCCACACGAGTCGTTGTGAATTTGTGGTTCAGATTCGGCACGGTGGCAGCCAACTTTATGGTTGTCAACCTATTGTGGATGATCTGTTCGTTGCCAATCGTGACGATCTTGCCTAGTTTTGCCGCTCTTTTCGGTACGGTCAGGCAGTGGCGGGGAACTGGGGAGGGAGGGGTGCTAGGCGTGTATTTTCGCCAATGGCGCTTGCATGCCAGGCAAAGCTATCTTGCAGGAGGTCCCATCGTCGTGGTCGGTCTCTGTCTTGCCTATGAGAGCGCATACTACGCTTCCCGTCATGATCCGGTCAGCGTTTTGATGATGGCCATGGTCGTGTGCGCCGGATTTTTGCTCGTCACGACATGGTCCTGCCTATGGACGCTGATGGCGGCCCAAGTCACGCCAACGGTGGATCTCTTGCATCTGGCATTTCGGTACGGACTGCGATTGGCTCCGCGTACGTTGCTTGTGGTAGTTCCGGTCTGGGTGATTGCGGTCGGACTGAGCTACGTATTGCCTCTCGTGTTATTTGTCGGAATTATTCCGATTGCCGTGTGGTTTCATGAGTTGTGGATCGGGCGTGGAATTGAACGATTGAATGCGAGGTTGATGTCATGAGTATCACGCACAATGTGAACCTGCCTCAGAAGCCAAGCCAACGCTCGCGCGCGTCGCGAGCAAAGACTCGACGCAACAGAATCGTGGGCTGGCTGTTCTTGTCACCGTGGGTTATCGGCTTTTTGGCATTTGCCCTGTATCCGTTTCTTGCTTCTTTATTCTACAGTTTCACGAACTACAACATCCTCTCTCCGCCGCAGTGGATAGGCCTTCAAAACTATCAACAGATGGTGCAAGACCCGCTGTTTTGGCAGTCGCTTTATAACACACTTTACTACACGGTCATCTTTGTGCCGGCGTCCACGGTGCTTGCGATCGCCATCGCCATGCTCTTGAATCAGCGAGTGCGTGGGCAGACAATCTATCGAACGCTATTTTATCTGCCTAGTGTGGTTCCCTTGGTGGCGTCATCGGTACTCTGGCTGTGGTTGTTCAATCCGTCTTTCGGATTTATTGACGCTTTCTTGCGAGCTTTGGGGCTGCCGGCTCCTGGGTGGCTCTACAGTGAGGTCTGGGTAAAACCGTCTCTGATTCTGATGAGTCTCTGGGGGATCGGGCAACCCATTGTGATCTATCTCGCTGGCCTTCAAGGAGTTCCGCAAGAACTTTACGAAGCTGCCCATCTTGAAGGAGCTAATGGGTGGCATCGCACGCGACACATCACTTTGCCGATGATTAGCCCCGTGATTCTGTTTAACGTGGTGCTCGGGATGATTGGGGCCTTCCAATACTTCACCCAAGCATATGTGATGACGCAGGGCGGACCCGATAACTCGTCCATGTTCTTTGCACTCTATCTCTACCAAAATGCCTTTCAGTACCTTCACCTGGGTTATGCATCAGCCATGGCATGGCTGCTTTTCGTGGTCATTCTCATTGCAACACTGCTTGTGTTCAAGTCATCGGCGCGCTGGGTTTACTACGGCAATGAGCAGTAGATCCGTCGACGATAAGGGGGTGATGGGACCTTCCCATACGAGCTCGGTCGCGTCTTTGTAACACCAAATCAAAGGGGGAGTCGCAAGTGAAAGCACTTTGGACGAAAAAGGCGGGTATCATCACCGCGACACTAGCCATGACGGTTGGTATCGCTAACACGGCGTGGGCCGCAGAGCCAGCCACGCATCAAGTGACCAGGCATGATGCTGGGGTGGTTCAGTTGACGTATTGGAACATGTGGTCCGGGATCTGGACCAAAGTCGTTCAGAAGATGGTGGATGCGTTTAACGCGACCCACCCTGGAATTCACGTGACGATGCTGTCGGTTCCCTCGGCGAGCGGAGAGCAAAAGCTGTTGACCTCTATCGCAGCAGGCGATGCACCAGATGTTTTTACAGAGTGGAATCCCTACGTGGCGGCATTTGCACAAGAGCATGCCCTGCTCAATTTGAACCAGTTTATGGTTGGCCATTACGCGGGTCTGAAGCACTGGTTCTATCCGGTGGCAGCAAAGTGGGGAACGTATCAAGGGCAGATGTATGGCATGCCATGGACGATGAATACGTTCTTGCTTTATTACAATAAGACGATCATGAAGCAATCCGGATTGAATCCTGCTGATCCGCCGCGAACGATGGCTCAGCTTTGGGCTGATCAAGCCAAGGAATGGCGCATTTCCAAGAGCGGTGTGGTTAGCCAGATTGGATTCTATCCGAGTAACAGTTGGGATCAGTACATGCCGATGTTCGGTGTGACCGCACAGGACCTGTTCAATGGCTCAAAGTACACCCTGACCAATCCTAAGGCGATGGCGTTGACGGACTTCATGGCGAAGTACAACAAGTACCCCTATGCCCAAGTCAGTGCTTTTGAGAAGGGTTTAAGCGGAGCACTTGGGGGGTCTGTGGATCCATTTGAGCTCGGGAAAGCTGGATTCTACGTCAACGGCATGTGGGAGATTCCGACGATTCAACAGTTTAATCCTCACTTGCAGTACGGAGCGGTACCAATTCCGCCTGCACCTGGCGGCTTTGCCAACACGTCTTGGGTGAATGGCAACTACAATGAGATTCCCGCGGGTACAAAGCATCCTCAACAGGCGTTTGAATTTATTGCCTGGTTGTCAGGGTATGACAACGCAGCTTGGGCTGCCAAAGCATACCCCACCGGAGGTTGGATTCCCAACTCGCCTGTGATTACCAAGCAACCCGCCTATCAGCAGTTCTTGAATTCGGATCCAGTGCAAAAACCGTTTGTCAGTGTGATGCTCAACCCGCACGATCAGATCACGCCGGTCACGCCGGTTGACATGTACTACGAGCAGAAAGAAACAGACATGCAGGATTACGTCTTGCAAGGAATCAAGACGCCTGCAGCGGCGCTTCTTCATTGGGAACAAGACGTGAACCAGCAGTTGCAAAACACGTCGCACTGAGTACAGGTATCTGCGTGCCGGGGCGGACTTCAGACTTGCTCCGGCCGTCCAGATCATTCAGCTTCTAAGTTGGAGGGATGAACAGTGGGGAAGAGTGCCGCCAAGCATCTGATCTTGATTATTTTGTCCGTTTTATTCATTTTCCCGATGTTCTGGATGGTTTCTACTTCCCTAAAACCATCGATTGAACAGTTGCGGTGGCCTCCTGTCTGGATTCCGAACCCCTTCGACTGGATTAACTACCCGCAAGCCATGAATTTTGAGCCTTTTTTCCAATACATTCTAAATACATTAAACTACGGAGTTCTCTCTGTCATTGGAACGATCATATCGAGCAGCCTCGTGGCCTACGGATTTGCTCGAATCGACTTTCCTGAGAAGAACGTCCTGTTCGTGTTGATGTTGGCAACGCTCATGCTGCCTTTTCAGGTTACCATGGTACCGCTCTTCATCCTCTTTAAGACGTTGGGCTGGGTCGGTTCATTCAAGCCGCTTGTGGTTCCCACCTTCTTCGGAAGTGCGTTCAACATATTTTTGCTGCGGCAATTTTTGATGGGCATCCCAGTCGCCCTGTCTGAAGCCGCTTATATGGATGGAGCCAGTGAGTTCACCATCTTTTGGCGCATTATTCTACCGCTCAGTAAACCAGCTCTGGCTACCGTTGCCTTGTTTCAATTTATTTACGCGTGGAACGACTTCCTTGGACCGCTCATTTATCTCAATGATCAGTCGCTCTATACCGTCTCGCTAGGGCTGCAGACGTATGTCAGTTCGTACGGTACACAGTGGGGTCTGTTGATGGCCGCCTCAACGATTGCGACATTGCCCATCGTGCTCCTTTTTTTCCTGACGCAACGCACATTCATTCAAGGGATTTCTCTATCTGGTATCAAAGGTTGAGTTGAAGAAAGGACCGACTTCATGGGTATCTCTTTTAACGCGTCAACGCGCATGTTTCATCTGCGAGCCGGGCTCTGTAGCTATATCCTGCAAGTTGTGGATGAGGGATACCTCGCTCACCGGTTTTTTGGTGGCCAGTTGGTAGAGGACAGATTGGCCCAACCCCTTATGAGGACGATGCGACCCTTTTCGCCCAGTCCAGAAGGATCAGACACGGACTTCTCACTTGATACACTGCCTCAGGAATACCCGTATTCTGGGCGAGGGGACTTTCGGACGCCTGCTATCGAGATTCAGACTTCAGCCGCTGGCGAGACACTCGATTTGCGGTATATCGGGCACAGGATCGCTGCCGGAAAAATTTCTTTGCCCGGATTGCCGGCAACCTATGTGGAGGACCCGGAAGAGGGACAGACACTTGAGATCGACTTGGTGGATGGACTCACTGGACTTCGGGTTGTTTTGCGTTACACTGCATTCGTTGAGCATTCAGTCATTGCGCGCTCTGTCACGCTGATCAACGAGGGTGAAAACCCCATAAAAATCGAACGGATCATGTCAGCCTCCCTCGATTTGGCGGACGCTGAGTATGATTGGATTCATCTTGCGGGTGCCTGGGGACGAGAGCGCCATCCGGTCCGCGAACGCCTTGGTCCGGGCGTACGTCAAGTCGAGAGTCGACGTGGCGCGAGCAGTCATCAAGCCAATCCCGCCGCGGTGTTTGCGCGCCCTGGTGTCACGGAGTCGCACGGTGAAGCATGGGCTATCGCGCTAGTGTACAGTGGCAATTTTTCGATTACTGTAGATGTAAATCAGTATCAGAACACTCGTGTGATGGCCGGGATTCATCCTTCCGGTTTTAGTTGGTCGTTGCTACCGGAAGCCTCGTTTCACGCTCCAGAAGTGTTGCTAAGTTTCTCGGATGCGGGGTTAGGGGCGCTCTCGCGTGGCCTTCACAAACTGATCCGGACACGACTGGCCAGTGGCGCCCACCGTGATCGCCTACGCCCTATACTGTTAAATAATTGGGAGGCGACTTATTTTCAGTTCGATCGTGCGTCGTTGGTGGACCTGGGTCGATCGGGAGCGGAGCTTGGCATTGAATTGTTCGTTTTAGATGACGGGTGGTTTGGTCACCGAGACGATGATACGAGTTCACTAGGAGATTGGGTGGTCGATTTACGCAAGCTGCCGGACGGTTTGGAAGACGTCTCTTCGGAATTACAAAGGTTAGGGCTGCAGTTCGGGCTATGGTTCGAGCCCGAGATGGTCTCGTCCGATAGTGATTTGTACCGTTTACATCCAGACTGGTGCCTACATGTTCCTGGGCGCAGCCGATCATTAGGTCGACATCAGCTTGTGTTGGACTACTCCAGGGACGATGTCTGCGATTATGTAACGGAAGCGTTGTCCGACATCTTGAGCAAGGGTGCCGTCACCTACGTCAAATGGGACATGAACCGAAACATGACGGAAGTGGGCTCTGCCCTCTTGCCCGCTGCTCGACAAGGCGAAACCGCACACCGCTACATGCTTGGTCTCTACGCTGTGATGGCGGCGCTCACCAGCCGATTCCCACACGTGCTTTTTGAAAGCTGTTCAGGTGGAGGAGGACGGTTTGACCTAGGCATGCTCCACTTCATGCCTCAGGTGTGGACTAGCGACAACACGGATGCGATTGATCGTTTACCGATTCAGTTTGGCACATCGTTGATCTACCCGTCGTCTGCAATGGGTGCTCACGTGTCGGCGGTGCCCAATCATCAAGTGGGACGCATCACGCCGCTAGAGACTCGCGGATTTGTGGCGATGATGGGAAATCTGGGCTATGAACTGGACGTCCGCCAATCCAATGAAGAAGATAGGGCCATCATTCGGGATCAGATCTGTCTATATAAAGAGATTCGTCCACTCGTGTTGTTTGGTGACCTCTATCGTCTGCGCGACCCCAAAGAACGCAATGACGCTGCTTGGATGTACGTCAGTGAAGACAAGGGAATGGCATTTGCCACCTTCATACGCATCCTTGCACGGGCTAACCCTCCGTTGGAGACATTACGCTTTTGTGGACTCGACCCCCTTCAACATTATCACATCAGACTGATTGGCGGAGATGGCCTGGAGCACCTTCCTTTAGAGGCAGTCACTTTGACTACGGGTGGAGATGAACTCATGTCGGTAGGGGTTGTGATCCCGCCTCTAACAGGTGACTATAGAGGTTGCGCCTGGCGCATAACGGCAATCTAAACCGCTGGTGCCGGCGGCCCCAGTTTCCAGTCTAACCGGCGTGACTACGAAGTCAGGGTACAGGCTCCGTTCATGGTGCCAAGGCAAGGTGAAGTGTAACGCTGACCGATCACATTTGGATCTTTGCCGTCGACGGTATGCTACACTACGGAAAAGGACCAGAGTGGGGTGGTTGCGTGAGACATGCGCTGTTGGTGCAAGGCGGTTGGGAAGGCCATCAACCGCTTGCAGTGGCGGAACTGTTGGCGAGTCTACTGCGTGAGGAGGGCGTGGCCACGCATATTTCCGACACGCTGGACAGCTTTTGCGATGAGTCACTCATGGCCAAGGTGGACCTGATCGTACCCGTCTGGACGATGGGGACGATCACATCGGAACAACTGCAACCTCTGCTCGCAGCAGTACACCGGGGCGTGGGTCTGGCGGGGTGCCATGGCGGTCTGGGTGACGCCTTTCGAGGTGAACCGGAGTTTCAGTACATGGTCGGAGGACAGTGGGTGGCGCATCCTGGCAACGACGGGGTGACGTACGATGTGGATATTGTCAATCCCGCGCATCCTCTGACAGACGGGATGGAGGGTTTTTCCGTCTGCTCCGAACAGTACTACATGCATGTCGATCCGGACATTGAGGTGCTCGCGACGACGACGTTTTTTAATAGAGTCCGCATGCCCGTAGCCTGGACCAAGACCTACGGGAGTGGACGGGTGTTTTACTGTTCTCTCGGACATCAGGCCCACATCGTCGCGATGCCGCCAGTATCACTCATGATGCGCCGCGGCATGGTCTGGGCGACGAAGTGATCTTTGGAAGGGGACTCGTGACATGAAGCGCGTAAAAGTCGGCATCATCGGCTGCGGCAACATCAGCAATGCCTATTTTCAAGGGATTCCGCGGTTTGCGCTTGTGCAGGTGGTGGCTTGTGCCGACTTGGACATGTCGCGTGCGCAGGCTCGCGCGGAACAGTGGCACGTCACGGCGTGCACGGTCGATGAGTTGCTGGCGGATCCGGACATTGACATTGTGGTCAATCTGACGATTCCGGCGGCTCACGCGAAGGTCTGTCTCGCCGCGCTGGAGGCCGGAAAGCACGTTTACGTTGAGAAGCCGCTGGCAGTCTCCCTGGAGGACGGGGCGCTGATCATGGACTTGGCCCGTGCGCGCGGACTGCGTGTGGGATCTGCCCCGGACACGTTTCTTGGAGGCGGTTTGCAGACCTGTCGCAAGCTGATCGACGACGGCTGGATCGGGACGCCGATCGCGGCCACCGGATTCATGATGGGGGCGGGTCATGAGTCGTGGCACCCGGATCCCGCGTTTTATTACCAGGTTGGCGGCGGCCCGATGTTCGACATGGGTCCGTACTACCTGACGGCGTTGGTGTTCTTGCTAGGTGGCATCGAGCGGGTCACCGGATCGGCGCGGATCACGTTTCCCGAGCGCACCATTACGAGCGAACCGAAGCGGGGCACGCGAATCGCGGTGGAGACGCCGACGCACATCGCGGGTGTCATCGACTTCACAAGTGGGGCGATTGGCACCTTGATTACCAGTTTTGACATCCAGGCTGGGACGTCAGCGTTTCCGCCGCTGGAGATCTACGGGACCGAAGGTTCTCTGCGGGTTCCAGATCCCAATACATTCGGCGGATCCGTGTGCCTCCGGCGCGTCGGCGCGGCGGATTGGAGTGAAATTCCGCTGACGCATGGATTCACGGAGCAAGGGCGGGGGCTTGGCGTCGCCGATATGGCTTACGCGATCCGCTCAGGCCGGGCGCATCGGGCCAATGGCGAGATGGCGTACCATGTGCTGGAGGCGATGCACGGGTTTCATCTGGCGTCGTCGCAGGGGCGCCACTACAGGATGCAAAGTTCATGCGAGCGACCGGCGCCGTTCCCCCTGGACTTGCCGCGGGATGGTCTGGACGCCTGACGGGAGAGCTTGAGCGGGTCAGGGGGGAGTTTTTGTGGATTGGCCTTTGACCAACTCCTTCACGCGGTGCTTGACCCTGAGGCGACGCGCCTTGAGTTTGCCCGGCGACTGGGCTCACCGCCGCAAGCGAACTGGGACGTCGCGTGCAGGCGACTCGGAGGCAGGCGGCCGGGCCTTTCTGGTGCGCACTTCGCACAACGCAAATGGATCGGGTGATCGCTGAGTGGCAGATGACGAAACTAGGCGGGCTGACCTCGTGGCTCGAGGTGCCTTGCCATCGT
>Ga0080006_1151707_pt1 | contig 12717 bp, 9 predicted proteins | sample RS3BMetagenome_FD_69209 | JGI IMG/M metagenome (GOLD analysis project Ga0080006, IMG submission 69209) | Ferric oxide microbial mat and aquatic microbial communities from Rainbow Spring, Yellowstone National Park, USA - RS3B (SPADES... ...
GTGCGTCGCCGCTACGCAGGAGGGCAGCGAAGACGGACCGAATTTTCTCGAGCTGCTCTCCAGCCGAGATGTTTCTGTAGGAACTTGTTCCATCATACACAGCCACGCGTTAGATAAATCCTCTCCTGGTCGGAAAACCCCCAGAAGAGAGCATTGTTCATCTTACACACTTCGATTTATTCTCCATGGATCAACGGGATTAAGAATATCCTCAGGCGCTGAAGAACATCTTCAGGGAAGCAAATGGACGTTTCTGTGCCTCGGATCTTCTACTAAACGAACTGGCGCTCCTTGCTCTTCCCGCAGTGATTACAGCCGCCCAGCTCGCTGGAGATTATTTTGCCGAGTCTATAGAAGTTTGCTGATCGCGCCTTCTCAAAGGGGCATCAAGAAAAGAGAATACGAAAATTATAAAAAATACATATATTTTGTTTTCAGAGGAGGTGCACAGCCACAACACTCCATGTATGACAGCGAAACAACGCTGAAAGGGCAAAAAGGATATCTCGAAGTGTTTGGAAAAGAGGTGTGTATTGCGACCCAAGAAATTCGCCACTAATGGACGTAGCGCCTTCCACCAGAAAGCTCATTTCCCGGGAACCCTTCTGGATACGCATCTGCACTTATCGCCACTCTACTCTACTGTCTTAGGAGATGCCTCGAAACACATATGCGCTTACCAGAAATTGTAGTCCACGTCTGGAAATACGCACTTCTTTGTAGAAAGCTTCAGCGATGCGCGTACCTTATGCTCAAGACACCGTAAATCCAATGCGTTGGTGACCTTACACAAGGGAGGAAATTGTTAGAGGCGTTGTTGGCAGGGACGGCCCACCATATCCTCACTCTTCTCGAATACAAATCGAACAATCCTCATCTGGTCCTTGCTTTGATCGAGGCAGTGCGCTCATCAGTTCCCCAGTGAACGAATTCTCGGAAGACGAGGGCATCACTCGCATGGTGGGTAAAAGTGGTCTGGATAGTATAAAGAAGTACGTGGGCGGAAAACTACCCGCGGCGGCCATGAACCATGTCAGCGTTTAGCCCCACCAGCGCGTTTTGGATTCGATGACGTGATGATGAAACAGCGACGACTAGGATACCAGCATGCGCGGCATGAAGGAGCGCTTCATACTGCGCGCTTTTTGAAGCTTGTGGGCTCGGAGGAGACAAAGCGGGATGAACATTCACTGAATATTCCTCAAAGATGAAGACGCCGAGGAAAAGGTGGACCTACCATCAGCGAGTAACTCGCCCACGAAAGCGACGGTAGCCTTGCTTACAGAGCGCGGCTCCAGAGATTCTCTAGAGGGAAGAATCTTTCGTCTTCTCCGATCGTGTATCTCGCTCTCATGTACCGGCGCTTCCGTTCGTGCTTTTTTCTGTTTTGGAGGGTGCACCAGTACTAGGGCGGGACAGAAGCGCCTACAGGACATGAGCCTCGAAGAAGTGGTCTTGATCGCTGAATTGGAGCTCATTTAGCGAACTACGCAATTTCCGCCTGAAGATTCGAAAGCACTCGTAAAAAGCTGCAGGAACGGTATGCGAAGGAGTCAAAAGAAAGGTGCGAGAGGGAAAACGGCAGGAACGGGAGGGTCGCAACGCAGCCAGGATTCACATTGCATTGTCTCGAGCCCGATGGCGTGGCAGTATGCATCGTCATCGGTGCGCAAACATACCATTAACTAGTTGAAAATTTCCCAAAGAACTTTAAATGATCTCTAACCAGCAACATGATAACGGCTTCCTCGTCCACGTCAAGAGTTCAAAGATGAGAACGTTTTCCGTATGATCGCAACTTTATGTTGTCAACGGAAGTTCCCAAGAACAGGACGAGTCCACAGGGAGCTCGTAAACCGTGCGCCTCCTCTGGCCCAGTGGTAGGTGCTTTGGCGAGGCCTGACCGGCTGTTCCGCAACATACTTTATCCGGAAGTCGAAGTGTGCGGCCTATGTCTCGGTGCCGCTATGGAAGCCGTGGTCAACCAGTGTGTCGATTCACGCTAACGCCTTCTGTAGGCCTTCCCGAGCGGCCTCATGGATCCCGGCACCACGGCAAACCTGTGCCCGCGTCAGATGAACCGCGCCTCATGATGGCGCCCTCAAACGTAGAGCAAATCCGTACTGTAGCCGTGCGGTATCTCTGCCCGCGCAACAGGCGGTTTGAGGGGCATTTACGGCTGGCATGTCGCACGGTGATGTGCGCAAATGACCAGTATCACACAGGTGATATATGTACATTGGCTGAGGCAACTTGTAGGCACGGCGTGGAAAAATGGACGCTATCTTAGTTGCCGACCTCAATGCAGCAGGCGGGATCCCCTGCCAATGTAAACTTGTCCGATCGATAAGAAATATCGACCGGTTTGATCGCTCCGCAGCGATCGACGCATGCATCCGAATCTGAGCCTTAATATTTATGTACTATATTAGATCTAAGGGACACTTTGGTACAATGGGAGCGGGCGTAGTCGTCGCCTCCGCCGCGGTGCGCAATAGAACACATGAACGTTGCTTGTGACGTATAGGTCGACGTCGAACGTTGTTTCAGCGCTGGCTGCGTTAGAGGTTCCCGGGAAACTTCACGGTCCGTACTCTCCCTAGTCATGGGTCGCTTGCACTCAAAGGGTAAAGGAATCTCAAGCTCTGCGATCCCGTATCGACGAGCGGCACCGTCCTGGTGCAAAACCTCGCGGAAGGAATGCGTGGACTTGATCGTGCGACTTGCACGAAAGGGTATGACGCCCTCCCAGATTGGTGTGCAATTGCGTGACCAGCACGGCGTACCGCTGAGTAAACCTATTACGGGGAACACGATCGTACGTGTCCTACGTGCACACGGCCTTGCGCCTGAAATCCCCGAGGATATGTACTTTCTCGTGAAGAAGGCCGTGAATATTCGGAAGCATCTCGAGCGCAACCGCCAGGACAAGGACGCCAAGTTTCGGTTGATTTTGGTGGAGTCGAGGATTCATCGTCTAGCGCGGTATTATCGCCGAACGGGGGCTCTGCCACCGACATGGAAGTATGAGAGCGCAACGGCAGCTCAGTTGGTGAGCTGATCGTGGACGACAAGCGACCGTGAGTGGCGATTAAGTTTGTCCGCGGATAAGAAGATGCGCAAAATCTTGGTGAAGTTCATACCGGACCTCTTGTCATTTGGAGAGTTGCGACATTCTCGGCCAGCACGTAGTAACGACAACCGGAAGACGCAGGAGTTGACACGATATCAGTCATGTCTATACGTGGGGGGCGGCGGTGGCATGACCTGTGCTTCGTCCCGCAAGAGCTGCGGCAGACACAAGGACATCTCCGGGACTACTTCCGTACAATGTGGCGACGGAGCGGTCTAACTGAGAACGCGAACATGCAGTTGGTGGCTAATTGGCGTCGCTGTCGAATGCGTTGTGTTGCTCTCAGGAAAACCTAGCCAGTGCGTATGCCCCAAAGGTGCTGCGCGATGCGCGTCCTACCTGCCAGGAGGTCCTTGCGGTTGAGCTCGGAAGCGTCCAGCGTCAGTGGCTCGCCGACCGTCGCCCTGGGGCGGCATTCGCAGTTCGTGGTGCTCGCTGCTGCCGACGACCTCGAACCGACCAGCATGACGGCTCGTTGTATCCTTCGTGCTACTCATCGACATTTTCAGTGGCTGTCGTTGGTGCTGATCACCGCAGCACGCGACGTCCCAGGTAACAATTCGGCAGCGCACTCCAAAGCTCGGACAAGAACTTTGACGCATTCGTGACTCTTCATTGAATGTCTGCGCCACCAGTGTGGCGCTCGCGTCATTATTTGCAATGGGGCGTCAAGCTGACTGGCTGAGAGCACTTTATGTGCGCTCTTTGCAGGTCGACTTGAGCGATATTCGCTTCTTATGCACGAGAGGTTCAGGCGCGTAGTCGCTGCATCAAGTGTCTTACCCGTACAATCTAGATATCTTCCCAGCAGGTCGCTTCCCTCTATAAACTCCTGATCGAAAACAACACCCACGTCTGTGGTCGGCAGATGAACACCGGCTACGACATTTTGAGTGTCGAAAGGAACAGTGCAGTGCGCCCTACGTGTAAAACGCGATCACCGAGTTCGCACGCTGAAATGAGAGTCAGCAAGACTGAAGGTAATGTGGCCACTACAGTGACACCCAGTCATACGTCCGTACGCAGACACAAAAGCTTTGGGGCTGTGGATATTGTCACCGCTTCAAACCGCTGAGCTTTAGCGGGAAGCGACGCAGAGCACTCGCTGGCAATATGCTGGATCTAAGCTGGAATGTCGGTGACGATTTTATGCGTGAGCGCCCTCGGCAGACCGTGCATGAACCTGGTAGCCGTAGTGACGTAGTTGGAGTCGGAAACTTGTTCTGCCCAGGCCTCTGACAATTTGAGAATCGGCTGCGTCCTGTTCTTGGGACGGTAGCTTGTACCGCCCATTTTTCCTTGCGCAGTTTCTGCACTTAAGCGACGTACGCGCTGCTGGTTCATGATGACGGTGACGTAACGAATTCAATATGAAAAGCGTCGAGTGCGACTCTCAGCAATACTGACCGAGAACCTTAAATCATCGCATGAATCCATAAGCCCATAATGCGACACATCGAATTTCGAAGCTGTACATCTGAAAATAAGTTCGGAAGAGGAATTGATGGACAAGAGCACAGTGATCATTTCAACGCTCCATTTTGATCTACGCGGGTGTACTGATCGGTCGCAGCGGTTTGCGAGGCGAGTAAAAGCGCAGAATCGTTCCCAGGCTCCGGAGCGCTTCATCAAGGTTGCTTAAAGGTACGGAGCGGTCGCAAACAACGAAGAAGCGTTGGGGGACGAATTTAAAGAGCTCCGAAAATCAAAGCATGTAACAATTCATATTTAGAAGCTCTTTATCCAGCACACAAAGTTCATCATCCGCTACTCCAACGTGGCGAGATCCCGTAAGCATATCCGCATTTCACCGAACTTCAGGCAGAGCTTCTCAACCGGTATCACCGGGCATGCACATTCAGCACTTAGCATCCACAGCAAGGATCTCATCAATTGCACTGGTCACAACCAGAAGATGAAGCTTACCTTGTAAAAATAGCCAAACTCCGCAGAAGCAAACGTCTTGAGATTCGAGAAGCAGCAGGCTGTAGCTTCGTCAGGCCTTTCTATTCGCTATCCATCATCAGTGCCAGATAGAAACGCACCATCTTCTCATACGTATCGATATGAAGGCGCTCATTTGTTGAATGGATGCGTTGAAAGTCCGCATTGCCATCGAGAAATATTGGTCCGAAGCGATAGTGCCGTTCCCCGACGCCGTAATGTATATACCACTTCGAGTCCGTGCCCCCAAGCCATTCGAATGGCGCACTCAACGTTTCTGTGCCGTATGCCACGCTGATATAACGCTGAACTTTGCGAAAATAAGCATCAAGCTTAGAAATGGGCGATGGCGGCGTGCATCCCTCGCCCATATCTCGCACGTCGATCCGAAAAAGTTTATTCAGCAGGCTTGGTGTCTGCTGAATCACTCTTTCCACAAAATGGGTCGCGTTCATAAGGTTCTTATTCGTCCTCCAGCTCTGGATGAAAGCTACAGAATCGGGAATCACATTCAGTGCGACGCCACCATGGATCATTGTAGTCGCAAAAGTTGGCCCTATCTGGGCTGCGAGTTCATCCCTTTGTCGAGCAAGAAGTTGCAATAAACCCGAAAATATTTTCTTGTTCGAGAGCAGGAAACGCACTGGCTGTGGAAGGTGTGGAGCTAGGTATTCTAGTAGATCGGAGACCGGAGGGTCAATGTTTTGCGGAAGCTTAGCCTTTCTTATAGCCAAAATGAGTCGCGAAGCGTGATCCACAACCGTCCCGTACTTGGATGGAACGGAGGAATGGCCTCCATGGCTCGATACTGTAATGTTCAGGGCGCACCATCCTTTTTCCGACACTCCGATGAGTGCAACTGGCTGTTTCAGCCCTGGCAGGATACCCCGCGTCACGGAGCCGCCTTCGTCCAAGCAGAATTTGGGGTTGATGTTTCGCGCCTTCAGGGTTTGCGCAAGTTTTGCGGCGCCGAGGCTGCCCCCGACTTCCTCGTCGTGCCCAATCGCCAGAATGATCGTGCGCATTGGTCGATAATTTGTCCCGAAAACACGCAAAAGCAATTCAATGGCTTCTAACGGGCCAGCGGCAGTCGATTTCGTGTCGAGAGCCCCTCTTCCATAAAGATATCCGGAAGCGTTGTCGTAAATTCCGCCAAACGGATCGTAATCCCATGAGGATCTTTCTTTTGTGGCGACGGGTACGACGTCCAAGTGCGATATGAGTAAAATTGGATCCAATTTCTGATTACTTCCCTCCCAAGTGAGCAATAGTGAGAGGTTACTGCTGAAAAGCTCCCATTTTAGCCTCCGCGAGCCCAGCGGGAAGCCATCCTCTGAACGAAGAAACTGAAGCAGACTATCGACACTGGAACGGTTCTCCAGGTGATCGGGATTCTCTCTCCTTGATACTGTCTTGAAGCTCAATATTCTTCCAAGCCTATTGATCGCTGCACTCTTGTCGAAGCGCTTATTCATGATCTGATCAAGCTTATGCCGCAAGTCTAGACACTCTTCTTCTGGCACGAGCGCTTTTTGACGCGAATCAGTACAGCGGCGCAGTGACAGCAGTGCGAAGACAATAGTTGCAATCAACAACACCATGGCCAGCCTAGACAGGCAGTATTGCAGACTTCCCTTCTTTCCCGAGCAGTTTCGTGCCATCCCCGCGCTGGGCACCGCGCCCGGGTTTCGCTCCGCCCTGGAAGCTCGCGCTTTCCGAGCGCATGTAGCCTTCATCCTGAACAGAGCTTCATAGGTTAGCCGCCCCTAAAAGCTGCAAAGCGGCTCTTGCCAGACTTATGCTCAGTTAGCCTGGTTGCTCAGACGTTGGGGGAGTCCCAGTTTCAAAACGTAGCCTCAAGAAAGCTCTACTGGCTGACACAAGATGTACGACGAATCGTATCCGCATCCGCACATTGGTCTTTCAACTCATTTTTTCCACTCCCGCTGAGTGTGACGGAATGCGATTTCGCAGTAAAGAGAAGAAGTTCGAAATCACTATGCAATGTACCTTGTAGATCGCGGACGAGTTGCTTAAAGGACAGATTCTTTGCTGAACAGAGCAAGGGGGACTGCATTCCTCTTACAGGTCAGTCGTACCACAGAAAGCAGATGGTCGGGTATTACGGAAAGAAACAAGAACATGTGCCCCCGCCAAGATCCGATCTTTTCAAAGCGTGTTTGTGGTCAACGGTGGGAAACGAGTCGTTGATCACGTTTTACAGAAGGCAACAGCAACAATCGTAGCAACAATTGACATCTCTCTTTCTCAACAGCTAGTTCGTGTGGTCCTGAAAACACTGGGATACGATTGCAAAAAATCGTAGTTCACGTACGGTTATCTTCCAACGAAATCGCAACGACCGCGTTGCTGGAACTCAGCCATCCGCATGACATCCACGGACGTCGGTTTGTTTTTCGCAGTCGATGAGACTTTCTTCAGACGAAACGGTCGGAACGTTTATGGGTATTCGCGGAGAGCGAGCCCTCTGTATGAACGATTGAACTCGTACAGAATGAAGATATCATCGCATGCTCCATCTGCGCTGGATTCGTTTGGCAGCATCAGTTTCGCTCGTAGGGAAGGCTCAAACAACAGCACCCACTTTGTCTAATCATTGAAGGATTTTCCTTGATGTCGGCGTCGTCCTTGTATTGGACATGGTGGTACTTCAACATTCCCTTTGCGTTTGAGCTTTAGCGAAATCTATCGGGATAGAGCTGATTTTCATTCCTCCACACTTTTCGAGGTTCAACAGTATCTAACGAGGGTTTAGTATCGTAAAACGTAAAGATCGCTCCATTGAGCAAATCGCTGAAGCTTGCAGCACACGGTGACACAAGCGCACACTTCCACTTTCTTCCAGAAGTTCTTGTCGCTCCGGTAAGAACTTGTCTTAGGTCATATACAAGTGCGTTCACTTTGAAGAAATAAAAAGCCCAAGAGCTTACCTGGGGTACACACTTCAGAACCTCGAGATGGAGAGGCGCCAGCGGAACGCGTCGGTGATAGAAAGGCACGGTGAGCTGACAGGCCAGCAAATCACTCAGACGGCAAGAGTTCCAGGACGCCTTGCCCAAGTAAGTGCTACCTGCAGCAGAGCCTGTGTAGAGTTCGTGAATCGAGACCTCAGCGCTGCTATCGATATAAGGACACGTACGGCGCTGAAGACGAGGCCCGAGAAGCTGACGCAATCGAAATTAGTGGGGCAGCATCTCAGGCTCGAAGTGTGCAAGGAGAAAATGGAACCATTAGCAGGAGGCCTGTTCTAGATGGCTAGGGGCCGCCTGCGCGTCGGTACTAAATTACTCTACAGTCGTGAGACATTTTCGTTTCAGTGAACTTTGCTGGACACTGCAGAGGAAGCGTTCCCCTCGTTTAGTTTTGTGTCGTATTCGTTTTGGTCCCAGAGCTGTCTGGCCTGCACTGGATCGCGTATTATCGCCGGAGGAGGCACAAAGGATTGATTCCTTGGTAGCGGCAGTCTTTGTGCTGTGAGCCTCTCTTTCGTGGAAGCTTGATCGCTCCGCGCTATGCTAAACAAAAACTCTAAGGCTTTATGGACTCCCCTCCGTGACTACGTTCGCCGGAGAAATGCAGGCTTGTCGGGAACTGTCGGAGCACCTTGGACAGTAAGATCAAACTCTGTTCAACGAGGTTGCGAAAAAGAAAATGATCACAGGTTCTGGCACGCACTGAGGGAGGGGGCTTCAGACCTAGCTACAGCTTTGCGAGCAAGAGCGCCTCAACCCAGCTGGAGCCGTTTCGCCGATGCTACGAGTACAACGGCCTATGGATTCGCTGTATGGACTTGGCGTCAAGGCGCACCCTGGTTGGCTCTTATGGGGGTTTCAGCCACACTCGCCACATTGTTGACTGCGAGTGCGCACTGCGAGCGCCAGGATGCTCCCGATGCAACGGCTGCTTCCCCTGTGCTGGGTATCTCCCTCGAAACGCAGCTGGGGGGAATTAAAACTAATGAACAAAGCGAGGCGCCGTCGACATCGCATGGGATGGATTTGTTTAAGCGTACGCTGATACCCTCGCAAGAGGTTTTCGTTGGCTCTGGAGTGCGCCTGATGCTCGGACTAGTCCGGGTCTACTATGTGGGCCTCTATGTCGATCCAGTTGGCGCAAGGAATGTTCTGCTTTCGGACTACTACGGCAAGGATGCCCAGATGATATGCGCTGATACTGCATTCTGGGATGCATTCCGTTCTTTCCGACACTCGGTCGTCATGCATGTCATACGAAGCGTTGATGCGAAGCACGTTGTCCAAGGTCTTGAGCGCGGATTGACCAAAAGGCTGCGGTACGCCAAAAATAAGCTGCAGATGCCTGATGATCGCGCCAAGCTTGCTCAGCTAAAAAACTACTTGCTTGGCATCAGGCAGATTCCGGAAAACTCGCAGATTCGCTTCGCGATCCTGGATGAAGGTAATACGTTAATGATCGAAATGAACTCCGTACTCGTTGGTTATGTTGAATCGTGTCCAGCGCTATGTTATGCGATTGATGATATTTTCCTCGGCAGTAAGCCTGTGAGTGCAGAAGCAAAGCAGAGCTTCTGTACCGGCATGGAGCGCATAATCAAAGAATAGGTATCCAGCGTGGTTATATCTTGGAAGCCATCAAGAATCATGGATATTGCTACAGATCATTTCATGTCTGGGCCCCACTGCAGCCACCCGTGAGGATGGGAGCGCTGCAGCAGCGTCGCTTCCTCTGTTGCTTTAACAACACGGAGACCCGAGAAGACTCATTTGATGGCATGGTCAAGAATATGCAACCCTCACATGTTTACACACCAATACCCTGTTAAAAATCAAAAGGACGAAAGGGCTCGAGAATGCATCTCGAACAGAGATGCTACGCTTTCGTAAATTCTGCATAAATGGCGCAGCGCCGTTTTAGATGCGGCAGCTCTAGTGCCAGAGCGTGTTGCATCTGTCCACTGTACACTTCGTGCAATATGGACAAGTTCCCGTAGTTGCATGCACACACTGCGCTCGAAACGAGATGCTGCCTCGTGTCGGATCCAGAAAGCGTGCAAACTTAAAGGCATGAGAAGCGTTCTTGAAGCGGTGCCGTGGATCCTTTTTGTTGAGGATTATGTTCGGGGTCGACGATGAAGACACGCAATCGTCCAAGTCGGTCAGATACATAGCGATATGTAGGCCAGGCACTGCAGTTGCTCCGGGTCGCACAGAGAGGATCCCATTTGCGGCCAGGCGTTTCGCGACGCTAGCCGCTGCTGCCTCTTCCATTTGTAGCCTGTATGGATTTATGTGGGAAAATCGATTCCTTTGGAGTCTTGCGTCCGAGAGGATCAACGGAAGCTCGCGCTTGCTCCGCGATGACAGGTCAACAAATCACCAGTTACGATGCGGGACGTCCTTGTGGAACGAGGCCCAAGGGCAGAGTTGGTGCAAATTCAGGTGCTGAAGCATGCGATTTCCCAATTAGTCGTTTGAAAAGGAATAATGAAAGCGAAAACCCCCACTAGAATCTGCAAATTCTCCCACCTGCCTAAGCGTAGCGCATGATTGATTACCGACCGCAGGGCATAGCGCGTTGCGGGATCCACAGGAACCGCGTTGCCGCCAAGCGTCTTCGAAATCAGCTTGCAATAGGATTCAAATATCGATGCTATGCATTGTTCACAGCCGCTTACTCGTAAACAAGGCAGTGGTATCGGTCAAAAGCTTGTCGCTAGCATCAGTGTATGGGATTCCACTCTCTTGCGCGCAAATCGAAAAGGCCATCGGCTGGGATCGAGTTTCACGTGAAGTTACTATTCCCTCGGAACTGATTGCTTGTGTGTTCACAGACTCTGAGCGAGAGGATCTCGTGAATATGCACTCTCGCAATAGACTTCTTTCAGGCGAAATAACTAGTTCGGATTATCAACCAAAGTTCGCCCGCATGCGGCATCAGCAGAGTCTACCCGACAATGAACCGCTTGTAAAGGCCAAACGTTCGAAGCGCTCTCTTTCACGCTCCATTCAGTTTTTGTTTTACAAAAGGTTTACATTGATCATGGATCGCTTATTGTGGGATCCATGTTGGCTTTCGGGAAAGCGTCCACCATGATGCGCCTTACCTTCAAGTTCCATTACCCATAATTCCTCTCGCATGTACTGGTCGTTTCGTTGTTCTATCGTGCGCCGAGCATGCCGTGAGCACCCGCCTTAGCGGCTATAGCGCAGGTGCGGATGCAACATAGAAACAGAACTGCTTTGCCATACCGTTAAGGGCATCGGCTCGAGGCGTGGTCCACTCGAAACGGAATCGGGATTCATTACCATTCTGGAAGCCCGCAAGCTGTACAGAGAGACCTACTGCCTGCGGCAGTGCAAAGTGATACACATGGAGACCGCCGCGACTAGGGCGAAGTCCAGACACAGGATACCCGCTCCTAGTCCTAGAATAAACTGCGTTGTGGACGAGCCACTCAAGTCGCGCCACATCACCTAGCATTGGGAGGAGCTTGAAACACAAGCCCAGAAGACTCGTCCTTCTCGCGTGATCCTCCGCCTGGAAGGTAAACTTTCGAAAATACGGAAAGCTTTCCCCCTCTCAACGCTTACAGTAGATGGGGAACGAATTCGGTATCTAGTTGGTAGTTAGTGAGTAGTTTTTGTTAATGATGGACCTGACGGCGCTACACACGCACATGTGCGTTGCGGTAAGATATGCTCTTTTACTGCGCACTACTGTGCTGCGTTCCACAGCACGCTTCATTGTACTAACCTTTCGTGCCCGGCACTGCAAGAATAGTGTTGGCAGCACAAGTAAAGTCTCTGAATAGTGCAGACAAAAAGATGCGCTTCTGGTAAACGTATTATACCTGTTACAATCATAAAGCCCGGGTGCTTCGTGGACCGGTCGCACTGCTCAAGCGGCAGAGCCGTCGCTCGGTAAACGCACTCTGTTTCGTATCTGAGGGCATATCCCTCAGATGCTCCGTCTAGCACGTCAAGAACCTACGCTGCAAAATTAAGGATCCCGCGAACATAGATATTGTGTGATCCTTCAAAGCTCCGTTCGCAGGCTCCGTGATGCTGCACCTCGTCTCGACGACTAAGTTTCTTTGAAGCTGCTAAATCCCTCGCCAGCGTTCTACTGGTTACTGCCAAGTCATTTTGGATTCTGAATCGTAAGATTGAGGACTCTCACAGTAACTTCATGTGCTGTTTGAGTGCCACTTTAATATGGAGGGGTTTGGGCCAAGTGCGGCAGCGTAACCCTGCACGGTCGAACCTCACAATAATGCAGGCTCGTGCTTGTTCATGTTAAACCATACTAACTGAGCAGCCGAGCAGAACGCTTAAACTAGCTCTGTCCGCACGTATACGCTCGGGAGTCCCAGGAAAACGTTTCCCACGCGGTGAACCCCGATGCCTATCCGTTGATGTGGCACTCGCGAATATTTCTCCAACAGCCCCAAATCCTTGTCAGAATGAAATGGAACAGTGAACTGCTCGCTTTCATCTTGCCATTCGATCCTTTTTCTGGAACTTTTGACATTGACCAACTCGGCGTTCGAAGTGCTACAGAAAGTGCTTACAGATTTACATCTAATTCTGGAGTTCTCGGTAGTATATTCGGAGTGTCACCTTCGACGCCTTTCCGCTTTC
>Ga0080006_1192781_pt1 | contig 12716 bp, 8 predicted proteins | sample RS3BMetagenome_FD_69209 | JGI IMG/M metagenome (GOLD analysis project Ga0080006, IMG submission 69209) | Ferric oxide microbial mat and aquatic microbial communities from Rainbow Spring, Yellowstone National Park, USA - RS3B (SPADES... ...
AATTCCGAAAGGAAAAGATAACGATATCGTGGGAATTTAGGATTATAGCCGTTATCAGAGTATCTGGAATTCTCAGGACCTCGTAAATTGCCGAAACAAAAAATGATATCTCTTATGTGATGTAATGAGTCTTTATTTTATGAATAAAATGAGCAAAAACCTGAATAATGCGTATTCTTTGAACTCAATTTCAAGGATTTAGAAGGGAACAGTAATATCTGTCTTTGAGGATAATTTTACTTTTCAGGTCTCCGAGAACGAGTAAAATGCCGAAAGGAAAATGAAATGAATAAGAGTTATGGAACCTGCCCCTCAGATAAAGTACCACCAGAAAATATTATTCTAGAGACCTTGAAAAATGGCCGATATCATAGAAAATGCTGCTGACGTTAAGCGTGCGCTCATGTATAGGGGGGTAGAGAGTATTTTTCATGGTACCCCCATGGGTACCGTCAAGAACCTGTAAAATTCACAAAGGAAAATTAATATTTCGAGTAATTCATCTTAAAGTACATGGATTCATTCCTCAAGATCGTGGCAAGCGCTCAATGACTTAGAGGATTAGTATTATTCGGGTTGATGCGAATTAATAATGTGAATGTCGATGAGGAAGGGAGGAAGGAGCGCGCTCCCGTATAGCATGCATGCTTCGCGCGCGCATTAGGGGAAATGAATACTTCTACTACTACCAGACTTTACTTTGGTTAAGGATTCAGATGTAACAACAACAGCCAGCCTTGAAGCGCGTGCTCATAATATATGTAATAGGACCTCACGCGCCGCCACCGCCACCACCGGTGATTGGAAGCGTGTGCTCATGATATATGTAATAGGCATAATCATTTTTACTGGTGGACTGGTGCGGTTTGTATAAAAACGCTGATGTATTCTCATTTCAACTGCTACACCAATTGCCGCACCATGCCCCACCGACGGTGGGGTCTTATTTTACCTTTTAAATTTGATTTTCGCACATATAGATGTATTAGCTTTTTGCTGGTGTATTGGTGTATTTTGTTTGAAAATATAGACGTGTCCTTATTCCAATTAATACACCAATTGTTACACCAAGCTATACCGGTGGTGTAGGTTTTCGGTGCGTATCTATAGATATGTCAGCTTTTTCTGCCGTATTGCCGTATGTTGTCTGAGAACATCGATGTATTCTCGTTCCAATTAATACGGCAACGACCACGGCGAGCCACGGCGTCGGCGTGCCCCCAGTCAGTGAACATACCGTGAAAATCTGGAAAATGAGTGCTATTCAGTGTTTTGAAATATCTTGTTCACACTTGTTCACTCACGTGAAAATATCATGAAAATCTGAGCAATGAGTACTATCCAGAGTCCAGAACTGTTTTGTTCACGTTCACGACAGATTGTGAACATACCGTGATCATGTTCATGGGGGAATAGAGGTCATTATTCAAATATTTGAAAGAAAAGTGCTTCCAAATCAACGTTTTAAGAGGGCATTAGGGTTAGGACGATAAATTACGCTACCCGACCTCTCATCTCGCAAATTTACCCCTTTGTTTTGGCATTTATCCAGTGATTTACTAATTAATTTTCAGACTGTGTAGGCTTGGCATCATCTTCCATTTCTTGAAACCAGTCTTCTCAAGTCATCGAACTTTCCATTTTCTCTGAGCGATTTCAGTATAACAGCAAGGATCTCGTCCATTGCGTCAGGGGAAATATTGTCAAGGATCTGTTTCTCTGTATCGGAGATGAGATCGCTTTTCTTGAGTATGTCCGTGACTTTTTCCACTCTCTCGTCAAGCAATTTGGCTTCGTCATAGTCAAGAGGCCTTCCACACTGCAAACAGTATTTCGCATTACCAGGATTGGGGGCTTTGCAGTACAGGCATATTCTTGCCCTCCTTGCTGACTCTGCTTTCTTTTCCACCTTGATACCATGTGCTTCCAATATGGCCTTATCAACGTCATCATCCGATAAATGAATGTAAACCCTCGTCATCCTGGACGAAGGGACCCATCCCATCTCCTTCTCAAGGACTGGCCCCTTTACCTTTGAAGCAAGCTCAGTTGCCCTATTATGCCTGAATTTATGGGGATTTATACGCTTATTCGGAGGAAAGCCTATCTTTATAGCTCTGTGCTTGACCTTATTGAACATTCTGTAAAGGGAGCCTATGTCAAGAGCTTCCCTGGGATCCTTGAATTTAACAAACAGGAAAGCATCTTCGTTGAACTGGTCAGGATGCACATTTAACCATGCTCGCACGTACCCGACAGAATCCCCTATGGCCCTGACCATTCTTACCCCTGTTTTTCCGGATACAAGGACTCTCATGCCGTAATCGTCGAAGCTGACATCCTTTATCCTTATGGAAAGGAGTTCGCCTATTCTTACCCCTGTATCGTACAGTAACGAGAAAATGGCTTTGTCACGTGCGTTATCACAGGACGATATAAGGAGATCGACCTCTCCCTGAGTAATTATGAAATCGGGCTTCTTTTTGTAATTGGGCTTGTTATTTCTCTTTATCCACTTTACTGAATCCTCATTTCCATTCCACTTATAGAATTTCTTGAATGCCTGTTTAAATCCTTCTATGGTCCATTCTGAATACGAGGGATTAGATCTGATGGTGTTAAGGGCTTTCTCAACGTCCTTATCATCGGGATCCAGGAACGTCTCCCCCATGATGCCCGCAATCTTCCTCAGCTTAACAGAATAGAAATACAACCGTTCCTCAGACAACTCTTCCCTTGCCTGGAGGTAGCTCAGGAATTCCTTTATCCTGTTCTTGACCTCAGGCCTGAGATCTGAGCGTTCCAGTCTCCCAAGTTCGGACGGGTAGTCTATCAGCACAGCATGTAATAATTGTTAGGGTATTAAACCTTATCATAAATATCCGGCCCCGGCATACCACGAAAAGCCTGATTTGAGAGTTTCAAGCCAGTCCACACTTTTCCTTTAGTGAAAATAACTTGTGATCATTTCGTATTTTCAAACGGGCATTCCCATAATTTAGAGGAATCCCATTCGAGATACATCACAAGGAAACATTCCCTGGTGTGTTAATGGGAATAAAGTGGATGGGAGGCTCTCAACTCTTCGAAAGGAGGAACTTGATAGAGAGCCAAATGGTATCAGCCACGTTGAAGATTTTTATGCCATTGTGCACTGAGAGGAATAAAATGTTAGTCCGCTATCAAAAAATTATCGAGGATGTCTATAATGATGGACGATGATATCAGGGATGTAGAAGGAGCCGAAGGGAAAGGACTTTCAGCGGAAGAAGTTAACAAGAAGCTCCTGGAGTTCGGTTATAATGAAGTGGAAGAGAAGAAGAGTAACCCTGTAAGAGAATTTTTGAAGAGGTTCTGGGGTCTTACTCCGTGGATGCTGGAAATAACAATTGTATTTTCATACATTATACATAAGATGCTGGATGTATACATAATTGCAGGTCTCCTCGTGCTTAATGCAATAATAGGATATACGCAGGAGGAAAAAGCATCAAAAGCTGTCGAACTACTCAAAAAAAGCCTGCAAATAAATTCCAAGGTGCTAAGGGATGGAAAGTGGACTACTGTCAAGGCACGATACCTTGTGCCAGGGGATATAATAAGGATCAGAGCTGGCGATTTCGTACCTGCGGATGTAGAGTTGTTAAAAGGGGAAGAACTGGAAATAGATCAATCAGCCCTTACGGGGGAGTCCCTTCCTGTTTCCAAGAAAACAGGCGATAAAGTATATTCAGGCTCAATTGTGAGAAAAGGGGAATGCAACGCTAAGGTCATTGCCACAGGAAAAAGAACATATTATGGAAAGACCACTGAACTCGTAAGTGTCGCAAAACCTAAACTTCACATGGAGGAAGTTACAGCAAAGATCGTTAATTACCTTCTGCTTATAGTTGTAGTTCTTCTGGGGGTAATGTTTCTCTTCTCCTATATAAGAAGGGAAGATCTTCTGAATGTAATCCCTCTCGCCCTGGTGCTGATAGTTTTCGCCGTGCCCGTTGCATTACCTGCAATGTTCACCGTAAGCATGGCAATAGGGTCAATGGAGACTGCCAAGAAGGGGGCCCTGGTGACCAGACTTAATGCGATGGAGGATGCGGCGACGATGGATACACTCTGCGCAGACAAAACCGGCACGCTCACCCAGAACAAACTGACAGTTTCTGAAATAGTGCCTCTTAATGGCCACACCACGGAAGAAGTAATACTGTACGGTTACCTGGCATCGGAGGAATCAGATAACGATCCAATTGATTTGGCATTCATAAACCAGGCCAGGAATATGAATATCAAAAGAGAAGGAATAATAATGAAGGATTTTAGGGGATTTGATCCAGCCACGAGAAGGACAGAGGCAACCGTATCAATAAATGGAGAGGATATCATTGTGACTAAGGGAGCTGTGGAGAAGAAGAATAAATATGCATTGGAGGAAGGACAGATAAAGTCAAGGATAGAAAAACCGATCTACCCTACGTTCATAGAAAATTATATCGGCTGTCATTTTAAGGGATTTGTAAACGGTCTCCTAGGGATTGATGAAATCGACGCACCAAGGGAATTCCTTGACCCCAGGACCACTGGGACGCTCACCCACAGGATACTGGAAAAGTACTATTCCACTGATATTTCGCCAAACGATTTCAGCAGGCTAGCCGATAGCTACGTTAGATCGGAAATCAGCAAGGAGATATACGAATCAAGGATAGAAGCACTGAGATTTTACCGCGAAAAATATCTCATTAATGGGAGGCTAGCAAGATTTTTCGTCATGGACGTAAACCACGCTCTTGAGCTTGGCAGGAAGACTATTCAGAAGGAGTTTCACTTCCCTACAGTAGACCAAAAGGTTTTCTATGAACTGGGAAAAGATAAAATCAGCATAGGAGGGTACGTTGACAGGGTGGACGAGGAAAATGGGAATCTGTGCATAATAGATTACAAGTCGTCCCTGTACGGATACCCTGCCAACGATCTATGCGATGAAAGTCACGGAAAGGTGCAGTTATTTTTCTATAAAATTGGAGTGGAATCAATACTCAAGAAGAAGGTGAAAGCGGCTGCCTACGTATCATTCAAGGACATCAATGACGGTTATAGCACTGCCGGGTTCTTCCATGCGATACCAAATGAGGAAGCGCAGATAAAGAAATGCAGGGAGATTGTCGACCCTCCCCTTGAAGATTTTCTAAAGGGTGATTGCGATCCTGTTGTAAAGATAGGAGGAAACCTGTGGAAATGCGAAAACGTGTTGTTTTGCCCACTGCTGAGCACGTGCAGGGTGCAGGAAAGGAGGTGGTAAAATGACCGGCGACTTTGTTTCTGCCGTTCCGGGTTCCGGGAAGACTGAAACTCTCATAAATAAATGCTACGAACTGATGGAGAAGGAGGGGGTGGAGGGAGTTGTAGCGATTACATTCACGGATCGTGCCGCGGAAGAACTCATCGAAAGGCTGAAAAAGAGGGCACTGAAGGAAAACAATCAAGACTTGATAGGGGAACTGCCAAATTCGAATGTTGGAACAATTCATAATTTCTGCTCTAGGGTAGTAAGGAAATATGGCGCAGAAATTGGGATAAACTCGTACTTCAGAGTAATGGACGAGCTAGAATCATTCAATCTTCTTGAAAGGACAGTGAGGAATTACATCATAACCATAAGGAACGAGAAAAGGGTTACAGATGAGGGAGTGATCCTCGGAAGAATGCTTGATGAGTTTGGAACAGACGTTGAACAGGTGATAAAAGACTGCACAGAAATAATGGAGCTTCACAAAGGGTACCTTTCATTCATGACTTTAACCAATCAGGGCTTCTTTACCAACTATTCGAAGGGGATTCTTGGCGAGGACGTGATGAAGGAAGTATCTTCCAGGTTGAAAATTTCGATGCTCCCCGGCCTGCTCTCGCTTCTCGACGGAATAGTTTCTCAATACCAGAACATTAAGAGGAAAGCAAGGTTGATGGATTTTGACGATCTGCTCCTGTATACCATAGAGATAATGGATATCGAGGGGGACGAGATCGCAAGGAAATACAGGTATATGCTTGTGGACGAGTTTCAGGACACTGACGAACTGCAGATTGCAATCTTTGAGCGGTTCTGGGAGCACGGTTCATCCTTCTTCGTCGTGGGGGATCCAAACCAGAGCATCTATTCGTTCAGGGGGGCTCATCCAGGCGCACAAAAGAGGTTCTCTGGTCGGATATCAAAGCAGGCCACTCTGAGAACAAATAGAAGAAGTGGAAGGAATTTGATTTCATTTTTCAATAAGTTCTTCCCCTCATTGGTTGAATACGAGCAAATGGAAGGTGTTTCTGATGCTCCGGGAGGAGCTTACTGTTATATCGAGGAAGACAAACTCCTAGCTGTGGGAGAGATCATAAAAGAAAAGGTCAGAAATGGAGAGAAGCCGGGAAATATAGCGATACTCAGCAGGACTTCCAGCGATTTTTTCAATCTCAAGAGGCACCTCAAGAAAGAGGGAATAGAATCAGTACTGATTTCAGGGGAGTCTATTTCGAAATCACAGGAAGGATTAGATGTGTTATCTGTAATCCGGTGGCTGGCCGATCCCGGAGATCAGGTCGCTCAGGTCTCTGTTCTTTTCTCTCCAATGTTTGATCTGACTGTATCCGAATTGATGAAGTCTAAGGGGAAATATGATGAAATCCTGTCTAGGAAGCTTGGAAAATACAGAGAAGGGATGAAGTCAGAGCGCATCGACTTTGTACTAAATAAGATTTTCTGGAGGGAAGGATACATTCCGCGACTTTTTGGGCTCGACGATGAGGGGGAGAGAGTGAGCAGACTTTCCAGAATACTGGAATTAGTATCTTCACATGTAACTAGCTACGGAGGAGACTTATATGCAACTATCGAATGGCTCAAAAATGCAAAGGAAAGCAAGGAAAGCGGCCCCATCGAAGACTTGCTTTAGGATCAATCAAGGGTGAAGATAATGACAATTCACCAGGCCAAGGGGTTGGAATTTAATGTTGTCATAATTTACGATCTCCGTCCGGGCACGGACAGGGAGAAGTACTACGCAGATGACTATTCAGGTCTAGTCGTTAAAAGGGACAAGGATTTCCTCAATTCCCCGAGCAAGAAAATTATTGGGAAAAGCGAGAAACATAGTTTTTCACTAAATGAAGAAGTTAGAATCTTGTACGTTGCCTTTACTAGAACCAAAAATGAGCTTCATTTTGTTTTAGGAGAAAAAGATATGAGAGATGAGCGAACAGCTAAGAAGAGCGAAGATCTTTTTGCCGTCTTCCAGAGAACTTTAGGACTATGGAAGGAAAATACTGCACAGGAGAGAATGGAAGTAATAGCGAAGATGGGGATGGTTCCGTCCAGGGTTTCAGTGACAGGTCCTATCGACAATCCCCAATTCAAGCAGATCACGGGCAGGGCTACAAAGAGAGATGAGATTGAAATGAATTTCCAGAATGAAGAGGATAATGAGAGGGCAATCTTACAATTCGTGAATGAAAAAAAGGACAAGATAAAGACCATCAGGTTATCTGAGCGAGGATCAAGAGTGACAATTTCAGAGGGAGGAATTAAGATTTATGAAGATGTCCCTGTTCAAAATAATTACTTCGTGAAAAACGGCAAAATCGAGTTTGTATTATGATTCGTTATCTTCAAAGTAATTCAACGCGGCCTTACTTTGCTAAAAAAATTATAAGGACGGCAAAGGAAATTGAGAGAGATTTTATATTCTCATTGAATTAAGCCTAGCTCCGGTAGTGTAGACCGGCCAAGCATATGGGGCTCTCAATCCCACGACCCGGGTTCAAATCCCGGCCGGAGCATCAGTTCCACTTCTGTCATTCTTGTACTCCTGTCTTTTCCATCGGAAAAATTCTATCCTCTGGGCTGCATTTTTAGTTTCCTCCAAAATTTTAATAATTGACGGTGTCTTCAATTTAAGATTTTCTAGAAATATTCGATGAGATTAAATGAGATGGCACTATTAAAAAGACCAACTGATTACCCTTCTTGGAATCCTCATCAGATTTGTTGATTGTTAACACCGAGCTCCTTCTAAATGTCTTGAGTCCTAAATGCACATGGTTGCAGGAATCAGGTACTCGTACTCCAAAACTCCTCCCTCCTTGGATGTGGACATAAACAATTGTTTTGTTAATGCATCAGTCGATAGGAACTGTGTCCACTTTGAAGGCATTATTTGTTGGAGTAATTTCCTTATAGTATAGTATAAAGTTCTCAAATGCCACCTAGAAGTGGCCTAAGCTTATTTCCTATCCGGAAGAGAGAATAGTTACCAGTTCTCTCTCACCGGAGTACAAGCTAGGCCTGTCCCCTGCACTGGAGTATTAATGCCAGACTGGTACTCGACCCCTCCGTCGAATGGCTGCTTGCTAATGGAGTGGAAACCATCTAGGTCTGAATATTTCACGTTTGACAAGGAAGAAGCTAGAGCCAGCGACGCAGCAATCCCAAGCTTGCTTTCAATCATGCATCCCACCATGGAATCGATTCCGTAGGACTGTGCGGTCACGAGTGTTTTGAATGCCTTTCTTATGCCTCCGCTCTTGGTGAGTTTCACGTTCACCATGTCAGCACTCTCTGTCAGAATTGCGTTTATTACGTCGAAGGGTTCGCTTATAGATTCATCCAGCATTATCGGAACGGAACTTTGCCTTCTCAATAGACGAAGATTCTGTATATCGTGTTTCTCGAGCGGCTGCTCGAAGAATAGTCCCCCAGAATCTCCGAGTGCCTTTGCTACTCTAACGGCGTCCCTAAGCTTGTAACCCTGGTTGGCGTCTACAAAAAATTGCCTACCTTCCAGATTTTCAGAAATTGCCTTGATCCTCCTAATATCCAGATCTGCATCCTTTCCAACCTTCACCTTTATCAGCCGTGCCTTCATCCGTTTCAAATCTTCTAATGATTTCAAGCTCTCCTCAATGCTCCCGAGCCCAATGGTGAGACTGGTGGCCATGCTTCTTTGCCCTCCACCGAGGAATTTAGTTACATGAATTCCATAAGACCTGGAGAGAAGATCGTGGAGTGCCATATCTACGGCATTTTTTGCTGTGGGACTTGCATATACAGATTTGTACACATCATCGAGAAAATCTTCCAATCCGCTGTATTTATTGCCCTTGAGTTGAAGTAGAATTTCAATCACAGTTTCATACACCGCAGGTGGTACTTCTCCAGTTATTTCCCGTATGGTGGATCCCTCTCCAAAGCCAGATATGTTTCCAGACTTCAGTTCGAGCAATGTACCTGAAAAATCATAAACTGTGCCCAGAGATATCTTGAAGGGTTCCGTTAAGGGAATCTGAAGCAGATGAACACTTGCCCCGTCTATCCGCATGTCTCCAATACCTATGTTCAAATCAATTTCTTTGTTCCTTAATGAAGCCATAATGTCACTCAAGGACTCTTCTTATAGAGTCCACCGGTTAAATCAAGAATTTATTTAAGGTTTGTGTGTTATGTGCAGGAATTGTCGTTTGGAGGAGATTAAATAAAATGAATCCTTCACGGATAGAAGTTTGTTTTCATCTGTCTCGACTCGTTTTCGTCGAGTTAAGAAGCAGCTAACATTGTTCGACTTGATGAAAAAGCTTTTATTGATCTACCATATATTTGGGATTGAAGATTCATATGGCTGATAGTAACACTTCGGGTAACCCCCAGACTTCTCCGGGTCTAAAAAAAGACGCGGTCAGATTTTGGGGGCTTGTATTTTATGCAGTTTCAATCATCTTCCCTGCGGGTGCTTTTGCAGTGACGGGAGTCACCGCAATGGTTTTCGGAGGAATAACAGCACCTCTGGCATTCCTGATAGCAGGAGCAACTCTATTTCTGGCAATCATAGCGGTATACGTGTTCAGCGAGAAGATTGCTAATGCTGGCGGTTATTTCAAGTATGTAGAAGCAGGTACAGGAAACAAGTATATTTCTAAAAGCGTTGGATTCTGGCATCTGTTCTGGGTCGTGGGAGATATCGTGGGAGCCAGCATCGTCGTTGGTTGGTTCGTCTACGTCAGTTTGATCGCACTGTTCAACTACACGCTTCCTTTCTATGCAGTAGTTCTGCTGAGTTTGATCGTCCCGGTCCTCTATCTTATCATTGGATATCTGGGGATCAAAGTTGCTACAAAGACTGCCCTGTTCATCGGGCTACTCCAAATAGTGTTCTTTGTCATAATAAGTTCAGCGCTACTCGTACTTAGTCATCACCACAGCCTTGCTCCATTCAACATCGCAAATTCTACAAATGGCCTGTATGGATTTTTCCTTGCGATGGTAGTAGGAGCTTTTCTTGCTTATGGCGGGTACGGGTCTGTGGTATCACTGGGTGAAGAAGCACACCTTGCGAAGAAGAGCCTGAAGAAGGCAATCGTTACAGCGCTTCTGATAATGGTCTTTTTTGATACATTCGTAGTGTACGCAATAGTGGCATCCTCTGGCCCGAATTTCAGTACGGTTGTAGGTTCATTTGCTCCTGGAATATACCTCTCTCAACAGTATATGGGAATAGATATTGCATTCCTCGCATTTATCATAGTCATTTTCGCCCAGATTTCTTCACCTGTTATATTCGGAAACAGTGGTGCTCGAACTATCTTCGCCCTTGCAAGGGATGGAGTGCTTCCAAAGAGTTTGGCGAGTGTTCACAAGAAGTATCAGAGCCCTCATATAGCAACCATCTGGCTCTTCATCGTTCTAGTAGTTGGAATACTTGCAACTCTCGCCGGTTTTGTTGCTGCCCTAGGTGTTTCTAACGGCTTGTTCTACGGCTTCTCAGCTTGGTTTACTGCAATAACTGTATTCACCCTCCTGTATCACATACTCACCAACCAGTCGCTTGCACTTTTCCTGAGACGTGCAAAGGAGAAGATAAACATTCCATTACACATAATAGGTCCAGCAATTGCAAGTGTGATTATGGCTATCGCAATTTACTACTCGCTGGCGGGATTATCTGGTCCACTACTGGTTGCGGACTTCATGATCGTTGTGTGGATAATACTGAGCGTTATAATCATCTATATTAGGAGAGACAAACTGAAAGTTGATAGTATACAGGAAATGATGAGGTAATCAAGGATTAGAGATGGTAACACCAGAATTCAAGCAGCTAAGCGGTAGAGTTAGCTCTACAGGGAGGTATACAGTAAAGATCGGTAAACGTGAGTTTATCGATTTTTCCGGGGCAGGAATGGCTGTCGGGCACAATTTTGTCAGGCCAGACGAACTTATTTCTCCCTTAACATACCTAATATTCAGGAATACCTACACCGAGAGACTTATTGAAACGCTCACTTCACTCTCTGGATTCAAGAATGTTGCATTCACTACCTCTGGGACAGAAGCGTGTGATGCTGCTTTAGAAATGAACTATGGCAAACCATATGTTTCATTCGAAGGCGCCTATCATGGGCTGGATTACATCACGAATCTTGTATCCAATGGAACGGGCATCGACTCTAGGAACAAGATAATCCACCTCAAGTATCCAAAATACGGTCTAAGCGATGAGTCCGCTATCGATTATAACGAAAAAATGCTCAGGCAAGCGTCTAAAGAGTTCAAAATTGAAGGAAGTTCGGTGATTGCAGAACTGATTCAGTCTGATGGGGGAATAAATGTAATGACCGAACAGTTTGCAAGAGCGCTTGAGGAGAATCTCAGGAATTACAATATGAGACTGATAGTGGACGAAGTATACACTGCTCTCGGAAGGTCTGGCGAGATGCTCCTTTTCAAGAGATATGGTTTCAAACCTGATTATATCTGTCTCGGAAAGGCGTTAGGGGCGGGCTTCCCACTGGGTGCCGTTCTATACAATGGCGAGTATCAGCTTTACAAGAACAACTTGGTGAGCATGCAGGCCGCAACCATGTTCACTGCAAGGGTTGCCCTGAAGGTGCTCAGCAAGATAACAGAAGAGAGGATAAGATACGTGAAGGAATCCAGCAAAGAGATCATGAATGCCTTAAGAGAGGTCGACAGCAAAAGAATTCGAGAAGTGAGAGGGATGGGATTCATGATAGGAGTGGATCTGGTAGATTCCAAATATGCGCTACGGGTGAGAAACAAAATAGCTCTGAAGGGCGTCGTCTGCACTCTTACTGGTGCAGACAACAACGTCCTAAAGATCACGCCGCCTGTCACAACCCCTAGGAACGTATTGAGGAAAGGAATTTCAATAATCATAGATGAATTGCGGAAGGGGTAATGTTTCTTAATGCAAATCTAATAATTTCCCCTAGGATTGGAAATATTTGCTATAACTGGGAGAAACATATATTTGACGATTTCTAAGAACCTTAGTGTGTTAAGTAATTAATTTTTAAGAACATCTAGCTCACTCCCGTGTTCTTTCTTAGAAGGAAATAGCAGTATATCTTCATCACAGCCTCATGGATCTGATATCTCAGCTTCCTTGCCATTATTGTTTCACCAACAACTCTCTTCAATGCGGAGAAGAATATCTCCACCCTCCATCTTTTTGGGTAATTAACCTCCTTCTTCCATTGATCCCTACCTATATTTCTTATTCTTCTGACTATCTTAGCCCTGTAGGGAGAACCTCTTGATAATGTTGAAGAATTCTCCCTTGGTAGAATAACTGCATCAATTCCCCTGCTATGGAGAAAGTTGAAGTTACTCTTTGAGTCATAAGCTCCATCCCCATAGACTATCTTTGATTTGTTGGCTA
>Ga0080006_1169686_pt1 | contig 12709 bp, 10 predicted proteins | sample RS3BMetagenome_FD_69209 | JGI IMG/M metagenome (GOLD analysis project Ga0080006, IMG submission 69209) | Ferric oxide microbial mat and aquatic microbial communities from Rainbow Spring, Yellowstone National Park, USA - RS3B (SPADES... ...
GGCGGGTACGTCGAGAATGGCAAAGCCGAGATCATCACCGTCAATTTCGACAATCGATCTGCGTTTATCGTGCCGGCGGGCCCGCTCCCTACGAGCGTGCCCTATGCGCCGACACAGGCGCAGCTGCAGGACGCCCAGCGTGCTGGAGACCTGAGCGTCGTGGGTCATCAGTCGGTTGACGGGGTGAACACCGTCCACCTGACCGGAACCTCTAAGAGAAGCCGGAATGACCTCTGGATCGACCCAGTCAATTACCACCTCGTTCGCATCGAGGTGCGGTTCTCCAACGGGTATCGACTGGTCGCCAACATCCAGTGGCTCCCCCCGACGCCGGCGAATCTGGCGTTGCTCAACGTGACGGTTCCTTCCGGCTTCACGGTCACGCAACTTCCCACTCGCCCGGCACCCTGATCGAACGGCCCGCGAAGTCCTGCTGGGGAATCCTCCGCACCTGCAAGCTGGTCAACATTTTGATGCCGACGACCGGGCGGCGAACGACGCGCCATATAGACGACCGTCGCCACCCTGGCCGCAGCGCAGAACGGCACGTCTCGGCGCGCCCCGCCAGGCAATCAGGCGGTCATGTCGTACGCATGTTCGGTCCCGGCCAGCGGAACGCCCGATCGTCGTTCGGAGCAAGCCGGATGCGCCGGCAGCACCTGTTCGGGCCGTCCGAGAGGGATCGCGCGTGCTTCGCTGCCGGTGCCGGTGCCGACACAATGTGCTCTAGCGCAAGGAGGCCGGGGGTACTCAGTGAGGCCTGGGCCCGTCTGCGACCGTCCCGGTTGACGCCCCGTTGCGAGAATCATCAGGTGGCGTGTCCTACGGGGGTCACCCCCTGCGGCTAGAGCCGGATCCTCGGGAGTTGGTCGCGCTTGAAGGGCCAGGCGAGCTGAGAGGATGTGGGTATGGACGAATGGCTCCCCGCGAGGCTTCTCGGCCTTGACCCTGGAGGCATTCACATCACTGGTCCTTCAGACGTGCTGGCGAGTCGCTTCGAGGTGACGGGCCTACTCACGTCTGCGGTGGCGACGGCCGGACTGGCGGCGGCAGAGTGGATGGTGGCGCAGGGTCGCGGACGTCCTTCGATCGGTGTCGACTCCCGGGCAGCAGCAGCGGCCGGTTCGAGCATCGGGTTCGCGCGTGTCGGCGGCCACCCCGTGGCGGAATGGGGGCCACTGTCGGGTTTCGCCCGTGCAGCGGACGGCTGGGTACGGCTGCATGCCAACTACGACCATCACCGCGACGCATTGTGCGCTGTGCTCGGCATCCCTCCTGAGCGGCCGGCCCTCGACGCCGCAGTCGGGCGCTGGAGTGCCCGTGACTTGGAGTTGGCGCTCGCCGAGGCTGGTGGGGTCGGAGTGGCAGTGCGCACACCCCAGGAGTGGGCTGCAACTCCGCAAGGCCAGGCGGTCTCAGCCACGCCGCTGGTGTCGGTCGAGGAGCGGGGATCGGGTCCCAGCAAGCTTCGGCCACCACGGGTGCTCGACCTGACCAGGGTATTGGCGGGTCCGGTCGGTACCCGGATGCTCGGGTTGCTCGGCGCTGACGTGCTCCGACTGGACCGCCCGGACCGGCCCGAGCAGGACTTCTTCGTCGACACGGGGCTGGCCAAACGCAGCGCTCTGGTCGACCTGCGCACCTACGACCCCGAACCGCTTGTGGCACAAGCAGACGTCGTTGTCATCGGCTACCGACCCGGGTCCCTGCGCCGGTTACATGAGGTAATCGAGCGGCACCCCCAGCTGGTCGTCGTCGAGCTATGCGCCTGGGGGTTCGATGGTCCGTGGCGTGAACAACGAGGTTTCGACTCGTTGGTGCAGGCCGCGACCGGCATCAGCGTCGGATGCGGGTCCGCCGAGCAGCCGGGCGCCTTGCCGGTGCAGGCGCTCGACCACGCGACTGGCTACCTCGTGGCGGCGTGCGTCTGGCATGGCCTCACCTGTCGCGCTGAGGACGGCCGAGGTCGCCGCTACCGGCTGTCGCTCGCCCATACCGCTGCGTGGCTCGGTCCACCTCGTGAGAGCCCTTGCTGCGCAGCGGATCTCGATCCCCTTCTCCAGACCATGACCAGTGGGTACGGCAAGACCATGGTCCTCGGGGCACCGATCACCGTCGATGGTGTCGTCCCGCTCTGGCCTTCCGCCGCCGAGCGTCCGGGTGCCAGCGGCTGCCAATGGCGCAGCGACGCCAGCATTGGCTGAAACCAACGGAAAAGAACACCACAGCGTTCCAGTCACACCCGCCCCGTAGCCGATCGGCTTGCGGGATTCTCGGAGAGCGGCCGTCAACACGCGACGCTGGCGGCTGCGACGCGTACTTGTCGGCATCGAAGCCCCACAGAACTGGATGATCGGCGCCCCATGGACCGGTCCGATCCGCCGTCGACGATGAATACCAAATCGGCGAGTTCACGCATCGCTCCACCCACAGAACGCAGCGACAGAACGACGGTCGGCGCCCGTCAGAGATCAGCGCAGAACGGCACCTCGGGTGTGCTTGCGGGCAGCAAGCACACCCGGCGTCGGGCAGTATGCGGCACGGCCTACCATCTACGTTCGCCTTCTCCTGTTCGAGACTCACTGCGCTTCACGTCGCATGAACCAAAAGCGCGACGTAAGCATCGACACCTCTTCGACGACCTCGAAACCTAGGCCAATGTAGAACCGGACATTCTCCGGCTTGTCGGTCTCTAGCCACGCCAATCGGTGATGTTCGTCAAACTCGTCACAAAGAAATCTCATAGTTGCTCGGCCCAGGCCCATGCCCTGGAATCCCGGTTCTACGCCGACCGGGCCAACATGCCAATGCGGCTCAACCAGATCGTGCGCGGCCATGACCGATCCGCTGTACAAGAATCGAGCGGCATCGGTCGCATCAGGGGAAGGTGCATCCAGAGTCCTGACTTCCGCCGGCAGCATGGTGTCGATGCAGCGGCCCGGTTGGACTGCTCCAGCTACGCCAAGGACACAACTGCCGCGCCGGACCCCGGCCACCCGTGCATCGCCGAGCATCCCGCCGAACGTGTCGTAGAGCATTTCCAGACGAACGAAGGGATCGTTGGAGACGGCAAGGGAATTCGGGCTGTCTCGCATCGCCCGGGCGGCGACCCCCGACGCCTGGGAAATCTGTTCAGCGTCACCGAGCCACAGAACCTCGTAATCATCCACCACAAGGTTCTACCAGATCGCCTCTTGATTGCTTCTGAGGCTCCTACTGTGCCGATTCGAATGTATCTAACCCACCGGCCGGTCGGGGGCAACTCGTTCGTTCACAGATAATCCCTCATGGTCGCTTCGCCTGTCTCAATTTGGCAACCCTTGCTGAGTTGCCCGATTACACCAATCCACGACGACTGTTCTCGAACGAGTTCCCCGTCGGCGTTGAGGAGGGCAACAGCGCCCCCGGCGTGTTGAGCTGGGCGCAGCAACCCGAGCAACCATGGAGGCCGTCTGTCCCGCCTGCAATGCAGACGGAAGTGCCGCGCCAGCTAGCTCGGTAGCCATCGCCGACCACGCCGCTCGAGCGCCGAACGTCGCGCCAGAACGACGGTCATCGTCAGCACAAGCGCAGCGCAGAACGGCACGTATGGGCCCCCGGATGGGGGTTTGCTACTTCGGGCTGGCGATGCTTATGCCGATATGGTGGGCCGCGTCGAGCATGCGGTGGTCGTAGCTGACGAGGGAATCGAGGTCGGTGCCGAGTTGGAGCGCGCTCGCGAGGTGGATGGCGTCGAGAGAGCGGAGATGGGCGGGTAACAAAGCGCCGGCGGTACCGAGGACCCGGTCGTTGATCCGCAGCAGGTCGATGCGACCAAGAAGTGCCTGCGCTCGAGCGGTCGCTTCGGGGACTTCACCGAGCAGGGCACGGAGGACTTCGGTTCGGGCCAAGGCGCTCGACACCAGCGGTCGGCGCCGGCGAAGGTGGTGGCGCAGGGCGGCCGACTCGGGCTCGGCGATGACCAGCTTCACAATGGCCGAGGAGTCCAAGTAGGTGGCGGCGCTCACCTCTCGGCGGCTCGGAGCTGTTCGAGCCGGTGCGACGGCAGCTCGCCACTTCCGGAGGCGAGCGGCTCGGGGAGATCGTCGAGGTCGCCGGTGCCCACTTCGATATCGCCGGCCTTATGGAGCCGTTCCAGGGGGCTGCCTTGTGGCAGCGGCGACAGGACCGCGACTGGTCGTCCACGGTCGGTGATCTCGATCGTCTCGCCGTTCTCGACTTGACGCAGCAGCTCACTGGCGCGTTGGCGCAGCTCGCGGACTCCGACAGATGTCATGTGCTACTTATAGCACAGCCGAGGTTGTCCCGTGAGGCCACCAGAACGCGAACGCCGAACTACAGCCACAGGCAGGTCATTGCCGACGCAGAACGGCATCACGTCGGGCGTCCTCGCTGCCGCCAACTATGCCCGGCGTTCGACACCCAAAATGCAAGCCGTAACTCGCTCGGCCAATGCGGTGGCTCTCTCCATTCCGGTGAACACCTCAAGTACCTCTTCGAGTGGAAGTGGGTCTGCGATCAGGTGGGGTTCGATATCACGGAGTAGTACGTAGCGGGCAGTACGGTGCCCAGCACGGTGCGCATCGAACACCGGACCCACCAGGGTCAGCCACCGCTCGGCAACCAGGTAAGGGTCAACCTCCGGCTGGTCGGACTCGCCAGTCAACGCGGCCAGTTTGAGAAGACTCGATGCTGCCGACTCGTCACTCCGCTTCCTGGCGGCGTCCGCCCACCTGGTGAGGACTCGGCCCATCTGGTCGAGGGCCCGCTTCATCCGCTGGGGCAGGAGCTGTCGTTCGGCCCGGGTGGCGATGTCGAGGCTTACCCCCAACCACTCCAATGCGTCTTCGTCCAGGCTCTGTTCGGGTGGATCCTCGGAAAGGTGGCTCCGGAGCCGGGCGGTGATTTCTGAGAGGTCGACGATGCAGGTCGGGTTGGCATCACGCTCGACCAGCATCCAACGGGGGGCGCCGTTGGCAGTCGCAGCCACGGCGAAGAACGCCCATGGTCGAGGGGTCGACAATGGCGCCACCCGGGCGAGAACCCGTCGAGTGGTCGTCCGGTAGGCGTCGTAGACGTCGCGTGGGATCAGGGGTTGGTCCCCTTCGGTCAATTGCCGGACCGGCTCAAGGGCATCTTGGATACCGTCGTACTCTTTCGCGGCTAGCGCTTCGAACTCCTCGATCTGTTCCTCGACCGGGACGACCGGCGCATCGACGAGAGCAGTGTCGAGGTTGGGTAGCTCGAGGTTCTTCCCCAGGTAAGTCTGGCTCTCCGTCACCCGCCGGACCAGCGTCTCGTAGGCTCTCGTGCCGAACGCCTTTCCGTCCCGTGGCCACCAGGCCTCAACGGCCTCATGCGGGCTGTCCATCCTGTCCACCCGGCCGATTCGCTGTTCAGCGACCCGGAGAGTGGTGGGAAGGTCGAGGTGGACGATGCAGGACGCTCCCTGCAGGTTCAGCCCCTCGTTCATCGCGTCCGAACACAGCGCCACCGCCCTGCCGGTGGCATCGGGGGCGAAGCGCATGATGACCTCTTTGCGCTCCTTGTCCGTTGAGCCAGTCGCCACCAGGATCTTGGCACCGCCGATGTCGGCGCCCAGACGCTTGTGGAGCAGGGCGAGGGTGATCGGATGGTGATCGAAGGCGAGCAGCAGGTTGTGCTGACCGGACAATCTCGTGAGCAGGTCACACTTTGCGTCGTCGCGGGCGGGGGAGAGGCGAGTAGCCAGTTCGAGGATGAGCTCGTATCGGTTGCGTTCGACAGCACATGCCGCCCGCCACTGATCGTCATCGACCATCCACGGTTCGAGTTCGAGTGTCAGCTCAACTTCGGGACACCCACGCTCGGCGAGCGCATCTAGCCTTCCGATCACGTTCCCGCTGTCGGTGGATTTGAACTTCGCCAATTTGAACCACTCAGTTGCTTCGGCAGTACCGGCCACATGCTCAATAAGGGCGGCAGTCGATGAACGGAGCCCGTCGAGAACGTGGTGGGCGGCCAGGCCCCGGATGGCCGCCATCCGGAAATGGAGCCATTTGTCGTCGCTGTACAGGTGGCGCAAGGCGGACGGTACCGCGAGGCGGGGTTCAAGCAGCGAGATCCCCCGGAGTTCTTGAGCGATGGAGCGGATCTGGTTGGCGATGGACTCGTCCTCAGGCGTCTCCCCTGTCGGGTAGGTGCGGGCGACGTGGTCGGGATAACGGCACACCCGACCGGTCCTTGCGTGGAGGAACGCCTGAGGATCCCTGTCGACCATGGCATTGATCTGTGACTTGGTGCGCCGGACCGTGAAGCGCTGAATCTGGCGGCGGACGCTGTCATTCTCGTCGGGCGACAGGACGTCCTCACCGGACCGACGACGGCTGAGCCGATCGAGGATCTGCAGGGAGGAGTCGTCGAAGTTGTCGGGACCGAGGAGCCCGACCAGGTTCAACAGGTCGCTGGCCCCACGACTGATGGGGGTGGCGGTGAAGAGCATGATGTGGTCGGCCTCGCTTCCTCGGATCCGTTGGGTCCGAGAGGAGCCGGCGTTCAGGAAGTTGTGGGCCTCATCGACCGCCAGGGTCTGGGCCCGCTGCACTGCTGAGTGTTCCAGTCGGGGAATGTCACCTCCTCGGCGGGACAGGAGACCCTGAGAGACGGCATTGAGGGTCAGTCCGGTGTCCAGCGCCTCTTGTTCCCAGGTGGCCTTGACCGCTGGCGGGCACACCAAGGTTGTGAGGTCGCCGCGAACACGCCCCGTCGCCCATAGGCGATCCCTCACCGCACGGACCAGGTGGGCGCCCATGCGAGTCTTTCCCGACCCCGTGGCATCGGCGACCAGCACACTGCCCACGTTCTCGACTATCCAGAGCGCCTGGGCAATCCCCGCCCTCTGGGACGGCCACAGGGTCTGTCCGCCGGGCGTGACGGTGCTCAGATAGCGGGAGGCCCACTGACCCTCAAGCAGGTCCGCACACGCACGAGCCAATGCCTCCTGCCACGAGACCACGGCGAGCATGGCCTCGAGGAGGGCCAGGAACTCCTCGTTCCAGTCTTCGCCGATCCCCCAGAAGTTCTCGGCGACCGTGGCGGTCTCTTCGTAGCGGGCTCGGTCGGATGCTCGCTCGAAGCGAGCATTGGCCTCGAGCTGGAGGCGAAGGCCGTTGGCAGTGAAGTTGCTCGACCCCAGGGTGGCAGCCGTGTCACCCACGTAGATCTTGGCGTGGAGGCGATGGGACGTACTGTCCACGAACCGGACTCTCAGCGCCCCCTCCTTTACAGCGTTGACGCTGGCGAGTACCTGGGCCGACTGACGGAGGGAGATGTTCTTGGTCTCAAGCCAGTATCGGACGGCTTCGTCGGTGAACACCCTTCGGGCCGAGCGCACTCCGAACTGGGCGGTGTTGAACGGCTCGGATCCGAGCACGATCCGCATTTCCGCGCCCGAGGGCTTGTTGTTCCAACCGGCAACCAGGTGGATCACCTCGGCGATCGAGGAGAAGCCGGCCACCAGGAGCGGGTGAGCGGAGGTCGCCAGGTCAGCCCTTATGTGTGCGGCGACCTGTGAGCTGGCTCGATTGACCGGGAACCTGTCCGATTCGGGCCAGGATCGGTCGTCGAGATGCTGAAGAACGTGAGCCGAAGGGTCAAGCCGGAAGAAATCCAGCTGGTCTGTACCTCCGGACGGGTCCGGCCGCCTGCCCGCCCTTCGCATGGGACAACCTTAGGCTGGCTATCACGCCGTGGACCGGGTTCCGCTGGTGGTCGAGTGGGTGAAGGTGACCCCTCCGCCAAGTACGACAAGGTGGTCGCCATTTGCTCGCATGGTGCTGAGTGACGACGAGGTCATGCTCACACGCTGAGAATCTCCATTGAACTGCGTCGGAAGCTGGGTGACCGCTGTTGAGAATGCTTCATCGGCCGATCGTCTCGCGCTTCCCCCACTGGCCAACGAACCAGTCGACCATCGCCGGAGCGTCACCTCGTGGCCACCCGTGACGTCATCGGGCCACGGATAGGACGCATCCCGGGCGGCAGCGCACTCCAAGCCGTGCATTCGGGCCAACAGTTGGGATCGTCCACGAGGCCAAGGTGACGGCGGATGGTGCCAGGGTGACGTTCAGGGGAGGCAGGGTGACGCGAATGCTGCCCGCCCCGACCGTGGGAACTGACGAGGGTGACGGTGACGTTGCGGGTGACGCGGATCCCGTCTGCCCCGACCGTGGGAACAGACGAGTTTGTGACGTTGCGGGTGACGTTGCGGGTGACGTCGGTACGGAGAATTGGCAGGGCCGAGGTGCGAGACCACGGCACCGATCGAAAGTGCTCGACGCTGTGACCGAACGAGAGTCTCACCCGACTGCAGCTGTCCTCCGGCCGTCATGGAACGCCGGGCGATCAGCCGTTCGCCCTGATGGGCGGTCTGTCGCCGTGGCGCGTCCGGTGGTCGATGCTTCAGTGGCCCCGATTTCGCCGGGTCGTCCATGAGCGCTTACCCCCACTTGTCGGAATCACTGCCGCAACTGGCAACGCCGGACGAGGTCGCGCCACTCCTGTCCATGACGCCCCTTGGCGTCGTCCGCCAGTGTCGCGCCGGAAAGATCCCGGGGGTCAAGATCGCGGGCCGCTGGCTCGTGCATGTCCGCAAGCTGGCGGAGCAGCTCGACGGTGCTCCGATGCCGGACATCGGAGGAGCCGCGCCGAGGATCCGTTGACCCGACTCGTCAGGCTTGCAAACTTGGGTCTCCATGACGCCGGCGCAGCCCTCGGTCACCTTCCACACAACCGACGGGCTGCACACCCGACGCCTCGATCCCACCCCATGATCAAGGACGTGCTCAGGACCATGTGGGGGCTCCTCTACCTCCTGCCACACATGAAGGACTTGCCGACGGACGAGCAACTCAAAGACCTGGGGATCGAGCCGACTCGCTACTCCTCGCCGCCTCCTTGGGTGTTCAACCAACGCGGGGTCGACAGCGCGGGTGCTAGATGTTCTGTTCAGCTTGAACGGCCTGAAATTGGCACCGTCTGGCTACAGCACCTTTCGAGTTTGGCGGCGCAGATGAAAGGCAGCTATCTCAGCTCGTTGCTGCGGTCGAGCGATGGCCGGTACCGGCCGTCGATCAGCGATCCCTTGTCGGCAGGCGTCTCGAGAATTCAGATGCCGATGAGGTACTTCGAAGCCACGCGGGCAGATCCGTCGAAATAGTTCGCATGGGTCATGCGAACCGTTTCGATCGAGTCGGATCCGACGAGGACGATGTCGATCGTGCTTCGCCCCTGGAACTCGCGCTCCTTGGCGGAGTACGCCTCGACGGCACGCTCGCTGTCGTTGCCAAAGTCGACCTCTTCGATGAGCTGCCCGGCCTCGTGATCGAAGACAAGCAGGAAGTGATGAATATCGTTAGCGGTCATCTGCTGCCTCCTCTCAGGAAGGGATCTGCGATCCGCCTCAGTTCCCGGATCTCCGCCGATAGTACCTATCCGACAACCTCCCCGGCTTCCTCGATCGCCATGGCTTCGGAAATCGCTTCGAGCAGGTCCAGCACGGGTTGTGGGCCCCGGCCGCCCTTCAGGTCCTCGCCCAGCCGCCCGCTCAGTCGCTCCTCCGTGATTGCCCATTCGTGCATCACCTGGGTCCGGAGCTGGACCTCGATCATACGATTGTCATACTCGACAATCACGTGAACGCCCCGGTATCTGGAGTCCCTCGGTTCCGCGATGTAGTCGCTCACACGGACCGGTGGACGGTTCTTCTTCAGTCGGCGTTCGACCCGTCGAATCTCGTCGATCGAACTGAGGACCGCACGACACCCTCCAACATCCTGCATGGTTGACAATCGAATCGTCGGCTCGCGCTGCAGCTTGTCGATGATGGTCGGGATTCTCTTCAGGCGCTGGGTGATCTCGACCAGGCAGCCTTCCGCGGACACCATGGACCGCAGTCCCAAGTTGGCCTTCCGGAGCGGATACTGGTGGGCAGATCGATGGTCGAGAAGCACCCCGAAGGCAGCATCGAGCTCCGGGGGCGCCGCCAAACCAGGGGGGAACTGGTTGGTGTCAGCGAAGTACCTCCGGATGGTGGCTCCTGCCTTGTCCACCTGTGACTTCGAAGGGCAGGCAACCGGGCTGGTTAAGGTACTGCTTCCGGGTCGAGGTCTGCGTCGGCCGCGCCCGCCAGTGCCCGCCCGAGCACTGCGGCCGCCTGCCGTTGCCGCTCGTTCGTAGCGTGTCCGTACAGGCTGAGCGTGAGCGATGGATTGGCGTGCCCGAGCACCTCGGCGGCGTTGCGTGGATCGATGCCGGCAGCCAGCATCTCTGTTGCGGCGAAGTGGCGGAGCGAGTGAAGGTGAATGTGGGGCATCTCGAGCTCCACGCAGAGCGTGTGGACGACTGACGTGAGGGTGTCCGGATTCACCGGTCGACTGCCGTCCGGGAAGGTCGAGACGATGAAGGCGTCGTCCACCAGCTCGACCTCGGCCGCCGCGGCCGCCTCCTCACACCTGGTACGCCATGCCGTGAGGATGGCCATGCCGGCCCCGGCGACAGCGATGCGTCGTTCACGGCCCGTCTTGGTGGCCTTCTCACCTCGCTCCTCGCCAGCCCGGTAGAGGGAGCGGCGGAAGCGGAGGGAATCGCCCTCGACGTCGATCCACCGGAGCCCGCACAGTTCGCCACGTCGGCCACCGGTCAGCACCGCCAAGGTCAGCAGCATCCCCCAACGGGGCCCCCGGGCCTGGGCTGCGGCCAGCAACCGCCGGACCTCATCGACAGTAGGTACCTGGAGTTCCACCTGTTCGAGCGCCGGGGGCTGTGATCGTTCCGCAGGGTTGCGTTCGATCCACTCCCACCGGACGGCCTGGCTGAGAGCCGATGAAAGGACACCGTGGTGTCGACGGATGCTGGTTGCCTTCAGCGGCCTGGCCCGGCCTTCGCCGGTGGCGAGCTTGCGATACCACTCGTCGAGGTGCCGGGGTGTCAGCTCTGTGATGGGGAGGTCGCCGAATTCCGGGAAGATCACCGTCTCGGCTGACCTGCGGGCGTCGTGGAGCGTCCGGGGGGCTCGACCTCGAACCTCGCTGTGGCGGAGCCATTCCTCGATGAGGGTGCGAACGGTCGCAGTGGAATCGGCTGCTGCCTCGGCCGGCTCGTTGTCCAGCTCGCTCTGCCACTCACGCAGTTTGCGCTGGGCCTCGGTTCGATTGCGGGCCTCGACGGTCTTCGACACCTGGCGCGGGTTCCCTGTGACCGGGTCGGTCCCGACGAAGACCCGGCAGCGCCATTTCCCCGGGCCTCGCTGCTCGATTGTTCCTGTAGCCTTAGGCCGTCTCGAGGTCTTGGGCTTGCCTTCCACCCCGGAAGTTATAGACCAAATATAGACCAAGGGACAAGGAGAGGTGCGAGAGCGGCCGAATCGGACTCACTGCTAATGAGTTGACCTAGGTAACTGGGTCCGAGGGTTCAAATCCCTCCCTCTCCGCTCGGGGTCCGGTCGTGACGACCGGTGCGGCGCCGGGGTCCCGGGGGGTCCCCGGGCGCCGTCGCCCCTGGTCGGCAGGCGGTCGCCCGGACCATCACCCCAGACCCCGGTAGATTGTATCGGTGACCCGGCACTACTGGATGGAGACCCTGGGCTGCCCGAAGAACCAGGTCGACTCGGACAAGTTGACCGGCACCCTGGTGGCGGACGGCTTCGAGCCGGCCTCGTCCCCGGCCGACGCCGACCTGGTGGTGGTCAACACCTGCGCCTTCATCGAGGCCGCCCGTCAGGAGTCCATCGACACCGTCCTGGCCCTCGACGACACCCGCCGGAGCGGGTCCCGCCTGGTGGTGACCGGTTGCATGGCCGAGCGGTACGGCGACGAGCTGGCCGCCGCCCTCCCCGAGGTCGACCTGGTCGCCCCGTTCGGCGCCGCCCTCACCGGCGCCGCCGCCCCGGCATCGCCCGGCACCCCGGTGACCCTCACCCGCAAGCCCACTGCCGCCGCACCGGCCACCCCGCTTCCCGACTTCGACCTGCTCAACCTGCCCCGGCCGCCGGCCGCCGCCCCCTGGTCGTACGTCAAGGTGGCCGAGGGGTGCGACCGCAACTGCGGCTTCTGCGCCATCCCCTCGTTCCGGGGCAAGCAGCGCTCCCGCACCACCGCCTCGATCCTCGCCGAGGTCGGCCAGCTCGGCGCCGCCACCGGCAGCCTCCGCGAGGTGGTGCTGGTCGCCCAGGACCTCTCGTCGTTCGCCCTCGACCGCTCCACCGGTCGCACCCTCCCCGCCCTGGACGGTCCGGCGGTGGGCGCCAACCGGCCCATCGTGGAGCTGGTCCGGGCGGTGTCCGCCGAGGTCGACCGGACCCGCCTCCTCTACCTCTACCCCTCCACCCTGGACGACGCCCTGGTCGAGGCCATCCTCGGCACCGGCGTCCCCTACTTCGACCTCTCCCTCCAGCACGTCTCCCGCCCCCTCCTGAAGCGCATGCGCCGCTGGGGCGAGGGCCAGCGATTCCTCGACCGGATCGCCTCCATCCGGGGCGCCGAGCCCACCGCCGCCTTCCGGTCCTCCTTCATCGTCGGCTACCCCGGGGAGACCGAGGAGGACCACGACCGCCTCCTCGAGTGGCTGGGGGGGGGCCGCCTCGCCTGGGGCGGCTTCTTTCCCCTCTCCCACGAGGCCGGGGCCCCCCCCCCCCCCCCCCACGCCCCGGGCCCCCCCCCGCCGGGGGCCCGGC
>Ga0080006_1218239_pt1 | contig 12701 bp, 14 predicted proteins | sample RS3BMetagenome_FD_69209 | JGI IMG/M metagenome (GOLD analysis project Ga0080006, IMG submission 69209) | Ferric oxide microbial mat and aquatic microbial communities from Rainbow Spring, Yellowstone National Park, USA - RS3B (SPADES... ...
AATAACCCAAGGCAATATTTTGACCCATTTAGAGACTTAAGTTAATTCATAATTGAGTTAATTCGATTCATGATTGACTTAAGTATGGATTACAAGAACATAGCAAAATCTTCCTTCAAATGAGAGGGTTTGGCTATCAATTTTATGAACTTTATTGTATGTATTGAATTTTACAATCTAATCATTATTTCGCTTTACTAATACGTTTTCTGTGGACGTATGTGATGATGGGTGAATGAGTTGGCTCCCTCTGACGATTCTCTTGATTGGTGCCAAATTGATCAGATAATATCGAAATAATATCTATGCTTCGTTGCTTTTCGGAATTCTGCTGCTCGTTTGTTGAAATGGCAAAATTGAGAGATGAGAACCTCGAAGCTCGACGCTATACACAATTCATCTCAGTAACAAATCTCAACCACTAAAGTTATTTTGAAATATTGTCAAAATATATACTATGGTATAATTTGTTTGAGAATATTTTATTTCATTATAAATGAAATGGAATTGAACTGAGTAATGAAAGAAAAAGTACTTTTCTTGTAGTTTGACTGGTCACAGAAAAGTCTGGAATCGCTCCAACCCATTCAACTGAATAATTTATCTCATTGTTCAAATATTTTTTTGTTTCATTGCTCAAAGCCACGCAAAAGTGAGAAACGGGAGTGAGATATTCTCGATCGTGTCTGAACTTTTTCTCAAGGATCGCAAATCTGTTTTTGATATCGCCAATCACAAACTCAATATGGCGCCGAATTTTCTCCATTTCTTGACTTTCTATTATTTGCTGTTCTGAAAGAAAAGCGTTCGGTGGCTCTCTGTATTTAACATATATCAGATTTCTTTCAAACTCTTTTTCTGCTCCCACATATGCCTTATCAAACAACAGAACGTCCCTACAATCAATGCAGCACTGAAGAGTTGGAAGAATCTCTCGAAGCTGTGTAATATCTGACCGTCCCGCAGGGCAAAGAGGTGAAATGAAACGAACAATTCCTTCAAGATCGCAGAAAATTGTCATTTTGAGACCTGAAGCAAAACACAAAATTGACAATTTGAACCGGAACCAATATAGAGTAAAACTAAAAAATGAATGAAAAAACGATAAGCAATCGTCGAAATTAAATACCTAGTTTTTTCAGCTTGTAACTCCACATCGAGTTCGGACCTTGATATTGGTCGTTCTTTCGAGAAATGACAGGAAAATGTGTTGTATCTCCAATCAAAGTTGTGTCCGCAATTTTTTTGGCAATAATCCTGAAAACTTCTCACGTGCAGCGACTCTTTCTTCATATGTTCCCATCCGGATCGTTTCGCGACAAAAAGTTGGAAGCAAACCAATAAACTCATGAATTAACGCATTCAAATTACTTTGAGGATATCCCGTCAAAATCGCTGAACGAAAAAGCTGGCAAAATGAGACAGCTGAAAAGAGAAAAAAAAGAAAAAACACTTTGAAAGCTTACCAATATCAGCCTCGCTCTCGTACTTTATTAACCAATACAGAAATAACTTGATCCCTTCACGAAGAGGAAGATCAGCGAATAATTTGGGACGACGGTACTGTTTTTTGATTGCTTTAAAATAATTCAGAACTTTGCTTTCAACTGCCTCAGGAATTTTATTGTAAATCGAATTGTTGAAATAATCGAGATTTGTAAGTCACGCAGGACTACCACATGGAAACTGAGTCATTGTTGAAGTGAATTGAGAAGAGAAAAACAGCAGTCAAACTTTGATCAAAAAGTATGATTAAGTCAATTATGAATCTACTTAACTCAATCACTAATTGACTTAAGTCTCTAACATATGCTGACATAGTAGCTATAATATTATAATATTCATTTGTTATTGATTTAATATATTTATCATATTCATCTGGCTTAATGTATTTTTTTACTATATTTTTTAATTCTTCAAATATTAGGTATGAGTCCTCTTTTGTTATTCTTTCTTCACCATAAAAAGGATATTTGGATATAATTTTATCTTTAACTTCACTTAGAGCGGTCTCATAAAGTTTATATTTTTCTTCTTTTATTTTTCTTAATCTTTCTTGTTCCTCTGGTGTTTCTACTAAAGTTTCAACTCTAGGGACATTCACATTACTAGTACTTGAAGACGCTTGTTTTTTTTCCTTCCTTTTCTTTTTTGATTCTTCTGTTTCTTCGACTTTCTTTATTTCCTGCGAAAATATATCAGGACCTTCTTCTTCTAATTCTTCTGATGGTAGTGTCATAACTTCTCCTGTAAATTCATCATCCTTTTCAGAGGGAGGTTCAAGTTCTTTTCCTTTAGCCTCTTCCTTATACTGTTCTAATGCTTTATCTTTTTCTTCCTTTAATTTTTCTATTTCTTCTTTTTCTAAAGTTTTTGGAATATCAGCCTCTAATTTTTTTTCTTCTTCTCGTGGGGGCAATGCTCGTAATTCTTCAGAATATAAATCAGGTAATGCCTTATACAAATCTAATCCAGTTAATCGATTTTCTCTTGCCATTTTTTCTGCTATGTCTTCTTTAGTTTCAGGTAATGGATTATATCCCATAACTTCATCTCTCCTCTTAAACTCCCATTTTACTCTCCCATCAGGTGTTAATCGTTGAACCCAAACATAAGGCGATTCTGTTTGACCTGTAGGTTTAACACCTAATGTATCCAACATCGGATCCAACAAATAGCTATCTAAACTATGTAGTTTTTGAGTATATCTCAATAGTGCCTTTTCCTTTTCTGCAGGAGGAAGTGGAGATTCTTTAAAAATTTTATATACTGTTTCCAAATGATTAATAATAGGCTCAGGCAGATATTCACTTAGCTCCTCTTTCATTTGTGGTGTCAGTTTATCGTAGTATTGCATGGCTGTTCTAACATCTTCTCGTCGAGGCGGTTTATCAATTTTTCGTCGCTTACTATTTATTATACGTGAAATTAAAGCCTTTTTTTGTCTTTTTTTGGCAGCACCTCCAACTTGTCGTTGAGGATAATATATTGGCTGCCCTGTTTGACCATTAATATAGATTGCGGGCAAAACTTTTGGCTGTTGTTTTTCTTTTCGTTTTTTTGCACTATCATGAAAAAGATCCAGTAAGGATACAACAGCGGGCAATATATCAGCTATTGAACTAATTATTTCTACAGCTCCGGCCATATATATTAATACATCATTAAATTTTGTCTAACGGATATGTCCTTAATGTGCTTCCACCAAACAGATACATTGGATTAGTATTTCTTAACAGCAAAAACTTTTCTTTTACATTAAACAGCTCCATCGCTTTCTGTCGACTGAATCCATAATGATGAACTAATGTATTTAATGTATTGTAATCGAAAGAATCAGGGAAAATAACTAAAGCATCAGCTTCTTTAATCATTTGTGTAGATGTGTTACCTCGATTTAAATGATGTAAAATCAGTATAATCTGAATATTATAGTTTCTTCCGTTTTGAAACAGTAAATTAATGAACCTTGTCATGTAGGAATTCAAAGTTTTTTGAGGAATACTTTCTACATCATCTAAAACAACCAAACTGTTCTGTAATTCACTGATTTCAGGCAAGAGATCAGTAAATTTTGCTGATTCACCTTGATCAAAATCTTCAATCATTTTATTGATATCGATTATCAGAACTTTCCTTCTAATTTCATCATAGTTTTCAGGCACTTGAGTAAAAACATAGATATGGTCTCTCGGTTTAAATTTATGATAGAGTTTAATCAATGCTAAAGCCAACGATGTTTTACCTGAGCCTTTTTTTCCAACAATGATAGTAGCATCATTCATTTTTCGTTTCATAGTTTGAGATGGAAAGAAGATATGAAAATATTTCTCTTTGAGTAAGCTTCTATGGTGTCGTGAACTCGCCATCGTGTATATACTTAATTATTTCATATATTCTCTCTGGAGTAAAATCATTAACTATATACTCATAAAATTCACGAGAGGACATTTTCTTATAGATAATTCTCAAACTAACTAATTCACCGCATAGATTTCTACTAATAAAACGTTCAGCTCTATCGTCTAAAGTTAACGCTCCCTGAATATCATACGGATTCACTTCCAGTATCCAGCCTCTCCTTTTTAACCGAGGCAAAACAACCGTAGATAAAACAGGAGGAGGAGCTTTATAATGTAATGGATTGTCAAGGTATTTCCATTCCTCATCAGGTCCAAAAGCATACGGATCAAAAAATAACATCTTTCGACTGCCATCTCTATAAAATAACAAACAAGTCCAGTGACCTATTCTTGAACCAGGATAGGACAGAAAGATTATCCAATTGGGACAAATTAATGGATCGATTTGGTTTATTTGATCATATGTAATAATCCGGTGAGAAATGTTTTCATTTTTAAGAACCTTATCAATTTCAAAGTTATCCATAGCGACTTGTAGTGAGCCGCCTCGCATGTTTTTACATGTGCATATATGACCATAATATGAAGACATTTTATAAATATATATAATATAAATGACGACTTTCACAAACTTTAGTAAGGATTCTAAATACATTTATGTGAATGCATCTATATACAATGATACCTTAGAACCAATTCCTTGTCGAATAAATACGACACTCACACAAGCTTTGATTCCAAAAGGAAGTGACTATAAAATGTGTGTAGCTCGATTTGATGTTCCATTAAACAGTGTTCAACAGTATATTATGAAAGAAGTACTCCAGAATGTTGTTCCTATGATTGGATTTTTATGGGGTAATACAATTTATACATATTCTGTTCCACCATATCTATGGAATCCCATAACAATGGTAGACTTTTTACAATATTTGAATTATATGTTACAACAGGCTTTAGCAGTTTTAATTGATGTTGGACAATTTGGTATTTCAACACCAACTAGTACAGCACCAAATTCAGAGATTACAATTGTTGACGGAGGCTATAACTATGGGCAAACGATGATTGATAATTTTTATCATAATACTGGATTTTTACCAACACTTCCTGGAATTAATTTACCCCAAAATAATCAGCAATCTCCTTATGTGACTCCACCTCCAGCACCTGGATGGGGGGATACAGGAAGTGGTGGTACTCAAGGGAGTGGTGGAACTCAAGGAAGTTCTGGAGGTCCTATTAAGACTATTGTTACACAAATTAAAGATACAGTTCAATCACTCCCAAATAAACCACTTCTTATTCTTTCTCCACTTATATGGTTATTAGTATATGGTCCAAAACTATTACAACATCAAGGCACTTATAGTCCTCCGCAACCAGTAGCTCCTATTCCACAACAACAACCAGGTAATCTTCCACCACCTGGAGGCGTTCCTCCTCTTCCAATGCAATATCCTACATCCGTACCTGTATCAGAACTTTCAAGCCAAGTACCTTTTTTTAAATTTGTCACTAATGGAGGCACAGTAAATAGTTCTAGTATATATGGGTCAGCCTATCCTTATTTCTTTTGGGATTCTGCTAATAGTCTTATCAATCTTGTATATCCCTATCCACTTTATTTGCAAAATGTTTACTTGCTTATACATAAATCTCTGTTTGCTTTAATAGATAGTTTCCCTTTTTTTGATGAGGGAATGCCAATTACAGGAACAGGATATACAGTACCAATTGGATATGTAGCCATCAATGTACCTGCTAATGTCGCTTCTTCATACCGATTAGATCCAAACTATCCAAATAACTCCAATTATAATATAACATCGCCTAGTGGATTTACTTACAATTCATATTTGATTACTCAAGAATATAATACCAGTTACAACTTTTATGATGTGCGGAAAGTAGTCGTTATGACCACTATGCCTTTCAGACAGGAATATTTACCTGATCTGGAAACTTCAAAAGTGCCTGGACGATTAATCTTAACTGATTATGATGTCCCAATCAATAAATGGGGTGATTTAGATCAAACTTTGTATTATATTCCAGAAGTGTATGACAGATGGGTCGATATTACAACAAATGAAGAAATTAGATTCATTTCATTTGACTTCAAATATGAAGATTTATATGGCGAATTGAATGATCTAATACTTCAACCTGGACAGGCAGCAAATATTAAACTTCTCTTCAAATCAGTATATTAATCTAAAATATGAACAATAAATATATAGATGTCATTGGGCAATTATCCATTAGTCAATCCAATTAATCCTTCACAAACATCACAGGGTTTGAATTCTATAACTCCTTATTATGTACAACAGACAAGTGCCTTTGTAGGTAGTAATACTAACTTTACAAGTGGAACATTTAATTATGGGATTTTGACTAGCGGTTGCGTTAAAATCGTATTTTGTTATGTAACAGGGCTCACCATTACAAACGCTTCTAGTACAGCTCCTCAAATAGCTGTTGATGTTTTCAATTCTGGCCAATCTATTAATACCAATGCTGCTAGTTTGGTTCGAGTTGAAAATACATTCCCTGCTAATGAAGAATCTGGTATTGTTGCAAGTGGTATTATAATTCCATTTAACGGCAGCGAAACTACACAAGACAATTGGCTAGCAAATGTTGAGGCACTTCCTAATAACACTATTGATTCAAGTGCATGGAAAGATGAATCACTTGAATACACTTCGAATGGAACCAATGCAGTTTATTCACATAGTATGGCTCAAAATATTACAGATCCTGAAACTAATCAACTTGAAACTGGTGTTGAAGAAGGATATGAAACAGCTCCTGATTCAGCCTATGTCAACACATTTAATCCAGAAACCAATGATGTGCTTGCATTTGATGAAGCCGCTGGAGAAGCTCAATGGGTTCCTGCTGATGATTTAGAACCTAATCCACAAGCTATTCAAACTCTTTTGTCAAGTGCTTCTATTCACTTACCATTTGCATTTGAATGTGGTGCTGTTATTTTACAACCGACTGAACCTGCTGCAGCTGGTATTACAGTCACATTAGCTCAATTAGGTAGTGCACCTGCTATTAATGGTTCTACAACTTATGAAAGTGGTCAAACACAATATGAATACGATTCGGTTGTTATCACGGCCACACAAGATGTCAGTAATATTACAATGACATTTATTATGATTGGGGTCTAAACAAAAATATAACTATATTAATATATAGTATGAGTGCATTTAATAACGGTCAAATCGTTCAAGAAGCTTTAGATACAGAGGGTGGCCAATCAATTCAGCTATTATCTTTTTTTGAAACACAAAATGGATTATCAGGTTTTACTAATGTTCCAATAACTTTCGATAATGGAGCTGTACAAATCGGTTATTATACTATTTATCCAATCAATCTTCCTCAGTCTTTGGAGAGCAGTAATCCACCAGCAACACCAGCCGATGTTGTAAAAGCCTATGTCATTCATGGTTATATAAGTAACTTTCCAGCATTACCGGCGAGTGATCTGGCAGCTAGTCCACCTGTATATTTTTATACTGACCAGATACCACTTCCTAAACCTTATATGTCAGTTTGGGGACATTCGTTTAATACAGGAGCAGATATTGGAATAACTTTTACGATAACTCCCACATATTGGCAATTTTATAAGGACCCCACGGCTCCAGATCTTGAAACAGCTTCATTTTTTATTTGGGCTATGGGTTTCTAATAGCTTTAGGTTTTAATTTAAAACTTAAAGCTATTTAATACTGATATTTTCTCCAGCTTCTTGCATGACCTCCAGTTTTAGGAGCTGGCAATGCTCTTGGTGTTGTTCTTAATTGTTGAGGAGCATATTGCGGTTGAGTAATATAAACTGGCTGTACTTGTTGTTGCTGCTGTTCTTCTTCATCGTCTCCAAACAGTCCACCTAATATATCTCCAACAATTGGAATAGACCTAACAACTTTTCCTATGGTTCCAAACAATGAACCTGCTTGAAGACCACCACCTCTCATTAAATGATCGATTTTAGGATATACTGTTCGAGGTAAGCTCATTGGTTTATAACCGTCAGGGATTCCGACATCAAAAGATGCAATTCCATTTTCAATTCTTAGCCAGCCGTCATAAATTATAATGAGATTCAATTGAGGCTGATTAGTACCAGCATCTGGATTTATTACTTGTGGATTATTTGCTAATGTTGGATTTACTAAAGGATTAATACAATTAACAGTTACTTGGAATGAATAATATCCTTTCTTGCCAACATAATCATCAGGTCCTATCGGAATATCAACACCAAATAACAATAATAATGGACCTCCTGAGCCACTCCAGAAAAGTGCATTGCTGCCTCCATTTGCGACTATATATGAGGGTGTAGGTGCTTGCGCAACAACATCAGTGCCGTTATAATATTGTATATAAGCACCACTAAATTGGCTATAGGTCATATTTAAACCATTCTTTCTTGCAATAATATATAGATCTTCAACTCCTGCTGTTGATAAAATACCTGATTCGTTATTAAAAGTAATATTGATTATATTTGAAGCTGCAGAAGCAGCACTACGAGGTTGTTGAATTCCAAATGGATAATAAAAGTCAGGATCTTGGTAGGTTTTCCCTTGTTTTGTAACTGATATCATAACTGCTCTTGGAATAGAAGTCAGTTGAATTGCATTGGATGTTATAACAAATGGTTGAGCCCCAGTAATTGTTGATTGAGTAATAGCAGTACTGGATTGTGTAACATAGTTTACAATATTACTGAATTTATAGTTTAGTATCGGAGGAATTTTTTGTGATGGATTGAGAGTATACCAACCAACAATAAGTTGGGGGGTGCCTACAATTGTAACTGTAGGAGCGCTTGTCCATTGAACAGGATCGTTCCTGGCTTGTCTAAATACTCGTCCTAATGCATTAGAATCTATTGTTATATTAATTGAAACTGCATTTAATTGTCCAAATCCAGTGTAATGAAACCAATCTTCTGTATAAACTAATGGAGGAATAATCAAAGGTTCTGTAAAAGTAGCTTCAAATGTTGCTTGAAGTGCAGGTTGATTATTAGCTGGAGCATTAGGATTAGGTGCAATAGCAGGATTAGCTTGTGGTTGGAAGTTAATATTGAAAGAATTTCTTGAGTATTCTTGGTCTCCAACCGATCCAAATGGGCTTGTAACAAAGTTAGTTATCATAGCATAGTCTGATGTAGGATCCATAATACATGGAGATTCACTTAATGTACCTTCAATTAATTTCTTAGGATCATCATATCTTAATAGATCCTGAACAACTTGAGAAGATCTAATAGATGTTGATATATTATTGATTTGAAGATCTAGTGTACTGAAACATGAGTTGATTGGAAATGCACAAAAACCTGTATATGCTGAATTAACCACATTCCATCCTTGTCCAAACACATTCGATTTTAAATTACCAGAAACTTGAACTCGAAATGTTAATCTAATACGAATCAATCTTGACATAACAGCATCAGATGACGGTGGTATTATATTAAATACAAAGCCAGAACTACCTGAATTACCTGTTGTTGTTCCAACAGCATTGACAGTATAATATCTAATAGATGTTGGGGACACAGGAATCAACTCCTTAGCAACAACATTTTTATCTAAATCGATTACTGGAAGAATTGATGAATAATATTCTGTAGCTTTACTTGCTGCCATAGACCTATATAACTATAGTTATATATTTTTTATTAAGTGAAGGATGTAATTGTATCGTAGCCTACAAGAGCACAGAAACAATTACCTGAATAAGAACCACTGGCATAGATCATGATAGCAGCTAAACCATTGTTTTCAGTTGATCCAGGTAAGAGACGATAAAAGTTACCGTCTTCAGTTGTAAGCAAAGTCTGAGGAGGATGTCCACAAGGACTGTTTCCAACTTGCAAATAGAATGATGTAACTGTTCCAGGTACTTCAGGTAGCGAGAAATAGAGAGTATCACCCTTATTGCCATTATAACTGATCTCTAAAAAGAAATACAGTAACAAATTAACAGAACCACTTGTCACTTCATAAACATATTTCTTATAGGATAAGACTGCAGTACCTACTCCAGGCACTTGAACATTTTCAAACATCATTGGAGGATATAAATATGCATCTTGAGTAACATTAGTATTCTGTGTTATCTGACTCAAGAGTGGAGCATTAAACAGTGCATGAAAAACAGCAGGATGTGATCCAACAGACATTTCTATATATTATATTTCGAAAATAAATTTAATTCCTTTAGTAATCGTTTTTATGCGGTATCTGTGTTTATAGTTTGGATTAAACTGACGAAATCGATAATAGCGCTTAGTCACATCTATTTTATAATGTTGAAATCCATGATCTTCTAGCCAATCTATTGCTTGTTGTCGGCTGTATTTATTTTTATCAAAGAGTACACTTTGGATTCTCATATTATATTATATTATAATATAAGATGGATGCAGTATCGATATCAGCATTAGTTGTTTCTTTAGCTGTTGCTCTTGAACGAGTGATTTATTACTTTATCAATCATATCAGTAAATCAAAATGTTCTAATTGTTGTTCATTTGACACTAAAGATGATACTGATGATGAAAATAAACAGTTCGATAAAGCTCCAGCTAAATCGTAGGATAGAATGGCCATCCTAAATCATGACAGATTTTCTTCCAGATTTGATCATGTTGGATGATTTTACTTTTGCTCTTTAGAATAGGAAAGAGATGATAATACTGTTTATATTGAAGCAGTTCACAGATTTTGTATAGAATGTAAGAATACCTTAGGAAATTCTTACGTTCTTTTGGACAGTATTTATGAAATGGAATCTGTATTTGTAGGAACATTGCTTTTATTCGTTCTTCATGAGGAAAAAAAATTTTAGGTGGTGTTTTAGAAGTAATTACATTATGAATGTATGGTATGTGGTCATAATATTTTTGATAACCGAGTTCTTTAAGAATGTCGCGTAAATCGGAATAACTTAAATGTTTTAATTTAATCTTTTTGTTACTAATTTGTTTCTTGATTGTATCAAAAACTTTCTTTGATATTTCAGGGACTGATCTACCTTGTATTTTATTTAAAATTTCAGATAGGTGATTGATTTGTTTGTAACAGCATTTATGATTGTAGGTGTATGCTGGATTTTTACTGTTTTTTTCAAATTTATGAGTTGCTACTAAGTAATGTTCGTTTATCATTCCACAGTTTTTACATACAATGAGACCATCATCAGGTAGGTCTTCAAGAGGGCTACCACAGTCCTTACATTTATCTTCTTCTTTTTGTTGAGGTTTTGGATTTAGCTCGTTGAGGATATTTTCGACTTCTTGAAATTTATCCATTTATGTTCTAATTTAAGTAATTATTCTTAATATTTTAAAATAATGCGAAAGAAGTGAGAATAGGAAGAACTGAAGACGCTAAGTTTCCGCCACGTCGTGATCGTCTGTTTCTTCTAATGCCTGACCCAGTGTTACGGTTAGTATTGTTTTGATTTGTGTTGGGAGGAGGTGGTTGATATGGTGGTGGAGGAGTATAATAAAATGCGTATGGATTCGTATCTCCTTCAAGATGATCTCTAACTGTTAATAATTCACCTCTTGGATTAAAATATTCATGTAGAAATCTTAACTTATAATCTTTATTCATTACTATTTGATGTAAATCATTGACTTTAGCATTGATATTATTTTCCAATTCAGGTACTTTAATATTAGACAAATTTTCTTTTATACTAGTTATCAGATCTCTAATCGACCGACGTATTTGTAAACATTCATCTAACAGTTGTATTAGTTTTAATCTTGTGTCCTTATTTTCTGGTACTCCACTGTATGCTATAGAATTAAGATTACGATCTAATCGATCAACTTCATATTCATAATTTGGAACGAGAGATTCAAGTGCTTTTAGTTTATAAAAGATATCACTCTGAAAATAATTACCGGAGGTACTAATAATTTCCTTCTTACCGATACTCATACATATACAGTATAAAAATTAACGCTAAACGGTTAAGAGTTGCTGTAATAGGCTGCAGGAAACCGAATATAATGTATAGGTTTTAAAATAGTATTAAAAGCTAAAGACTTCCACCACGTCATAGTCTTCTGTTTCTTCTAATGCCTGAACCAGTGTTACGGTTAATGTTGTTTTGATTAGTATTTGAAGGAGGAGGTTGATAGGGCGGTAGAGGCGCTAGAGGATCATAAGTAAATGCATATGGGTTCGTATCTTCCAGAAACTGCTTATTTACTAATAATTCAAGACGAGGATTTAACATATCAAGAAGACCTCTTAATATATAGTCTTTATCCATTACTATATCATACAAATTATTAATTTTAATATTGAATACATTTTCCAAATCGAGATTACCTAGATTAGATATTTTTTGTTTTAGATTAGTTATTAAGTCTTTAATCGATCGACGTATGTATATACATTCATCTAATAATTTTACTATTTCTAGCATTGAATCCTGAGTATGTGATTTGTGGTGTAAGCATATATTGTTATAATAAATTCTTGTTTGGTCAAGTTTATTTATATATTCCTGGACACGAAATTCAAGTGTTTTTAATGTATTATCGAGATCACTCTGAATGGAATTTTCAGTAAAGTCTAATCTTCGTCTCTTATTGGAACTCATACTAATACAGTATAAATTTTAACGCAATTGAATGCAATCCCTTTCCCTACAGACGATGACGACGACGAGAACCGATATGCTGGTGTAGTAAGTGGTGAAGTAGATGGAGGAAAAGGTGGGTGGAGGACGGGGGTAAATTGCTATTATAATTTTTTATTTTTTGTA
>Ga0080006_1272777_pt1 | contig 12696 bp, 11 predicted proteins | sample RS3BMetagenome_FD_69209 | JGI IMG/M metagenome (GOLD analysis project Ga0080006, IMG submission 69209) | Ferric oxide microbial mat and aquatic microbial communities from Rainbow Spring, Yellowstone National Park, USA - RS3B (SPADES... ...
TCCGATCGATATTCTCCCCAATTCACGCACCGATCTGCCACCTTGCCAGGGTGTGGTTGCGGCTGTGGGCTCGATCGATCCCGAGCAACCAGGTGTTCCCTTTCTCTCTGTGGAAGAGTTGTTGGCGCCGCAGGGGATGCACCGCTTGATGTGCCTTTTAGGCAACGCCCACCTTGACATGGGGACGGCGGACGCGATAGTCAAGCATGAAGTACTGGATCAAGCAGACGATCAAGTACAGGAACTGCCGCTGTTGGATTATACCAAGTCGATCTTGGAACGGGACCTTGTGTTTGCGAATCCTCGCCATGTGTGTACGGCGTGTCTGCGCATGACAGAGCGCGTGGAAGCCGCGTTGGCGAAGCCGCTACCGCCCGAATGGCGCGCTCGCTTTCTGCTTCATATGGGGTACGTGATTGAGCGGGGCATTACACGCGACGTCGTGATTCACCCGTATGCGACGAGGATTCAGAAACAGTTTCCAACGGAGTGGTCCGCACTCTGCTTTGCGTGGCAGGAAATTGAAGAGGTGTTTCGGCTCCCGCCAGACGCCAATGAACTGGCCTTCGTGTTTGATATGGTCTTCTCCGAACGAGGATATGAGGTGCTTTTATCGTGATGGCGACTTCTGAACCGGGTCTTTTCGTCAGAGTGGATGATCGCCTGATTCACGGGCAAGTCGTGACCACATGGGTCAGGCACCTGTCGACGAGTGTCATCTGGGTGGTCAGTGACCGGGCTCGTGCAGAACCGATCGAGGTGGTCCTTCTCAAATCGTCGGTCCCACCGGACTTGACACTCGAGGTGTATTCTCTTCAAGAAGCGGCGAGCGCATGGACCCGCTTCTCGGGTCGACGTTTGCTGCTCCTGTTTGAGCGGCTTGAGGATGTGGTTCAGGCATTCGATCTCCACGTTCCGGTCTGCTCTGTGAACTTGGGGGGATTGCGCTATCGACCTGGGTCGGTCGCCTTGACCAAGGCCGTCTATATTGGAGAATCGGAATCTCATTCGTTGCAACACATGGAGACTCGCGGGATACGGACCACCATTCAAATGCTCCCACATGACAGAAAAATCGATGTCTACGAGTTGTTCAGAGGAAAGAGTCGCTGACAAGAGGGGGTGAAGACGTGTTGATGTGGCATGTGCTGGCCATCACTTTGATCGGGGGCCTTGCGGGCGTTGAGAGCGTGTTGGATGAATGGCAATGGCATCGTCCTATTCTCGCCTGTACGTTGATTGGGCTTGCGTTGGGCAACCTTCCGGTGGGCCTCGTCGTGGGCGGCGTGCTCGAACTCATTGCGCTGGGGTGGATGAACATCGGGGCGTCGCAATCGCCGGACACGGCTTTGGCCAGCGTGATCTCGACGACGCTTGCGATCAGTGGCGGCCATGAGATCAATCAAGCTGTGGGACTTGCCATCCCTTTGGCCGTTGCCGGGAATCTGACCACGGTTGGCGTGCGCAGTCTAACCATTTGGATTCAACACTTGGCGGATCGTTTGCGTCCGACGTCCGCACCTACCCAGTTGACCCGACTGCAAGCGATCGCCTTGTCCTTTCAATTTTTGAGGGTGGCGATTCCATCGTTCTTGTTTGCGCTCTTTGTCAATCGGGCGATGATCCTCGATCTGTTTCACTTGCTGCCCACGGTCTTGATTCAGGGATTCACGGCGGCCAGTGGCTTCGTTGTGGTCGTGGGCTATGCCATGGTGATTCGTTCTCTTCGGGCGCGGGCCATGATGCCCTACTTTCTTCTCGGCTTCCTGATCGCCGACTTCACCCCGATCACTTTGGTAGGCGTCGGGATTGCAGCAGCCTGTGTGGCCTATCTCCACGTTGTTGTGTGGTCGCGGCGGGATCAGTCCATCGCGCTGGAGTTGGCGCCTGAGCGCGACGCTACAGCTCCCGCGGCCCCGCTTCCACGCCGCGTGTTCTGGCGCACGCTGTGGCGCAGCCAATTCCTTCAGGCCTCATGGAACTACGAACGGATGCAAAGTCTGGGCTATGCTTATATCCTTGAGCCGAGCCTCGACCATTTGTTCTCGGATCCAGTCAGACGCGCAGGCAGGAAGACACGGCATCTGGAGTTTTATAACACGAACCCCTACGTATCCAACGTCGTTACGGGGATCAACATCGCGCTGGAGGAACGGATTGCCGCCTCAGACGACTCGGACGACAAACTGGTGACCTCAATCAAAATCGGGATGATGGGGCCGTTGGCAGGCGTCGGGGATTCTATATTTTGGGGAACCATGCGGCCGCTACTTGCTTCGATTGGAGCGACATTAGCTCTGCGCGGGAGTATCTTGGGACCGGTGTTCTTCTTTCTTAGTTGGAATTCGATGCGCTTGCTGACTTTGTGGGGACTGCTGGAATATGGATATCGCTCCGGCACACGCATCGTCCATGTGATTGCGACGGGTGTCTTGCGTCAAGTCACGGAAGGGGCGACGATCGTTGGGTTGATTGTGATGGGGAGTTTGGTGGCGGATTGGGCACACGTGGACTTTGCGGTGCAATGGACGATTGCGCATGACCAGCATCTCACGCTGAACCATATAATCAACTCGGTCTTGCCGCGCGCCCCCAGTCTGCTCTTGGTGGGCCTTACACTATGGCTCCTGGGGCGCGGATGGAGCAGTGTCAAAGTGATCCTGCTCCTGTTTGCGATGGCCGTCGGCGGCGTGTGGGTGCACTGGCTGGCCGCATAGTCAGTGGATTGGGCTCGATAAAGTGTATCGCATTGGGCGAAGTGTATCGATGGCAGGGGCGAAGTGTATCGCCCCTATTTGTGTTGACTCGGCCTTTAGAACGGTTCAGAAACGTCAGTGTATCTTGGCACGGAACTTGCTCTTATTGCACACGGGGCCCTCAGCAGGATGAGATTTCGATAAAGATAGGGGGATCAGGAACGCCAGTTACCGGATGAGAGACCCCAAACCCATCTCGAAGGAGGATGAATGTTGAAAAACGTAGCCATTAACCTGTCAGCTTTGGCTCTGCTTGCAGGAAGCATCTTGGGAACGCCCATGGCCCAAGCAGCGACGGCTCACCAGAGCCCAGCCAAGCCGATCGTACTCAAGGTCTTGTACATGAACCAAGCGGGGTATACGACGCAAGTACTCCGTCAAATGGCCGCAGGTTTTCATCAAGAGTACCCGAACGTCACCGTTCAGTTCACGTTTTTGCCCTACGGCAACATGCACAGTGCCATTCTCACGTCCGCTGCCGCGCCAAACGCCCAGTATGACGTCGTGTTGTCGGACCTGATTTGGACAGGGGAGTTCGCACAGCGGGGCTATACCATTCCGCTCAACAGCTATATCGACGCGGACATCAAAAATGCCGCGCAGATCCCCGGATCAGTTTGGGACGGCTTCAAGATCGGTGGTCGGATTATGGCGATGCCGTTCTTGGCGAATTTTCAGAACTTCTATTACAACAAGAAACTTCTGGCCGAGGCCGGATTCAAATCGGGGCCGACGACCATGGCGCAGTGGTTGCATCAGATGGAAGTTCTGAAGGCGAAGAAAATTGTGCAGTATCCGTATGAAGATTCCTGGACGCAGGCCGAGGGCTTGGTCTGCGACTATGTTCGGACTGCGGGTGAATTCGGTAATGGCAACCTGTTTAACGCCCAAGGCAAGCCCGTCATGAACCAAGGGCCCGCGCTTCAAGCCCTGGAGTGGATGCACATGCTGTATGCCAAAGGGTTGGCTAATCCCAATTCGTTGACCGCAGATGAACCGACGGCTGCCAATGCATTTGCATCGGGCCAGGCTGCTTTCAACACCAACTGGACATTTGTGACCGGGATCATGAACGACAAGACGGAGTCGAAGATCGTCGGTGATGGCGTGGTGGCCACCTTCCCTGTCGCTCCGGGTACCAACCCGATGACCCACTCCGCCAGTATCTCGGGCTTTCAGGGCTTGGCGATCCCAGCCAACACGCCCGCCGCAATGCGCCCGTGGGCCTGGAAGTGGATTCAGTTTGCCACGTCGCCCAAGGTGCAGGCGCAACACCTTCACAGCCAGTGGCCGGTGTGGTCTACAGTCGCCAGCTCAGCGGCGGAGAAACGGCTGAATCCTGCGTGGAAAGTCTACGAGGAAAACCTCAATGCGGTGTACAACCGTCCTGCTGTGGCTAACTACCTGCAAGTCAGCAGCATTATCCAGCAGTACGTTCACGAAGCCATCGCCGGTACCCTGCCTGTCAAACAAGCAGCGGACGACATGGTGCAACAAATCGAAGCCTTGAAGTGACGGTAATCGCGTAAAGGCGTCTGTTATTCTCCCCGGCGACGTGGTCGCCGGGGACATTGTGAGGAGATGAACCATGAGCATGCCGGCTACACCGCATTCTGGCTTTCCCTCCAGAAAGACGCCAGTTCGCAGAAGGCTCTTCTTGGCCCTGACCGGAGAGTACTTTTGGTTCTACGCCTTGCTTCTGCCATCCATACTCGTCCTGATCGGCGTCATACTCATTCCTATGGTGTTTGCGTTTCAGATGAGTCTCGGCAACACCAATATCGTGGTGATTGGCGGCAAGGGCTCTATCCAGTCCCAGTGGGTTGGGTTTCAAAATTACCTGTCTCTGTTTGCCAGCCCACTCTTTTGGCAGGCATTTCGAGAGACCGTCTACTTTTGGTTTGTTTCGATTGTCATCGAAGTGACGCTTGGCATTGGCTTGGCCGTATTGATGAATCAGAAGTTTTGGGGACGCAAGGTGTTTCGCCTGATTGTGTTTATCCCGTGGGCAATCCCGACGGTGGTCAACTCGATGTTGTGGGGGATGATCTTTGACGGCGATAATTACGGGGCCTTGAATGATTTGATGCTTCGTCTGCACCTGATCTCCACTCAGATCGTGTGGCTCAACCCCATGCCGGTGCTGACGCAGGTTCCGTGGCTGTCCAACACACTGAGCTACCTAGGGGCCAATACAGCCATGAATGCCATCATCGTCGGTGACGAATGGAAGACGCTTCCGATCGTGGCGGTCTTGGTTCTGGCCGGTCTGCAGACCATTCCCCATGAATACTATGAGGCTGCTCGCGTGGAAGGCGCTTCTGGTTGGACGCAGTTTCGCAGAGTGACTCTCCCCTTGCTTGGACCGATCTTAACGGTCGTTTTGATCTTGCGTACCATGCAGCTACTGCGGGCCTTCACCATGATCTTTAATCTTGAGCAATTTGGATTGCCGTTGCTGTCGATTCAGGCGTATCAGCAAGCCTTCTCGTTTGGCTCGTTCGGAACCGGATCCGCCATCTCCTTTATGATCGGAATCATCGCGCTGCTCATCGCGTTTGTCTATATCAAACAGTTGTACAAGGGGGAGATGTAGTGAGATTCATCCATGCCATCAAGCCGCGCCGAATTCTCGTATATCTTCTCGTTGTGATCGTGCTGTTCTGGACACTGGGCCCCTTATACTTTTTAATCATTACGAGTCTGAAGGAGTATGTGGGCACGATTACGTACCCTCTGCCATGGTTGCCTAGACCATTTACTTGGAGCAACTATTCGGTCATGTTCTCTGGATACAGCCCAGGGAGCATCAGCTATCGATTTTTGCATGCGTTGCGCAATTCCATCGTGGCGTCTACGGCGACTACCCTCATCAACCTGGTGTTGGGCTCGTCCGCAGCGTATGTCCTGTCCCGCGCGCCGATCAAGGGCAAGAATGCGATCTCCATGCTCTTTCTTGCCAGCAATCTGCTGCCCACCGTGGCGTTGATTATTCCGTTTTATGTACTGACAGTCACCTATCTCAACGGGCTCCAACTCTATGATACGAACACCTTGCTCGTCATCGTGTACACCTCCTTTTCGCTGGGCCTCGTGATCTGGATCATGCGCGGGTATTTTGATTCGATTCCTATCGAATTGGAGGAGGCCGCTCGCGTGGATGGGTGTGGACGCCTAAAGGCATTGGTCCGGATCATTCTTCCCCTCACCGCTCCGGGGTTGCTGGCCACTGGGCTCTTGACGTTTTTGACGTCTTGGGACAATTTCATCTTGCCCCTGGTCTTGGCTCCGGACTCCAGTGGGTACAATTTGCCCTTCTTCATCTATTCCCTCAACGGTCAGTATCTTCACCTCAACAATCAGATCGCTGCTGGGGGCTTGTTGTCGTCCATCCCCCCTGTACTCATCGTTCTCTTCTTTGGCAAATACATCGTCAGCGGTCTGACGGCCGGTAGCGTCAAGGGTTAATCGCGTTGCTAGCCGCTCCGGGTGTATACTCCCATAGTTCAGGTGCGACGCAGATGGCGTCCTCGAGCCTCTCACTACATAGAGGACCCCTTGGGGATGTCGCGCCGTTTCGATGAACGGTTGGGGGTTGGGATTGTGAGACGAGGCGCTTGGCTTCTCGTGCTGGCCACGGTGTTGTGGGCCGGCAACTACGTCGCGGGACGCGCGTTGGCGCCTGTTATGTCGGCATTTTTACTAAACGGCATTCGTTGGACGATTTCGGCGATACTGCTGGTTGTGATCATGCGTTGGCGAGGCAAGATCATCCCACTTAGAGCGCGCTGGCGGGAGTTTGGGCTACTGGGGTTGGTGGGGATGTTCGCTTTTTCGTCCCTGAACTACCTTGGGCTTCACACAGTTTCGGCCACGCAGGCTGGGATGATTGCCGGTACGATGCCTGTGGCCATCTTGCTGATGAGCGTACTGCTCTTGCATGAGCGACCGGCGGGCTGGGCCTGGACAGGCATGGCCGTGTCCGTGGCGGGAGTGGCCGTGCTCGTGTTTGCAGGGCATCAGAGTCACTGGACCTTCTCCGTCGGAGATTTGGAATTGATTTCTGCGTCGTTGGCGTGGGGCCTTTACACGGTGCTTGGCAAGCGGTTTGGACGACACATGGATGCCCTGACGATGACCGCTGGCGCGGCCGTTTACGGTGCGATTCCGAGCCTGCTGGCTGGCCTTCTGCTGCCGTCGGCGCACACGGAGCCCATGACTGCGGTTGGCTGGGCAGCTCTTCTCTACGTGAGTACGGCTGCATCGGTGCTTGCCTACTTTGCATGGACCGCTGGTGTGGAGAGGGTGGGCGCCAGTCGATCGGCGCCCTATATCAACCTTCTCCCGTTGTGGACTGTGCTCTTGGGCGTGTGGCTGCTCGGCGAGCACGTGGTCCTGTTGTCGTTGTTCGGGGGGGCGCTCACAGTCATTGGCGCGCTCCTGGCAGGGCGGCGCGGCAAGGGGAATGGTAGGTAAGGAGGCATGCCGCCTTGCGCCGATCGTCACTCGGTGCGGCGACGCTTGCGTATCCTCCAGACCACAGCGGCACCAGCGAGAACGATGGGCGCGATCCCGGCGAATGGGAGTTCAGGCATGCCTCCGGGTGTCAGCGTGGATGGGTTGGTCCATTCATATACCTGCCCGTCAGTCGTGTCTGCGAACAGTGCGTTTGGCGATTGGTAAATCCAGTCCCATATGTTAGGGAATTCATCAGGCGTGTCGCTGCTCGGTGGCTGAGCAACGTAGCTCCAAGTGTTTCCGGTCCCTTGATACATCATGTTTGGGCCTTCGGAAGTCGCCAATGCGAAGACCTGACCATCAATCGACCCGATGGAGTTGATAGGAGCCATGGGAGACGTTTGCCCTTGTGTTTGCGCAGGCGACCAGGTAAAGCGGCCTCCTGCAGCGGGCGTCCCGAGCCAGACGCCAAAGTCGTCGGATATCACCAAGTTCTGACCAGTGGATGTGATCAGCCCATCTTCGAGTTGATCCCCGGTCCCGTTGGCATCGAATTGCCCGAGGTCGGTCCAGGTTGGTGCCTTTGAGGTAGCGCCCGTCACCGAGTACAACTCACCGGCCTCGGTCAAGACGTAGAGGATACCGTTCACGGAAGTGACAGACAAGACGGCGGTTGGCGAGTTGGCCACCGGTAGCCACAACAGAGCGAGGGGCCGTTCGACCGCTTCTTACTCCTTGATCAGGGTCTCAAGCTCCTGTTGATCAAGGCCCGTGAACCGCTGCACTCGATCCCAAGACTCCCCTTCACTCAACATCGCCTTGGCGATCGCACGCGCCTTGGCTCGCTCCCCTTCCTTCATGCCTTCCGTCATTCCGTCTTTCCGGTACTGATTGAAATCCCGCATTCTGAGATCGCGATCGTTGTACAGTTTCCATGTCGCGTCATCCATACTGGCCGCTTCCCACACACTCATCGCCTCTTTCAAAAGAGGATCTTCCATCGCTGCCACCTCCAACTGTCTTAGCAACGGCTCGTTATCAGCAGCCTGTAACATCAGTAACCACTTACTTAGGGGGTCTCTGAATGATCGCTCCCATTCCGTCGGTCCCACACGGAACTTGGGCATCTCCAGAAGGTGAATCTCCAATTCATCAGAAAATCGAAATCCTTGATCGTCTTCCCTCACATGATAGCGCGTATGAAACGCGTTTGTCGACTGCACCACAGGAAACCCCAGTATCTGTATCGCAATGCACGGGGGCAGGATGTCATATTCACGACCCCGACGCGACTGCTTTTCGAACAAGCGCGACCAGTACAGAAGCGTACGCTTGTGAATCGCACTCTGCGGCTCCACTTGAACCTCGACGTCGAATGCGTCCCCCTTGTCCGATCTCGCCGCAATGTCCAAACGAATTGTCTTTTCCAATCGGCTGTTCGGCGGGATCTCCGGATTCTCATACTCGATCGACACAATCGGATCCGGACGATCCAAAATGGCATTAAGAAATGCCACAAACGGACGTGCTCCATCCGGCTCCCCAAAAACGCGCTTGAAAGCAAAATCGTTCATCAGGTTCATATACCTCTTGTGCACTACGCAGCACCCCCACCTTCATTCTATCATATTTTCATACAGATTCCACTCATATAATGGAGGTGGGCGAAAAATAGGTGGGCGAAAGGTGTTAGACGTGGGTGTCCATGTGCGAAAGCCGGACACATGGACGTTTCGAAGGGGGGGGTGCAATATTTGCGCAGTTGGGGTACGATAGACTTCAGTGAGGTTGGTTCACGCTGTATGCTATGGGCGCAGAGCCACACTCGACGATCCAATCCAACCTAATTATAGAATGGCTGACGAGGAGGGCGATGGGTTCGACGCAACAGCTTGGCCGTACAGCTTTGGATTCGCAATCATGAAAGGGCTTACAGCACGATGCTTTGCACAGGGAGGGACAACATGTGTTGCACCTTGTCGTCTGCATCAAACAAGTGCCGGACAGTCGTGAGATTCGAATCGACCCCAAGACCAACACCTTAGTCCGCCTCGGCGTGCCCGCCATCATCAACTACTACGACTTGCATGGACTCGAAGAAGCATTGCGTTTGAAAGATGAGTTTGGTGCGCGCGTGACCGTCGTCTCGATGGGGCCGCCTTCGGCCGAGAAGGCGCTGAAACAGTGTATTTCGATGGGGGCTGATGAGGCGGTACTCGTCAGCGATCGGGCGTTTGCCGGTGCGGACACGCTCGCCACGTCGTACGTGGTGGCCCTGACGATTCAAAAGGTGGAAGAGCGCTGGGGTACGGTCGACATCGTCTTCTGCGGGAAGCAGACGCTCGATGGCGACACGGGGCAGGTCGGGCCAGGCGTCGCCTGTCGCCTCGATATTGATCAGTTGACGTATGTGGAAAAGCTTGAGACGCTCGACTTGGCGACGCGTGAGGTGACGGTGCACCGGCATCTGGAAGACGGGGTGGAGCGTGTGAAGGCGCGGTTGCCCGTGTTGATCACGGCGCTTGCGGAACTCAACCGCCCTCGGCGGGCGAGTCTGCCGGGAATCTTGCGAGCGGCGAGATATCAGCCGATCGTCTGGACGACGAATGACTTTCCAACTATCGATCGGGCCAAGATTGGACTGCGCGGGTCGCCGACGATCGTGTCGAAAACTTGGGTCCCTGAACCCAAACAAGTGCAGACGCAGTGGGTGCCTTCCGAGGATATTGCCGCAGCGGCGACGGCCTTGCTTGACCATCTATACAGTACGGACTTGCCGCAAAAACTTGGGTGGGCGTAAGGAGGCGGTCGCATGGCGGAGGAACGCAAGCGAAAACCGATGATCGGGTTGCAAAGTGATACGGACTGGTCCGAGTATCGTGGGGTCATGGTCGTGGTGGAACAGCGAGCCGGCGTCGCCAAGCCCGTCTCCTGGCAACTGCTTGGAGAGGCGCGGCGCTTGGCCGACAAGCTCGACTCGCCGTTGTTGGCTCTCGTAATCGGACATCAGGTACAGGGCCTAGCGCGTGAAGCTGGGTATCATGGCGCGGATCGGGTTTATGTCTGCGATTCGCCGGAACTGGCGAGTTACCGAACGCGTCCCTACAGTCGCGTGTGCTTGTATGTGATTCGCGAGTACAAGCCGGAAATTGTGCTCATGGGTGCCACGTATGCGGGCAGGGACTTGGCGGGGGCGATCGCCACGCATCTGCCGACGGGGTTGACCGCCGACTCGACACAACTCGACGTCGATGAGGAGCGGCTGCTGTTGGCGAGTCGACCGGCATTTTCCGAAAAAATGCTGGCGACGATTTTGTGCAAGCAGTTTAAGCCGCAGATGGCGACTGCCCGCGCTGGCGTCTTTGAGGCATTGCCACGCGATGAAACGCGGTCGGCGGAGGTGGTTATGGTGCCTCCGCAGATCGATCCGGAGGACATCTCGACGCAGGTGCTAGGCTTCGTAGAGTCGCTCGAACGAGGGAATCTGGAAGATGCTGATGTGATTGTCGCGGGTGGACGTGGACTGGGCGGGCCTGGGGCATTTTCGCTCCTCAAGGAGCTTGCCGACGCACTGGGGGGCGAGGTGGGTGCGTCGCGGGCGGCTGTGGACCTAGGTTGGATCGGTCACGATCATCAAGTGGGTCAGACAGGGACGACGGTACGGCCGAGACTCTATATCGCGGTAGGCATCTCGGGCGCTGTGCAGCATGTGGTCGGCATGCAAAATTCAACCTATATCGTCGCAATCAACAAGGACTCCGAGGCGCCCATCTTTCGCTTTGCCAACTACGGCATCAAAGGTGACCTGTTTCAGATTGTCCCTGCGTTGGCCCAGGCAGTCAGGGCGCGTCGATCAGGTGGGCTTTCACCTGAAGGCGTTCTCGAGCAGGTGTCGGCAGCGGGGCGAGGGGAGTGACCAGACATGGCGGATGAGCGGTTTGATGCTGTGGTCGTTGGCGCAGGACCAGCTGGGGCGGCTGCGGCCTATACAATGGCCAAGGCAGGACTGAAAGTGGCGCTGATCGAGCGCGGTGAATTTCCTGGAGCCAAGAATATCTTCGGGGGCGTCATCTATCGGCGACAGCTTGAAGATCTGATCCCGGAGTTCTGGAAGGAAGCGCCGCTCGAGCGCACCGTCGTGCAACAGTCCATGTGGGTGCTGGGTGAAGAGAGTGCTGTGATGTTCGGCCATCACAATCAACGCTACAAGGATCCCCCCAATTGCTGGACGGGGTTACGCGTAAAATTTGATCAGTGGTTTGCGGGTAAGGCAGAGCAGGCCGGCGCTGTGCCGATCTACGAGACGGTGGTGACGCAGATCCTGCGCGACGGTGAGCGGGTGATCGGCGTCAAGACGGATCGCGAAGATGGCGAGCTGTATGCAGATATCGTGATTTTGGCGGACGGTGTCAATTCTCTGCTGGGCAAACAACTAGGTATCCACCACGAGTGGGGCCCTGATGAAGTCTCGCTGGCCGTCAAGGAAGTCATCTCGCTTCCACGGCAGACCATCCAGGACCGCTTCAACCTAGAGGGTGACGAGGGGTGCACGATCGAGATCGTTGGGCAGACCTGTCAGATGGCGGGCCTCGGCTTTCTCTATACGAATCAGGATACGATATCCCTGGGCGTCGGCGTGATGGTCAGTGACCTCAAGAAGACGCGTGTCAAGCCCTACGCGGTGCTCGACGGTCTGAAGCAGCATCCGATGATCCGCAAGCTGATTCAAGGGGGCGAGGTCAAGGAGTATTCCGGCCACTTGATTCCCGAGGGCGGTTTCAACTCCATGCCAAAGCTTGCGGGGGATGGGTGGATGGTCGTTGGCGATGCTGCTCAGATGGTCAATGCGGTGCATCGCGAGGGGACGAACCTGGCGGTCACCTCGGGGCGTCTGGCGGGGGAGACGGCGATTGAGGCGCACAAGGTCGGCCACTTCGGAGTGGGTGCCCTGGATGCCTACACGCGCAAAATCCGCGAGTCGATTATCCACAAGGATCTGAAAAAATACCGTGGTGTGCACCAACTTCTCGGCTTCGGAGACTCCAGCCTGTTGTTTGACAAGATGCCGCAGGCACTGAACGACGCCATTTACAATATGTTGTTGGTAGACGGCATGCCGAAAAAGGAGAAACAAAAGAAGGTCATGCGTTATTTTCGCGAGGCGGCGGGCGGCAATGCCGAACTGGTGCGCCTTGGCATGAAAGGATGGAGGGCGATGAACGGATGAGCCAGAGCATCGAGGAGCGACTGTTTACGATCCGCTATAAGGCGGATGATGTATCGCACTTGATCATCAAGAGCCAAGATGAGTGCTTGGCATGCGAGACGAAGGAGTGCAATTATTTTTGCCCGTCCGATGTCTATCTCTGGCATGACCAGGAGTCGATGACCTCGGTCGCCTATGAGAACTGCATCGAATGCGGGACGTGCCGGCTTGGGGGTCCGACCTACAACATCGAGGGGGGGTACCCGAAGGGGGGGA
>Ga0080006_1166690_pt1 | contig 12688 bp, 8 predicted proteins | sample RS3BMetagenome_FD_69209 | JGI IMG/M metagenome (GOLD analysis project Ga0080006, IMG submission 69209) | Ferric oxide microbial mat and aquatic microbial communities from Rainbow Spring, Yellowstone National Park, USA - RS3B (SPADES... ...
GAGCAAGCGTTGCAGGATCTCGAATGCCTGGCGGCGCAGCTCAACATCGCGCCGCTCCAGCGCTTCGATTAGGGCCGGCACGGCGTTGGCCCCATGCTGAAGCAACTCGGCGGGCGCTGAGGGGTCGCCGGCCTGCAAGCGGTCGATGAGACGATGCACCTTTTCTTGTTGCACCACTTCATGAATGGCCTGGATAGGAGGCGGCGGCTCGGGCCCGGACGCCGCCGCCCGCGTCAAATTGTCTTGCGTGAAACTGTTGCCGAGGTACTCGCTGATGGCAATGGGATCCCGGATGATCTGTTGCGGCGTGCCGTGCGTCACCACGCGGCCGCCCTTAATAAGATAGCTGCGGTCGGTAATATTGAGAATTTCCCGTACGCGATGGTCGGTCACGAGGATGCCGATGCCTTCGTCGCGCAGGCCCCGAACGATCTTCTGAATATCTTCAATGGTCTGCGGGTCGATGCCGGTGAACGGTTCGTCAAGCAGGATCAAAAGTGGATCGCAGACGAGCGAACGGGCAATTTCCAGACGACGTTTTTCACCGCCGGACAGACGGGCGGCGTTGTTCTTGCGCAGATGGCTGATGCCGAATTTTTCCAGCACCTCGTCGGTTTTGCGCAAGCGCTCGGCCTTGGTGAGTCTGCGGCCCAAGCTGCGGTAGCGGGGCATGGCTTCGAGAATGGCGAGGATGTTTTCCTCGACAGTGAGTTTGCGGAAGACGCTGGTTTCCTGGGCCAGATAGCCCATGCCGAGGCGCGCACGGCGGTACATGGGCAAACGGGTGACATCCTGACCGGCGAAGAAGATCCGGCCGTCGTTGGGCGTGACTTGGCCGGTGGTCATGCGGAAACTGGTGGTTTTGCCGGCGCCGTTGGGACCAAGCAAGCCGACGACCTCACCGACATCGACATCGAAATTGACGCCGTCCACCACCTTGCGGCGGCCGTAAAACTTCACCAATCCGCGTGCTTCCAAAATCGCCATCTTCGGCCTCAAATCCGAAATCCGAAATCCGAAGCGTCTTCGGATTTATTCGCTTCCTGCTATAACTGTTCTCATGGCGCAGGACAATCCGAAATCCGAAGTCTTTTCAGACCTTCGGATTTCGGACTTAGCCTCTTCTTTCGGATTGCGGATTTGCCTATTCGGCTTTCACGGCCGCGGCAGTCCAGTCCTTGCGTTGGCGCGACGAGGGAATGTTGGCCATTTTGCGGTACTTGGTCACGGTGCGGCGTTTGACGGGGTAGCCAGCCTCGTTAAGCTTGGCGACTAAATCTTCGTCGGACAGCGGGTTGGATTTGTCTTCGTGTTCAATGATTTCCAGCAGTTTCTGCTTGATCGTTTCCCAGGCGACTTCTTCGCCCGTGGCGGTGTTGTGCGTGCCGCCGCCGAAAAAGCGTTTGAGCGGAAAGATGCCGCGCGGCGTCTGTACCCATTTCTCGTCGACCGCCCGGCTCACCGTTGTTACGTGGACGCCGACCTGATCGGCGATTTGCTGCATTTTCAGCGGCTCGATGTATTCCGGGCCTTTTTCAAGAAAGGCATGCTGCCGCTGAATAATGGCCTTGGTGACTTTCTCCAGGGTGCGGCGGCGCTGTTCGATCGATTCTTGCAGCCATTGCGCCGACTGGATTTTGCGCTTAAGATAGTCCTTGAGTTTGGGATCGGCGTTTTTGTCTTTGTATAGTTCGAGATAGCGGCGGCTGATATAAATGTTCGGTAGCCAATCGTCGAGAAGGCGCACCGTGTATTCGCCGTTCTCTTGGCGTTCGACCAGGATGTCGGGCACGACGTAAGGAATGTTGTCGGCGGTAAACTGCGATCCCGGGCGCGTGTTGAAATGGCGGAGCACCTCGATAGCTTCCTTGATGGTTTGCAAGTCGTAGCCGGTCGCTTTCTGAATGACCGGCAGACGGTTGTGGGCAATGTCTTCCAGATGGTTAGTGATCAATGTGCGAAGCAATTTGGCGTGCGGCGTCTCCGGCGTCAGTTGCAGTAACAAGCATTCGCGCAAATCGCGGGCGCCGACGCCGGGGGGATCGAGTTTCTGGATGATGCGCAAGGCTTCCTCGACCTGGGCCGCAGTCGTGCCTGGGCGGTAACCGCTGGCCAACTCTTCCAGGGTGGGACAACGGGTGCGCAGTGGCCGTGAGGGTTTGTAATCCGGATCATTGTGCAATTTTTGATATTCCGGGTCGGTTTCATCCAGAAAAGTCAAAAAACCGTTGTCGTCTATGTGCGTGATGAGATAGCGCGCTAAATCGGCCTGTTCCGGTTTGATGTCCAGGAAAGACAGTTGTTCGTTGAGATATTCCTGGAGCGATTGCGGACGCGAGGCCATGTTCTGCATGGCGTCGTGTTTCTTGTCGCCTTCTTCGTCCATGCCGCCGCGCGACGGCCGATGTTCCTCGTTGAGCACTTCGCCCCAATCGCGGCTCAAGGCTTCGAGACGGTCGAAGTCCAACTCGTTGGAACCGCTGTCGTCGATGATAAGCTCGGCGTCACCGGGGTCACTCGAATCCTCGGCCTCCCAACTGTCTTGCTCGAAATCGTCGTCCTCGCCGGTCGGTTCGTCATTGGGTTCTTTCAACTCCAGCACGGGGTTTTCTTGCAACTCCTGCTGGATGCGTTCCTGCAACGCCATGATCGGCAGCTGCAAAATCTCCATGGACTGAATCATCCGCGGAGCCAAATGCATGGTTTGCACCATGCGCTGATTGATCGTCGTATCAAGTCGCATTGTTCGACACCCCCGTCTGTCTTTCTCTCTGTGCGAGTGTTCCTTTGTTTGCTTGCCTCAGAACGCTCGCCGACCTTCCAACGCATCGACGAGCATCTGACTGTTGGCGAATTCGAGCACCGATCCGGAGGGCAAGCCGCGCGCCAAGCGCGTCAGGCGCACTCCCAAGGGCGCCAATAAACTCGACAGATACAACGCCGTCCCATCGCCTTCGAGCGTGGGATTGGTGGCCATGATGACCTCGTCCACGCCGCCATTGCGGACGCGTTCAACGAGGCGGTCAATGGTCAGTTGTTCTGGCCCAATGTTATCCAAGGGCGCCAAGCGTCCGTGCAATACATGATAAAGGCCACGATACGTGCCGGTCCTCTCCAGAGCAGCCAAGTCGCGGGGCTGTTCCACCACGCAAATGAGCTTGGCGTCACGTCGAGGATCGGCGCAAATGTCGCAAAGCTCGTTCTCGGTCAACTGGCAACATTGCCGACATTGGCGGATATTGTCTTTGACGGCCCGCAACGCATCCGCCAAAGCGTAGACCTGGGTACGGGGGGCGGCCAAAAGATGGTGCGTCAGCCGTTCAGCCGTCTTGGGGCCGATGCCGGGCAGTTTGCCCAGTTCGTGCATCAACCGAGGGATCGGTCCCGAAGGCTCGCGTTCCACAACTCATCCCCTCCGCCCTTATCCCTTATCGTGCGACCTTTTCATTCCCCGCAAACGACAAAATCGAAAGGGCTTGCTCTTATCCCAATCCCGGTAGGTTCAACCCTGAGGGCAACCCCATGCTGCCCAGGAACTTTGTCGTCTCCTCGCTCAACGCTTGTCGGGCCTTCTCCAACGCCTGATTCGTCGCCGCCGTGACGAGATCTTCCAGCATCTCGCGGTCGTTGAGGGCCAACGCTTCGGGGCTGATGGTGCAGCCGAGCATAACCATACGACCATTCATGCGCACCTTTACCATGCCGGCGCCGGCGTCGCCTTCCACGACGACTTGATCGAGGCGTTGCTGCATGCGTTCCGCTTCCTCTTTGAGACGCGGCAGCTGTCCCATGAATTTGGCTAACTGACCAAGGTTGTTCAACCAACTCACGATTCCTCCTCCGCAGGCAGTTCCTCGCCATTTGCGCCACGGCGGGGCAACACCCCGAATCCTTCGTCCACACGTTGGAAGGAAGCCCCCAGGACTTCGATGGCCCGCTTAACCAGAGGCAATTGCTCAGCCTCCTCCCGAGCATTCCGGCGCGGACGGATTTCGGTATCGGTAAAAGGGAGGGAGGGTGCGGCGGGGCCGTTCCCTCCTTCCCTGGCGGGGGCGGTCAATCCCTCGACTCGTAATACCCACGACTGCCCTGTCAATTCGCGCAGGGCTGTCTCCACAAGCTCCTTTGCTCCATTATAGTCGATGGCCAAGCGCAAGGCCAGATTGTTTGGCGCGATAATTGCTGGCATGCCGCTTTTTTCCAAGGAACGGGCAAGCATTTTGGGCAATCTGCGTAGAGTTTGCGCCCATATTTGCGGCAGATTGGCCGGCGTCAGCGGTTGCTGTGCCCCTGGTCCGTTCTCAGGAACGGGTTCAGGGAATTTTTTTTTTGCTCCTTCCGGCGGAGTAACAGGAGCAGCTGGCGAGCGGGGTTGCGTTAACGCTCCGAGATTCGGGCCGCTGACGCCGCTCCGCTCGCCCGCGGAATGGAGGAGACGGATCAGCTGGGGCAAGGCCACAAGATTTTCCAACCGACCGAGCCGAACCAGGGCCATCTCGACCAAGGTCCGGCCATGATTGCTGTTTTTCAGTTGGCCCTTGGTCGCCGACAAGATGTCGAGTCCAGCCAAGATGGCATCGAGGTTTAGCGTCTTCGCTTGCTGAAGTAACGTATCGCGGCAGCGACTGGGCACGCTGAGATCGCGGCCTTCGATGCCGGCGCAATGAACCACCATCAGATCCCGCCAATAGCTGATCATCTGATCGAGCAATTCCCCCAATTGCCATCCGGCAACAACGGCTTCCTCGAGCAGATCCAAGGCTTTTTTGACGTCGTGAGCGAGGACGGCCTCGGCCAAGGCGAGGATGCGTTCCTCGCTGCCCGTGCCGAGCAGGGTGTGTACCTGATCTACAGTCAAGCGTTCGCCGCCGAAGGCCAACAGCTGATCGAGCAGCGATTGGGCGTCGCGCATCGAGCCGCCGGCCCGCCGTGCTATCCGCTCCAGCGCTTCCTCATCGGCCTGCACCCCTTCGCGCTGGACGATGCTGCGGAGATGTTCCACAATGCGCGGCACGGGGATGCCGGCAAAATCAAAACGCTGACAGCGCGACAGGATCGTGAGAGGGACTTTTTCGACTTCGGTAGTAGCGAAAATGAACTTGACGTGCGGCGGCGGTTCTTCGAGCGTTTTCAGCAGGGCGTTGAAGGCCTCCTTGGTGAGCATGTGGACTTCGTCGATGATGTAAATCTTGTAGCGGGCCCGGCTGGGGCGATACTGCACGTTGCTGCGGATGTCGCGGATTTCATCGATACGGCGATTGCTGGCGCCGTCGATTTCGAGCACGTCCACGTCTTCGCCGGCGGCGATATTCTGACAGATATCGCATTCTCCGCAGGGCGTGGCGGTCGGTCCGTTTTCGCAGTTGAGCGCCTTGGCCAAAATGCGGGCTGTTGAGGTCTTGCCGACGCCCCGCGCCCCGGTGAACAGATAAGCGTGAGCGACACGATTGCTCCGGAGGGCGTTGACCAAAGCGCGGGCGACCGGCTCTTGGCCGATAATGTCACTGAAGGTTTGCGGCCGATAACGCCGTGCCAGGACCGTGTAGCCTTCGGGCTTTGGGGGCATTTCCGTTCTCGGTGCAGGGGGTCTCTCTTCGGCCATAGTCCTTGGCGCTCCAAATGAAGGAAAGGAAAGAGGAATTAAGTCGTTGTGGATTCATCCTTCCTTTTGCATCCTTCCTCCTTAAAAAAGAAAGCCCGCTAGGGGGCGCCGAGAGAGGCTGATCCACGCCACTCGGTCCGCTGCTTAGGGCTGCACCCGTCAAGGCCTGACCCGGTTCACAACTTTCCTCTGGGTGGGTCCCCTCCCGGCGCCTCACAGCGGGCTTCCAAGATCGGGGTCATACGCTGCCCTCGTTATTATATCTAACGCCCCGTCTCCTCCACAGAAGTCTGAATCGTCACTTTCTTGATCTTGATCGGCCTATCCGGACGAAGACTGCCGGCCACGTCCTCATCTTCGCGTGTCGGCTGCTTTGCTATTGTACGCGCCACTTCAAGCCCCCGCGTAACTTTCCCAAAAACGGTAAAGTGGCCGTCCAGATAAGGAGCTTCGCACAGAGTAATGTAGAAACGGCAGGCGGCGCTGTCTTCTTCCACACCGCGGCAGGCGCCGACTGTGCCGGGTTCATGCGTCACCTTGGCCTCGGCGGGAGGAAACTCCGGCTTGAGCCAGTAACCAATGCTGCCGTTGCCCGGATCGCCGTTGCCCAGCGGGCAGCCAGCCTCAATACTATCGAACACCTGCGTCTTGCCTGGTTCCACTTCGGTCTCTTCGTGACAAATGCGATCGAAGAACAGACCATCATAGTAGCCGGCGCGAGCCAGGGCGACAAAGTTGCGCACGTGATTGGGCGCGAGATCCGGCCGCAAAGCTATCTCGATGGTGCCGAAATCTGTTTCTACGATCGCCGAGTAATGGATCGGTTTGCCGTCGGGCGTGGCGAAGGAGATAGTGTCCCAGAGGGCGAGGACTTCTTTGTAAATTTTGTAAACGGGCTTGCCGCTGACTGTTATATCAGGCGGCGGATTGCTGTGGGCCGGCGGATCGTCGCCGCCGCGCGTCGCCTGGACGAACGAATCCTGTTTTGTTTGCAAGTCCGCAGTAGTGCCGGCAGGGGCATCTTCTTGCTCATGCTGCGGACGAACAGCTGGCGCAGCAGGCTGGTCGAGTTTGGTCTGAGTGCCTTGCGGCGTGCCGCCGCTTTGTTCGGAGGACGCTGACTGTTTGCTGCAACCAGTCCAGGTCAACGTTCCGATAAGTGCAGCTGCGATGCAACTCCGCACTGCCCTGTTCCAGGACTTTGCCCACACTGCCATTGTGCCAACTCCTTATTTCACCAGCTCGCTGTGCCAGCAAGGGTATCCCTTTTGTTTGGCGCGGCGGGTTGGTATAAAGCCGCGCGATCCTAGTCTAGCTCTCCGTCGGCGTCAAGCGTGACTGGCTCAGCCCAGGGCTGTTTCCTTCTCTGGTGCTTCTTCATGATGGGCAAGATGGGTAGGTGTCCAGTGGCCCTAGTGTGACGAAATCGCCGAGAAGGAAACAGCCCTGGGCTCAGCCCGACTCTTGCGTTTTCCCGCTCTTCTTTTCTTGACAACGAACCAACAACGGCAGTACGGTTGAAACACGGGGAATGTTTTCCAGCGATCCGCAGAGGATCCCACTGAGGAGGGAGGAGCGGCTTTGCCTCGCTTGATCGTCACCAAAGGCGTCGATGAGGGCAAGCAGTTCGAGGTGAGCGGCGAACACGTCGGCATTGGACGCGACAGCTCCAATCGCATCAAGCTGCACGATACCGAGGTGTCGCGCCGCCATGCCGAGATAGTCCGCACTGCCGAGGGCTACCGCCTCATTGATCGCGGCAGTGCCAACGGCACCTACGTCAACAATCAGTCGATCCGCGATGTACTGCTGCAAACGGGCGATCAAATCCAGATCGGCCAAACAATTCTGGTCTATTCCGGGGGAACGCAAGAAGGCGCCTGGGGACCGCCGCCGAGTCGCGACCTAGCCGAGCACATCCGTCTCATTACTCGCCCCGACGTGGAGCTGCCGTCCGCCATCGTCCAATCCATCGGCGAGGCCGAGGGCAGCCGCATCCTTGCCCATCCCGAACAAATCGAAGGACCGTGGCTCAAAAACGCCTTGGCTAACCTAATGTATCAGGCCACGCAAGCCGTCAGCCATATTCTCGATCTCGATCAACTCCTGGAGCGCATCCTGGAGTTGATTTTTCGCCATCTCGACGCAGATCGCGGCTGCATCATGTTGCGCGACGCCCCGGCGAGCGAGGTGGGGGTGGCGTCAGCTGTGCTCAACAGTGCCGAGTTTCAACCGAAGGCGGTGCGCTGGCGTGACGGCGTCAACCGTCAGGAAAAGATCTCTATCAGCCGGACCATCATGGATTACGTTTTGCGCGAGAAACAAGGCATCCTGGTTTCCGATGCGGCCAGCGACGAACGTTTCGGGTCGGTGCAGAGCATCGTCCGCCACGGCATCCGCTCCATCATCTGTGTGCCGATGAAGGGGCGGCACGAAACGCTCGGCGTGCTCTACCTCGACGCCCGCACGCCGTCGCGCGATCTTCGCGGCCCTCGCAATCCGGAGACGCTTTCGCGCACTGACGACGGGAACACCCACCACTTCACTCGCGAGCACCTGTTTCTGGCCAGCGCCATGGCACATCAAGCCGCCTTGGCCGTCGAGGAGACACGCTATTATCAGGCGATGGTGCAAGCGGAGCGGTTGGCGGCGGTGGGACAGACCATCGCCGCGTTGTCGCATCACATTAAGAACATTCTGCAAGGACTGCGCAGCGGCAGCGAAATCCTCAAAATGGGGCTTCAAGACATGGATGCCGCTTTGCTCCAACAGGGGTGGAAAAATATCGAGAAAAACCAGGCCAAGATCTATGATCTGGTCATGGACATGCTGAGCTACTCGAAGGAACGCGAACCGAACATCGAAAGCACCGATCTCAACGCGGTGGCCCGCGACGTGATCGAGTTATTGGCGCCGCGCGCCAAGGAGTTGGGCATCCAGTTGGTCTCGGCCCTGGATGAGACGTTACCGAAATGTCCAGCTGATCCGGAGGGGATTCATCGTGCCCTGTTGAACATTGTCGGCAACGCCTTGGACGCCGTTGAAGGCGCCCAAGGGCCGCGCGTACAGGTGGCCACGATGCAAGAGGAAGACGGCCCCTGGCTGCGCGTGGAGGTGCGCGACAACGGCGGCGGCATCCCGCCAGAGAAAATCAACGATATTTTCCGTCCGTTTGTTAGTACCAAAGGGGCGCGGGGCACGGGACTGGGGTTGGCCGTCAGCCGGAAGATCCTACGCGAGCATGGCGGCGACATTCTGGTGCGTAGTCAGCCGGGGCAAGGCAGCCTGTTCATCCTCCGTCTGCCGCTACGTAGCCCCCTTACTTCGGACGCTCCTGCTACGCACACGGATCTGCCGATCCTCCCGCCTGCCGCCGAACAGTGAAGCTTCGCCGCGCACCATAAGCAAACCCTGCTGCACCAAGTCCACCCATTGCGCGGGTGAGCTTGCCGGGCACTGTCTCTAAGCCGCAACGCCGTCAGCCTTCGCGATACATCTCCTCGATTTGAGAGGCATATTTCGCCAAGATGACGTTGCGACGCACTTTCAAGCTCACGGTCAGCTCCTCGGCGGCGACGCTGAATGGCTGTGGGACAATCAAGAACTTCTTGACTTGCTCCGCACGGGAAACCTCGGCCAGTGCCGCCTGGATGCGGCGCTGCAATAATTCCTTCACTGCTGGAGAGGCCGTTTCTGCAAAGCCGTCTTGGAGAGCCGAGACCTGCCCCTCGGAAGCCAACGCGGCCCGGACGTTGGCCCAGTTCGGCACAATCAACGCCGTCAAGAAATTGCGCCCCTCGCCGCACACCACAGCTTGATCGATACACGGATCAGCCTGCAACAATCCCTCGATGAAAGCCGGCGCCACCTTCTTGCCGTTGGATAGGACGATCAATTCCTTCTTGCGTCCGGTGATTTTGAGAAAGCCGTCTGCGTCTAATTCGCCCAAGTCGCCGGTGTGAAACCAGCCGTCGCGGAGAGCTTCGGCGGTTGCTTGCGGATTTTTCCAGTAACCTTTCATGACGTGGGGACCGCGCGTCAACACTTCGCCATCTTCGGCGATCTTTACCTCGACACCCGGCAGCGGTCGGCCCACGGTTTCCAGCTTATAAGCATCTTTGGAGTTAAAGGAGATGACCGGCGATGTTTCCGTCAATCCGTAGCCTTGCAGCACCAATATGCCGGCATCTGCGTAAGTGCGAGCCACTGGGTAGGGCAGCGGCGCGCCCCCGGAGGACAGCCACTTGATACGAGGACCAAACAACTCGCGCAATCGAGAGAACGAGCCGGAAGGGCAAACGACGGGCCGATCGGCGAGACACCGCTCCTCCTCTCCGCTGTCACTTGCGCTTCTGGTTTGTTCCTGCGCGGCCACCAGTGTCAACAGTTTCTCATAAAAGCGCGGCACCGCAGCCATGTGCGTCGGCTGCACCTCGGCGAGATCCTGCACCAAGGTATCGGCGGATTCGGCAAGGCACAGCAGTGCTCCGCTGGCCAGCGTACCGTAATGATCGACTGTGCGTGCATAGATGGGCGTATAAGGCAACCAGCTGAGTACCACATCACTGGGCTGTTGGCCGGAACGCTCCAGCAGCGCGCGAATGTTGCTCAACAAATTGCCGTGTGTCAACATCACGCCTTTGGGATCGCCGGTCGTACCGGAGGTGTACATGATGGTGGCCAGGTCGTCCGGTCCCAGGAGGGCTTCGCGGCGGGCCAACTCTGTTGTCTGGCGCGGCAGTGTCTGCCGGCCCCGTTGCCGGAATGCTTCCCAGGATAGCCCTTCTTCCGCGCTAAGAAGAGCTGTTTTATCGAAGACAACCAAGCCGCGTAACGGCGGCAGTTGGGCGCGGATTTGCCGTATCTTGTCGAGCTGGATGCGGTTGGAGACGAACAAGAAGTTGATCTCGGCGTCGGCGAGTTGAAAATGAATTTGCCGCGCCGTCAGCGGAGCATGCGGCGACACATTGACAGCGGCGGCGGTGAGAAGGGCCATGTCGGCGATCAGCCAATCGATGCTGTTCTCGGCAACGATGCCGACGCGATCGCCGGGTGCAATCCCGCATTCGACGAGCGCGGCGGCGGCAGCAAGTGCCTCGGCCCGATACTCCTGCCAGCTTAGATCGTGCCAGACGCCGTGGCGCTTGTAGCGCAGGGCCGGACGCGGGCCGAAACGCTCTGCCTGTCGGCGATGCAATTCGACGAGGTTCCGCTCGATCATTCTTCCTCCTTCGGCGCGCTTGACCCGCTAGCGGCGACTCCTTAAGATTCAATAGTGTTTTGAGGGAGGGGAGCACACATCTAACCGGAGGGACCGCGATGCGAACGTTGTCGCACGTATTGTTTATCCTGTCAACCGCTCTTTGTTTACTTTTACTCTCTGCAACCGGGCTTCTGTCTGCGTCCGAAGACATCGAGTCCAAGAAGATTCTCTTCACCACCTACGACGAAGTGGAACTGAGCGGTTCATTCTATCGCAGCGCGCCTGCCCCTGGGAAGAAAGATAAAGACACGGTTGTCCTGTTGTTGCACGATTTCCGGCACCTCAAGGGCGGCAGCAGCCAAGAAGACGGTTGGCATCAGTTGGCGGGACAGCTCCAGAAAGAAGGCTATGCGGTCTTCAGCTTTGACTTCCGCGGTTTCGGCAACAGCAAATCGGTCAGCCCGAAATTCTGGACCTTTCCGCACAACCGAAGTGGCATCCGCGGCGGCAGCAAGAAAAACCCGCCCGCCTCCATCGATGAAAAAGATTTCTACGATAATTATTTTATCAATCTCGTTAATGACATTGCTGCTGCGCGAGCCAAACTCAATGAACTGAACGACGCCGGCGAAGTCAATTCCTCGAACCTCGTACTAATCGGCGCCGGGCAAGGGGCGACGCTGGGCGCCTTATGGTTGGCCAGCGAATTACGCCGGCAAAAAGACAGTCAATCAGACAAATTGTTTCCCGGCATGCTTCCCCAGTTCAGTCGCTTGGATGAACCCGAAGGCAACGATGTGGCTGCCGCCGTTTGGTTGACCATCTATCCAACGCTCGAACGCAGACTCCTCGGCCCGTCCGTCCTCAGAGCCCTGTTGGACGAAGCCAAGAGGGCCAGGATCCCCACCTTGTTCCTGTATGCCAAGAACGATGTCAAAGCCAACGATTTCCTCAACAAGAACAACGAGCTAAAAACTCTTATCGCGGAGAGCAGCAAGAAAAAAGCCGGCGTCAAGGAGAAAGCCATCCCCAATGCGGGGGAATTAGCTGGTTCGAAGCTCCTCAGCGGTCGGCTCAAGACAATGGACTACATCGTCGATTATCTGAACAACGTCGTCGAAGAGCGCGGCAGTCGCACGCGCAAAGATCGGCAGGACAAAAATTACGCCTTCTGCTGGTCGTTGCCTTGGCCGGCCCAGAATGCCAATCGCATCGTGGCCAAGATGCCCGGCGAATCCGTAATACACATCATCCCGCCCAACGTTCTTGGCTTGCGCTAAATGGCGCTCTCCCCACGGGAAGCATAAGCACTGGCCGTGGATGGGACTGATGTTCGCCGGTCGGGCCGCCGCTCACGCTTCCGGCGTATTGCTCCCGCGCGGATGAAACTGGCGATGAATAGCGCGGAGACGGTCGCGATCGATGTGGGTGTATTGCTGCGTTGTGCGAATGTTGGCGTGACCGAGCAACTCCTGCACGGTGCGCAGGTCGGCGCCGCCGGCCAGCAGATGAGTGGCGAAACTGTGGCGCAGCGTGTGCGGACTAACTTTGCCGGTCAGTCCGGCCCGTTGGGCGTATTTCTTGACCAATGTCCAAAGCATTTCCCGCGTTAATCCCTTGCCGCCGCGGCTGACGAACACCCACGGCGCATCCGGGGCAGCTCGCACCAGGCGTGGCCGCAGTTCTTCTAGGTAAATACGCAGGGCATCGAGGGCCGGCCGGCCCAGCGGCACGATGCGTTGCTTGTTTCCTTTGCCAATACATTTGCAAAACGCCGAATCGAGATGCAAATCTTCCATTTTTAGGCCGGCCGCTTCAGACACCCGGCAGCCGGTGGCGTAAAGCGTCTCCAGGATGGCGCGGTCGCGGAGGAAATAGCGATC